>ERZ1370068.4684-contig-3741_pt1 | contig 28660 bp, 51 predicted proteins | sample MGYA00561227_ERZ1370068 | MGnify/ENA primary metagenome ERZ1370068 (study PRJEB38410, sample SAMEA6850437) | metagenome | study: Metagenomic assessment of the ecological functions of the soil: analysis of the soil microbiota associated with the...
GCCACGTATTGCTCGTCCTTACCCGAGCGCCCGCAAACTGGTAGCTTGTATCACTCTTTACTTTCGGTGGAGTTGGAGGTTTCTCATGCGACGATCAATCATCCCGCTTCTCGTCCCTTATCCTGACGTGCCTCTTGCCGTTCGAGCCTGCAGAAGGGCAGAACAAAAGCACCTCGCTCCAGCCCGGAGTTACGATTGAGAATGCACTAGCTTTGGGTCAGAGCCACAGCTTCACTATAAACCTGGAAGAGGATCAGTTCTTACAACTCGTGGTGGATCAGCATGGCATAGACGTAATCGTCCGTGTTTTTCCCCGGAGGGTAAGAGCCTGGGAGAATTCGACACCCCTAACGGTAACGAAGGCCCGGAGAATGTTTCGCTGGTCTCAGTAACACCCGGAGTCTATCGCATTGAAGTAGCGCCGCTCGGGCAAACGGCGAATGCGCCTCCAGGCCGTTATGAAATAAAGAATTCTTGAATTGCGCCATGCCACCGACGACGAGTTACAAACCGGCAAGAATCGGGAAGTACTAAAAGCCCGAGGGCTCGCTTTATTGGCTGAAACGGCTGAAACTCTCACTCAGATTCGTTTGCCACAAACTCGTCGTTAGAGCCCAGCTACAAACTGCACAGCTACTCTGGCCGTCAAATGAAAAGTTGGCGGCGAAACTAGCCGCCGGACGCTATCGAAGGCGTGAAGGAATACATCGCGAGCGTTGGAGACAAGCGATGCGGATTACTACCAGACGTACTCGCAGGCTATGCGGCTGCGGCAGGAAGTCATTTTGGTTGTGAGCCCACATGATCCGGGATTGGCGCTTAACTTTCTTCGTTCCACACGCACGCTCGCCAATCCCAATGTGCGGACTAACCAGTGGGACCAGGAACTTCAGCTTGAGCTTTCGCTCGCCAGTCAGATTGCCGCAGCAGATCAAAGAGTGCGATGCGGATTGCGGAGGCACTCTCAAGCGAGGTTATTCGTCAATAGATTGTAGAGATTATCGCCCGGCTGCGATTGACAGATCCTGAACTGGCGGCACAGCTGGCGAAGATGCTGTGGCGAAACTTATGAACGAAGACCTGATAAAAAATCAGGAGGCGTCTAATCTCGCGGTCAATTTGTTTACGGGTCTCTCACGCTGCGATTTGGAGAATCAGCGTTCCCGCTGGCGCCGCACCTCCACAAAAACCGGAGCTTCCACTACTGTCAGATCAGGAGTACAAAGATCTTTCGGAGAAGGTACTGGGGAAGCGCTGGCCTACAAGATCCAGCCCGGCAGTCAGTATTCGCCTGAATGGAATGCCGCGCAAAATATGTTAGGCGGGCTGTATGCGATGAGGAAGACATCAAGATGTATGCGCCGGAGCAGGCTGTCATAGCGGAGAAGAAGATGGCGGAACTGAGTACAGCTTCCGACCCACGGGGTGTGCGGCAAAGGTTCAGCAGACGCTCAACACCGGTTCCATCGATGCGGCGCTCGAGAGAAGTTAGTAAGGCGCCGCGGGAAAACAGTGAGCAGCTTTACCTGATGATTGCACAAGCTGCCCGCGCGGGAGATATGGCTCGCGCCAGGCAGATTTTGAAGGACAGCATCTTGAATCCCCAACAACAGCAGGAGGCGTTGTCAAACATTGAGCAGCAGATAATTCAGATCGACGCCGCGCAGGAGCAAATTGAAGCCAGCGCTGAGGGGCATCGCGAATCTGCGCACGCCGAGGAACGGGCCATGATGCTTACGCAAATAGCGAATCAAATTGGGCCGGGTCTAAAAAGAGCGCAGGCCCTGAACGTGTTAGAGCAAGCTCGGAGCATGCTTGGCACTTCGCCGCGCGTTGAGAATCAGGAACAAATGGGCGCACTGCTGGAAATCGCGCGCGCCTTTTCTCGGCATGATTCAAGCGCGCCTTTGAAATAGTTGAGCCGCTTCTGGATCAGTTTAATGAGATAAGCGCAGCTGCCCTGGTCATGAATGGTTTCGGGCTGGAGTCTTTTCGGGATGGTGAGCTTGCAAATGCAAAACGGAGACTCCGTATCGAATGTTGCCAATCAGTTGGTCCAGGCGTTGGGTACTCTGACGCCGGCGAATTTTGATCGAGCGAAAGCAGGGGCCGATAGACTTGGCGCGGAGGTTCGTATCAGTGCCTACCTGGCTGTTGCTCAGCAAGCGATGGGCCTGGACGAAAATAGACGAAGCGCAGGAAGAGGCCGAAACGGATCAAGAATCATTATTAGACAGTGAGAACCCCAAGAGGTTCGACGATCCTATTCAGTGAAACTCGGTGTTAATGAAGAAATAGGCTGTACCCCCATTTCTCGAGATCGCTTCCAACACTCTGATGAGGCGAACCTCATGGCTCCTTTACGCGCGGACGAACTAAGGCTCGACGGCAAGATATTGGGGACGTTGAGGCCAGTGGCAAAAATACTGACCGATCCCGCGGAGTTATTTTGTAGATCACGTTGTTGCCGTGGCCTGCTGCAAAAGATTGCCATTGGGGTCGAAAGCCAAACCACGAAGGTCCTCCAGTCCCGAAACGACGAGAGTCTGTGTTCCATCGGGAGCAATTTTAGTGACGCCTGCCGGTTCGCAGAATTTAAACCTCCGTAGCTCGCATATAAGTTTCCCGCCCCGTCAAAAGCCAGCCCACTGGGGCCAAGGGTAGAGACGAATGTGCTAATTCTCCTACCGGGCGTGATCAGGTAGATTACGGAGTGCAGGTTGTCAGATACAAAGAGATTGTTCTGCTCATCAACGGCAACGCCAAAATTCTGGTGGAAACGGGCCGGATTCAAATGGACGAACGTGCTCACCAGCCCACTGGGGGTAATTTTCAAAATTCGTCCGCCCCCGTTTAAGTCGTTGGAAAGATGGTTGAGGGTGGCGGCATAGAGATTACCCGCTCCATCGAAGGCCAGTGCTATAGGAAATCCAAATGGCTGGCGACTACTGTGACTGTCCCATCCGGAGCGAATTTGAGAATCTGTCCTGTTCATCAAATAAAGTCGCGGTGTCGAGAGTCGCGACAAAGAGATTCCCGAAGCCGTCAGAAAGCCAGACCGCGAGGGCGCGGCAGGCCGGATGCAAAGATACTCGCCGTTCCATCGGGCGCATGTATTCGAATCGAAGTGTTGTCCGGTTGCGTATAGATCGCCAGGGTTTGCGTGAGCGACGACAGGGATCAGCGCGGCCAGAAGGGCTGCGAAGAGCTTTATTAAGGAGGTGTTTGTGTTCATAGTTCCTCTTTGTTTTGTGGTTGCTGTTGTTTGTTGTTCTCTGGCGCCCCGTACGCGCCGAAAGCGTTCTGTAGCCCTCCGCCTTCCGGTTAGAGAACTTGACGGGCTGACACACCCCGACAAGTTGATTGGATTGCTGTCGCCGGATGGTGGTTGCTAGAATCAGCCCACAACTTCCCAATCCCGATTTGGGGCCAAGGTACCTCTTGACGGTTTTGAATAGTCCCGAGAATCCAATAGGAAAGTTCTAAGAGAGTTCTAAGGGCGATTATGTCTCTCTGGAAACCGGGCAGTTTTATCGGTTCGAAGATTTCACGGTAGATACCGACCAGAGAATCCTGCTGCGCCAAGGCAAGCCTCTGCCGCTCACCCCGGAAGGTCTTTCACACGCTGCTGATTCTGGTTGAGAAAAGCGGCCGGATCGTTGAGAAAGAAGAGTTGATGCGGCCGCCCTTTGGCCCGAAACACTTTTGTCGAAGAGGCAAACCTGACTTTCAACGTTCAGCAACTGAGAAAGGCGCTGGGCGACGATGCCCGCCATCCGCAGTTTATGAGTTTGGGCGTCGTTGGAAGGGCTCAGGATCTTAATAGAAGTGTTCCAGGAGTGTTGTTCTTAAGAGTCGCTTATCAGAATAACATCCCGGGCCGAGGTGCCGCGCTCGCAGACGAGTGTTTTGCCGTCTGGCGAGATGTCGAACGAGAAGATGAGATCGTTTTGGAATTGAGTAACCGGAACGGGTCTGCCACCGTCGATCGGTTGACGCCAGATGTTACTCACGCCGTCAGCGGTCACGATGTAAAGTAATCCGCGGCCGTCCGACGTCCAGCGAATGCGGCCTTGCCGGTAAGGCCACGGAGAAACGTCTTAATTGGCTTACCGCCGGTCTTGAACGGAATCAATGCGAGCTGCCACTCATCTGCAAACATTTCGGCGTGCCACACCGCAACAAAATTTCCGTCGGGCGATATGACGGGAGATCCATTCCATCTGTCGTTCAGCAATATAGGCGTGCCGCCCTTAGAGGAAACCTTTTAAGTGGCCACGAACCAGGGAGGTAGTTCTGGAAAACGACAAATTTACCGTCAGGTGAACAATCTGGTTCAGCTTCTTCCTCGTCCTCATCGGCCAGTTTACGGGCCTCGCTCCCGTCAGAAAGACTGCGGTAAATAGAATATGTTTTGCCGCGGTTTGAGTTGAAGAAAATAAAACGCCCGTCGGGCGAAGCGACGGGGCTGTAGTTGCCGCCGGCATTTTTCGTCAATTCGGAGATGGTTTCGATCATCCGCATCCATCTGCCAGAGATCCCCGACGCCCGTTGTTCGCGAGGAGTAAAGCAATTTGCCCTGCGGTGTAAACGCAACATCGATGTAGTTGCTCGAGCCGGAGGTGATCTGTTTGAAATTCTTCGGATGCGCGATCGAAACCGACCAAAGCTGCGTCAATGTGACATTTTGGATCGTTGCCAACCTTTGTCTGTCGTTCGCGAGGCTTATGCCATCGTAACGACTCAGATCATTCGTCATTTTTTGTGCGGTTTGTTTTGCAGGATCGATCTGCCAGAGTTGAAAATTATCATCAGTTTGATGTTGAGCGGAAACGAACAGACCATCGGTTTCCCATTCCAGGCCATCCACAAGCTTCCATTCGTTGGGTGATAGATCCCGTTACGCTGCCATCTCTTGGATTGACAGCAATAAATCTGCTCAAGACCTCCCGGCTATCCGTTCTTAAAGTAGCAATCTGGCTGTCGTCAGGTGACCAGGCCGGTGGTGCATCTATTGACAGGCCGATGGGTTCATGCTCCGCAATAAACCTGATGCTCGTTGGAGCCGTCGGCGGACACCAACCATCAACAGCATATTTCCCTCGGCCTCCTGACCGGCAGATCGTAAAAGCTATTTGCCTGCCGTCATGAGAAAGGCCGATCGGACCGGTAACATTTTCCAGGAGCCTTCGCGTCGGTCCACCCAGGACCGGAACCGAATAGAGAGTCCCGTCAAATTTTCGAGGCTCGGATGTGATGTAATAGATGATGTCGCCGTCGCGTGAAAAATCTCACGCCCGAGGAAGTCGACGCGGTGGGGTGGAACGATTCGAACTCCACTTTCAACTGCCGTACGCCGTAGCCAGAGACTTTGTCCCTCTTTTTCCTCAAGAACATATGCAACCTGTTTACCATCGGGAGAAACCGCAGCCTTCAAGGCTTTCCCGCTGGTCAGCCTCGTCATTTGCGCATTCTGGAACCTAAATCGCGACCCTTGTTGATTTTTGGCAACATTCCCCTTCCGCCAAGGATAAAAGGCAAGACCTCCAACAACCAGAGTAATGAGGGACGCTGAAGACAAGAATGAAACGGAATCTCTGCGGTGGGGCTTGCTTCAGAGATTGGCTGAGGCCTGCGGGTTGGAAAATATTACTGTTTTCGATCTCGATGGTTCGCTTCTCGAGATGGCGGCCATTGGTTTGGTCGCGAGCTTGTTTATCGGAGGTTTCGTCGGCTCACTTGAGCGATGAAGCGATAGCCCCGCCGCGCAACTGTCTCAATAAAGAAAGGCTTGCGCGCATTGTCGCCTAGTGCCTTCCTCAGCTGCTGAACGTTGAAAGTTAGGTTTGCTTCCTCAACAAACGTGTCCGGCCAGACACGATTCATCAACCGCTTCCTTTTCAACAATTCGGCCAGCGTTTTCCAGCCAGAATCAGAAGAGTATCGAAGGCCTTCGGAGTCAGCGGCAGAGGAGCGCCGTTACGAAAAAGAACCTTCTGTTCAGCGTCGACGGTGAATTCGCCGAACCGATAAGAATGGTGAAGAGCCGCAAGAGATGGCGTTCGCAAAACTTCCTTTGGAACTTCCTCATGGATTCCTCAGGACTTCTCAAAGCTTCCCGAGTAGCTTTGCCGGAAAATTCGCGGTCGGGGTTCGCGGTCGCGGGATGTGGACAAAATCTTAGCAGCGGCCTCTCGTTTAGCGCAATGAAATCGAGCTGGGTGGTGGCTACTGGAGTGATCACTTGCGGGCGTACCCCGTCGTCGTAATAATGACTTTTTTAGCCGGGCTATTCTACTGTCACTGACTTCGCCAGGTTGCTCGGTTGATCGACATCGCAGCCGCGGCGCACCGCGATGTGATAGGCCAGCAGCTGGAGCGGAATGATAGAAAGGATTGGCGACAACAGATCGCTTGATGGCGGAATGTTGATGACGTGGTCGGACATGGTGGCCGACATCGTGTCGCCTTCAGTCAAAACCGAGATGACAATGCCTTCGCGTGCTTTCACTTCGACAATGTTTGAATGCGTCTTTTCGTAACGCAACTCAGACGACGCGATTGCCTGCTTCACGCGCGTATTGATAAACATCACCGGCAAACGCTCGTCGATTAGCGCATTCGGACCGTGCTTCATCTCGCCCGCCGGGTAGCCTTCGGCGTGTATGTAGGAAATCTCCTTGAGTTTCAAAGCTCCTTCGAGCGCCACCGGAAAGTTGATGCCGCGGCCGAGGTAGAGAAAGTCTGTCGATCGGAAAAATTCCTTCGACAGCTCCTCGATGTCGTCCGATTCGCTCAGCAGGTGTTCGAGTTTGACCGGCAACTCGGCGAGTTGCTGCGCGTGATGTTTTGCCTCGTCGGCTGACAGCGTTCCGCGCAGGTTGCCCAGATACAGACCGAGCAGATAGAGCGCGACCATCTGCGAGGTGAAAGCCTTGGTGGAAGCAACGCCAATCTCCGGACCGGCATGCGTCAGAATCGTGCCGTCGGCCTCGCGCGTAATCATCGAGCCGTGGACGTTGCAGATCGCCAAGCACCTTGGAACCTATCTCTCTGGCTTCTCTCAGGGCGGCGATGGTGTCCGCCGTTTCGCCTGACTGCGTGATCACCAACAGCAAGGTGTTCTCATCCATCACCGGATCGCGATAACGAAACTCCGAAGCGTAGTCAACGTCGACCTGAATGCGCGCCAGCTGCTCGATCATGTACTTGCCCGCCAGTCCGGCATGCCAGGAAGTGCCGCAGGCAGCGATCTTGATCGAAGTGAAACCGTTTGAAGTCGGCCTCGGTGATGTTCTTCATCTCGTCGAGAAACACGCGGCCGGTGTCCAGCGAAATGCGACCCTGCATTGTGTCGCGCACGGAGCGCGGCTGCTCGTAAATCTCCTTGAGCATGAAATGCTTGAAGCCGCCCTTTTCCGCCATGATCGGATCCCAGGTAATTCGCTGGATTGCGGGTTGAACCGAGTTCGCGTCGAAGTCAGTCACGCGCACGGCATCTTTGTTGATGATGGCCATCTCGCCGTCGCCGAGAAAAAGACGTCGCGCGTGTGTTGCAGAATCGGCGGAATATCTGAGGCCACAAAAAACTCGCGATCGCCGAGGCCAATAACGACGGGAGGCCCCTGCCTGACGGCGATGATCATGTCCGGCTCGTCGGCGTTAATAATTGAGAGCGCGAAGATGCCTTTGAGATCCAGCATTGCGCGGCGCACCGCCTTCTCGAAATTGTGATCGGCTTTCAGATACTCTTCGATTAGGTGGGCGATGATCTCGGTGTCGGTCTCAGTGACAAACTGGTGGTCGGTCTTTCGCAGTTGCTCTTTGAGTTGCAGGTAATTTTCGATGATGCCGTTGTGAACTACGACAATGCGCCCGGTGCAATCGCGGTGCGGATGCGCGTTTTCTTCAGTCGGGCGGCCGTGGGTGGCCCAGCGGGTGTGACCGATGCCGTAGGTTCCGTCGAGCGGGCTCAAGCCGGATAACTTCCTCGAGGTTGCGAAGTTTTCCTTCAGCGCGGCGAATCTCGAGCATCGTGGCCTTCGTTGACGACGGCGATACCGGCAGAGTCGTAACCGCGATACTCGAGCTTGCGAAGGCCGTCAATGATTAGCGGCACAACCTGCTTGTTTCCAACATAGCCAACAATTCCGCACATATGATTCTCCCATAATGATGATGAGTAATGAGTCATGAATACTGAGTAGCAGAATACTCCTTCTTTACTCAGTACTCATCACTCATGACTCATCACTGTTCTTGCAGTTTCTTCTTGACGACCGCCGGAACGCCGGCGACAAGCGTGTTGGGCGGCACGTCCTCCGTCACTACTGAGCCGGCAGCAGTGACCGAGCCCTTGCCAACTCTGACGGGCGCCACCAGCATTGTGTCTGAACCGATTCTCACGTCGTCTTCGATAATGGTTGGATGCTTGTCTCTTGCCGTCGTAGTTACAGGTGACGGTGCCGGCGCCAATATTCGTATTCTCGCCGATAGTCGCGTCACCAAGATAGGTGAGGTGCATCGCCTTTCGAGCCTCGGCCCAGCCGCGACTTCTTGGCCTCAACGAAATCGCCAACGATAGAACCCTCTTCAAGGATCGTGTTCATGCGCAAATGCGCAAAGGGACCGACGGCGCAGTTCGACTGAATCTCGGAGTCGATAACCACACAGTGATCTTTGACGACGACGTTGTCACCTCAGCCGGGAATTCGTGATGCGCGTGCCCGATCTGAATCTCACAGCCTTCGCCGATGATGGACTTGCCTTCAATCGAAACGCCAGGATAGATAATACAGTCGCGGCCTACGCTCAGCCTCGGCGCTAACATAAGCGTGGGATGGATCGAGAAAGTTACGCCGTCGTCAACCATCAATTTGCGGATGGTGCTGCGACGCATCAGATTTTCGAACTCCGCCAGTTCGGCCCGGGTGTTGATGCCTGAAACTTCGCGAGCATTTCCATGCAGCTGAGACATTTACTTTCTCACCGTTGGCTAAAAGTATTTGCGGAACGTCCGTCAGGTAGTATTCGCCTTGCTGGTTCGAGGGCTCGACGCGTTTTAGCGCAGCGAACAGTTTGCGGCGCGTCGAAACAATAGATACCGGAGTTGATCTCCTTCAGAGTCTGTTCCTCAGGCGTGGCATCTTTCTGTTCCACTATGCTGAGAAAGCGGTCACTTTCATCCACGGACGATGCGGCCGTAGCCAGTCGGGTTTTCGAGTCTCACGCTGAGGATTGAGCAGGCAGCTTTGCTGGCCCGGTGTTGGCTGATGAAATCTTCCAGCGTTGCTTGACGAATCAAAGGCACATCCCGGAAAGGACGAGCACAAGCGAATCGCTATCTTCGATCTCGTGACTGCGCGGCCATGACAGCATCGCCTGTTCCGCGTTGCTCTGTTTGCGTGACGAAGGCTGCCCTGTCGCCAACTTCAGTCTGAACCGCCTGTTCGACCTCACTCGCCTGATGGCCGACCACCACGTAGATCTTTTCCGGGGCCAGCGATTTGGCCGTGCGACAAACGTAGGTGATCAAAGGCAGACCGCCAAGTTCATGCAGTACCTTGGCACGCGCGGATTTCATTCTGGTTCCTAAACCGGCGGCGAGAATGAGCACTATAAGCGACTGATCCGGTTGGCGGGGCGGCAAAGACTGGCCTTTCTCGGTTGGGCTCCATGGGTTAATGCGGGAACAGTGGTGCCGCAGGCTGTTGTTGCTTGCACGCGAGAACGACACGCGCCAAAAGCGTGGAGTCGTGTCGTACCTTTTCGCCATCTTCGAGAAGGTTAGTGCGAATGACTTGCGGTTGATTCGTCCAGCACCGCGTCGATTGCGTCGTCGTCAATTCCTATTTGATGTGCACCTTCCTGGGCATAACGCTGCGCCTGTTCTTTGGTGATGCGACGGTCATTGACGATTACAAAATCGAAATGAATTTCAGGCGCGTAGCTCTTGGTAGTTTCCAGATGCTGGCGCGCGGTGTAGTTGTCTGTCTCCCCGGGCTGAGTCATCAAGTTGCAGATAAATATCTTTGTTGCCTGACTTTCACCGATGGCGGCTGGCAACTCTCGACTACCAGCAGGTTGGGCAGAATACTGGTGTAAAGAGAACCAGGCCCGACCGTATATGACATCCGCCGCCCGGATCGCTTTCAACGCTTCCGGGAAGCGGCAAACACCGTTCAGGCTCCAAACGGAGGCGGCGAATGGGCGCGCGAGAGGCTGAAATCTGAGTTTCGCCGCGCACGACGTTGCCGTCTTCAGGTTCGGCCGCCAGCCGACGTCGCTAATCGTGGCTGGATAGATGTGGCCCTTGCTGGCCAAAACCTCCGACGACAATCTGACTGCTTCAGTGAAGTCACCGGTGACCTCGGTAGAGTGCCGCCAGGAAGAGATTGCCGAAACTGTGACCGCCGAGTTCACCCTGTCCGCGAAACCGATGGCGAAATAGTCGCGACAGTAAATTTGAATCCTCAGAAAGCGCGATCATACAGTTGCGAATGTCACCCGGTGGCAGCATTTGCAACTCATCTCTCAAGCGCCCGGAACTGCCGCCGTCGTCAGAGACGGTCACGATTGCAGACAGGTTTGAAATCCACAAATCATCCGGAGGAAAGATCGCCTACCAAACGCTTCAACCCTGCAAGCAAAGTCGAAAGACCAGTGCCACCGCCTAGTGCGACCAGGTTGAGTCCGCGATTTTCTTCAGATAAATAGGGCAAACTTCATTCACCATGGAGATAGATCGCCTGCCTGTGCGACAGACCCGCGACCACAGAATCATACCTAAAAGACCGGAGCTTTGAAACTGTACATAATGAAACTGGATAACGTGAGGGATCTTCTCGAGGGAACCTAGACGTGGTGCTCAAAAACCAGTCTATCAAAATCCGGATCGTTACGGGAGGAAGTCAAATCGTGATCGTGTTGCGCACGAACGCGAAGGGTTGGCTGAAGATCTAATGCTCGTTGAAGCGATTGCAGCGCCAGATCAAGTGAACCCAGGCGAGCCCGCGTCGCCGCCAATCCGTAATGAATGTGTGCGGCTTCGGGTTCACGCTTCAGTGCCCGTTCAAACATTTCCTGCGCAGCTACAAATTCTCCGCGGTTCAACTCGATTACACCGCGATCGTAGAGCGAGTCAGCATCGCGCGGAAGTATGCTTTCCGTGCGCAGGCGTGCATCTGCAACGGCGAGATAGGTGCGTGAGCGAGCAGCTACTTCAGAAACCTGAAGTATTTGTCCAGAAGAGCACGAAACTGATTACGCGCTTCACCGAAGCGGCCGCGAGTAAATTCCTTGTGTGCTCGTTCGAACGCTTTTAATGCGGCAGCTTCATCGACCGTCGGTTGTCGAGGTGGCGCTTGAGCGACAACTGCGGGTCGTTGTGCGCGCACGGCAGCAAGTTTCTGAGTCTTTTTGACGCTGGAGCGTCAGATTTTCTGTGCTTCGCTACAGTCGGCTTGATCGGAGCTGCTTTTGCGGGTGATTGTCTTCTTTGGTCGCCTTCTTGGGAGCCCGGCTCTTGAGAATTACTCTTTTTGACCGCAGTTTTCTTGGCTACCTTCCTGGAGCAACTCTGGGCCTTCAAGCAACTTTTGACCTTCTGCGGTTTTCGCGCCACTACCTTCTTGGCAACTGCTCTACTGGCCTTCGGACGTGCGGTCTTAGGAGCAGGCGTGCGCCTTTTTCGCCGCAGACTTCGGAGAAGAACGACGGGCGACCGCGCGTGAGGTTGAACGTCTCAGACTTTTGTAACTGCGCTCATTTCGAAGGTTATGATTGAAAGGCCAATGTGGACTCAAGCGCTCCGGAAGTTGCGGTGGCAGAGTAACATAGCCTCTCTGCTAAATCAACGAAAGAGCATCGATATGGTGATCAAAGACTCACTTTTGGCGCAGGAGAGTTGTGCAATTGACCAACAAAGGAAAACACTTGAAGCACCTTAGTTGGCTGTAGTTACAGTGCCTTGCGGCCTAGGGGAGCACCGGATCCCACCGCGCCGGCGAGAAAGGAACCGAAAAATGCTTTGCCTTCAGGCGGTTGACTCGCTAAGGTTCGGTTTCTCAAATCAAAACCCGCCAATTGTCCTTGCCTCCGTAACTTCAAAAGAAAGCTGTACTAATGGCAGACACGCCTCTACTGCTCAGAGAGCAGCAGTATCATCAGATTAAGGCCGTACTGGCTCGACTCCGCATGGACTCGGCCGCCAAAGTTGTTTTCTTGGTGGATAAAGACGGTCAAGAAATAGCCTCTCAGGGCGAGCTAGGAAATCTTGACACCACCAGTCTCGCCTCGTTAGCGGCTGGGAATGTCGCCGCGACCGGTGGCATGGCTCAATTAATCGGCGAAAAGGAGTTCCCAACCCTCTCCCACGAAGGCGAGCGGGAGAGCATACACATCTCTGTCATCGGTCGACTCCTGCTGATTGTTGTTTTCGATGAACGCTCAAGCCTCGGGCCTGGTGAAGCTAAGAAGTAAACAAGTGTCGCACCAATTGTCAGTGATGGTTGACGAGATTAGTAAAGCCGAATTCACAGACGAGGATACAGCTTTCGCGGAAATTACGGATGAGGACATCGACAGTCTATTCCAATAAGTGACCTAGAAGAGTAAGTGCCATATGACCTTCATCAATTACGCTTCCCAGAGAAATCAACTGCAAGATTGTGTACTACGGCCCGGGTCTGTGCGGTAAGACTACAAACCTCCAGCACATTTTCGAATCAACTGCGCCGCAGTCGAGGGAAAACTAATCAGCCTTGCAACGGAAACGGATCGGACTTTATTCTTCGACTTCATGCCGTTGGAGTTGGGCACCGTGCGCGGCTTTAAAACTCGATTTCATCTGTACACTGTTCCGGGTCAGGTTTTTTATGACGCCTCACGCAAACTCATTTTGAAGGGCGTTGATGGGGTCGTGTTCGTAGCAGATTCGCAAGAAGAGCGAATGGATGCAAACGTGGAGTCTCTCATACAATCTGGAAGAGAACCTGCAAACACAAGGCTACGATTTGATGAAGCTCCCTTATGTACTCCAACTAAACAAGCGCGATCTTCCCCAACATTATTCCGGCTGATGAGCTTGCCGCAGAGCTGCGGCGCAAAGAGGAACCCGTTGTCGAAGCAGTTGCGGCCAGTGGGGCAGGAGTCTTTGATACCTTGAAAGCTGTTGCGAAGCAGGTGTTGACGGAACTGCGGAAGGGCTGATTCAGCAGTAGCTTCAAATCTCAAATCTTAGAGTCTCATCACTGTAGATCTCAGATTTAAGATTTCAAACCTTTCGGACTAATCCAGCGATTTAAGCATCAGCAACCCATCTCCACCATTTGAATAGTACTTCGGCAAACGCTGCGTTACCGCATATCCCAGGCTTTCATAGAGGTTTCTGTGCGGCAATATTGAGCGACCGCACCTCCAGCCGGACAATGCGCACATCGCGCTGTCTAAAGCCTCGTTCAACTTCGGCCATAAGGCGCTTTGCCAGTCGCCGCCGACGATGATCGGGCGCCACCCAACGGTGGTGATGTGCCCGGTATGATCTGGTTCAACCAATCCAACCACAAACCCAACCATCGAACCACCGGGAAGTAGTCGCGCGGTATGAGACAGCTTCAGGAGCAGTGAGAAGGTATTCAAAGGTTTCCCGACTGTATGCCTCGCCATCCACGAAGCATCGCTGATCGAGTCGCCAACATTCGTCGAGGTTTGAGATTGTAAGCGGCCGAATATCGTAACGCTGGCCAAGCGTTGCCTGGCACAACCTGGTCTGCCTCGAGCGGAAAGTCTTCAGCCGAGGGCGACCACCAGCGTGGAACGAAGTTTTCTTTAGTACATGCCATTGCGGAACAAAAGCAATTATCCGATTGGGTCCGGCAAATAGTCTACCATCATCGTTTTGGTAATCACTAGATCACAAACATGCAATCGCCGTAGCTGTAAAACCTGAAGCGCGCCGCGACCGCATGGCGGTATGCCGCAAGCGTGAAATCCCGGCCGGCGAAAGCGGAAACAAGCAGCAGTAAGGATGAACGCGGCAGATGGAAGTTCGTCAACAATGCGTCGGTGACCCGAAACCTGTAGCCGGGCGTAATAGTGAGTTCACTTTCTCCTGATCCTGCGCCAACCAATCTCAGCTCGTTCACGGATGATTCAAGCGCCCGCGTGGTAGTCGTCCCGACCGCGATGACGCGCCCGCCGCTGGCTCCGACTCTCGTTGATTACCGAAGCAGCCTCTTCGCGAGATCTGGAAAACTCGGGAGCAATTCCGGTGCTCCTCGATGTTGTCGACTCGCACGGGCTCAAATGTTCCATAGCCGACGTGCAGGGTGATTTCAACCACCCGGGCGCCTCGTGCCTTGTACGGCGGCGATGACTTCGGGCGTGAAATGCAATCCGGCAGTGGGTGCTGCGATAGCGCCTCTTTCACGCGCGAATACTGTCTGGTAGCGTTCGCTGTCGTTGACCGACTCACCTCCAGGGCGGCAGAATGTAGTGTGGCAGCGGCGTTTTGCCCTGCTCAACAAGTAATGTTTCCAGCGGAATTTTTCCGCGAGCTTTCAGACTCAAATTTTAGCAGACGAAACCCTTTTACTGAGGCATTCAAGCACTTCCGCGCGCAAGCCTGAATCACCGAAACGCATGCGCACGCCAACTTTTAATTTTTGCGCCGGCCTCACCAAAGCTTCCCAGACTGCCGGTTTTACCTCGCGAGCCAGCAACACCTCAACGCGACCGCCGTATGGTTCGCGCTGACCGATCAGTCGTGCCGGAAACACTTTCGTATTGTTAACAACCACCACGTCTCCCGGCCTTATGTATGCCGGAAGAAGCTCAAATTTAGAATCTTCTTGAGTTTGCGTTGCGCGATTGAGAACTAACATTCGTGAGGCGTCTCGCTGCTCGAGCGGTTGTTGCGCGATCAGTTCTTCGGGAAGCTCATAATCGAACTCGGAGAGGAGCATTTATTGAGGGATTGGTACCGCAATGGGGCTCGGATAATGCGGGTGTTCGCGATGGAACACTGCTGTTAGCTGGGCGCCAAATAAAAGAATCAAACTAGAGACATAACTCCAGGTCAACACTGCCACCACTGCTCCAACAGATCCGTAATATCTGATCGTAGTGAAAATAGTTCAACGACCATGCAAATACATACTTGGCAGTTTCCCAAAGCAGGCCGCCGATAATGGCTCCGGGCAGGGTGTCGCGCAAAGTTACTTCAGCCTTAGGCATGAAGCGATAGACGACGACAAAAGAGTAACGGTAATGAGAAAGCTGGCGACTGCGAAAACGCACTGCCAGAAGACACTGCCGGCGGAAAGCAGCAGCGGATATTGCGCGACCTGGCGCGGCGAGAGTCTGCCGGCCATCTCGCGGAGACGAAGCACCACTGAAGTCAGTAAGACCGAAAAGGCCAGCAGCATGCCGACGATTCCGATCATGCCAATGGTCAGCGCCCGTCCGTGCCAAAACGTGCGCGCCGTAGTTTGCCAAATTCTGTTTAGCGCTCGTTCGATGACGGCGAAAACCCACGAGCCGGCCCAAAGAGTAACGATCAAACAGGTGATGATGGCTCCGGTGCCAACGGAAGACATGGAGCGGATGGTTTCGCGCAGGAACCTGCCGGAACCTGGATAAACGTCAACGGCATGGCTGAGCAGTTCGGTGGCGGCGGTAATCCGGTTGCTCAGCGCCAGCATTAGAAGTAACGCCGGGAATAGAGCCATCAGGCCGAAATAACTCATCGCCGCGGCGGAGGTAAACAGGTCATTCTCGTGGAAACTGATGCAGCGAGTGGCTGATGATTGAACGCCAGGGTCCAGCGTTGCGGACGCCGAATGTCTGACGCGAGAATGACGAAAGTCTCCCGCATTGGCAGTTCAGAAGTCTAGCTTCAAGATGAGACAAGACCGTAGCAAATTCTTCACTGAGAATCGAAAAGCTCAAGGTTGCCGGGGGCGGGTCTGGGGTCGGAGAGCTTATCGCTTGAAGTGCTTGATGGCTTTGGGAGTTACCTTGCGTCCGCGGGGAGTACGAACCAGCAAGCCTATTTGAATTAGAGTAGGGCTCAATGATTTCCTCAATTGAATCTCTTTCTTCATGAATTGAAGCTGAGATTGTTCCTAAACCAACGGGGCCGCCTTTGAAGTTCTCGATAATTGTGCGCAGAAGCTTTTGATCCATCTCATCAAGACCGTACGTATCCACGTTCATTCGATCGAGGAATTCTTGGCTACTTCCCAGGTGATCCGTCCATCGTATTCTACGGTGCGCATAATCGCGTACGCGACGCAGCAAACGATTAACTATACGCGGTGTACCACGAGAACGTTCGGCTATTTCGCGGGCTCCCTTGTCGTCAATCTCCACTCCCAGGATCTCGGCCGAGCGCTTACAAATAATTTCAAGATCCTGAGCGGGATAGAAGTCCAAATGAAAGACTATTCCGAACCTGCCCCGCAAAGGCGCGGTAAGCAACCCGGGCCGGGTAGGTGGCGCCGACCAGAGTGAATTTCTCGAGCTTGTATTTATAAGAACGAGCGGCGGCGCCCTGTCCCATCATTAGATCAAACTCATAATCTTCCATCGCCGGATAGAGCTTCTCTTCGATCGCCGGATTTAGACGATGAACTTCGTCGATGAAAAGCACGTCGCCCGCTTCCAGATTTGTCATTTGCGCGACGAGGTCGCCGGCTATCTCAATCGCGGGGCCCGCTGTCGAGTGCAGGTAGGCGTCCATTTCCTTGGCAATGATGTTCGCCAGAGTCGTCTTGCCTAAACCTGGGGGCCAGTTAGCAGCACGTGATCCAACGCCTCCTTGCGATTCAGCGCTGCTTGCATGAATATGCGGAGGTTTTCCTTTACATGACTTTGTCCGATGTATTCTGCCAAACGCTTGGGCCGCAAAGACAACTCCAACAGTCGGTCGTCAGCTGGCTCGGCATTTCGCATGCTTACGACCTCAACTCTTTGACTGCTCAGTGCGTCAGCCGAGTTTCCTTTACTTGCGGTGCTCTGCGGCGTGGATTTTGTGTCCCCGCGTTTTCGCGGGCTGCCTGACGCCTTAGTAGCACGTTTTCCTGGCTTTACCATTGAATGAAGGTCCTTCATACAGGATTCGTCGGACGTATTGGAAGACACGCGAGGTGAAAGCAAGCGCAAACTCCGGCGCAGAATTAATTCGACGGATAGCTCACCGCCGTCTTTGACTGCCGAGCCTATGACTCGTTCCGCCACAGTCTTTTGATAACCAAGATTAAGCAGTGCAGACAACACGTCGTTTTGCATCGAATCGAGAGAGGTAGTTTCCGCTTCTCAGCGCCACCCACTCCATATTCTTCCTCTAACGTTACTGAAGATAGCGGCGCGATCTTGTCGCGCAGTTCAACCACCATCCGCTCAGCTGTCTTCTTCCCAACGCCGGGTATCGCAACCAGTCGCGCAAGATTGTTCGTCCGGATTGAGGCGATCATCTCATCGGCGCTCATTCCGGAGAGCAATGTTATTCCCAGCTTGGGCCCAATGCCGCTAACCGAAATCAAGCGCATGAAGAGTTCGCGTTCTCGCAAGGTCTTAAACCCGTAGAGTTGCAACGCATCTTCACGCACGTGCGTGTAAATGCGCAACTTCACATTTGATCCCGGCTCTTCAAGCTCATAAAACGTCGAAATGGGAATGGTCACTTCATAGCCAACTCCGCCAACATCCACAATAACTGCGTTGGGTTCTTTGAAAGAAGCGTGCCGGACAAGTGTGCAATCATTGGCGAAGGTTATTCTGAAGGGCCAGGGGTTGAAACGGCGCGATTGTAGTTTATGGCTACAACATTGAGCAACGCGCATTCGAGTTCCGAGTTTCGAGTTCCAAGTTCAAGTTCGAGAACGTACAGGTTGGTTCAAAGAGAGATCAGACTTGAACTTGAACTCGAAACTCGAAACCCTAGCTTAGTACCGCTAACCATTCACCTCGCATTGGGTCTATACTGGTAAACGATCAGGTTCCCTCAAAATGAAGTCAGAAAAGATCTCAGAATTAACTACCAATCGCTTGAGCGTCTATCTTCGCTGCCTGAATACGCTCTCAGTCGCCGGAATCAAGAGCATTTCGTCGCAGGCTCTGGCCGAGCAGTTTAATCTCAACTCCGCGCAGATTCGGAAGGACCTGGGTTACTTTGGCGAGTTTGGAGTTCGCGGTCTCGGTTACCACGTCGAAGATTTGCGTGAACACATCACCAAGATTCTGGGATTGGATAAACCCCATAGGGTGGGAATTGTGGGGGCCGGAAGAGTAGGCACGGCGTTGGCTCATTACAAGGGTTTTGGTAAATCAAACTTTAGCGTAGTCGCGCTTTTTGACAACGACGAAAAGAAGATTGGCCGTCGCGTTGGCGAGGACAAGGTCCCGATTCACGACGTAAAAAGATGCCTAACCTCGTCAGCGAGGAAGCGATTGACGTCATGGTTATCGCGGTGCCCGCGCGCGTTGCGCAAAAGGTGCTAAACCAGATTATGTCGGCTGGAATCAAGGCGGTATTGAACTTTGCACCGGCGTCTTTGAGCGCCCGTCTCGATGTAAAAGTTAAGACCGTGGACTTAACAACATCTCTGGAATCGCTTTCATACTATCTGGCCCGACCGCAGATGAGCGCTGTAACGAATCACCGGCGGAAGCCTAAAGTTGAAGAGCTTAGCGAAGTCAGTGAGCACGATTGGTAGTGCCGGCTCTGTGATTGTCATGGACGAACAAACCGCAAGGCGTGAAATTGTCAATATTGGGCGCTTGTTATATGAGCGCAGCTACGTTGTCTCTTCGGACGGCAATGTTAGCGTGCGCCTGGATGACGGCCGGATTGTTGCCACGCCGACCATGATCTGCAAGGGTCGCATGACTGAGGATTCACTCGCCGTGACCGACGCGACCGGGAAAGCGTTGGGCAATCGGAAGCCGTCGAGCGAGTTGGCGATGCATCTCCTGATTTATGAGGAACGCCCTGATGTCATGGCGGTTTGTCACGCGCATCCGCCGCACGGCACCGCCTTCGCAGTCGCAGGCCTCGCAATCGATCAGCCAATTCTTTCCGAAGTTATTCTCACGCTCGGTTGTGTACCGCTAGCCGCTTACGGCACTCCATCAACCGACGAGTTAACTGAGGCGATGCGGCCGTTGGTGAAACATCATAATGCTTTGTTGATGGCGAACCACGGAGCGGTGGCTTATGGTTCAAATTTGTGGCAAGCATTCGATCGTTTGGAGACGTTGGAACATACAGCTCGGATTGCCATACTCGCGCGCGTCCTGGCGGCTCAAAAAATCTGCCAGCGGACGCGATTGAAAAACTAATCAACGTGCGCGAGGCAGCCGGCTATCTCGGTGAGAGCGCACGCTGCCAGGCTTGCGGCTACCTGCACGAGACTCAATTATCGTGTCCGACCGGCGATCGTCCCGCGCTGACAAGTTACCCAAGTTCATCTTCGACGAATGGCTCCGGAAAAATTTCGCTTACCAGAGAGAGAGTTAGTCGAACTGTTGGCCCAGGCTCTGACTCAAGGCCGAACTGGGAATGTCTGGTAAATGGTGCATGGTAAATGGTGGGAAAGTCGTCTACTATTTACCATTCACGATTTACTATTCACCAAATGAGGAGCACCTGAATGCAAGAAGCACTCGGTATGGTTGAAACCAAGGGTCTGGTCGCAATGATTGAAGCGGCCGATGCGATGGTCAAAGCCGCAAATGTTACTTTGATTGGCTACGAAAAGATTGGCGCCGGATTCGTGACTGCGATCGTGCGCGGAGACGTTGCTGCTGTTAAAGCGGCGACAGATGCGAGTGCCGCCGCGGCACGTCGCGTCGGCGAGCTGGTGAGCGTTCACGTGATACCGCGTCCGCACGGCAGCGTTGATGACGCCCTTCCCATCGGTAACCGCAGCTAGCATGATCATCGCGCGCATTCTGGGAACCGTCGTCTCGTCGCAAAAGGACGAACGACTCCTTGGGAAAAAGCTGCTTATTGTGCGGCCGGTCAACGTTGATGGCACCGACACCACGGGTTATGTAGTTGCTGTCGATACGGTTGGCGCCGGTTACCATGAAAGAGTTTTGGTCGTGGCAGGCTCGAGCGCGCGTCTGGCCCAGGGAATGAAAGATGTGCCCGTCGATGCCGCGATCGTCGGCGTGATTGATAACGTGGATATCACGAAAAACGAGTAATCCTAACTCGCCCCTTCATCCGCTTAGAGAAACCCTCCGCTTAAATGGAAGGACATCTATGAGCAACGAAGAGATGAAGAAAAAGATGGAATTTATCGTCGAGCAGCAAGCCAAGTTTGCGGCCGACATCGAAATTCTGCGGGAAATTCAGGCCGCAGATGCGAGGCGTTTAGGCGACGGCTTGCTCAGCATGATTGACATCGTTGGACATCTGACACGCACGCAAATAAGAACTGAGGAAACGGTCAATACGCTGGCGGCGCAGGCGCAAACGCAAACCGAGGAGCGGTTGACGATTCTTATCAACATCGTCGAGCGACATATGGGCGGGAATGGCGGCGCCGAGAGTCGCGCGTAACATAGATGCAACTGGCACGCGTTATCGGAACGGTGGTCGCAACCGTAAAGAACGACTCGCTCGAGGGCCGAACGCTGCTGGTTGTGCAAACTCTGAACAAGGATCTTGAGCCGAAGGGCAATCCGATGATTGCCGTTGACTCGGTTGGCGCCGGGGTCGGTGAATTAGTGTTCTGGTGCCGTGGGAAAGAGGCGAGCTTTCCTTTCAAAAGAGAAGACACACCCACCGATTGCACCATCATCGGCATCGTCGATTCGGATCTCCATGTAACCCAGGGTTAAGCAGATGATTCTCGCTCGCGTTCTCGGAAACATCGTGGCCAGCACGAAGAACCAGCGTTACGACAATGCCAGCATCATGCTCTGTCAGCAGGTAACTCCCGAAGGCGACGAAACGGCCGATGACGGTGCTGGCGCTAAACGCAGTTGATGCGGGCGTTGGTGATACTGTTTTGATTGTGCAGGAGGGTTGGGGAGCGTCGACTGCCTCGACCGGAAAGCCGGGTGCAGCGATTGATTCAGCGATAGTCGGCGTCGTCGATTATGTTGACTTGCTGAAAGACGAACAGTAGGACAGACGGCTACAAAGATGAGCACGGAAATAGATCATGCGCGGGGAGATTGCGGAGAGAATTGCTCGTCGTGTCGCAGGTGAAAACCCCGCCCCAGGCACTCGCAGCCAAACAATGCGCAGCCCTCAACCCAAACCGGAACTTACTTCTGAACTCGCCGCCGTGCGTGCCGGCCTGAGCGAACTCAAAGAAAAATTGCGCAACTCGAAGCTAAGGTAAGTCTGGACGCAACGGAAACCCCGAGCAGCTTTAGTCCATCTGACACCGCGTCGACCGTTTCGAACAGCTCGCGCCCGGTGCCGTCGACACACTCGCCCTGGCTTGCCGGTGTCAATGCTTCACCCTCGCATCCCAGTATGGAAAAGTTTGGCGTGGAGGAAGCAGTCGTGTCTGAACTGGTAGATTATTTTGAGAAAGAGAAGACCTGTAGCGTGGAACCAGGCGGCAAGCCTTGCGACCATTGCGCGATGTGCAGCTCGCGAGGCTTCTAACGGAATCACGTTTCATCGAGCCAAACAAACAAAGGCCGCCCTTGAGGCGGCCTTTCCATTTCGCGCAGGCTTCTTGAGCAAGACCAATTCTACTTTGCCGGCGTTGCCGCTGGATTCTGGCGCAGACTGTTTGAATCAATCTTAGGCACCTGAGCAGCGCCTTCTTCCGCTTTGAAATAAGGCTCTTCCTTGAATCCAAACAGCTTTGCCGAGATTACAGTGGGGAACCGCGCGCGCGTCGTGTTGTAATCCTGAGTAGCTTCGTTGTAGTCCTTGCGGGCTATGGCGATGCGATTTTCAGTTCCCACCACTTCGTCCTGCGCCTTCAGGAAATTTTCGTTGGACCTCAAAACAGGATAGTTTTCCTGCAAGGCCAGCAGCCGTCCAACTGTGCCGCCAAAACTGTTTGCCGCATCAATAACCGCCTGCTTCTGCTCCGGAGTTTTGTCGCCGCCTTCGCCCTGTGGCGCTTGTTGGGTCGCATTCAGAAGTTTCGATCGCGCCTCGGCAATCTTTCCGAAAACTTCCTGTTCCTGCACGCCCGCCAGCTTCGCAGTTTCGATAAGGTTGTTAAGCAGGTCAGCGCGGCGTTGCAGGTTGGTTTCCACGTTTGCCCACTTAGCCTTTACGTTTTCATGCTTGGTTGTCAAGGTGTTATAGCCGCAGCCGCTGGCGGTCGCGGCTACGAAAACAATCAAAGCTAGTAATGATAGTCGTCGTCTAGTCATTTCATTTCTCCCGGTACTTTGTCTCATCAAATTCGTCCACCACCTGTATAACGCGGTCAAGCTGCGTCATGTAAGCGCCGAAGATGTCGTTAGCTTCCTTTTCAGAAGGGGGCAAATAATCAGTGGAACGAAATGCAAAAATCTTTCAAACGGCTCGAGGTCGAGCCCGAATCGACGCGCGGTTGCTCGAACGCACTCGGGTTTTGCGACCGGCGCGTCCTCGCCATGCAGCATCAGCACCGCGCGAAACAGCGCCGCAAAACTGGCAAGACTGTCGCTCATCAAGTCGCATAACTTCTCAATCGAAACAGAAGCGGGAATATACATCCGGCGAAGTTGGATCAACTTGCTGCGCAGTTCATACTCCGTCTGATGCCGCAGATTTGCATCCGACAGTTTCACCAGCTCAAAAGGATCTTGTCCGAAGAGCACGACCCGCGCATTTGCCATCTGGTAAAACTCGATCGGAAATACGTCTGCAGCATCGGATAGTTCCTCCGCTGTGAAATACACCGGCAACCGGATGTCCCAGGCGTTGCCACTCGCGCGTGGGCGCCTGCGCCAGGCGCAGGTCCTCGGGGTGATGCGCCGTAAAGTTATCAGCAGATTATAGTCGGAGCGTAATTCAACATGGTCGCCCGCCGCCGCCGAGCCGTATAGCACAACCGAGACGAGATTATCGCCATGCGTGGCTTGCAGGTCGCGCAGGAGACCGTTTAATGCGTCGTGGACAACTGTCTTAGCCATCGTGTTTGTTCGTGTGTGCCGATACTAACAGAAAAGCTGACTCCTAAATAAGACAGCCAAGAAACGGCTATCCTGCTTTTTACCAGCCGCCTCCGGCGCCACCACCACCAGCACTTCCTCCGCCAAACCCACCACCGAATCCGCCACCACCGCCGCCAAAGCCGCCGCCGCTCCAACCGCTGCTGGATCCGCCCCAACCGCTACTTCGACCGCCGCTGTTCAGCAGTGAACTCAGCAGGAAGGCAGTCCACCAGCCACTGCCACCGCCACCGCCGCGACCGGCGCCGCCTCTGGACGACCGCAAGCAAGAAAATGATGACGCCAAGAATTATCAGCAGCGTGCAGCAGGGACTGGATAGTCCTCCAGAGACAGCCGGTCGGCCCTTCGAAGATTCGCGATACGCGTAGCTCTGATCAATTCCTTCAATTGTGAAACCGCGTTTCTGTGCCAGAGTTGCGACATAGGCCTGCACCGTATCGAAAACGCCCTTACTGTAATTTCCCTGCTTGAATGCCGGCACCAGATATTGGCGCTGAATTTCTCCTACCAGGCCATCGTTGAGATCGCCCTCGAGATGGTAGCCAACCTGCGTGTAGTACTTTCGATCCTTGACCGCTATCAGCAACAGAAAGCCATCGTTGGTTTTTGAGCCAATGCCCCAGCCTCGATAGACGGCCAACGAGTATTCAAAAATGTCCTGACCGCCCGTCGTATCAACCGTTACGACTGCGAACTCAATGTCCGCGCGCTGCTTGAGATTCAAGTAAATCGATCCCAGCTTGTTCTCGGTTTCGGCGTCGATCACGTTGGCGTTATCAACGATCGGTGTGAAAGGCGAAGGAAGTGGAATGGGTGATTGGCCCGTCTGGCGCAAACGAAAGGTTGGTCGCCGAAAGGAGAACAAAGCACGCCGAACGCGAAATACAACAGGACACGTAAGACGCTTTCGTTATCGTGACTGCTGCGTGCACTCGAATCGCTCATGTTGATTTTCGTCAACTAAAACCTGGTATCAGCCGTGATCGTCTATCCCTCAAACAATCTGTGCAAGCAGGTAAGAAAGTGCTACCCTACAAAAACGACAATCGAGACCATGGGGTTTCTTTCTTCTTTGTGATTCACCTCAGGGAATAAGGTCGCTGGCAGCGACATAGAGGGTGACGCCGGCGGAGAAGGGAAGGGCATAACCCACAGCACTCTTGATTCGGGTATTCAAGATGGCGACCGCGACCACGCCGGCGAGAGTTGCCGCTCCGATGGCGGCCGTCGCCCAAAGTGCCTTGCGTGTTGAGCGTCCCGAAGCAAGCATGATCGAGGCGACCGTAAATCCTTCCGGCATCTTGTGCAGCAGTATGGCAACGAACACGAGCAGTCCGACTCGGAAGTTAACCAGAAAAGCCGCCGGCGATCGAAACGCCATCGAAGAATGTGTGAATCCACAAGCCACCGACTGCCGTGTAAGCCGCCAGAAGGCTTCATGAAAGACTCAGGATGCGTTTCAGCGCCAAAGTGAAAGTGGGGAGCGAGGGTGTGTTCGAAGAGTTGAATGAGTAAGTAACCGCCCAATAGCAGCGTCATCGGCGCCAACCACGGCTTGGGCCGCATCCTTACCGCTGAGCACCTTCAGTCCAAATGCTGAAGCTTCTCGGGCACGATCTCGATAAATATGGCAGCCAACATGAATCCGGCGCCAAGCGCGACAAGGTATTTGAGGAAGCGCTCTCCAAAACGGTGCGCCCGGATCTGATTAGCACAAATCCGCCCAGCAGATTCTGCGCCCGCAGCGAGCAAAACCAAACAGGAGAAGGCCTGCAAATCCCACGTGATCAAGATTCATTAGTTCTTGGTAAAGCGAAAGCGTTGAGCATGAAACATGGCGCGTCAATATACATCACGAGGTTCGCGACTGCCTATTCGAGACGCTTTCAAAGGCGAGCTCGAGTTGTGATCGCAGGCGATCCATGGAGCGAAGCTGGCGGACAAGAGGCGAACATTAACATTGCAGCCGGAGCAATCGAAGCGCTGAAAAAGCCCAGAAAAATACGGAGTTTTCTATTGACAGCCAAATTTGAGGGAGCGTAGTATCCGGTTCTGGGTGGTCGAAAGTGGTCGGAAGTGGGTCCAACCTCGTAGCTAACGATCATTTAGTAACTTTTCCAGGAGAGGCCACCCGCCAAATTTTCAACCGGTCGACTTTATGCTGCGAGGAAACTACACGGCCCGGATAGATGCGAAGGGTCGGCTAAAGGTGCCGACGCCGTTTCGCCGTCTTATCGATGAAAAGCACGGCGGCGAATTCTACATAACAAGTCTTACCGGTGACAACGTTCGCATCTACCCGCTGCCGGAATGGGAATCGATAGAGCAACGTCTTTCACTCTTGCCGACGATGGATCCGGCGCGGCGCAAGTTCCTTGACAGAACGAACTACTTTGGCCAGCAGTCGACGATTGATGGCCAGGGACGCATCTTGATTCATCCGTTGCTTGCGCAAAGAGCGCCGGCGTCATGGGAGACGTTGTCGTGCTGGGCTATCTGACTTACCTGGAAGTTTGGGAGCTCGACGTGTTTCAAGGCCAGCAAGCTTGCAGATCCTTACACGGAAGACGACGAGGCGGCGATTTCGAAGCTGGGAATCTAGAGAGCAGTGAATGAGTGATGAGTGAATGAGTGATGAGCAATGAAGACAAAACGGGCGTTCTACTCATTCACTCATTCACTCTTCACTTTTCACTGGTTGACAGTTCTTTGAACAAGATCACGGGGCGGTGGTGATGGCTGCGCCTTTGGGGGCAGAGGCGCGCCCCATCGCCCCGTGCTGCTACGAGAAACGATGCAGTTCCTCGCGCCTGAGCGAGGCGGTCTCTTTGTCGATTGCACGGTGGGCCTGGGCGGACATAGCGAAGCGATGCTTGAAGCCTCACCGGAAACGCGAGTCATCGGCATCGATCGCGATCGCGGCCGCGCTCAGCTCTGCGCGCGAGCGTCTGGCTCATTTTGGTGAACGCTTTCGGGCCGTTCATGCAGACTTTCGCGAGCTGGAGCGGATCTTAAGAGAACTCGAAGAAGCTCAACTCGGCCGGTATCCTGGCTGATCTTGGAGTTTCGTCACTTCAGTTTGATTCGCCAACGCAGAGGCTTCAGTTTTCGCTTTGACGCGCCTCTCGACATGCGCATGAATCCCGAAGGCGACGAAGAAAGCGCCGCGGATCTTCTGCTGCGACTGCCGGAGGAGGAATTAGCAGCAATCATCTTCAGAATATGGCGAGGAGCGAAACTCACGCCGCATCGCCAAGTGGATCGTTGAAAGTCGTGAACAAGGGAAACCAATCACGACCACAAAAGAACTGGCCGATCTGGTGGCGCGAGCTGCCGGAAAAGAAAAACTGGCAGCATCCATCCGGCGACGCGAACTTTTCAGGCTTTACGCATTGCAGTCAATCGAGAGCTTGAAGGCCTCGGCGAGTTCGTCAGTACAGCAGTAGATCTTTTACAACCCGACGGACGCTTCGTCGTCATCAGCTTTCATTCTCTTGAAGACCGGATAATGAAGCAGGAGCTGCGGCGACTGGTCCGGCTACTGTCAATGCGACTTCCGTGGCCGGCCTGATCTTTGCACCTGCGGCGCCCGCCACGCCGTCGAAATACTGACAAAGCGTCCCGTAGTTGCCGATGAGATTGAAATCGATGTGAATCCCCGATCGCGCAGCGCCAAAGCTGCGTGCCTGTCGCAAGCTTTAATATGAGATCTCAGATCTTAGATTGAGAACTACCGATCCGGAGTTCCCCATGAGAAGAGTTCCTTCTACAGCAGAGCAATTCCCAGATTCACCGTGATCGCGACGTGCGCGCCCTCTCCCGTCTCAGCGTCTACTGCTGATCTGTGGCCTGGTTCTGGCCAGCGGTTTCGTGTTCGCGGCGCAGCAGCATTTCGCGGCCGTTGATTATGGCTACAAAAGCGAAGAGCTTCGTCGTGAGCGCGAGCGGCTGCTCGAAGAAAAGCAACACTTAATGTTGAAGAAGGAACAGGCCTTCGCTCCGGCGCGGCTGGCCGTGCAGGCGCGGGAACTCGGCCTCAGACCGCTTTTGGCCAGTCAGGTCGGAACCCAGAAGGCTGGCAGCCGGAGCCAATTGCCACTCGCACCGGCTCTGCTTACTCCTTCCGCTTCGCTGCAGCGTTAACCGGGGCGCGCTGGTAATTAGCAGTCTCAGATTCCAGGTTTGAGATCTGAAATTGAGATTTGAGATCTCAGAGAAGGGATACATCCTCGATGGCGCGTCTTTCCCGTCAGACGAAGTCACAACCAGACGTTTCGATACGCCGCACGCTTTTTGTTGCGGCTTTCGTCGCTTTGTGGATGTTGGGAATCAGCGCTCGGCTGGTCCACTTGCAAGTGAACCGGCACGACAAGCTGATCGCACGCGCCCGCCAACAACAGCAGGACGCACATTGAAACCAGCCCTGCGCGCGGGCCCGTGCTCGATCGAGAGGAACGGGAGCTGGCCCGCACCATTGATACCACCTCGGTCTCAATCGCGCCGGATGAGTTCGAGAAGCACAACGAAGACACTGACGCTCAAGTCAGCCGCCTCAATCGAGTCAACAGCCGAGCGGCTTTCGTCGTTGTTAGGTCTGAATCAAAAGGCGTGTCTTCGATCAGATTACACGAAGCAAGGAATAGTGGTCGACGTTTCATTGTGGATTGCTCGCCGCATCGCGCCTGAAAAGGCCGAGTTGCTGGAGAACATGGACCTCGCCGGAGTTCATACCCGGAAAGAGCCGAAGCGCTTTTATCCAAACGGATCGTTGGCTGCCAACGTGCTTGGGCTTTGTCGGCCTTGACGGTAACGGACTGGCTGGAATCGAACAGGTTTACAACGAAAAGATCGTCAGGCGAACCGGGGAAGATCTTCATTGAAAAGGATTCGCTGTGGCAGGGCCTACGGAGAGCACTGAAGTTTCCGGTCGCCCGGGCAGACCGTCATTCTAACAATCGATCAGTCGATTCAGTATCAGGCTGAAGCGGCGCTGACAGCGGCGATCGCAAACTCTCATGCGCAAGGCGGGCAACGGCCATCGTGCTCGACCCGCATACCGGCGACATCCTGGCGCTCGCTAATGCGCCCACGTTTGATCCAACGACGTCGGTGCGGCCCCGCCGGCGTGCGCGTGCGAACTGGGCGCTGCAGAATATTTACGAGCCGGGCTCGACCTTCAAGATTGTCGCGTTCTCAGCAGCCATCGAAAAAGGACTGGCGAAACCCGACGATCACATCGACTGTCAGATGGGCTCAATCACCGTTGCCAAGCGTTTGATTCACGATCATAAGCCCTTTGGCAACCTTGACCATCGCCGAAGCACTTGCCAAATCGAGCAACGTCGCGGCGATCAAACTTGGGCCTGCGCGTTGGTGACCCAACGATGATTCGACTTCATTACTCGCTTTGGTTTTGGTGCGCGCACCGGAATCGAATTGCCGGGCGAGACCGTCGGTCTGGTTCGGCCACTCCATCGTTGGCAGCCGTCAGCAATACGCACTGAACGAAGCACA
>ERZ1370068.3101-contig-2221_pt1 | contig 28654 bp, 42 predicted proteins | sample MGYA00561227_ERZ1370068 | MGnify/ENA primary metagenome ERZ1370068 (study PRJEB38410, sample SAMEA6850437) | metagenome | study: Metagenomic assessment of the ecological functions of the soil: analysis of the soil microbiota associated with the...
TTACGTATTGCTGGATCTCACGTTGCTGCTCGACACCGGCGTGTCGTGCCCTCGCCGCCGATCGAGTCGTGCGTATTGGCAGTCGGCGATGCTGATCTCCGACGTCGGCCGCGGCGGTCGGCCCCGGGAACATGGCGGCTGTAAGTGAGGCGTGCGCACGCCGATGGTGCGCGTCCCCGTTCACGTTGGGCGACTTCACCGTTCCCGGCGTCGCGCTCGTGCGGCGCAGCGACAACGACGTCGCGCCGTACGACGGGTCGCTTGGCGCCAACGCGCTGCGCACGTTCAAGCTGGCATCGACCATCGCCGGGGCGACGTGGATCGAGCAGCGCGCCGGCGACTGGTGGCGACGACACCGGGATCAGGTCGGCGTCACCCTGGTGCTCGACGACGGAGTGGGAGGTCGGTGCCGTGCTCCTCGGCACGCTCGGCGTCGAGGTCGGCGACCGCCCGTTGCCGTCGACGGCGGCCCCGTCTCCGGCGTCCCCCGGCGACGTGCTCACAGCCCGGCGGCGACCCCGGCTAAAGTTGCACCACCCGTCCTCTCGAGGGGCCGACACCTTCGTCGAGGCCGACGCCCAGGTCACCTGCGCCCTGAGCCCAGCCGGTTTGCGTGCCAGCGGTGCGATCCGCACCGCTGGCACACCCAGAACCGCTCGCTGACGGAGTTTCGCCCACTTTCTTCAAGGGGCCGGATTCGACTGGCAACGGGATTTGACACACCTGGGGTCGGGAACTGCGACTTCTTTATCGGTTCACCAGATGTCGAGATTCAGTTTCTCTAACGCTTCTAATCAACCACCGAGCGTCGCGACTTCGGTACGCCCCCATGGCCGATTCGGGCTTTCGATGAGGTGTCTCGACAAGCGCAGAACGCGTTGGTGAAGCGCCCTGAGGTGACGATCCAGGCTGGTGGGTCGCCGAGTCTGAACGGCTCGGCGTTCGTCACCATGGGCGAGCCGAAGGTCGTCGAACTGCTCTGGTACGACCGCAAGCGCAGGGATCACGGCCGCGCCCGCACCGAAGAGACCCTCCATGCGTACCCGGTGCGCCCGATGGGTCCGGTCAACGCCGCAGGTGAGTCGGTTCGCTCGACCTCTGACCTGATCGCAGGCGCGCCTTCTTGCAGTACTACGAGATTCCGTCTCGGTTGCGATCATCAGGCGCGAGGCAAGCCTTGCCAACGACGTCTTTGATCGTGGACCTGAACGATCCTGGCCGCAGGCATCGTCCAACCGCAAGAAGAAGACGGATGACGACGCGGCGAGCAGCTCCGAGAACCAGACCATCGTCCGCGAAAGCGGCAGCAGCAATGGGTCGGGTGTCGTGGGTACCCCGGACCGGGAGGTAAGGTCGCCACGGGAGTAGCCCTCGTAGTGACCTCCGCCCGGCAGCCAGGGCGGATAACAGCGGCCATCAACTGGGGACTCCAGCCGTGAGATGTGGGCAACCGTTGTCGGAGGAGGTGGAATGGGTCGCCGCCCGTTCCAGCCTTCGTTTTTTTTGACGACGTCCTTCGCTGAAGATAGCACCTCAACCTCGGTTGAGGTTGGTCATTGCTGCACAGTCGCTAATGCCCGTTACCGTGGTGCTGTGTCGAAGGAGCCCGCGAAGGTCCTGAAACCGTCGCCCGCCGAGCGCGACGAGAAGGTGAAGATCGACCTCGATCCAGAGGAAGTGCTTCGCGTTGCCTGGACGAAGCCGAAGCGAAACGGGCTCGACGTCTACGCCGCGCTGACCCGCTTGTAGGTCAGGCGCTTGCCGCAAATGCGACGTACTGCCGAGGAGCCGCGTCCATGCGCCTCGCCGTCGTTCACGTCTCGTCGGGTGTACCGGCAGTCGAACTCCGCGAGGTAGCGGTGCAGGTGCTCGACGGGCAGACGCGGTGGGTGGGTCCCGTCGATGCGGCTCGCTTGAGTTGCCCGAGAGAAGTTCGGCCCGCGGCGTTGGTCGTCACGACTCCGGTGCCAGGCGAGGTAGCTGGGCGTACTCGTCCGTCGCGGTGGCTCGACGGACTGCGGTGCTGGACGGAGACTGGCGAACCGACCATGGTCTCGTGTGCTGCGTGCCGCCGTCCGTGTGGAGCGTGGAGCCAGCGATGTTCATGCGGACCTGCTCGGCGATAGACCTTGCTAGCAGTCGTCTGCCGGTCACGTCGGGAACGGCGCGGCTGAGGCGCGCTTCGCCTCGTCGCGCTTGTCGATCAGGCGGTGAGGACCGCGGATCTTCGCGCGACGACGTCCTTGCCGCGGACCCTCGGTGTCGGGCTTCATGCCGCCGGGTCTTGTTGCGGTCCTCTTGGGGCCGGGACCGATGAACGTCTCGTCGGCGACGATGACGCGCCGCTCATCTGCTCGACCAGTCAGCCGTCGCCGCTTGCATCGCCTCGCGGATGCGCGCTGCGTCAGGTGAACCACGCGGTGCTGGGGGCAGACGCCGTGCTTGCGCTCGACCTGGCGAGCGGCGACGCCGTTCTTGCTGGCGCACATCTCGGACATGCACGAGCACCCAAGTCCGGACGGGGGCCTTGCGTGCCGTGCATCACGGTGTTCGCTGGGACCGAGAACTGCTTCCGGGCAATGACCCACACTTCCAGAGACGACGTTGCGACTGGCCCTGGTGCGCCTGGCGTCTTCCCGTTCTTCGGGTTGAGAAGTAGCACCGCTCGTCGTTGCCACAATGCGGGCACTCGGGCTTGCTGTCCCAACGAAGACCTTCCAGGTACTCATAGGCCGCGGCTTCGTCGGGGATCTGCTCGCTGGCGATGCGGAGGATGTTCGTACCCGACACACCCTCATTAAGTGAGGAAAGGGTGTGACAGCGAAATTCGTTTACTGGGTGTGTCATCGCACACATCCCCATTCGACTCGTGAAGCGGGGCTGCTGTCGCTCTGTGCGGTCAGCCCCAGGCGTCGTGGCGGTGCAGCGGCGACGACGACACGCCGGCGGCCACCCTCGCCACCTCCACGACGGCGAAGACGACCACGACGCTCTCGGTCGAGGCGCAGGTCGAGGCCGCCTACCTCAAGTCCTGGGACGTCTACGCGGACGCAATGCGCACCTTCGACACGTCGCACCTCGCTGAGCAATACGTAAATTGAACGAAGTGGCTACCGAGCATCGTGCGTCGGGCCATCGAGTCCCGCCTGCACGACGAGGCCGTGGCATGACGCGCGGTCGGCCGGGTGCTGGGGACGCAGGACGCGCTGGCGCTCGAGTTCTGGGTGGGCGTCGAGCGAGGGCCAGCTTCCTCCAGCTCGACGACGTGGTCGTGGCCGAGCACGCCGCTGCCGGACGGACGCCATCGTGCGCCTCTTCGGCGTGGTGGACCTGGTGCGCGCGCGCCACGAGGGGGCCCAGCTTCGACTCGGACGTGTTCCTGATCGAGCGACGGCGTGCTGCCGGCGACCGTCTCCGCAGGCCGCGCACGTGCGCGGTCACCCGCGTCGAGCCCGAGGTCTTCGTGCCGCCGCTGCCCGGGCGCGACGGTGCGCGCGCGCGCGGCGCCGAGCGCGACGCAGGCGCTGTTCTTCGACGGCATGGAGCGCCGGCTGCCCGCTGGGCCTCTCGCGCGACGGCGAGCCGGTGTTCGCGAACCTGGACTTCCTCGACGGCACGCGCGGCGCGCACGTCAACATCTCGGGCATCTCGGGCGTGGCGACCAAGACCACCTACGCCGACGCTTCCTCCTCCACAGCCTGTTCACGCAGCGGCGCGCTCGGCGGACGCGGCCACGACACGCACGGCATCGATCTTCAACGTCAAGGGCGAGGACCTGCTGTTCCTGGACCAGCCGAACCGGCGCCTCACGGACGCGGCGCGCGGCGAGTACGCGCGGCTGGGCCTGCCCGCCGGGCCCGTTCGAGACGTGCAGCTCCTGGCGCCCGGTGCGGCGCGGGCTCGCGCGAGCGGCTGCCCGACACCGGGAGCCGCCAGCAGGGTGTCACCGTCGTTCTTCTGGACGCTCGCGCGAGTTCGTGTCCGAGCGGCTGCTGCGCTTCCTGTTCGCCGACGCCGAGGACAGCCGAGCCAGCTCTCGTTCGTGGTCGACCGCGTGGAGCCGAGGCTCGCCGGCGGGCGCTCCGTGGCAGACCGCGCGCGACGCCGCTGGGTCGCGATCGAGGGACGGCGCGTCGAGACCTTCGACGAGCTGGTGGACGCCGATCGCGGCGAACGGCGCCGACGCGTGGGCTGCGGCCGCGGTCGCCGCGCGGGCACCGTCGCCGCGTTCGAGCGCCGGCTGCGCGGCGGCCGCGCGCCACGTGGGCCGCCTGATCCGCGGCGCGCGACGTGGGCCGCGCGCGAGCACCGTGCTGGACTGGCGGCGGCGCCAGACTCAGCGGTCATCGACATCCACAACCTGCACGACCGGGCCAAGCGCTTCGTGGTGGGCGCGGTGCTGAAGCGCATGTTCGAGGAGAAGGAGCCGCTGGGCACCGCCGCGCCCGCTGGTGTTCGTGGTGCTCGACGAGCTCAACAAGTACGCGCCGCGCGAGGGCTGCGAGCCCCATCAAGGAGGTCCTGCTCGACATCTCCGAGCGCGGCCGCAGCCTGGGCATCATCCTGATCGGCGCCGCAGCAGACCGCCAGCGAGGTGGAGCGCGCATCGTGGCCAACGCCGCCGCTGCGCGTGGTCGGCCGGCTGGACCTGGCCGAGGCGGACGCGTCCGAGTACGGCTTCCTGGCCGCGGCCGGCCGCGCGCGCCGGCATCCTCAAGCCCGGGACGATGATCGTCCAGCAGCCCGAGATCCCCACGCCGCTGCTGCGTGCGCTTCCCGTTCCCGGCCTGGGCCACGCGCCGCGACGAGGCGCCCGTGGACCAGCTGGCGGATCGTGTTCGAAGGCCTGGCAGACGACGAGTTCGCGGAGCGAACCGTCTCTCAATGAGCGAGGAGGGCTTCGCCCTGACGAGTCGACGACACGTAGACGAATGCGCTTCCTCCACACCGGCGACTGGCACGTCGGCAAGACCGCTGCGCGGGCGCTCCCGCCTGGACGAGTACGCGGCGGCGCTCTGACGAGGTGGCGCGCATCGCGCGCGACCGGCGGTGGACGCCGTGCTGATCGCGGGCGACGTGTTCGACTCGCCCGCGCCGCCGGCCGAGGCCGGAGAAGCTGGTCTACGACTTCCTCGCCCGCCTGCTGCCCGAGCGCATCGCCTGCGTGCTGATCGCGGGCAACCACGACCACCCGCGCAAGCTGGCGCGCGCTGGCGGCAGCTGCTCGAAGGGCTGCGCATCTCACGTGCGGGCCGACGTGCGCCCGCCGGACCAGGGCGGCGTGGTGCGCTGCCGAGCCGCGACGGCGCGCGAGGAGGCGCGGGTCGCGGTGCTGCCGTTCGTACCCGAGCGCAAGGTGGTGGACGCCTGCCAGCTCATGGGCCCGGAGCACGAGTGGTACGAGGACTACTCGCGGCGGCATCGAGCAGATGCTGGCCTGCCTGACCGCGCGGCTTCACGCCGCCGGACCGTGAACCTGGTCGTCGGCCACCTGCTGATCTCAAGGCGCGCGCGTGGGCACCGGCGAGCGGCGCGCTGCACCTCGGGCCAGGTCTACGGCGTCAACGCCCAGCAGCTCCCGGCGAACGCCCAGTACATCGCGCCTCGGGCCACCTGCACCGGCCGCAGGAGGTGATGGCTCCTTCCGAGACGCTCTACTCGGGCTCGCTGCTCGAGCTGGACTTCGGCGAGCAGGAGCAGGACAAGCGCGTGCGTGGTGGTCGACGCGGAGCCTGGGCGGGCGGCGTCGATCGAGTCGGTGCCGCTCGCGCGCGGGCCGCCGGCTGCGCGACCTCTCGGGCACGCTCGACGAGCTGGCGGCGCTCGCGGCTCGGATCGGCGACGACTACCTGCGCGTCGCGCGTGCAGGTGGACGGGCCCGTGCCCGGCGTCGCCGAGCAGGTGAGAGGCCTGCTGCCGAACGCGCTCGACGTGACCTGGCTCGTGCACGAGCGCGAGGCGGTAGACGGTCGCGCCCGTGGTGACCCGCGGCCTCGCTCCTCCGAGCTGTTCGCCGACTTCTACCGCCGGCGCAACGGCGCGGCCGCCCTCGGCCGAGTTGCTGAAGCTCTTCGACGACGTCGCACGAGGAGGCGGCCCGCGGATGAGGCCGCTCCGCGCTCGACGGTCGACGGCTTCACGTCGTTCCGCGACGCCCGTCGATCTCGACTTCGAGTCGCTCGATCTGTTCGCGATCACCGGCCCGACCGGGCGCCGGCAAGTCGTCGCTGATCGACGCGCTGACGTTCGCCCTCTACGGTCAGGTGCCCGCGCGTCGGCCGCGAGTACAAGCAGCTCATGAGCCACGGCGCCGGAGCGGCTGTCGGTGAAGCTCGACTTCCGCATGGGCGCGACGACGTACCGGATCGCGCGCACGCTGCAAGTCCTCGGGCGCGCCCCAGTCGCGGCTGGAGCGGCCTCGGCGCGCGACGCGCCGCGGCCGATGGCCGACCGCGTGAAGGACATCGAGGAGGAGGTCGGCCGCATCCTCGGCCTCGACTACGACGGCTTCACGCGCTCCGTCAGTCCTGCCGCAGGGCCAGTTCGACTCGTTCCTCAAGGGCAAGCCGGAGGAGCGCCGCAAGATCCTGGTGACGCTCCTGGGCCTCGACGTCTACGAGCGCATGCACGCGATCGTCAACCGCAAGGCCGCCGACGCGAGGCGCGAGGCGCAGTTCCTGGTCCAGCAGCTGGAGCGCGACTTCGCGGAGGCGACGCCGGAGATCCTGCGCGTGCTGGAGGCCGAGCTCCAGGACGCGGAGTCGTCGGCCGGGCGCGCCGGCGACGAGGAGGACGCGCTGGCGGCCGCGCTCAAGACCGCGGCCACGCTGCGCGCGGCGCACCGCGAGCTCATGGACGCTCGAGAAGGGAGGCGGCCGCCGAGGCGGCGAAGCGCGCGCAGGCGGAGGCCGCGCTAGCCCGCGCGCGCGAGCGCCAGCGCGCAGGTCGAGGCGGCGGCAGGGCCTGCACTGGCGCGCGGAGGCCGCGCTCGGCGATCCCGCGCGCGAGGCGGTGCTGGCGCAGGCGCGCACGTGGGCGGACGAGCTGGCCCGCGTGGCGCGCGAGCTCGGGCGTCTCGAGCCGCAGCTCGCCGCCGGCATCGAGGCGGAGCGGCTCCGCGGCCCAGCGGATCGTCGAGGCAGAGGCGCGGTCTGCGGGCGGCCGAGCCGGGCGCGCGCGAATGTGGAGCGCGCCCTCAAGGACGCGCGCGATGCGCTCGAGGAGCAGCGGCGGCAGCTGGCCGCGCGACGACCTGCGCCGGCACCTGGAGTCGGGCAGCCGTGCCCCGTCTGCAGAGCAGGCGGTCGCGCGGTGCCGTCGCGCGCCGGAAGCCGGGCGGTCTGGAGGCGGCCGAGCGCGTCCAGGCCGCGGCGGAGTCCGCCGCCGAGGCGTCCCGCAAGAGCGTCGAGTCGGCCTCGGCTGGAGCGCGAGCAGCTCACCGGGCCGCGCGGGTGCCGCCGGAAGTGGAGCGGCGCGCGCTGGACGAGCGGTGCGAGCAGTCGCGCGGGGCGCGCCAATACTCGCCGGTTCGCTCGAAGGGCGGGCTTCATGCCCTGGACGTGGCGGGCCAGAGCCTGCTCGTGCGGATCCGACCGCGGAGGCGCGCGCGGCAGTGCAGGCGCGCGAGGAGCGCGAGCGTCTGGAAGAGAGCGCCTGCAGGTCGGAGCAGGAGGCCACTCGCCTGGCCGCGGAAGAGGCGACGGCCGAAGCGCAGCGCGGATCCGCGCTGGAGCGCGCGCGGGAGATGCGAGCAGAAGCAGGCCCCGTTGACGCGAGCTCTTCGGGGAGGCACGGGCGCGTCCTCGACGACGAGGCACGGCGCGCCGGCTGGTCCCTCGTGGGGGCTCGCGGCATCGATGGAGGCGCTCGAAAGGCGCCAGGCCGTGCTGCGCGCGGGAGGCGCTCGAGGGTCTGCGCCCGCGTGGGCGGCTGCGGACGCGCCGCGAGCGCTGGAGCGCGCGGTCGGCGCGGGCGGTGGAGCTGGCCGCGCGGCGCCGACCTGAGGGCGAGCGCGCTCGGGTCCGCGCTGGCCCAGCACCTGCGGGCGGACCAGTTCTGGCGTTCGTGCAGGAGGAGGCGCTTCACCGCCTGGCCACCGACGGCTCCCGCCACCTGTTGACCTGTCCCAGGGGCCGTTATCTGCTCTTCTGCGAAGACCAGGAGTTCGTGGTCCAGGGACCACTGGCACGCCGACCGCCAGCGCGGTCGGTCCGAACTCTCTCAGGGGGCGAGACTTTCACTAACCTCTGGCGCTGGCCATGCCCCTGGCCGAGAAACCCTCGCCGCGCTGAGCGCCGAGGGCCGGGCGGGGAAGCCCGGAGGAAAGCCTCTTCCTGGACGAGGGCTTCGGGACCTGGACCCGGAGACGCTGGACGTGGTCGTCCAGGCGATCGAGACCCTCAGGGCGGCCGCCGCCGACGGTCGGGGTCATCACGCACATCGCCGAGCTGGCCGAGCGCCTCCCCGCCCCGGGTCGAGGTCGGCACGCTCCGCCGCCGGGGCGACACTGACCCTTCGTTAGTTAGCCTCTTGACAGCCGCGAGTTTGCCGGTAGAATCGTAAGGTTGCCCTGACGAGGCGCCGGCAGGGCGCCCGTCACATCCGCGTGGAGGAAGAAAGAGTGCCCACGGTAAGTCAGCTCGTCCGGGTCGGTCGCGAGAAGCTTCGCTCGCAAGACCGACAGCCCGGCTCTTCAGGGATCGCCGCAGAAGCGCGGCGTGTGCGTGCGCGTGTTCACCTCGACGCCGAAGAAGCCGAACTCGGCGCTCCGCAAGGTGGCTCGCGTGCGGCTCACCAACGGGATCGAGGTCACGGCCTACATCCCGGGCGTGGGCACAACCTGCAGGAGCACTCGATCGTGCTCGATCCGCGGCGGACGCGTGAAGGACCTGCCGGGCGTGCGCTACCACATCGTGCGGGGAACGCTCGACGCGGTGGGCGTGCAGGGCCGCAAGCGGAGCCGCAGCAAGTACGGGGCGAAGCGGCCCAAGGCGTAGGCGGTCAAGGACGGAGCGTAGGAGCCTCGAAGTAGAGATAGCGTCCGGCCGGGATCGCCGGCAAAGACACGGTCGGGGAGATCGGGCCTGCCGAAGCAGTCGTCGACCCGGAGGCCAGGATCCTCGAGGCGGGGCGGTCGTTGAGCCTCAGACGACGCCGACGGAGGCCGGCCGGCATCGGCCGGATGCTCCGCGCGCCGTCTGTTTTGTTTTCTAGGGACGTGGCGAGAGTAAGCAGGATAGATGCCACGTCGCGGAACGGTACCGAAGCGGAGGTCCTGGCGGACCCGCTCGTACAACAGCGCGCTCGTGACCAAGTTCATCAACTCGCATGATGTACGGGGGCAAGCGCGCGATCTCGCAGCACATCATGTACGACGCCTTCAACCATGGTGCAGGCGAAGACCCAGGACGACCCGCTCAAGGTCTTCAAGCAGGCGGTCGACAACGTCAAGCCCTCGCTCGAGGTGAAGAGCCGCGCGCGTGGGCGGCTCGAACTACCAGGTCCCGGTCGAGGTGAACCCCGCGCGCCGCACGTCGCCTGGCCCTGCGCTGGCTGATCGGCTTCGCCCGCAAGCGGCCGGAGCGCACGATGGTGCAGAAGCTGGCCAACGAGCTGCATGGACGCCGCCAACCTGCGCGGCGGCGCCGTGAAGAAGAAGGAAGACACGCACAAGATGGCCGAGGCCAACAAGGCCTTCGCCCACTACCGCTGGTAGCCGGAAGAGGATCAGGCACGTGCCCAGGCAGACCTCACTCGAGCAGACCCGCAACATCGGGATCGCCGCGCACATCGACGCCGGCAAGACGACGACCACCGAGCGCATCCTCTATCTACACCGGCGTCAACTACAAGATCGGCGAGGTGCACGAGGGCACCGCGACCATGGACTGGATGGAGCAGGAGCAGGAGCGCGGGATCACCATCACCTCCGCCGCCACCACCTGCTTCTGGAAGGACCACCGCATCAACATCATCGACACGCCCGGCCACGTGGACTTCACGGCCGAGGTCGAGCGCTCGCCTGCGCGTGCTCGACGGCGCGGTGGCGGTGTTCGACGCGGTGGCCGGCGTGCAGCCGCAGTCGGAGACGGTGTGGCGCCAGGCCGACAAGTACAAGGTCCCGCGCATCGCCTTCATCAACAAGATGGACCGCGTGGGCGCCAACTTCCTGCACTCGATCGAGACCATGCACGACGCGCCTCAGCGCGACGTCGGCGGTGGCCGATCCAGCTCCCGCTGGGCCAGGAAGAGCAAGCACGCAGGGCGTCATCGACCTCGTCGAGATGAAGGCGTACCGCTACCTGGACGAGACGCTGGGCGCCAAGTACGAGGTCGAGGAGATCCCGGCCGACCTCAGGACGAGGCGCAGCACGCACCGCGACGCTGATGATCGAGAAGGTGGCGGAGGCCGCCTCACGAGGCGGGCGACGACCATCCTGTTCGAGAAGTACGTGGCGGGCGAGACGCCGACGCGTGGCCGAGATCAAGGCCGGCCATCCGCAAGGCCACCATCGCGATGACGCTGTTCCCGGTCATCTGCGGCTCCGCCTTCAAGAACAAGGGCGTGCAGCCCATGCTCGACGCGGTCGTGGACTACCTGCCCGTCGCCGCTCGACGTCCCGCCGACGATGGCCAACGACCCGAGCACGCGGCGAGCTGCGTGACGCGCGAGCCCAAGGACGACGCGCCCTTCAGCGCCCTCGTCTTCAAGATCATGACCGACCCGTTCGTCGGCCAGCTCGCGTTCATCCGCGTCTACTCCGGCAGCCATGAAGACGGGCGACACCGTCCTCAACTCGACCAAGGGGCATGCAGCGAGCGCATCGGCCGCCTGCTGAAGATGCACGCCAACAAGCGCGAGGAGATCAAGGAGGTCTACGCCGGCGACATCGCGGCCGCGGTCGGCCTCAAGAACGTCACCACCGGCGACACCATCTGCGACCCGGACGACGCCGGTGGTGCTCGGAGTCGATCAACTTCCCGGCGCCCGTCATCGCGCTCGCCGTCGAGCCGAAGACCAAGGCCGACCAGGAGAAGCTCGGCACCGGCCTCGCCAAGCTGATGCAGGAAGACCCGACCTTCAAGGTCGAGACGGACAAGGACACCGGCCAGACCAAGATCTCCGGCATGGGCGAGCTGCACCTCGAGATCATCGTGGACCGCCTCAAGCGCGAGTTCGGCGTCGAGGCCAACGTGGGCAAGCCCCAGGTGGCCTACAAGGAGACGATCCGCAAGCACGGCCAAGGGCGAGGGCAAGTACATCAAGCAGACCGGCGGCCGCGGCCAGTACGGGCACTGCAAGATCGAGCTCGAGCCGGCGCCCGGGCGAGGGCTTCGTCTTCGAGAACGACATCACGCGGCGGCACGCATCCCCAAGGAGTTCATCAAGCCGATCGAGCGAGGGCATCCAGGAGGCGCTGGACTGCGCGGCATCCTCGCCGGCTACCCGGTGGTGGACGTGCGGGTGACGCCTCTACGACGGCAGCTACCACGACGTGGACTCTTCGGAGATGGCCTTCAAGATCGCGGGCTCCATGGCCTTCCAGGACGCGGCCAAGAAGGCGCAGCCCGGTGCTGCTCGAGCCGATCATGAAGGTCGAGGTCGTGACCCCGACGACTACACGGGCGCGGTGACCGGCGACCTCACGCCGCGCCGCGGCCACCTCGAGGGCCAGATCTCGCGCGGCGGCACGCAGATCATCACCGCGCATGGTGCCGCTCTCGAACATGTTCGGTTACTCGACCGACCTGCGGTCGCGCACGCAGGGCCGCGCCACCTACTCGATGCACTTCGAGAAGTACGCGGAGGCGCCGCGCAACGTGAGCGAAGAAGTCGATCGCCGCGGGTCATGGGCAAGGTCGACGAAGGCTTTGGTTTTCATAGCGCTAGCGCGAGGGCAAGCGATGGCCAAGGAGAAGTTCGACCGGTCAGCAAGCCGCACGTGAACATCGGGACGATCGGTCACGTGGACCACGGGAAGACGTCGCTGACGGCGGCGATCACGAAGGTCCTGGCCGCGACGAACCCGAAGGTGCAGTTCAAGGCGTACGACCAGATCGACAACGCGCCCGAGGAGCGGGAGCGCGGCGTGACGATCAACGCGTCGCACGTGGAGTACGAGACGGCGAACCGTCACTACGCGCACGTGGACTGCCCGGGTCACGCGGACTACATCAAGAACATGATCACGGGAGCGGCCCAGATGGACGGGTCGATCCTGGTGGTGTCGCGCGGCGGACGGGCCGATGCCGCAGACGCGCGAGCACATCCTGCTGGCGCGGCAGGTGGGCGTGCCGTCGATCGTGGTGTTCCTGAACAAGGTGCGACATGGTGGACGACCCGGAGCTTCTGGACCTGGTGGAGCTCGAGGTGCGGGAGCTGCTGAAGACCTACAAGTTCCCGGGCGACGACGTGCCCGTGATCCGCGGGCTCGGCGCTCGAAGGCCCTGGAGGGGACGGGCAAGGACGACTCGGCCGAAGCCGATCCTGGAGCTGATGGCGGCGGTGGACAGCTACGTGCCGCATGCCGCAGCGCGAGATCGACAAGCCGTTCCTGATGCCGATCGAGGACATCTTCACGATCTCGGGCCGCGGGACGGTGGCCACGGGCCGGGTGGAGCGCGGCAAGGTGAAGGTCGGCGAGGAAGTCGAGATCGTCGGCCTCCGGCCGAGACGCAGAAGAAGGTCGTGACCGGGGTCGAGATGTTCAAGAAGCTGCTGGACGAGGGCCGGGCCGGGGACAACATCGGGCGTTCTGCTGCGCGGCACGGAGCGCAAGGACATCGAGCGCGGGATGGTGCTGGCCAAGCCGGGAGCATCACGCCGCACACGAAGTTCAAGGGCGAGGTGTACGTGCTGACGAAGGAGGAGGGCGGCCGCCACACGCCGTTCTTCACCGGGTACCGGCCGCAGTTCTACTTCCGGACGACGGACGTGACGGGAGTGGCGCACGCTGCCCGACGGGCGTCGGAGATGGTGATGCCCGGGGACAACACGCAGATGGACGATCGAGCTGATCGCGCCCATCGCGATGGAGAAGGGACTGCGCTTCGCCATCCGCGAGGGCGGCCGCACGGTCGGGCGCGGGCACGGTCACCGAGATCATCGAGTAGCAACGAATAGGGTTCACCACGGTCGGCGGTCATCAGCGAACGCGTAGACGTGAACGGGAGAACGGTCAGCGCCATGATGATGAACGAGAAGATCCGGATCCGGCTGAAGGCTTACGACTACCGGATCCTCGACCAGTCCACCAGCGAGATCGTGGACACCGCCAAGCGCACGGGCGCGCGCGTGGCCGGGCCCGATCCCGCTGCCCGACCGTGAAGAACCGCTGGACGGTCAACCGCTCGCCCCACGTGGACAAGAAGAGCGCGCGAGCAGTTCGAGATCCGCACGCACAAGCGGCTGCTCGACATCTTCGAGCCCACCCCGCAGACGGTGGACGCGCTCATGAAGCTCGACCTGCCCGCGGGCGTGGACGTCGAGATCAAGGCGTTCGGCAAGGAGCACGCGAAGTGACGCGCGATCGCGTGAAGCGCGACGGCGCCACGCCGACCTCGTGAAGCGGCCGACCCGAGCTAGAGCGAGACGACGGCATGTCAATCAGGAATCATCGGCAAGAAGGTCGGCATGACGCAGGTCTACGCCGAGGACGGGCGGGCCATCCCCGCCACCGTCATCCAGGCCGGGCCCTGCGTCGTGGTGCAGCGCAAGTCGAAGGAGAAGGACGGCTACTCGGCGGTGCAGCTCGGCCTGGTCGAGGACCGCAAGGTCGAAGCAGCGTCACCAAGGCCCATGAAGGGCCACTTCGACGAAGGCGGCGGCCTTCCTCCGTGCCGCGTGCTCCGCGAGTTCCGCGTGGAGGACGGCGACGAGGCCAAGGTCGGCGACAAGGTCTCGGTGGAGCTCTTCGCGCCGCGGCGACAGCCATCAACGTGATCGGCACCAGCAAGGGCAAGGGCTTCCAGGGCGTCGTCAAGCGCCACCACTTCCGCGGCGGCGCGGCCACGCACGGCTCGATGTTCCACCGCGCGCCCGGCTCCATCGGCGCCTCCGGCCTTCCCTCGCGCGTGCTCAAGGGCATGCGCGCCGCCGGCCACATGGGCGCGGACCGGGTCACCGCAGAAGAACCTCACGGTGGTGCGCGTGGACGCCGGCAAGCAACATCCTGGTCGTCAAGGGGTCGATGCCCGGCGGCGGCGGCGGCTACGTGGTCATCCGGAAGCAGGCGGCTGAAGGACGCAAATGGCCGAGAAGAAGAAGGCGGACGCCAAGGCCAAGCCGAAGGCGCGAGGTCCGCAAGCAAGAAGAAGGACCCGCATCGCGGACGCGGACACCGCCGACGTGCGGCAGCACGAGCCAAGCGACGTGGCTCGCGGAGACGACGCGCGGTCGACGTCGTCAACGCCAGCAACGAGAAGGTCAGCGACATCGCCCTTCACCCGGACGTGTTCGGCGCGCGCGTGAACGAGCACCTCCTCTACGAGGCGGTCAAGCAGTACCGCGCGGGCGGCCGCCGCGGCACGCACATGACCAAGAACCGCGCCCTCGTCTCCGGCTCGGGCAAGAAGCCCTGGCGGCAGAAGGGGACCGGCCGCGCCCGCGTCGGCGAGATCCGCAACCCGCTCTGGCGCCACGGCGGCACCGTGTTCGGCCCGGTCCCGCGCGACTACTCCTACTACGATGCCGAAGAAGGCGCGCGCGGCCGCGCTGCGCTCCGCCCTGACGCCAGCGCGCGCAGCGACGGCGCGCTGCAAGGTCGTGGACCGCTTCGACGATCGACGGAGCCGAAGACGAAGGTGCTCGGAGGGCATCCTCGGCAAGCTCGGCGCTCGACGGGCAAGACGCTGCTCGTCGACCACGAGCCCACGGACGACCTCGTCCTCTCCGGTCGCAACATCCCGGGCCTCAAGGTCGTGGACGCGACGCCAGGTGAACGTCTACGACGTGCTCGACTGCCGGACGCTGCTCGTCTCGCAGGAGGCCCTCGACCAAGCTGGAGGAGCGGCTCACGCCGTAGTAATCCATGAAGAACCTCTACGAAGTCATCCGGCGTCCGCTGATCACCGAGAAGTCCACGGCCCTCAAGGAGACCCAGCGCACGCTCTGCTTCGAGGTGCACCGGGACGCCACCAAGCCCGAGATCAAGAAGGCGGTCGAGACGCTCTTCGGCGTGAAGGTCGCGGACGTGCGCGTGGCCAACGTCCACGGCAAGGTGAAGCGGCAGGGCCGCTACGTCGGCCAGCGCCCGGACTGGAAGAAGGCCTACGTCGTCCTGAAGAAGGGCGAGAAGATGATCGAGTTCTTCGACCAGGCATGAGCGAAATGGCACTCAAGAAATTCAATCCGACGTCGCCGGGCCGGCGCTTCATGACCGCACCTGACGTTCGACGAGATCACCAAGACCACGCCGGAGAAGGCGCTCACCGAGCCCATGAAGCGGACGGGCGGCCGCGACAGCCGCGGGCCGCATCACCGTCCGCTTCATCGGCGGCGGCCACAAGCAGCGCTACCGCATCGTGGACTTCCAGCCGCGACAAGCACGGACGTGCCGGCCAAGGTGGCGGCGATCGAGTACGACCCCAACCGCTCGGCGCGCCTCGCCCTGCTGCACTACGCCGACGGCGAGAAGCGCTACATCCTCTGGCCCGACGGGCTGACGGTGGGCGCCACGGTGCGTGGCGAGCGACGAGCGCGGACATCCTGCCCGGCAACTGCCTGCCCCTGAAGCTGATCCCCGTCGGCACCATGATCCACAACATCGAGCTGCGCCACGGCAAGGGCGGGCAGATGGTGCGCACGGCGGGCGGCGCCGCCCAGCTCGTGGCCAAGGAAGGCGAATACGCGCAGGTCAAGCTGCCCTCGGGCGAGGTCCGCAAGGTGCACGTCGACTGCCATGGCCACCATCGGCCAGGTCGGCAACATCGAGCACAAGAACGTCTCGCTCGGCAAGGCCGGGCGCACGCGCTGGCTGGGCCAGCAGCCGCACAACCGCGGCGTCGCCATGAACCCGGTCGACCATCCGCACGGCGGCGGCGAGGGCAAGACCTCCGGCGGCCGCCATCCGGTGACGCCGTGGGGCAAGCCCACCAAGGGCGCCAAGACGCGCAACAACAAGCGCACCCAGCAGTTCATCGTCAAGAGGCGCGAAGTAAGACCATGGCACGATCGCTCGAAGAAGGGCCCGTTCGTCGACGATCACCTGATCGAAGAAGATCGACGCGATGAACGCGGCCAACGACGCGCAAGGTCGTCAAGACCTGGTCGCGGCGCTCGCACGATCACGCCGGAGATGGTCGGCCACACCCTGGCCGTCTACAACGGCCGCAAGTTCATCCCGGTCTACATCACGGAGAACATGGTCGGCCACAAGCTCGGCGAGTTCTCGCCCACCCGCCAGTTCAAGGGCCACTCGTCCAAGGTCGAGAAGGTGGCCAAGATCGCGGCGCCCCGGCGGCCGCGGCCGGCGGCGCCGGCGGCAGCGGCGGCGCCGGAGGCCTCAGGAGCAAGCCATGCTGGAAGTGAAGGCCACTGCAAGTACATGCGGACCTCGGCCCAGAAGGCGGGCCTGGTGCTGGACCTCATCCGGGGCAAGAAGGCCAGCGAGGCCCTCTCCATCCTGCGCTTCACCAAGAAGTCGGTGGCGCGCGACGATCGAGAAGGCGCTGCGCTCGGCCATCGCGAACGCGGTGAACGTGGCGGACAAGAACCAGAAGCGGCCGCCTCGACGAGGACGACCTCGTCGTGTCCGCCGTGCTACGCGGACCAGGGGCCGTCGCAGAAGCGCGTGCGGCCCGCGCCCATGGGCCGCGCCTACCAGGTCATGCAAGCGCACCACGCCACCTCACGGTGCAGCGTGGCCGAGAGGGAGTAGCGTAGTCGATGGGTCAGAAAGTCCACCCCATCGGGTTCCGCCTGGGCTTCAACAAGACCTGGCGCAGCCGCTGGTACGCCGAGAAGGAGTACGCCGAACCTCCTGCACGAGGACCTGGCGCTCGAAGAAGGACCTGAAGAAGCGCTTCGCCCACGCGGGCGTCTCGCGGGTCGAGATCGAGCGCGCCGCCAACAAGCTGAAGATCAGCATCTTCACCTCGCGCCCCGGCATCATCATCGGCCGCAAGGGGCAGGAGGTCGACAAGCTGCAAGCAGGAGATCCAGAAGAAGACCGGCAAGGAGGTCTTCATCAACATCCAGGAGATCCTGAAGCCGGAGCTGGACGCCCAGCTGGTGTCGGAGTCGGTGGCGCTGCAGCTCGAGAAGCGCATCGCCTTCCGCCGCGCCATGCGCAAGGCGGTGGACGCGGCCCTGCGCTTCGGCGCCAAGGGCATCAAGGTGCGCGTGTCCGGCCGCCTGAACGGCGCCGAGATCGCGCGCTCCGAGTGGTACCTGCACGGCCAGCTCCCGCTGCACACGCTGCGCGCGGACATCGACTACGGCTTCCACGAGGCGCGCACCAGCTTCGGCCAGATCGGCGTGAAGTGCTGGATCTACAAGGGCGAGCTGGACGCGCCTGCGCCCGCGCAGGGCGTCTGTAGAGGTAACGTCATCATGCTGATGCCGAAGAAGGTCAAGTTCCGGAAGCAGCAGCGCGGGCGCATGACGGGCAAGGCCTGGACGGGCAGCGCAGGTCTCGTTCGGCGACTACGGCCTCAAGGCCCTGGAGTGCGGCTGGGTCACCGACCGCGAGATCGAGGCCGGCCGCATCGCCATCACCCGCTTCATCAAGCGCAACGGCCGCATCTGGATCCGCATGTTCCCGGACAAGCCCATCACCAAGAAGCCGCAGGAGACGCGCATGGGCAAGGGCAAGGGCGCGCCCGACCAGTGGGTGGTGGTGGTCAAGCCCGGCCGCATCCTCTACGAGATGGAAGGGGTGCCGGAGACGGAGGCGCGCGAGCGCGCTGCGCCTGGCCGCCCACAAGCTCGTCCATCAAGACGCAGCTTCGTGAAGCGCTTCGAGGCGGAGGTAGGCGTCGATGAAGGCTGAGCAAGGTCCGCGAGATGAGCGCGGACGAGCTGCAGGGCAAGGAGCGCGAGCTGCAGCGAGCAGCTCTTCCGCCTGCGCTTCCAGAAGTCGCATCGGCCAGCTCGACAACGCCCTGAAGATCCGCGAGACCCGCCGCGACATCGCGCGGGTCAAGACGGTGCTCGAAGCAGCAGGCGGCAGCCAGGCTGGCGCAGAGTGACGGAGATGACGCGCAGCGACGAACAGCGCGAAGGCCCCGAGCGCGCCGCCGCAACGAGCTGGTGGGCGTGGTGGTGAAGGCCAAGATGCAGAAGACGGTCGTGGTGGCGGTGGAGCGGCTGGTCCAGCCACGACGTCTACCGCAAGACCATCAAGCGCACGTCCACCTTCATGGCCCACGACGAGAAGGGCGCCAAGCAGGGCGACACGCGTGCGCATCGTGGAGACCCGGCCCCTGCTCAAGCAACAAGCGCTGGCGGGTGGAGGAGATCCTGGACCCGGCAGCTGGCGGACGAGACGCCGCCGGCGTCCAGGCCTAGAGCAGAGAGGCTCGCCATGATCCAGATGCGGACGATCCTCGACGTGGCCGACAACTCCGGCGCGCGGCAAGATCTCCATGCATCCTGCCCCTGGGCGGGTCCACCGGCCGCTACGCCGGGCCTCGGCGACATCATCACCGCCAACGTGAAGGAGTCGGCCCCGGACGCCCCGGAGCCGGTCAGGAAGGGCAAGGTGGTGAAGGCGGTGATCGTGCGCTGCGCCAAGGAGCAGCGGCGCCGCGACGGCTCCTACATCCGCTTCGACCAGAACGCGGCGGTGCTCATCAACGAGGACGGGCGAGCCGGTGGGCACGCGCGTGTTCGGCCCGGTGGCGCGCGAGCTGCGCGACAAGAAGTTCATGAAGATCATCTCGCTGGCGCCGGAGGTCCTCTAGGCCATGGCGCGAGCAGGCGAAGCGGCGCGATGCGCATCCGCATCACGCAAGAACGACACTCGTGCAGGTGATCGCCGGGCAAGGACGCCGGCAAGCGCGGCAAGGTCCTGAAGGTGCTGCGCGACAAGGGCCGGGTGATCGTGCAGGGCGTGGGCTTCATCAAGCGCCACACGCGGCCCAACCCGCAGCGCAACATCAAGGGCGGCATCGCCGAGCGCGAGGCCGCCATCCACGTCTCGAACGTGATGATGGTCGCGCGCGAGGACGACACGCCGCACGCGGATCGGTGCCGAAGACGCTGGCCGACGGCACGCAAGGTGCGGATCGGCCGTCGCGCGCGGCGAGGTACTGGACAAGTGAGCGCCATGCCGCACGGTCAAAGAGACGTACGTGAAGCAGGTCGTGCCCGCGGCTGCATGAAGGAGCGGAACTACCCCGAACGTGATGGCGGTGCCGCGCCTGCACGAAGATCGTGGTGAACATGGGCGTGGGCGAGGCCACCCAGAACATCAAGCTGCTGGACGCGGCCATGGAGGAGCTCGGACGCATCACCGGCCAGCAGCCGGCCGATGCGCCGCGCGCGCAAGTCGATCGCGGCCTTCAAGCTGCGCCAGGGCATGCCCATCGCGCGCCACCGTCACCCTGCGCGGCGACCGCATGTACGAGTTCGTGCGACCGGCTGTTCAACGTGGCGCTGCCGCGCGTGCGCGACTTCCGCGGCGTGCCCACGAACGCGTTCGACGGCCGCGGCAACTACACGCTGGGCCTCAAGGACCAGCTCATCTTCCCCGAGGTCGACTACGCCAAGGTCGACAAGATCCGCGGGCATGAACGTCACGTTCGTGACCACGGCCCGGACGGACGAGGAGTCGAAGCTCCTGCTCCAGTACCTCGGCATGCCGTTCCGGAACCAGTAGGAGGCGAGAGTAGTGGCGAAGACGTCTCTGATCGCCAAGTCCCAGCGGACGCCGAAGTTCGCGGTGCGCAAGTACACCCGCTGCCGCCAGTGCGGCCGGCCCCGGGCGTACCTCCGGAAGTTCGAGATGTGCCGCATCTGCTTCCGCAAGCTGGCCCTCGCCGGGGACATCCCCGGCGTGATCAAGGCGAGCTGGTAGGCCGAGCGAGAGGTAACTCCACATGAACATGACCGATCCCGTCGCGGACATGATCACCCGCATCCGGAACGGAGTCCGCGCCAAGCTGCCCAAGGTCGACGTGCCCTCGCTCCAAGCTGAAGGTGGAGATCGCCCGCATCCTCAAGGACGAGGGCTACATCGCGAACTTCAAGGTCAGCGAGGACGACAAGCAGGGCGTGCTGCGCGTCTTCCTGCAAGTACGGCCCCGGCATGGAGCGCGTCATCACCGACCTGCAGCGCGTCAGCCGTCCCGGCTGCCGCATCTACTGCGGCAAGGACCAGATCCCCCGCGTCTACGGCGGGCTGGGCATCAACATCCTCTCCACCTCGCGCGGCCTCGATGACCGGCACGGCGGCGGCCCGCGAGGGCGTGGGCGGCGAGATCCTCTGCAACGTCTGGTAGGAGGCAAGCGCTCATGTCTCGCGTCGGACGCAAGATCATCGCCGTCCCCAAGGACGTCAAGGTCCAGATCGAGCGACGGACCGCTCGAGGTGCAGGGCCCCAAGGGCAAGCTGCACGACGCCGGTGCCGCCGGGCATCTCGTTCGCGCTGCAGGGCGCGAGCTCGCGCTGCCCGCGCGCGAACGACGAGCGCCAGCAGCGGGCCTTCCACGGCCTGGCGCGCGCGCTCGCCCAGAACGCGATCAAGGGCGTGACCGAGGGCTTCAGCAAGGAGCTCGACATCGTGGGCGTCGGCTACAAGGCCGCGGTCGAGGGGAGCAAGGTCGTGTTCGCCCTCGGGCTACTCGCACCCGGTCGAGTTACCCGATCCCCGAGGGGATCAAGATCGCGGTGGACAAGCAGACGCGCGTGACCGTGTCCGGCATCGACCGCCAGCAGGTGGGCCAGGTGGCGGCGGAGATCCGCGGCCTGCGCAAGCCCGACCCCTACAAGCAGAAGGGCATCCGCTACGTGGGCGAGGTGCTCAAGAAGAAGGCGGGCAAGGCCGGCGCCACCGACCGGGGCGAAGTAGGCATGATGTCAAGACCAAAGAAGACATCCGGCAGCGGCATGCACGACCGCATCCGCAAGAAGATCGCGGGCACGCCGCAGCGGCCGCGGCTGGCCGTCTTCCGCAGCCAGAGCGCACATCTACGCCCAGGTCATCGACGACGAGGCCGGGCACGACGCTGTGCGCCGCCTCCTCGCTGCGACAAGGACCTGCAGGACGGCAAGGCCAAGCGCGGCGCCAACGTGGCCGCGGCCAAGGCCGTCGGGCCAGCTCATCGCCGACCGCGCCAAGGAGAAGGGCGTCGAGCGCGGTGGTCTTCGACCGCGGCGGCTTCCAGTACCACGGCCGCATCAAGGCTCTGGCCGACGCCGCCCGCGAGGGCGGCCTCAAGTTCTAGGACGGAGGACTCGATGAGAACGATGCATCGAGAAGATCGACGTCGCGCAGCCTGGAGCTGAAGGACCAGGTGGTCGTCCATCAACCGCGTCACCAAGGTCGTGAAGGGCGGCAAGAACCTGTCCTTCAGCGCCCTGGTGGTGGTGGGCGACGGCGCCGGCCACGTCGGCTACGGCATGGGCAAGGCCCGCGAGGTCTCCTCCGCCATCAAGAAGGGCGTCGAGGCGGCCAAGAAGAACATCGTGCAAGGTGCCGATCACCGAGAAGGGCTCACGATCCCGCACACGGTGACCGGGCGCTTCGGCTCCGGCAGCGTGCTGCTGAAGCCGGCCTCCGAGGGCACGGGCGTGATCGCGGGCGGCGCCGGTGCGCGCCGTGATCACGGCCGCGGGCATCCAGAACATCCTGACCAAGAGCCTGGGCTCGACCACCGCGCACAACGTGGTGAAGGCGACGGTGGACGCGCTGCTGCGGCTGAAGCAGCCGGAGCGCGTGGCGCGGCTGCGCGGCAAGACGGTGTCGGAGATCCTGCGCGTCGACGAGAAGAAGCAGCGGCGGAGCGCCGGCCGCGGCCGGCCGCTGCCGCGGCGGCCCGGTGCCGCGCCGAGTGGCGCCGGACCCAGGCGTAGCGGAGAGCGACATGGCCAAGAAGCAGGCCGCCAAGGCGGCGGGCACGATCAAGGTCAAGCATGATCGGCAGCGTCATCGGCTGCCCGGACAAGCAGCGGGCGACCGTGCGCGGCCTGGGCCTGCGCCGGATGCACCAGGTGGTCGAGCGGCTGGACACGCCGGAGATCCGCGGGATGGTGAAGAAGGTCCCGCATCTCGTCGCGATCGTCGGAGCTGAGGAGGAGACGAACCGTGGGTCTCAACAACCTGAAGCCGGCCAAGGGCAGCGTCGCGCAGCCGCAAGCGCGTGGGCCGCGGTCCGGGCAGCGGCCTGGGCAAGACCGTCGGGCCGCGGCGAGAAGGGCCAGAAGAGCCGCAGCGGCTTCAGCCAGCAAGGCCGGGTTCGAGGGCGGCCAGATGCCGCTGCACCGCCGCGTGCCCAAGCGCGGCTTCACGAACCGCCGCTTCCGCAAGGAGTACGCGCGAGGTCAACCTGGCCGGCTCGAGGTCTTCGAGGCCGGGCACCATCGTGACGCCCGAGGCTGCCTCGCTGAAGCGCGGCGTGATCAAGAAGCTCCGCGACGGCGTGAAGGTCCTGGCCGAGGGCAGCCTCACCAAGGCGCTCACCGTGCGCGCCCACAAGTTCAGCGCCGAAGGCGCAGGAGACGATCGCGGGCGCTCGGCGGCAAGGCCGAGGTACTCGAGAGCTGACGGGACACGCTGAGGGCATAGATGCTGCAGAGCCTCCGGAACATCTGGGACATCCCGGACCTCCGGAAGAGGGTGCTCTTCACCCTCGGCCTGCTCGCCGTGTACCGGCTGGGCAACGCACATCCCCACGCCGGGCATCAACGCCAAGGCGCTGATCGACTTCTTCGAGCAGAACCAGGGCAACTGGTTCGGCCTGGTGGACATGTTCTCCGGCGGCAACCTCGGCGCAGGTCACGATCTTCGCGCTCGGGCATCATGCCCTACATCTCCGCCTCCATCATCCTGCAGCTGCTCACCGTGGTCTGGCCCTACCTGGAGAAGCTCTCCAAGGAAGGCGAGCTCGGCCGCCGCAAGATCACGCAGTACACGCGCTACGGCACGGTCGCTGCTGTCGCATCGTGCAGTCGCTCGGCATCGCGGTCGTACCTGGAGCGGATGACGCTCGCCAGCAGCTTCCAGCATCGTCGAGCACCCGGGCATCGCCTTCAAGCTGATGACCGTGCTCACGCTCACCACCGGCACCGCCTTCATCATGTGGCTGGGCGAGCAGATCACCGAGCGCGGCATCGGCAACGGGATGAGCCTGCTCATCTTCGCCGGCATCGTGGTCGGGCTTCCCGCGCGGCCTGCATCGACACCATCCAGCAGCATCCGCGCGGCGAGCTCGAGCCTGCTCGCGGCGCTGCTGCTGCTGGCCATGATGGTGCTGGTGGTCGGCGGCGATCGTCTTCGTGGAGCGCGGCGCAGCGCCGCATCACCGGTGCAGTACGCGAAGCGCGTGGTGGGCCGGCGCATGTACGGCGGCCAGTCCACCCACCTGCCGCTGCGGGTCAACACCAGCGGCGTGATCCCGGTGATCTTCGCCTCCTCGATCATCGCGTTCCCGCAGACGATCGCCGTCGTGCTTCCAGGCCAACAACCCCTGGATGCAGGCGCGTCGTCCGAGCAGCTGCAGCTGGGGATGCCGCTCTACAACCTGCTCTACGTCACCTTCATCATCTTCTTCTGCTACTTCTACACCGCGATCGTCTTCAACCCCGACGACGTGGCCGAGAACATGCGGAAGTACGGCGGCTTCATCCCCGGCATCCGCCCCGGCAAGCGCACCGCCGAGTACCTCGACCACATCCTCGGCCGCATCACCTTCGGGGGCGCCGTCTACCTCGCGCTGATCGCGCTCCTGCCCGGAGTTCCTGATCACGGGCTTCAAGGTCGCAGCCCATGCCGGTGATCGGGCCGCCGCTCGACACCTTCCTGACCGACAACAACCTCGGCTGGATCACGGAGGGGCTGGGCCTCAACTTCTACTTCGGCGGCACGTCGCTCGCTGATCGTGGTCGGCGTGGCCATGGACACGGTGGCGCAGGTCGAGGCGCAGCTGATCATGCGCCACTACGACGGCTTCAGCGGACAGGGCGGCAGGAGGATCCGTGGCCGACGCTAGCGTCGCAGCCGGAGATCGCGCGCCGCGCGCGTCGATCTTCCTCGGCCCTCCGGGCGCGGGCAAGGGCACGCAGGCCGCGCGTCTGGCCGAGCACCTGGGCGTGCCGCAGATCTCGACCGGCGACATGCTGCGCGAGGCGATCGCGGCAGGGACACGCCGCTCGGCCGCAGGCGGCGCCGCTGATGGAGCAGGGCAGCTCGTGCCCGACGACCTGCTGATCGGCGATCGATCGCGCGAGCGCGCTGCGCCAGCCCGACTGCGCGCGACGGCTTCATCCTCGACGGCTTCCCGCGCACCGCTGCCGCAGGCCGAGGGCCTGGAGAGCATGCCGCGGGCGACGGCGCGCGACGCGTCGTGGTCTTCAACGTCGAGGTGCCGCGCGAGGAGCTGCTGCGGCGGCTCTCGGGCGGCGCTGGTGCCCGACTGCCAGGCGACGTACCACGTCGACAGCAACCGCCGAAGCGCCGTGGCCTGCGACGGCTCGGCGCCTGATGCAGCGCGACGACGACACGGAGCGGCGTGGCGCATCGGCTGCGAGTACGACGAGCGCACGCTCCGCTCATCGACTACTACCGCGGCGACGCGCGTTCCACGACGTGGACGGCTACCGGCCCGCGCGACGCTCGTGTTCGCCGAGCTGCCGGCAGTCGCGGAGGCCGCCGTGAGCGTGCAGAAGTCCTGGGCCGAGCTGCAGAAGATGCACCGCGCGTGCACGCATCGTGGTCGAGACGCTCGACGCGCTCGAGCCGCAGGCGGCGGTGCCGGGCGTGACGACCAAGGAGCTCGACCAGCTCGCGCGCGACGCGCATCGTGAAGCGCCGGGGCCAAGCCCGCGTTCCTGGGCTACCGCGGCTATCCGGCGACGCTCTGCATCTCGGTCAACGAGGAGGTCGTGCACGGCATCCCGGGCAGCCGCAAGCTCGAGCGACGGCGACATCGTGGGCCTCGACCTGGGCTGCATCGTCGACGGCTTCTACGGCGACGCGCGCGCGCACGGTGGCGGTGGGCAAGCGTCAGCGCCGAGGCGCGAGCGGCTGATGCGAGGTCACGCGAGGAGTCGCTGCTGCGCGGGCATCGCGCATGTGCCGTCCGGGCAAGCGGCGTCGGCGACATCGGCCACGCGGTGCAGCAGCACGCCGAGAGCCACGGCTACTCGGTGGTGCGCGAGTTCGTGGGCCACGGCATCGGGACGAGCCTGCACGAGGAGCCGCAGGTCCCGAACTACGGCCCGCCCGGACGGCCGCGAGCGGCTGGTGCCGGGCATGTGCCTGGCCATCGAGCCCATGGTGAACGTGGGCGGCGCCGACGTGCGGGTGCTGGACGACGGCTGGACGGCGGTGACCGTGGACGGCAGCCTGTCGGCGCACTTCGAGCTGTCGGTGGCGGTCACCGAGCAGGGCCCGTGGATCCTGTCGGAGCCCGTACCCGTACGCGCGCAGGCGGCGCCATGCCTGAGTGCTGATGGCGGACGCGGCGACGCGCGTCGAGGCGGCGGGTGCGTGCGGAGCGCTGCCGAACGCGCTCTACCGGGTCGAGCTCGAGACGAGCGGCGCGGCCGCAGATCACGGCCCACGTGGCGGAGCGCGCTGCTGCGGCTGCGCGTCCGGGGGACGAGCGTGGTCGTGGAGCTCATGCCCTACGACACGACCCGCGGCCGCATCGTGCGGCAAGCGGTGACGTCAGGATGAGGAGGAGCCAGTGAAAGTCAGGTCGTCGGTCAAGAAGATCTGCGTGAAGTGCAAGGTGGTCAGCCGCCAGGGCGTGGTGCGGATCATCTGCAGCAATCAGAAGCACAAGCAGAGGCAGGGGTAAGAGCATGGCACGCATCGCAGGCGTCGACCTCCCGCGCCAGAAGCGGGTCGAGATCGCGCTCACCTACATCTACGGGATCGGCGTCGCGCGCAGCAACAAGATCCTCGCCAAGGCCGGGCATCGACCCGAGCGTCCGGGTCGAAGGACCTCTCCGAGGAAGAGGCGAGCCGCATCGCCAAGATCATCGACGGCGAGGGCGGCGTCGAGGGCGACCTCCGCAAGGACGTGGCCATGAACATCAAGCGGCTGATGGAGGTCGGCTCCTACCGCGGGCTGCGCCACCGCCGCAACCTGCCGGTGCGCGGCCAGCGCACGCACACCAACGCGCGCACGCGCAAGGGCCCGCGCCGGGCCATGATCCGCGCCAAGGCCGCGGCGCCGAAGGCGTAGCAGGAGCGAGCCTAAGCATGGCGATCGCCAAGACCGGCAGCCGGCGCCAAGAAGGGCAAGAAGGAGAAGAAGCACGTGGTGCACGGCATCGCCCACGTCCACGCCTCCTTCAACAACACGCACGTCACCATCACCGACCTCGAGGGCAACGTGGTCGCCTGGTCGAGCGCGGGCACGCTCGGCTTCAAGGGCTCGCGCAAGGGCACGCCCTTCGCGGCCCAGCAGGCGGCCGCCGCCGCGCGCCACCGCGGCCAAGGACTCACGGCCTGCGCTCGCTGGACATCCGCGTCAAGGGCCCGGGCAGCGGCCGCGAGTCGGCGATCCGCGCGCTGCAGGCGGCGGGCGTCGAGATCAAGTCCATCCGCGACGTCACCCCGATCCCGCACAACGGTTGCCGGCCGCCCAAGCGGCGCCGGGTCTAAGGGAGCAAGACAGTGGCGAGATACACCGGTTCGGTCTGCCGGCTCTGCCGCCGCGAGGGCATGAAGCTGTTCCTCAAGGGCGACCGCTGCTTCACCGAGAAGTGCGCGATCGAGAAGCGCAACTACGCGCCCGGCCAGCACGGCAAGGGCGGCCGCATCAAGGCGAAGCTCCAGGGCTACGGCCTGCAGCTGCGCGAGAAGCAGAAGGTCAAGCGCCTCTACGGCATGCTCGAGAGGCAGTTCGCGCCTCACCTTCGACCGCGCCAGCCAGGAGAAGGGCGTCGTGGGCGAGACCCTGCTCTAGCAAGCTGGAGCGGCGCCTCGACAACGTCGTCTACCGCCTCGGGCTTCGGCGGCTCGCGCGCCCAGGCGCGCCAGCTCGTGCGCCACGGCCACGTGCGCGTGAACGAGCAAGAAGCTCAACGTGCCCGTCCTTCCAGGTGAAGGCGGGCGACGTCGATCGCCGTCGCCCGCGCGCGCGCCAAGAACGCGCTGGTCGCCGCCTCGGTCGAGTCGGTCAAGGGACGGGGCGTGCCCAAGTGGCTGGAGCTCGACGCCGCCGGCGCATGAAGGGCAAGGTGCTGTCGCATGCCCGCGCGCGACGACGTCAACTTCCCGATCCAGGAGCAGCTCATCGTCGAGCTGTACTCGAAGTAACAAGCAGTCAGGCAGACTGCGACCGGAGGACTCGAAGATGCTGTGGAAAGGGTTCCAGAAGCCGAAGCGGCTCGAGGTCGATCGCGAGACGCCTCACCGACCACTACGGGCGCTTCTACGCGCAGCCGTTCGAGCGGGGCTTCGCCACGACGGTCGGCAACGCGCTGCGCCGCGTGCTGCTCTCGTAGCATCGAGGGCGCGGCCATCACCGCGGTGCGCGTCGAAGGCGTGCTCCACGAGTTCTCGCCCGATCCCGGGCGCGATGGAGGACACGACCGACCTCATCCTCAACCTGAAGCGGATGCCCGCTCAAGATGCACGTCGAGCACCCGAAGACGCTCATCCTCAAGACGTCGGAGGCCGGGCGAGGTGCGGGCCGAAGCACATCACCCCCGACCCCGACATCGAGATCCTCGACCCCGAGGCCTACATCGCGACGCTCGGCGCAGGGCTCGACGCTGTCGCGTGGAGATGCGCGTCGAAGCAGGGCCGCGGCTACGTCTCGGCCGACAAGAACTTCGACGAGGACCTGTCGATCGGCTGGATCCCGGTCGACTCGGTGCACTCGCCGATCAAGAAGGTCAACTACTTCGTCGAGAACGCCCGCGTCGGCCAGGCCACCGACTACGAGAAGCTCACCCTCGAGGTCTGGACCAACGGCGCGGTCTCGCCGCGCGACGCGGTCGGCCTGGCCGCGAAGCTCATGAAGGACCACCTCGCCATCTTCATCAACATCGAGGAGGACGACGAGCGAGCCGCGGAGACGCCGGTCGAGATCGACGAGCCGGACCGCGAGCTGGACGGAGAAGCTCGAGCAAGAGCGTCGACGAGCTGGAGCTGTCGGTGCGCTCGTACAACTGCCTGAAGAACGCGAACATCCGCACCATCGGCGAGCTGGTGCAGAAGACCGAAGCCGAGATGCTCAAGACCAAGAACTTCGGCCGCAAGTCGCTGAACGAGATCAAGGAGATCCTGGCCGGGATGGGCCTCTCCCTCGGCATGAAGCTCGACAACTACCCGCAGCCCCAGAGCTAGTCGAGCCGCAGAGAGACCGAGCCGAGGACACATGAGACACCGCGTCGCGCACCGCAAGCTGGGGCGCATCACGCCCACCGCATCGCGCTGCTGCGCAACCTGGCCACCGCGCTCTTCGAGCGCGAGCGCATCCGCACCACCCTGATGAAGGCCAAGGAGCTGCGTCCCTACGCCGAGAAGCTGATCA
>ERZ1370068.3444-contig-2558_pt1 | contig 28647 bp, 39 predicted proteins | sample MGYA00561227_ERZ1370068 | MGnify/ENA primary metagenome ERZ1370068 (study PRJEB38410, sample SAMEA6850437) | metagenome | study: Metagenomic assessment of the ecological functions of the soil: analysis of the soil microbiota associated with the...
CAGTTACGTATTGCTGTAATGGTTTAGAACAGCAAGCTCGCGTCGTACGCGACAGTCGTTCCGAACGCCGCCGTTGGTGGCTGAATCCTCGTGTTTACTGTCTCGACGGCAGCCGGTTCGCCTCTTCCAACGTTCCAAACACTAACTGGCTGTTCCACGAACAATGGATTCCTACCCCGTACGACAACGGTACGAACCTCGCGAGGTATCAAAGCGGAGGACCTACAATGTTTGACGGCACCCACGTCTTCAATGGCTGGGATCGCGCGTTCTCAAGGCTGGTTATGAATACGCAAAGCTCAGCAATGGGATCATCGGATCCCGACCCTGCAGGTTTGACCGTATTACGGCGACGATCCGGTGGACTACGGGATGCAGTGCACGTGATGCCGCCGAAGCTGCATCGGCGTCGGTGAGCAGGTCGCGTTATGGTGAAAACGGCTTGCCGCTAACAAGGCCCAGGGCATATTTGTCCAGGATCAAATGGCAGATAAAGCTTTGACCTCAATCTGGGTGTTCGGCTTTTGAGAACGAGAATCTTCCTGCGTTCAACACCGCGGAGCGGTGGCATCGGCACATCCGGACTGCTTTCTGTGGGCAGATAAGTTCGTTCCGAGGCTTGGGGCTGCGTACGATCTCCGGGCAGACGGCAAGACCCGTCTGTATGGCAGCTATGGCCGGTTCACCGACCGCTTCGAAGTTTGAAGCCCCGATCGGTTCGTTTGGCGGAGCTTTCACACAGACACTTTCTTCCCGATCGGCAAACCAATCCGCGGTACGAACTATTACTACCTGTGGCAGGATCCGGGGAGCCAGCTGGTACAACCCAACCGATCCGGCTCCTCCGCATGGTGGCGGCGACCCCTCGACCAGGGGGACTGGCGCAGACTCGAGGTCGACTATCGCCATTCCGTCGAACGTCTCGACGCAGTGGTTCCAGGACCACCTCGGCTTTCCGCTTGTCGGGGTCGACCCGGATCTGAAGCCATTCACGCAGGAAGAGTTCACGGCTGGTTTTGAAAGCCAGCTTCCTTGGGGGAACTTGATCCTGGGCACGTTTCACGCGTAAGAACGTGCTGCATGCTGTCGAGGACATCGGCACTCGAAGATAACGGTTTCAACGAGTACTATACGATCGGTGACCCGGGTGAAGTGGCGCGGTGCTTCTCAGGCAGCCGCGTTCGGTATCAAGAAGCAGGTCAGCCCAAGAGGTTATACAAGGCCCTCGAGATCGACCTAACTAAGCGGTACTCGAACGAACTGGTTCTTGAGCATGAACTGCACTTGGAGTTCGCTCGCCGGAAACTATTCCGGCCTGGCCAACTGAGACTACTGGGATGGCGGTGCGACAAACGGTTCGAGGGCGGACCGGGCTTCGCCGAGGGGTCAATCGGTTCTGGGATTGGCCTGTCCAGGGCTTCACCATCAACGGCGAGCCTGAGGACGGACCACTTGGTACCGACCGGACGCATCGTGTTCAAGGCCTACGGCGGATATACGTTCGACTGGCGGGGAAAGCAAGAGCAACGCTACGGACATCTCGTTCTTTACGACTGCTCACAAAGCGGTACGCCGCAGACAACGGTCGTACAGCTGTCGTACGCGGGTAGGCCGACCAGCATCACTCCTGCAACGAGTAATGGCGCTGGTGTTTACCTGCCGCTGACGAATCGCGGTGATATGGGCCGTACGGAAATGTTCACCCAGACGGATCTTACACTGTCGCATTCGTACAAGTTCGAGAAATGATGGGAAGTTCAAGATCATTGGTGATATCACGCTGCTGAACGCTTTCAACGAAAACAACGTTATGGCGATCGACCCGCGAAAATACATCAACAATCAGGTGCCAGGGGTTTGCTTGTTACTACCCCGAACACCTCAACGAACCACTCTGCGTCTCTACCAGTACAGCTGAACGCGATTCTGACGGCAAGTTCTCGACGCAGAACACCGTGATCGCCGGGACGAGTTACACAGCGAAAAGCTGGCTGAGCGTGCTAACAACGTGAATAAGATCTACGGTCAGCCGAGTCTCTATCAGGCAAAACGTAACAATACGTTTCGGTTTCCGATTCCAGTTCTAACTTAGAACAATGGCTTTTTCGAGACCGTCCTTCCGGGACGGTCTCTTTTTGCTTTTACCCGCGATGATACCGATCCACGTCCGGCGTTTGTCCGGATTCACTTGTCAAGCAAATCCCAATCGGGGTCGAATCCGAAGAACCTGCCGCACATCGTTTGCGTACAAAAAAAGGAAAAATGACGCATTTGATCGGTTTTGATGGCATTCAGCTTTTTCAGCCTGAATTCATAAATTTGGACTTTTGGGTTTCCGATCGCTATCGGAATACGATGTAAGCCCTGTTTTTACTTGATTTACCGACGCCGGGGGCAGGGCATGGCAATTGCTTAAATACTCGTGTAAAGCTATTTGTGAAATATCTCCCTCAGCTACTTTTTGTAGATCTTGACAAGGAAGGAAGCATTAAAAATATGAAAAGAATAATAAGATCTTTTCGTTGGTCATTTTTGCAGCCATATCACTGTTCTTTGTGACTGCAAGCATGGCCCAAACTACCGGTGAGATCGCGGGTGTCAGTCTCTGACGCAAATGGCGCTGGGGTTCCCTAACGCCACCGTGACGCTAAGCGGCGCGAACCTGATCGTTGCCAAAACTGCAACGACGGGCGGCGACGGAGGCTATCGCTTCCTCGCAGATCCCGCCGGGTAAATACACCGTTGCCGTTCCGGCAACCGCCGGTTTCGGAGCGTATGCAACGAACGACGTCGTGGTCAATCTTTCGACGACGACCACTGTTAACGTCGAACTTAAGGCCGCAGGTGTTGGGGGTGTGGTTGACGTTGTCGCAACGCCGGATATCGACCAAACGAACAACACTACGGGATCGAATATTTCGACCGATCAGTTTTCGAACTTCCCGACCTCGCGTACGGTCCAGGGACTCTATACGATCGCACCAACGGTAACACGTTCGGGCCTTCGCGATGCTTCGGGACGCGACCGCGATCCATCGGTTGGAGGTTCGTCAGGTCCGGAAAACAATTACATCCTCGACGGCGTGAACACGTCTGACCCGGCTTTCGGCGGCTGGCGCGAACATTCCGTTTGAATTTGTGCAGGAAGTCGAGATCAAGACCGGTTCTTACGGTGCTGAATACGGCAAATCCACTGGTGGTATCTTTAACGTCGTTACAAAGAGCGGCGGCAACGAATTCCACGGTGACGTATTTGGATATTACACGGGAAAGAGCTTTGTGCGAGACGTGAAAACGTCTGCGATCCCGCTCATCGGCGCGGCAACGGATAAATTCTCCGAGGTCGACGCCGGCGTTGATATCGGCGGGCCGATCATTAAGGAAAAGCTTTGGTTTTTCGGTGCGTTCAATCCGCAACGCCGTGTCAATACATTTTCAACCCAGACCTTCCACCAACCAGTGGAAAACAAGATCACAACGCCGTTTTATGCGGGTAAACTTACGTGGGTATTAATACAAACAATACCTTTACGTTCTCTACATTTGGTGACTTTACCACGCAGGAGGGCTTCCTCTTCGGCTTGAACGCCCGTGCCCCTAACACTGGTTTTGGGACAAGCGTCGACTCGTTCAGCGGTACGATCGAAACCGGCGGACACAACTACACCGCCCGATTGAATAGTGCCCACGGCAGCAATTGGATCGGTGAGTTTATGTTTGGGCTGCACAAGCAGCGGGCCAATACCATCCCGGCTGAATCGGTTGCTCGGCACATCCCTGGTCGCGGATAACTTTGCCGCTTTGGTCGGCGGCGGTCCGGCCGGTCGTCGACACGACCGTGGTTTCCGGCAACCTCAGATTGGCGTTTGTCGATGGACGTGGCGGCACTCTGAAAGAGCATTTACCCGAGCGGGCTTTTGGGCCTGGTTTCGAACCAGAAGCGTGACCGATGGGAAGCTGCAGCCAGAATGCAGTCGATCTGGGGCCCCAATACCATTAAGTATGGTTTTGAGTGGAACAACAACATCTACCAGATCTTTACGCGTTCGAGCGGCCCGGCCAGAACTTTTGCCGATCCACTCGGTGAAGAGACGGGGGCTCTTTCCCGGCGACCAATATGCCGGGCGGCGTTCGTATCACGAACAACTTTGGCGTTTGTGTTCCGACGGCCGTAGCGGGACAGTTAGCCTGCCCTGCCAGCGGTTTGACCACTCGCATCAACGCGTTGATCGCGGCAGGCCAGGCGCCGACCGGTATCACCAGCGTAATAACTAATGGCGCCCTTACCGCTGCACAATTGAGCGCTAACCCGATCCTCATCCTGACGAGTGTCCGTGTTCGTGACTTCTTGCTTAACACGGGTGACGGCAGCACCTCGACCCGTATCCAGTCGGGTTATATACAGGATGACCTACGCCTCCATCGTGATCTGCAGATCAATTTCGGTGTCCGTTGGGATTTCCAACAGGCATACGGAACCAGTTCGACCTATATCAAGTTGAACAATTGGGTAGATAACCTGCAGCCGCGCGTCGGCGTGATCTGGGACTTCACCGGAAAAGGGAAAGGCAAGATCTTTGCTAACTATGCCCGGTACCTGGAAACCCCATTGCCGCTCGATATCAATGTTCGCGCTGGTGGCGACGATATCCAACTCGACCGCAACGCCAACGTTAGCCGCCTGAATGCTGCCGCCGGCTCAACGATCGTTGCAGGTACAAACTCAGGCCTTGGCTGTTTAGGTTGCGAGGCGACACCGGTTGACGCCGGTCTCAAACCTCAGACCGTTAATGAATGGACGTCAGGTATTGAGTATGAAGCCTGGAAAGATCTAACCCTGGGTTTCCGAGGGATATATCGCAGCCAGGGGTTCGGTGATCGAAGACGGTTCGTTCGACGACGGTGCCGCATTACTTCCTCTTTAATCCGGGCGAGCAGGAGCCTCCGGGCCCGGGCGGACCTCTTGGAAATACCGAGTGGAGGGCTTGTAACGACCCGACAATTGGCTGTTTTGGCCGTGCTCGACGTTACTATCGTGCACTTGAGTTTACGGCTACGAAGCGATTCGCGAACAACTATCAGTTCATCGCGTCGTATGTATTTTCAAGCCTGATCGGTAACTACGAAGGCCTGTTCCGCAATGACAATGGTCAGTCGGATCCGAACATCACATCGCTGTTCGACCTTGCCGAGCCTGTTGGGTGGAGCATATGGACGCTTGCCAAATGACCGGCCGCATCAATTCAAGTTTAACGGTACCTATCGAGACACCGTGGAAACTGATGCTTTCGGGCAATTTCTACTATCAATCGGGTATCCTGTTCAATGCGTTGATCCCACACCCGGTTTACGGAAATAATGAAGGTTTCTGTAATACCGCTTTGGGGATCTGCAATCCGCGGGGAACTGCTGACCAATCCGGTTACGGGAAGCAAAGCGTACACCGACCAACTATCAACTGGACTTCGGAGCTTACTATCCGATCACGTTCAGTGAAACGAAGTCCTTGCGTTTCCAATTTGACTGGTTCAACGTGACAAATGCCCAAAAGGCCATTCGTCAGGATGAGACCCTTCAGATCAATAGTGGTATATCGGGTGCGGGAGCTATTCAGTTCCCGAATCCGACCTTCGGAACGGGAACGATCTTCCAGTTCCCGTCGACCATCAGACTGGGAGCGAAGTTCACGTTCTAACAACCTTGACCTCTTTTATGCTCTGCCTCGGCTGAGCTAAAGAGCTTTGAATTGAGAGAAGCCGAACCTGGTTTCTCTCAATTTTTTTGTGGTATTGTTCTCATTATCGGAACATATTGAACGTAAAGCCCACACGTTTTTTTAGAGGTGTCTTATGCAATATCTAAATGGCACTGCCTGTGGAATGATTCTGGGCGTTTTCCTTTGCTTGCTGCTGCGGTAGTCGACACGTCCGCTCAAGGGGCCAATCTCACGGAAACGGCGGCCGCCACACGATCCAGGGGCGTCTCTATCTGCCGTCGGGCCAGCGCCCCAGTCTGACCAACATCAAAATAAGGCTTGAATCCTCTAGCGCCGGAGACCTGTCTGTTTTTGCCGACGCCAATGGCTCTTTCGCCTTCAAAAACCTGGTTGGCGGGTCTTACTCTGTGGTCGTTGAAAGCGACGACTTTGAGGATCTCCGCGAGCCTGCGTATATCGACGATCCCGGAAGTTCGAGCATTGGCGGCCTAGGGATACGGTTGTCGCCGACGCCGAAGATCTTGACCGTCCCGATATATCTACGACCGAAACGGAGTGAGAGAAGAGATGCGGTCCCCGGCGTTGTCAGGGCGGAGCTCGCAGGCGTACCCAAAGCCGCTGCCGATGCGTTTGATCGCGCAATACAGTTGAGTCGGGAAGGAAGCAATGAAAAGCGCCATTGCGGAACTACACGCTGCCATCGAGTTATTTCCCGACTTTCCGTTGGCTCTGAATGAGTTGGGAAATCTTTACGGGAAGATTGGAAATAGAGGAAAGGCGGTTGAATACTATCGCTCCGCCGTGAGAGCCTGCCCCTCAGGGTCTTTCCCCGCGGTTGAACCTGGGATGCTCCTGGTTGAAATGAAGGATTACGCTGACGCAGTGACACAGCTGAACGAGGTTTTAAGGCTCAATGCATCCTCGTCTCAGCGCTTTTGTGCATGGGGCGCTCAGATGGGATTGCAGAACATGCAATTTGCTGAGAAGGCTTTGTTCGCGCGATCGCATTGAGCGAAGGCAAATTGGGCAGGAGCCCATTATTATTTAGGTGGAATATATTGGGGGGGACCGGCAATACAAGAAAGCCGCGGATGAGCTCGAGGAATATTTGAAACTAGAGCCGAACGCGAAGGATGCGGACCAAACCCGCAAGGCCATTCTGGAACTTCGAAGCAAACAAAACTAGGCCGGATGTCCATCGCCACGCATTTACCGCGATTCCGTTCACGACATAATACGTGTTGATACCGAGACGCCTGAGGGACGTCTTTTTGTGGCGCTGATCGATACGGCCGAGTTTCAGCGGCTTCGGCGTATCAGGCAGTTGGGCCTCGCGTATTTTGCTTATCAATCGGCCGAGCATTCACGATTTACCCATAGTTTAGGTGCGTTTCATCTGGCAGGTCGTCTTCTTGCAAAGCTGCGGCGCGGGTACAAGATCGACGACGAGGCTCAATTGGCCGTGAGCGTCGCGGCGCTTCGTTCACGATGTCGGTCACGGGCCTTTTTCGCACGTTATCGAATCGATACTAGGGTTTCATCACGAACGGTTTACGATCGATGCCGTATTGAGCGGTGAGACCGGTGTCGGCAAGTTATTGAACGAATTCTCGCCGCAGTTGGCGAATGACGTCGCCGCGATCATTCGCGGTGATTTTCGCTCACGCGCCTTGGGTCAACTAGTTTCCTCGCAGCTCGATGTTGACAGGATGGATTACCTTCTCCGCGACAGCCTGATGACGGGAGCAAAGTATGGTATTTATGACCTAGAATGGATCATCAAATCCATCGAGATCAACGAGGCTGACGATCACCTTTACGTATCGGCACCCGGCATCTACGCCGTCGAGGGTTACCTGCAGGCACGATACTATATGTACCGGCAGGTCTACTTTCACCGAACGCTGCGGTCGGCCGAGGCGGTTCTAAGAGTACTGCTTCGCCGGGCACTATACCTATTCAAGAATGGCGGCCCGGTTTGGTTCGCGGACGGACACCAATGGAAAAGATACTTGCCGGCGAAAAACTCGGTCTCAGTGAACACCTCCGCGTCGACGATAACGATATGCTTTTCAGCATCAAACAGTGGCAATATTCCGAAGATGCAATACTAGCGGACCTTGCAAAGCGCTTTCTCCACCGTCGGCTTTTCAAGGCATTCGATCTTGATATGCCTGAGGGCCAGCGACAAGGTTTTGTCGACGCCTCACGACGGATCGTGTCGGATGCAGGCTTTGAGGCCGAATACTATTTTGTCGAGGACGAGGCGGGAAATGCCGTACTCTTTCTACTCGAAAGAGACCGCTGATCCCAAAGATCTGATATTTGTCGAGCAGGATTTGCCCGGCCGGCGATACGCGAGATATCCTGAGGTCAGCCCGCGCGGTGCGTGGCCTGCAAGAGGGCTACCGCATCCAACGCATTTGTTTTCCGGCGGAATTGAAGGACCAAATTGGCGAGCTTTATCACAAGAATTGAAGTAAAAAAGTAAAAAGGCAAAAGGCAAAAAAAAGAAACCAGGCGTCAGAGGTGATTCTGCGATCTTGCTTTTTACTTTTGCCTTTTACTTTTACCTTTCGCTGCCTCTGGGCAGCGGATCGCGATCCTTACACCAGACAAGACGGAGACGAGTACCAGTTTCGCAGCGATACTTCAAAGACGAGTTTTGGACGGTGTTGGACTAAGACTTCTCGATGACTCGTTGAGCGAGGCCGCTTATGCATCGGCGGCTCCGGGTGCCGTTCAATATGACTACCGACGAGGCGAAGCGGATCGGCCAGAACGATCGGCTGCGAGTTTTTCGTACTTTTGAGATCGGCGACTTTGCGGCGCAGTTCATTCCAGCGAGCGGAATATTGACGAATCCTACGCATCCGTGTACCTCGTCAGCACGGACGGGCGAGGCTCATATTCTGGAGAAATCAGCGTTTTGAGGAGGCGAAACCAGAAAAGGCATTGAAACTGCTGGAAGATTCGGCAGTGCAGGTCGCCAGGGAGATCAAGGAACAAATTGGTACCGCGCAAAAACAGAATTGGCCGAGTCCGCACCCCGCCAATGGAGGAACCGCCCGATCCAGCGTCACCACTCGCCAAAAACTTTCGAAGCACCGATCCCGTACCTGCCGGATCAAGCCCGAGTATACGACTGAGGCCGGGCTTTACGATGTCGCCGCGACGGTGGAAATCGTCATCGATGCGGATGCGAGCGGTGAGGATAATGCGAACCGAGATCACACGGTGGGCAGGTTATGGAGCTCGACGAATCGGTCGACAAAACGGTGCGTGCGATGAACTGGCGGCCGGCCGAGCGCAACGGTAAATCGCTGCCAATGCGGTTTCTGGTAAGGTATAATTTCAAGAAAATTGATAAAGAGTCGATCGAGGGCGTGACGTGCAAACCTTTCGCCGCCGCCGACCGCGTTAGTAAATAGAAAACCTCAGGGTAAAAATGTTAATTCGATCTTTTTCGTTTTGTTATCGCACTGGCGATAATTCTCTCGATCTATACGGGCATTCTCGCCCAAAGCTCCGGTTTCGACACGAGCCGTATGGACCGCTCGGCCGAGGCATGTGATGACTCTCTTTCAGTACGCCAATGGCACATGGCTGAAGAATACTCAGATACCGGCCGACTCGCGCGACCTATGGCAGCTTTGAGATGCTGCGCGACCGGAACATAGATGCTTTGACACAATATTCTGGAGGAAGCCTCAAAAACGAAATCGCCCAGTGAGGCAGCGACCTGCAGATGATCGGCGACTACTATGCCACCTGCATGGACGAAGCCGCCATCGAAGCTGCAGGGTTGAAGGGCCTGGACCCCTGTTCAAGCAGATTGACGGGATCAAAGACAATCAAGGCCTGGTAGCGACCCTAGCCCAATTTCACAGAGCCGGTATTCCGGCGGTTTTCGGTTCTCGAGCCGCTCCCGACTTGAACAAGAGCACTATGAATATAGCCAACACCGGGCAAGGGGTTTAAGTCTTCCAAACAAGGAGTACTACACCAAGACCGACGACAAATCCAAAGAGCTTCGTGATAAGTTTGTCGCCCACATGACCAAAATGTTCGAAATGGCTGGCGACGACAGTGCCCAGGCTGCCGCAAATGCTGCGACCGTAATGAAGCTGCAGATGCGCCTGGCGATGGCTTCCCGCACGCCGGTGGAAAATCGCAACCCGAAACTCAGCGACAACAAAATGACGCTCGCCGATGCCGACAAAATATCGCCAAATCTAAACTGGGAGGCTTATATTGCCAAACGGGGTGCTCCCGCCGTTACGGAAATAAACGTAGGAAACCCGACCTTCCTGAAAGAGGTGAGTGCCATGCTCACGGACGTTTCCATAGATGAAGTGGAAGGTCTACCTACGTTGGCACGTCCTAAGTTCCGCAGCGTCCGCTCTTTCAAAGAAATTCGTCGACGAGAACTTCGACTTTTTCGGACGCACATTGACCGAGCCAAAGAGCAGCAGCCCCGCTGGCGCCGTGTGTGGCGGCGGTCGACGGAACCCTGGGCGAAGCACTAGGAATGCAGTATGTAAAACGCCACTATACGCCCGCCATGAAAAGCGAATGGACGAGCTTATCGACAATCTAATGGCCGCACTCCACGACAGAATAACGCACCTTGAGTGGATGGGTGATGAGACAAAAAACAGGCCACGAAAAAATTGGCCGCTTTTGGCCGCAAGATCGGTTACCCCGATAAGCTTCGCGGCTATGCGGGCTCGAGATCGCCCGTCGATCTTATCCTGGAAAACGTGCTGATCGGCTGAGTTTCTGATCGCCCGCAATCTTAGCGATATCGGCCAGCCGGTCGACCTCACCCGCTGGGGTTTCACGCCGCCGACCGTCAATGCTTCTTATAACCCCCAGTTCAACCAGATAACGTTTCCGGCAGGGATCCTGCAACCGCCGTTCTTTAATTTTGCGGCAGACGACGCTTAACTACGGCGGCATCGGCGGCGTGATCGGCCATGAGATTACACACGGTTTTGACGATCAGGGAAGCCAGTTCCGATGCGGACGGCAACCTAAAGATGTGGTGGACGGCGGAGGACCGAGCAAAATTTGAGGAGCGCGTAATTGCGTCGTCAAACAGTTCAACGAATTCGAGGTGCAGCCGGGCCTGTTCCTCAACGGTCGCCTCACGCTCGGCGAGAATATCGGCGATTTCGCTGGACTCACTGTTTCATATCAAGCACTTATGAAGTCGCTCGAGGGCAAACCGCGTCCCGCGAACATCGATGGCTTTACGCCCGAGCAGCGATTCTTCCTCGGCTGGGCACAGGTATGGGCGGGCAAATACACGCCCGAGGCCGAACGTCAACAGGTCGCCGGCAACCGCATGAGCTTGCGCGCTGGGCGTAAACGGGCCGCTGTCGAATATGCCTGAATTTGCCAGGGCTTTTGGCTGTAGGGCACCCGCGAAAATGATGCGTCCGAACGCGTGCGTTATTTGGTAAGAAGGCGCTTCAATCAAAGAAAGGTCCGTGAGTTTTCGCCACGGCCTTTTTAAGATCTCGCCCTGCTTCTGGGCGGGTACTGACTCAGAGTTCGTCTTCGACCTCGATCTTCATCGCTGCATCGATATCAAACTCCTCGGCTGATTCATCGCCGTCGAGATCGACATCCCCGTCACCGTTGCCGTCAACCAGCGTCGATGCAAGCGGAGATCAAAACCGCCACGGATGTAATCGCCCATCTGGTCAAATTCATCCTCGGTTTCTGATTCTCAGTGTTGTCGCTTGCGATCGTGACGTTGCGATAGTATTTCATACCGGTGCCGGCGGGAATCAGACGTCCCATGATGACGTTTTCCTTGAGGCCGCGCAGATAATCGATGCGGCCGGAAATGGCCGCCTCGGTCAGAACGCGGGTCGTCTCCTGGAAGCTCGCTGCCGAAATGAACGAGTCGGTCGAAAGCGAAGCCTTCGTAATGCCGAGCAGCAGCGGTTCGCCGACCGATGTCTGGCCCTTCTCGTCCGCGAACGCGGGCGGTTCTCGTCCTCGTAACGGAAGCGATCGACCTGTTCCTCGAGCAGGAAGTCGGTGTCGCCGACCTCCTTGATCTTGACCCATCGCAGCATCTGGCGAACGATCACCTCGATGTGCTTGTCGTTGATGTTGACGCCCTGCAGACGATAGACCTCCTGGATCTCGTTCACCAGGTAATTCTGCAACGCCTCCATACCGAGCACGCGAAGGATATCGTGCGGATTAAGCGGGCCGTCCATCAGCGGTTCGCCCGAACGGACGCGGTCGTCTTCCTGCACGTTGATGTGCGTTCCGCGTGGGATATCGTATTCGCGCTCGCTGCCGTCGTCGCCGGTGATGATGATCTTGCGCTTGCCCTTTGCGATCGGGCCGAACTTGACCACACCGTTGATCTCGCACATCACGGCCGTTTCGCCCGGGCGACGTGCTTCAAAAAGCTCGACGACACGCGGCAGACCGCCGACGATGTCCTTGGTCTTGGTCGTTTCACGCGGGATCTTGGCGATGATGTCGCCGGCCTTGACGTTGTCGCCGTCCCTCGACGAGCAGGTTGGCCCGGATCGGCATCTGATAGGTCTTGAGCAGCTTGTTGCCCAGCCGCGAGATCTCGAGTCGCGGCTGGTTCTTCTCATCCGAGTCCTTAACCACGAGACGCTGCTGTCCGGTGACCTTGTCGATCTCTTCCTCGACCGTCTTGCCTTCCTTGAGGTCCTGGTACTTGACCGTACCCGAGACTCTCCGAAGAGGATCGCGAATGTGAATGGGTCCCACGTCACGAGCACGTCGTCCTCCTTGACCTTTGCTTGTCCTTGACGTGGATCTGCGCTCCGTAAACGATCTTGTAGTGTGCGACCTCGCGGCCGCGGTCGTCGACCAGTGCGAGTCTCCGACTGGCTGGCGAAGCGAGATCATACTCGCCCGCGCGGTTCTTGATGACCTTCATATCGCCGCCGAGATATTTGACGGTGCCGTCCATCGCGGCGACGTGCTTGGTCTCCTGTTCGAGCCGTGCGGTTCCGCCGACGTGGAACGTACGCATCGTCAGCTGTGTTCCAGGCTCGCCGATCGATTGAGCGGCGATAACGCCGACCGCCTCGCCGATCTCGACCGTGTTGCCTGTCGCAAGGTTGCGGCCGTAGCATTTTACGCAGACGCCGCGTCGCGATTCGCACGTCAGAGCCGAGCGAATTCGCACCTTTGCAGACCGGAAAGCTGTACCTGCGAGCCAAGGTCTTCGTTGATCTCGGTGTTCGCCTCGACGATCGCCGTCCCATCGACAGGATCGACGATGTCGTCGAGCGACGTAGTGCCGACGATGCGGTCGCGTAAACTCTCGACCTCTTCTCCGTTTCGGATGATCGCTCTCGGCCCAAACGCCCTGCAGCGTGCCGCAATCGGTTCCGGAAACGATCACGTCCTGCGCGACATCGACGAGACGGCGCGTCAGGTAACCCGAATCGGCCGTCTTGAGCGCCGTGTCGGCGAGACCCTTGCGAGCACCGTGCGTCGAGATAAAGTACTGCAGCACATCCAGACCTTCGCGGAAGTTGGCCAGGATCGGATTTTCGATGATCTCGCCCGACGGCTTGGCCATCAGGCCGCGCATACCGGCAAGCTGGCGGATCTGAGCGTCAGAACCTCGCGCGCCCGAGTCGGCCATAACGAGGATCGGATTCAATTCCTTCCGTTCGTCTTTCCGCTTGTGCATCGCCAGGAACATCTCCTTGGCAACGTGGTCGGTCACGTCGGACCAGATGGCGGTTACCTTGTTGGTGCGTTCGAGGTCGGTCATCGTCGCGTCCTCGTACTGCTTGCGAAGCTTTCGACCTCCTTCGAAGCCTTGTCGATGATGCCCTTTTGCTCGCCGGCGTGACCATGTCGTCGATGCCGATCGACACGCCGGCCTTCGTCGCATAGAGGAAGCCCATCGTCTTGAGGTCGTCGAGCAGCACGACAGTGGCCTCGTGACCGAGCCGCAGGTGGCAGAAAGTCACCAGGCTTTGCAGGCCTTTCTTCTTCAAGACGCCGTTTACGAACGGCAATCCGTCGCGGGTCAGCCGCTCGTTAAAGATGACGCGACCGACCGTTGTCTCGATGACCTGGTCGACGTTCTCGCGAACGGTCGCACGCATAACGTCCTGGTTGTTGATGCTCAATGGTCAGATCGATCAGGTCGCCCTTCCAGCGTAAGCGTATCTTCGATCTGGGTCTCTAACAGCACCGGCATCGAGGGCGAGCAGAACGTCATCGATCGATGCGAATGCCTTGTTCTCGCCCTTCATCTCGTCGCGTGCAAGCGTGAGGTAATAGCAGCCGAGGACGATGTCCTGCGACGGAACGGCGATCGGCTGGCCGCTCGCCGGGCGAAAGCAGATTGTTCGACGCGAGCATCAGAACGCTCGCCTCGATCTGCGCTTCGGCCGAAAGCGGAATGTGCACGGCCATCTGGTCGCCGTCGAAGTCCGCGTTGAACGCTGTGCACAGACGAGCGGATGGATCTTGATCGCCTTGCCCTCGACCAGTACCGGTTCGAAAGCCTGGATACCGAGACGGTGAAGCGTCGGCGCGCGGTTCAGAAGAACCGGATGCTCGCGGATCACGTCCTCGAGGATGTCCCACACGATCGGCTCCTGCCGCTCGACCATTTCGCGTGCCTGCTTGATCGTCGCCGCATGTGCGTCTTTTTCCAGCTTGTTGTAGATGAACGGCTTGAACAGCTCGAGCGCCATCTTTCTTCGGCAGGCCGCACTGGTGAAGTTTCAGCTCCGGCCCGACGACGATCACCGAACGTCCCGAGTAATCTACACGCGTTTACCGAGCAGGTTCTGCCGGAAGCGTCCCTGCTTTGCCCTTCAGCGTGCCGGACAAGCGACTTGAGCGGGCGATTATTTGCTCCGCGAAGCACGCGGCCGCGGCGGCCGTTGTCGAACAGACGCGTCGACTGCTTCCTGCAGCATTCGCTTTTCGTTGCGGACGATCACCTCAGGTGCGAAGCTCGATGAGCTTCTTCAGACGGTTGTTGCGGTTGATAACGCGGCGATAGAGGTCGTTTAGATCCGATGTCGCAAAGCGTCCGCCGTCGAGAGGCACGAGCGGCCGAAGCTCGGGCGGAATGACCGGGATCACGTCGAGGATCATCCACTGCGGATTGTTGCCCGAACGCAGGAACGAGTTCGGCAACCTTCAGCGCTTGGAATACTTGAGCTTTTTCTGCTGCGAAGTCTCATCTCGCATCCTCTGGCGCAAGGTCGTCGACAAGCTCCTGCACATCGATCATGCTGCAGCAGGTCCTTGATCGCCTCGGCACCCATCTTGGCGACGAAACTGATTCGGATGATCGCGCGTCAGTTCGCGAAAACGCTCGTCGGTCAGCAGATCCTTTCGCTTGAGATCGGGAACATCGCCCTCATCGATCGACGATGTAGGTTTCGAAGTAGAGGATCTTTTCGAGATCGCGCAGGGTGATATCGAGCAAGATGCCCGATACGCGACGGCAATCCTTTAAAGAACCACACGTGCGAACACGGCGCTGGCAAGCTCGATGTGGCCGAGCCGCTCGCGCCGCGACCTTGACTGCGTGACTTCGACGCCGCACTTGTCGCAGATAACGCCGCGATGCTTCATCCGCTTATACTTTCCGCAGAGACATTCCCAATCCGACGACCGGACCGAAAATGCGGGCACAGAACAGCCCGTCGCGCTCGGGCTTGAAGGTGCGATAATTGATCGTCTCCGGCTTGGTGACCTCGCCATGCGACCACGAACGGATCTTCTCGGGCGACGCGAGGCTGATGCCGGATCGCTTCGTAATTTGTGGTCAGTTGTGTTTTGCTTTCGTTATTAAATCGAAACATATATTCTCCAATGAATCTTTGACCTTCGATCTGCAGACTGTGAAAGTCCGGTCGGATTCGCCATGAATCCTTGACTCAAGATCGAAAATCTGACATTCAGATCCACTCCGCACAAGTGCGTCCACACCGGCAGCGACTTCTTCCGGATCGATCTCGTCTTCCTGAATCAGTTCGACGTCGAGACAGAGCGACTGCAGCTCGCGAACGAGCACGTTGAACGATTCCGGAATGCCCGGCTCGAAATTCGAAACGCCCTTGACGATCGTCTCGTAGATCTTCGAGCGGCCGGCAACGTCGTCGGATTTGCACGTCAGCAGTTCCTGCAGGATGTGCGCCGCACCGTAAGCCTCGAGCGCCCAAACTTCCATTTCGCCGAAACGCTGTCCGCCGAACTGAGCCTTACCGCCGAGCGGCTGCTGCGTGATCAGCGAGTACGGGCCGATCGAGCGGGCGTGGATCTTGTCGTCCACAAGGTGCGAGAGCTTGAGCATATAGATGTAACCGACGCGTCACCTTCTGCTCGAACTGCTCGCCCGTCAAACCGTCGTAGAGACGCGTCTTGCCCGACGGGCCGACCGATGGCGGCAGCTCAAGCTCGTCGTATTCCGCTGTTGGCCATGGCCGATGTAGCTCCTTGATCTCCTCTTCGCTCGCACCGTCAAAAACAGGCGTCGCGAAGTGCAAGGCCCAAGCACGCGTGCGGCCCAGCCAAGATGCGTCTCGAGGATCTGGCCGACGTTCATACGCGAAGGCACGCCGAGCGGATTGAGCACGATCTCGACCGGCGTTCCATCCGGCAGGTACGGCATATCCTCTTCCGGCAGGATGCGGGCGATCACGCCCTTGTTACCGTGGCGTCCGGCCATCTTGTCGCCGACCGCAAGCTTGCGCTTCATCGCGACAAAGACCTTGACCATCTTGATCACGCCGGTGGCAAGTTCGTCGCCCTGCTTGAGCTTCGTGATCTTTTCGTCGTAGATATCGCGAGAGAATGTTGATCTGGCGCTCGGTCCGCTGCTCGTATTCCTTGATCTCGGCAGCGATGTCGATACGTGCCCGGCGCAACATCGGCTGTTTCGCAGAAGCTTGGCGTCGATGCTCCTGCAAGCATCTCGCGCGTCAGCGTCATGCCCTTCTTGACCAGCGACTCTCTTGCCGTCGACCAGGTCGCTCGTTCAGCTTGCGGCCCTCGAAAAGCTCGTAAATACGCTCGTCACGCTGTTCCTGCAAGGATACGGATTTCGTCCTCGAGATCGCGGCGAAGGTCTTCTTCTTCCATCCCCTCGATGTCGAGGCTCGCTCGTCCTTGTCCTGTCCCTTGCGGGTAAAGACCTGAACGTCGACGACCGTGCCGTCGATGCCCGGCGGGCAGGTCAAGCGAGCGTCCTTAACGTCGCCGGCCTTTTCGCCGAAGATCGCACGGAGAAGTTTCTCTTCCGCGGTCAGCTGCGTTTCGCCCTTCGGCGTGACCTTGCCGACCAGGATCGAGCCCGGCTTGACCTGTGCACCGATGCGGATGATGCCCGATTCGTCGAGGTCGCGAAGCATGTTCTCGCCGATGTTCGGAATATCGCGGGTGATCTCTTCAGGGCCGAGCTTGGTATCGCGGGCCTCGATCTCAAGCTCCTCGATGTGGATCGACGTGTAATAGTCGTCCTTGACGAGCCGCTCGGAAACGAGGATCGCGTCCTCGAAGTTGTAACCACGCCACGGCATAAATGCCACCAGCACGTTGCGTCCGAGTGCAAGTTCGCCGCGGTCGGTACACGGCCCGTCGGCGATGACCTGCCCTTTCTTAACACGCTCGCCGACCTGAACGATCGGACGCTGGTTGATACAGGTGTTCTGGTTCGAACGCTTGAACTTGACCAGCGAATAAATGTCCGCCGTCACCTCACGCGAGATCGTGCCGTCGACCTGGTGATCGGCCTTGACGATGATGCGTTCGGAATCGACGTAATCGACCACGCCGTCGCGTCTTGCGATGACCACCGCACCGGAATCGCGTGCGGCGATCTTCTCCATACCGGTCCCGACGTACGGCGACTCGGCACGAAGAAGCGGCACGGACTGACGCTGCATGTTCGAACCCATCAACGCGCGGTTGGCGTCGTCGTTCTCGAGGAACGGGATCAGCGATGCCGCGACCGAAACCAGCTGTTTCGGGCGAGACGTCCATGTACTGGATCTCCGTCACGGTCGGCGGTGATGAACTCACCCTTCTGCCGGGCGGCGTTACGCTCGTTGACGAAGATTGCCCTTCTCGTCAAGCTCGATGTTCGCCTGGCCGATGATCCACTTATCGTCTCTTCCCAGGCGGTCAGATAGAACGGATACGGCTCGAATTCGCCTGCCTTGCCGCCCTTCGCTCGGCCTTTTTGTTTGCCGGCTTCGACCTGTTCGAGCGGAACGTGCTCGCCGGGCTTGAATTCTGGTGTCGCCGCCGTTGTGGATCTTGCACGTACTCGATCACGCGGCCGTCACTCGACCTTTCGATACGGCGATTCGATAAAGCCGAATTCGTTGATCCGTGCAAAGCACGAAAGCGACGAGATCAGGCCGATGTTCGGGCCTTCAGGCGTCTCGATCGGGCAGATGCGGCCGTAGTGCGTCGGGTGAACGTCGCGAACCTCAAATCCGGCGCGTTCACGCGAAAGACCGCCCGGTCCGAGCGCCGACAAGCGACGCTTGTGCGTGATCTCGCGACAGCGGATTGGTCTGGTCCATGAACTGCGAAAGCTGCGACGAGCCGAAGAATTCGCGAACCGCCGCCGTCACCGGCTTTGGCGTTGACCAGGTCGCGCGGCATCGTGGTGAACATGTCCTGTTGAATGGACATCTTCTCCTTGATCGCCCGCTCCATGCGTTCGAGGCCGATGCGGAACTGATTCTCGAGCAGCTCGCCGACCGCACGCACGCGGCGGTTGCCGAGGTGATCGATGTCGTCCTGGCTGTAAGTGCTCGCTGTCTCGCTTCATCCGGAGCAGGTAATTGACGACCTCGACAAAATCGCGCGGCAGCAAGAAGCGGATCGTCGATGCGGTCACGTTCGGGCCGGCCCATCTTGATGTTGAACTTCAAGCGGCCGACACGCGATAGGTCGAACCTGCGCGTGTCGAAGAACATTCCCTCGAGCAGGCGATAAGCCGTCGGCACCGTCGGCGGGTCGCCGGGACGCATCTTGCGGTAGATCTCGAGCAGAGCATCGACCGGCTTTGAGATCGGATCCTTTCTAGAGTCGTGGCCGAGATGATCTCGCCGATGACGTCCGCGTTTCGGGAAGAAGACCGTCAAAGTCGCCAACACCTTCCTCGATGATCTGCTGCAGCTTGCCGGCGATGATCTCGGTATTCGACTTCGACGATGACCTCGCCGGTTTCGTTGTTGACGACATCCTCGAGTGCAAAGGCGCCTCGAAATCGTGCTGCCGCAACCTCGACCTTTGCTCTGCTTCAGCCGGCGAAGGTCGGCGATCGCGGCCTTGGTGATCTTTTTGCCCTTGCGGGTGATCTTCTTCGTTCTTGTCCTTGATGTCCTCTTCGGCCTGCATCCCGGCAAGATTGGTCTCGCCGTCGTGTCTTGACCTTGATATAAAGCTTGCCTTTCTCGATAACGACGCTTCGTCCGTCGCGTAAAAGAGCTTGAGGATGCTCGGCATCGGAGTACTCGGCGTTCTTTACGACCTCTTCGAGAATGTTGTCCGAGACCGTTTTCATATCGATCTGCGGGATTGAGCCACAGGCCGAGTGCACGCAGGAAAATCGGTCGCAATGATCTTGCGTTTGCCGAGTCGGGCGTGAAGGATGCCCTTCTGGTCGTATTCGAATTCGACCCACGAGCCGCGATACGGAATGATCTTTGCGAGATAACTCGTCGCGGTCGCCCTTGAAGAACACGCCGGGCGAGCGATGAAGCTGCGAGACGATGACGCGCTCGGTACCGTTGATGATGAACGTACCGTTGTCGGTCATCAGCGGGATCTCGCCAAAGAAAACGTCCTCTTCCTTGATATCGCGGACGGTCGAGACGTCCGTGTCTCGGGTCCTTGTCGATAGACCGTCAAGGCGGATCTTTACCTTGAGCGGAACGCTGTACGACATTCCGCGCTCCTGACATTCCTGCTGATCGTGCTTGTGCTTGAGGCCGACCGGCTCGCCGCAGTTGTGGCAGAGATTCGGCCGAACGGCGTTGAACGTGCCGCAGTTGTTGCAAAGCACCTCGGCCGGGTTGAACGGATCGACCTTGATCTTCGCCGCAGCAGTTCTTACAGTTTGCACGCAGATGCTTCAAGGCCCTCGAGGTTTCCGCACTTGCACTGCCAGTTGCCGATCTGGTACTCGACATATTCGAGCGTCGCCGTTTCGCGAAAGTCAGAAACCGGAAAGATCGATCGCAAAGACCGACTGCAGCCCGATGTAGTCGCGTTCCTCCGGGATCAGGTCCATCTGCAGAAACCGGTTGTACGATTCGCGCTGGACCTCGATCAGATTCGGGATCTGCGCCGACGTGTAGATCTTTGAAAAATCCACACGCTCGGGCGATTGACTTGTCCGTCTGCCGAGTCCGTTCGAGCTGCTTTGTAGAGGATTGTTGATCATATATATTAAATTGCGGGCCTAATAAAAACCTGTTGATTTTCGCGGATTTTGCTGATACGATGCCCGTGAAGCAAGACTCCCCAAAAATCTTCGTGATAAAGACGGCAAACGCGGTCGAGGGTAAAGTCTGCCCAGACCGCTTTTCAGCAGTTATTGCCGTTTATATAATTTTCCGAGCGTGCCGAAAGAGACACCCACTCTCCACTTGTATGCGACGATAGTCGTCTAAAACACGACGCGAAACTATTGATAACAATAGGTTTTCCGCTTCCGGCCAAACCGATGGTCGCTGCGTCCAAAATTGAGGGACAAACCGCGAAACTATTAGTTTAACAACAAAAATTCGCCGTCGCAAAGGCGCGGAAAGTTTTAACCGCAGAGGCCGCTGAGGTTGCAGGGGAGATCGGCAAATGTGCCGATCTCTCTGCGTTCTCTGCGATCCCTTGCGGTTGAAACTCACTTGACCTCGACAGTCGCGCCTGCGTCGGTCAGCTTGGTCTTGATCTCTGTCGGCCTCGGCCTTCGAAACGCCTTCCTTGAGCGGTTTTCGGAGCACCGTCGACCAGGTCTTTGGCTTCTTTGAGGCCAAGACCGCGCAACGACTTCGCGAACGACCTTGATCACGGCGATCTTGTTGCCGCCGGCGGCCGTCAAGAACGACGTCGAACGTGTCCTTCTCTTCAGCTGCCGGAGCCGCATCACCGCCGGCACCGCGCGCGGCCGCCATCATCATCGGTGCCGCAGCCGCAGCCGCCGAAACGCCGAAAACTTCTTCGAGTTCCTTGACCAATTCCGACGCTTCGAGAAGCGACATTCCTTTCAAATACTCAACTACATCATCTTTTGTAATTGCCATGATTTTTATCTATCTCCTGTTTAGGGTTCTTAGTGTTAATAGATCGTCTAGATCGATTGCCGATTCACGGTTTCTTGCTCGCCGCTAGAACCCAGGGACAACGCGAGAACGGGTTGCATCACCTTTCTCTAATTGTCCGAAGCCACGTGACCTGACAAATCACGCTGGCCCGTTTTCCTTGAGTACGGCTCTTTGAATTTCAGACTCGAAATTCCAAATTTCAGATTTCGTAATCTCAGTCTCATCCGATCTGCCCGAATCGCAGATCCGAAAACTTCTATTCCGCCTTCTCCTCAGCCTCAGCTTCCGGTGCGGCCTCTGCCGCTGTCTTCGGCAGCGTCAGCAGGCCGCGGCGACTGCCTCTTCCTGTGCCTCGGTGGCAGTTTCAACCGGCTCGGCAGCAGCGTCAGCCGCCGCTGTTTTCGGCCGGAGCCTCAGCAGCTTCAACCGCCGGGGCCTCTTCCGCCGGTGCGGCCTCTGCCGCCGGTGCTTCTGCCGCTGGTGCAGCTTCGGCAACTGGTGCAGCCGATCCGCCGGCTTCGCTGATCGCCGATCTGCTTGATGACGACCGCAAGGTCGCGCGGCACGGCGTTGATGACCGTGACGATCCGCTGTGCCTGTGCTGTTCAGAACATACAGCAGCTTGGAAATAAGCTCTTCCTTCGACGGCAGGTTGGCGATCGTCGTCAACTGCTTGAGATCGATCAGCTTGCCGTCCACAACGCCCGTTTTGAACGTGTAGATGTCGGCGTTGTCCTTCATGAACTTCTGAAATCGCTTTCGTAAGGACAACCGGATCGTTCTCGGTCCACGCGATCGCGGTGACGCCCTTGAAGTGCTCGGTCGCGTCCTCAAACTGCGTTCCTTTGACGGCGATGCGGGCCAGCGTGTTCTTTACAACCTCGATAGCTCGCTCCCGCCTCACGCAGGCTATTGCGAAATTCCTGGTCCTTGGTGACCGTCACGCTCTGAAAAGCTGACGACCATCGCGGATTTCGAAGTCTGCAGCGACTCGGTGAGGGGCGGCCAGATCTTTTGTTTTGTTTCTCTTGTTTTCATTTTCTTAGTACCGCTCCCTCACTCCTTAAGCGTACGCGAGCTCATCGAGCAGTACGCCCGGGCTCATCGTTGCCGCCAGATTGATCTTCTTTAGGTAACGGCCTTTCGCGGTCGTCGGCTTTGCCTTCATCACCGCGTTGATCAAAACCTGTGTATTCTCGGCCAAGCTTTGCCTCGTCAAACGAGACTTTGCCGACCGGCGAGTGAATAACGCCCGTCTTATCGACGCGATACTCGACCTTACCGGCCTTGGTCTCTTCGATGGCGGTTTTAACGTCCATCGTGACCGTTCCTGTTTTGGATTCGGCATCAGGCCTCGAGGACCGAGGACCTTACCCAACTGGCCGACCTTGCCCATCATATCGGGCGTCGCGATCGAGCGTCAAACTCGAGCCAGCCGCCTTTGATCTTTTCGACGAGATCGTCGCCGCCCGCGATATCGGCACCGGCCTCTTCGGCCTCTCGGATCTTGTCGCCCTGCGCGATAACGACGACCTTTTGGCCGCTCCGCCCAAGCCCGTGCGGCAGAACGATCGTTCCGCGAACGAGCTCGGTCCGCCTTTCGCGGGTCAACGCCCAGCCACATTGTCAGTTCGACGGTTTCGTCAAACTTCGCGAATGCGATCTCTTTCAATTTTGAGAACCGCTTCTTCAGAGCGTATGTTTCTTTGCCGACCTCGATCTTTTCGAGAGCCGCAAGGTATTTCTTACCTCTTTTCATTTTACCTCCAGGTATTAACGAAAGACTTCGTCTTCCTCCCATCAAAATCACAATGTCAGAATGCTCATTAATTGCTATTTGTCATTCTAGATTCTCATTCTTACTCGACCGTCAAGTCCCATGCGACTTCGCCGTTCCCTCGATCGTCCGCATCGCGGACTCGAGGTTCGACGTATTCAGATCGTGCATTTTCTTTTTGGCGATCTCTTCGATCTTTGACCGCTTGAGATCGTGCCGACCTTTTCCTTATTCGGCTTGCCCGATCCCTTTGCGATGCCCGACGCTTTTCTCAGAAGGTCGGCCGCTGGCGGCGTTTTCGTCTCGAACGTGAACGAGCGGTCGGCGTAAACCGTGATCACGACCGGAATTTTCATATCCGGGTCGTCGTTTTGCGTTTTGGCGTTGAACGCCTTGCAAAACTCCATGATATTCACGCCGTGCTGGCCCAAGCGCCGGGCCGATCGGCGGTGCCGGATTCGCCTTGCCGGCCGGGATCTGTAACTTAATGTAACCTTCTATCTTCTTTGCCATTTTCTTTGATTACGTTTCGCGGATCTCACAGCCGAAATTTTCACTTGAATCGGCTAAGGTGTACCTCATCTATTCTTCTTCTGCGAAAGTGACCTTTTCCACTTCAAGAAAGCTCAATTCATACGGCGTCGAGCGGCCAAAGATCGTGATCGATACCTTTAAGCGTCGCCTTGTCCTCGTTGACTTCCTCGACCTTGCCGGTAAAGCTCGCGAACGGCCCGGACTTGATCCGCACGACCTCGCCGACCTCATAGGTGAACTTCGGTTTCGGCTTTTCGGTCGCGACCTCGATGTTGTGAACGATCTGGTCGACCTCGGCCTGCGATCAGCGGCGTCGGCTGCTTTCCGCCAAGAAAGCCCGTTACTTTCGGCGTCGATTTGATCGCGTGAAAGACGTTATCCGGGATCTTGCCCTTTTCGTCGCACTCGATCTCAACCAGCACGTAGCCCGGATAGAACATCCGCTCAGAGACGTACTCCTTGTTGCCGCGCATTTCGACGACCTTTTCTTTCGGCAGCAAAACGCCGGTGATCTGCTCGGCCAGGCTCCCATATCGCGGATACGGGCGTTGAGGCTTTCAACGACCTTGTTCTCGTGCCCCGAATAAGTGTGGATAAAATACCACTGCTTCATCTTCAAACATCCTTATACCCCGGCGATCTTATTGATCACCCAAGTGAGCGCCTGCAAGAACATAGACCCAACGCCTGATCGACCAAGAACAAATACGCGCGCGAAGAAATATCACGCTGATGACCACGATGATCGTCGTGTTTTTGACGTCATCCGACGACGGAAACGTAGTCTTATCGAGCTCGGCGCGGGTTTTCTTAATAAACTCGCCGACGCCTTCCTTTCTGTTTCCTGTCTGACGTGCTGCTTCTGACATTTCGTTATTTACTCTCCTCCCAAAACTATTATCTGGCAGGGGTAGCAGGACTCGAACCCGCACCTAAGGTTTTGGAGACCTCCATGCTAACCATTGACACCATACCCCTAATACTCAGTGGAGAATGGCAAGTGAGAGTGAAAAGTGCAGAATCTCTGCACTTGCGCCATTCTGCCACTTCACTATTCACAACTACTTGTTCTCTTTGTGCAGCCGATGGCAGCGGCAGCGACGGCAAAATTTTTTAAGCTCAAGCCTGTTCGGCGTGTTCTTTTTGTTCTTTGTCGTCACGTAGTTACGCTCTTTGCACTCGGTGCACTGCAAAATTATGTTATCTCTCGGCATAAATCCTTAGCTTCAGCAGTTCGGCATTCAGCAATCAGCCTTACTGACAGCTGAAGCTGACTCGATCAGTTACTCAACAACTTCCGAAACAGTACCGGCACCGACTGTTCGGCCGCCTTCGCGGATAGCGAAGCGGAGGCCCTTTTCCATGGCGATCGGGGCGATCAGCTCGATCTCCATCTGGATGTTGTCGCCCGGCATGACCATCTCGACTCCTGCCGGCAGATGTGCGACACCGGTCACGTCCGTTGTTCTGAAGTAGAACTGCGGGCGATAGCCCGTAAAGAACGGTGTGTGGCGTCCGCCTTCTTCCTTGGTCAGCACATAGGCCTCGGCCTTGAACTTCGTGTGCGGCGTGATCGAGCCCGGTTTGGCGATCACCTGTCCGCGTTCGATCTCTTTTCGCTCAACGCCTCTGCAGCAGCAGTCCGACGTTGTCGCCTGCCATTCCACGAGTCGAGAAGCTTCTTGAACATCTCGACACCGGTCACGACCGAGTTTCTCGTGTCCTTGATACCCACGATCTCGACCGGCTCGTTGACGTTGATCTGTCCACGCTCGATACGGCCTGTGGCAACTGTTCCGCGGCCCTGGATGGTGAAGATGTCTTCGACCGGCATCAGGAACGGTTTGTCCATCTCGCGGGCCGGTGTCGGGATGTAATCGTCGACCGCCTGCATCAGCTCGTCGATCTTCGGCTCCCATGCTGCATCGCCTTCAAGTGCTTTCAGTGCCGAACCCTGGATGACAGGAATGTCGTCACCCGGGAACTCATAGACTCGAGAGCAGCTCTCTGATCTCCATCTCGACCAGCTCGAGCAGTTCAGCATCATCGACCGCATCGACCTTGTTCATAAACACGACCATCGACGGCACGCCCACCTGACGTGCCAAGCAGGATGTGCTCACGTGTCTGCGGCATCGGGCCGTCGGTCGCTGCAACCACAAGGATCGCTCCGTCCATCTGGGCCGCACCCGTGATCATGTTCTTGACATAGTCGGCGTGGCCCGGGCAGTCGACGTGAGCGTAGTGGCGGTTCGCCGTCTCATACTCGACGTGCGCCGTCGCGATCGTGATGCCGCGTGCCTTTTCCTCAGGTGCGTTGTCGATCGAATCGAACGACCGGAACGACGATCTTCGGATTGTGCTTCGACAATCACCTTTGTGATCGCCGCCGTCAACGTCGTCTTGCCGTGATCCACGTGCCCGATCGTCCCGATATTCACGTGCGGCTTTGCTGCGATCGAATTTCTCCTTGCTCATCTTTTTATCTTCTTCTCTCAAATATCAAATAAACTCAAATACAAAAACTGGAGCCCAAGGCGGGATTTGAACCCGCGACCTCATCCTTACCAAGGATGCGTCTACCCCTGAGCTACTTGGGCGGTTCCAGTCTCGACTTGCCAAACAACTTTGGAGCGGGAGACGAGACTCGAACTCGCGACATTCAGCTTGGAAGGCTGACGCTCTACCAACTGAGCTACTCCCGCTCAAATGGTGCATGGGGTAGGATTTGAACCTACGTAGGGAATTAATCCGACGGGTTTACAGCCCGTTGCCTTTGACCGCTCGACCACCCACATGCATGACCATTATGATTGCAGCACCGGCTTTTGAGCCAAATAGCAAATTTCCACAGCCATCGAACGGGGGAACAAGTTGCAAGGCCGGAGACTCAAGGTTTTTCGCCTGAACGCGGGGTGAAAGGTCGTAGTTCCCGCGAAGCTGGGGTGCCAGACGTGGATAGATCGCGTCGTGGAAATATCCGCGTGGCCGGCGTTACCCACATGACCGGAGCGGATATCGGCGTTATTCTGGACCAAATGCGTGGGCAAAATGAATGCCGCAAGGTATGCGGCGAACGCCTTTAGCCCGCATTTATCAGCATAATTCGCGATCGAGGCGTGGATCGCCCGGCAGTTAGCGGCTGCCGCGGCGTGACAAACAGGTTATTGATCTCGATATTCTCTTTGTTTTCGCCTGAGGTCAGATAGGTTTTCAGCCACTCGATAAGCTTGACCCGACCGGAACACGCCGTGTTTTACTGCCTTTTTCCGGTGCACGTGAGGATGCCGGCATCGATATCGATGTCTCAATTTGAGATTAACGGCCTCTGAAACACGCAATCCGGAGGCGCTGGGCGAGTTCCGCAGTATTGCCCGGTCGCGAAGGCCCGTTTCGGTCGATGCCGCGCGCGCAGCGGCAGACGTCCTCTGATCCCCGGCCTGGTTGAGAAAACGCAAATACGTGCCTTTGCCCGCCTTCGGCCAGTTCCCGGTCACGTGTGCGTCAAACATCAAAAACTCTGTAGAAACCCTGGCGTATCGAGCTGATAATACGACGTTTTGAGTTCTCCGAGAGCTTGTGCCGCCCTTCGCCGGATCCGATCAGCCATTCGCGAAGGTCCGAGCGGGCTTAATCGCGAGCAGATCTAGACCGGCCTGCCCGTCCCAGCACGCTTAGCCTGGCCAGAATCGGTCCTCGTAACTTGCTCTGATCGAATTCGCCCGCCAGGCCCTTTCGACGCGGCAATAGTTCAGGTATTTCGCGGACAAGATCGTGGCTGCTTCTTTGACGGATCCGGGCACGTTGTAATCCTATTGGAAAAAAGCGGCAGAAATAGCAAGATTTTCCTCGTGTTAATCCGGATGATCTATGCGCCCCGAGACTTCGCCGGATCGCAGTCACCGTATGCCGCCACGAGTGCTTCGCTGCCGTTTAGGGTCGCCGTCGCGCGCATCCGCGATAGGTTCAAACTTCGCAGGTCGATCTCTTCGCGTTTTTCGCACAGCGCCGTTGCCAAACTCCCTGAACCGTGGTCCGCTGGTCATCAGAGCATTCAGCTCTTTTAGGCCGTAGAGCGTTCAACTCGGGCACCGCGTCGTCGCTGAGGCTGACTCCTGCTATAGGCGGCGTCGAATTCGCGGCCCCCCGCGCATCGGGGCGAGGGGTTGTGTCTGGACGATGAACTGGTCGGGGTTGAGCTTTTTCGTGCCGCTGCCGAGTATCAGGAACGCCGACCAGAGGGCACCGGGCAGCGGAAGTGATTGACGCTTGCCCCGTAGGACGGTCAGGACGAACCGCACAATGTGCTGATCGCGAGCCACGTCACCAAAGATCGATGTCGGTACAGGCGAATCGTCGCCATGCCAGCGCCAGGCCGAGGTTGCCGGTGAGAAGCACGAGCCGCTGGACGGCCGAACGCCATGACGACAATGCGGCGGTGCGATCCGGATGCCGGCGAGCGATGCGAGGACAGCATTCCGGCCGCAGGTTTGTCCTTTTTCAGAAGCCACAGTGCCCGCCGAGCAGCATCGGCAGGACGAGCGCTGCGACCGCGACGAAGCTCGGCTAAAGCCGCGGCGTGCGCGTGCTCGGCCAGCTTGAAGTCGCCGGTGTGTTCTGAACAAACTCCATACCGCCGAAAAGGTAAGGTACCTGGACGACAGTCACAAAGCTCAGAAACAAAGGGTTTGTCAGGCCGGTGGAGTGCACGCCGACCCCGACGGTCGCCGAGCGTAAAGCCCGGGACGAGGCTTCGTGTTGTCGATGTTGGCCCGGCTGCGCAGGCAGTTTTCTTTTCCGTAGAAGGCAGATCGGCGGACGGTTGTCTCGACTTGCGCGTTTGGCGTGATCGGAAATGTTCAGGTGCTCCGATGACCGACCGGTCGCCGGGAAGAGTTACAGGATGCTCCGCCCGATTCGGCTTGCAAGCCGCTCGACCGGACCTCGCTTTGGTTTGCGTTTCTTCGGGGCGATGATCGCGAGACGGTCTGCGGCGGCGGCCCCGGCACCGTTAAAAGCGATCCCCGCGAAAGTAGCCGGCCGTGAGCCATCCGAACAGTGCCAGCAGGAGCATGCGTGAGTAGCGGTGCCTCAAAGCCGACGTTAAAAACCTGCTTGATCCAGCCCTCGTAGACGGCGTCGGCCGCTACAAAAAGTGCGCCGAAAACGACTGTGCTAGCGGTGTCGCGATCAGCAACCCCGCGAAACGACAGCCAACGTGCATGCCGCCGCCAACCGCTTGTGAAAGCGTTCAAACGAATATCAGCAATACGTAACTGAACGAAGTACAA
>ERZ1370068.3190-contig-2308_pt1 | contig 28644 bp, 32 predicted proteins | sample MGYA00561227_ERZ1370068 | MGnify/ENA primary metagenome ERZ1370068 (study PRJEB38410, sample SAMEA6850437) | metagenome | study: Metagenomic assessment of the ecological functions of the soil: analysis of the soil microbiota associated with the...
AAGTTACGTATTGCTGCCACGCCCGACCCTATGGCGAGAAGATCCGCAACGTCGCCGCGCACATCAGCCACGCCAATCCGGAGTACCGCCATCCGTTCCTGGTGCACGCGCGACTCGGTGAAGCGCGTGGGCCTGATCGTCATCACCACCGACAAGGGCCTGTGCGGCGCGCTGAACACCAACCTGCTGCGCATGGTGCTGAACCAGTACAAGGCGCTGGCAGGCGCGAGGGCGAGGAGATCGACGTCTGCTGCATCGGCAACAAGGGCCTCGGCTTCATGCAGCGCGCTGGGCGCGAACATCGTCTCGCACGCGATGCAGATCGGCGACCGGCCGCAGATGGACAAGCTGATCGGCACCATCAAGGTGATGCTGGACGGCTATACCAAGGACCGCTTCGACCGCCTGCTGATCGGCTACACGCGCTTCATCAACACCATGAAGCAGGAGCCGGTGATCGAGCAGCTGCTGCCGCTGCCGGCGAGCGCCTCGGCGCGCCGGAGACGGTCTGGGACTACCTCTACGAGCCCGAGGCCAAGGCGGTGCTCGACCAGGTGATGACGCGCTACATCGAGGCCGATCATCTTCCAGGCCGTGGCCGAGAACATGGCCTCCGAGCAGTCGGCGCGCATGGTGGCGATGAAGGCCGCCTCTCGACAACGCGCGCGACGCTGATCGACGAACTGACGCTGATCTACAACAAGAACCGCCAGGCCGGCATCACCAAAGAACTCTCCGAAATCGTGGCGGCGCTGCCGCCGTATAAGAGGAACGAACCCATGGCACAAGCACAAGGCACCATCGTTCAGTGCGTCGGCGCGGTCACCGACATCCAATTCGGCCGCGACAACGATGCCCGGGATCTACGACGCGCTGATCCTCGACGACGATCCGACGAACGCGGCTTGGCCGAGAAGGGCCTGACCTTCGAAGTCGAGCAGCAGCTCGGCGACGGCGTCGTGCGCTGCATCGCGCTGGGTTCCTCCGACGGCCTGCGCCGCGGCATGAAGGTGACCAGCACCGGCGCGCCGATCTCGGTGCCGGTCGGCACGGGCACGCTCGGCCGCATCATGGACGTGCTCGGCCGCCCGATCGACGAAGTCGGCCCGATCAAGTCCGACAAGAAGCGCTCGATCCACCAGGCCGCGCCCAAGTTCGACGAGCTGTCGCCCTCGGTGGAGCTGCTCGGAGACCGGCATCAAGGTGATCGACCTCATCTGCCCGTTCGCCAAGGGCGGCAAGATCGGCCTGTTCGGCGGCGCCGGCGTCGGCAAGACCGTGAACATGCTGGAGCTGATCAACAACATCGCCACCCAGCACTCGGGCCTGTCGGTGTTCGCCGGCGTCGGCGAGCGCACGCGCGAGGGCAACGACTTCTATCACGAGATGATCGAAGCCGAGGTGGTGAAGCCGGACAACCTGCCCGAATCGAAGGTGGCGATGGTGTTCGGCCAGATGAACGAGCCGCCCGGCAACCGCCTGCGCGTGGCGCTCACCGGCCTCGACGATGGCCGAGAGCTTCCGCGACGAGGGCACGCGACATCCTGTTCTTCGTCGACAACATCTACCGCTTTCACGCTCGCGGGCACCGAAGTGTCGGCGCTGCTCGGCCGCATGCCCTCGGCGGTGGGCTACCAGCCGACGCTGGCCGAGGAAATGGGCCGCCTGCAGGAGCGCATCACCTCGACCAAGACCGGCTCGATCACCTCGATCCAGGCGGTGTACGTGCCGGCGGACGACCTGACCGACCCGTCGCCCGCCACGACCTTCGGCCACCTCGACGCGACCATCGTGCTGTCGCGCGACATCGCCTCGCTCGGCATCTACCCGGCGGTGGATCCGCTCGACTCCGACCTCGCGCCAGGTCGACCCGAACACCATCGGCGAAGACCACTACAACACCACGCGCGCGGTGCAGGCGACGCTGCAGCGCTACAAGGAGCTGCGCGACATCATCGCCATCCTGGGCATGGACGAACTCGCGCCCGAGGACAAGCTCGCGGTGTCCCGCGCGCGCAAGATCCAGCGCTTCCTGTCGCAGCCGTTCACGGTGGCGCAGAACTTCACCGGCACGCCGGGCAAGTACGTCTCGCTCAAGGACACCATCAAGGGCTTCAAGATGATCGTCAACGGCGAGTGCGACGCGCTGCCCGAGCAGGCGTTCTACATGGTCGGCGCGATCGAGGAAGCCTTCGAGAAGGCGAAGACGCTGCAGTAGAGTACCATGGCCACCGCCACCATCCACGTCGACGTCGTCAGCGCCGAAGCCTCGATCTTCTCGGGCGAGGCGGAGTTCGTCGTGCTGCCCGGCGAGGCGGGCGAGCTCGGCATCTACCCGCGCCACACGCCGCTCATCACGCGCATCAAGCCCGGCGCTGCGGGCGCATCCAGACGCCTGCGGGCGGCGGCGAAAGGCAGCTGATCTTCGTTGCCGGCGGCATCCTCGAGGTGCAGTCCCGAGTGTGATCACGGCGCTGGCCGCCGACACGGCGATCTCGCGGCGCATGACCTCGACGGTAGTTGCGAAGGCGACCGAGGCGCTGAAGCAGGCCGAGATCGCGCGCGCGCCAGCGCGAAGGACGCCGTGGGGCTGGCCGCCGCCAGCGCCGAGCTTCTGCGGGCGCAGCTCGCCCAGCTCGCGGCGATCAGGAAACTGCGCAAAAATAGGCAGGTCGCGCGTCAGCGCGGCGGCGTCGCGTAGGGTTCGTCTTCGGCGACGCACCTGAGCTTCTTCATCGCATCCGCGCTCCATGCCTCGATGCCCGGTGATTCCAGCAGCGCCTGCTGGTACTGCCTGCAGCGCCGTCCAGCTTCCACCCCGTAGGTGACGAATCGCGCGACCGGCGATAACGCCTGCGGCGCCGAGCGCCAAACAGGAATTTTCCCCTTCCGCCGTGAAGTCCTTGCGCGCCTGTCCAGAGCGCGCGAACGCGCCTGATCCCTGCAACCTCCGAGTCATTCCCTTTGCCGGGATAACGGCTGCGGATGTTCTGGCGGGTACGGGCGCCGCGAAAGGCCCGGAAGCCGGAAATCGAAACCCGGGGCGTGAGCGCGCGCGCGCGTGCTCTGGGCATCCACAGACCGCCGCCTTGGGAACAGTCACAGGCGTCTATGATGGCAAGCGTGTCCCAGGTGGCAGCCGCTGCCGGGCGCCTTCCCGCCAGCACGGGCACCATGCGCGACGGCGAGCAGGCCGATGCTGTCGTCCCACGCTGGCGTGGAATTTCGTAGCTGCTGCCTCGCTGAAGGGAACCAGTCCCCGCAGCAGCACCCACGGCCGCATGGACCAGGAGGAATGATGTAACCAGGGTCAGTGTGGGGCAGCCATGAGCCGAATTCTAGGCAGGTTTCTATGCTGCCGGGGTTCCGGGGCGGACGGTTTCGGGAGGCGAGGTGCGGCTACCAGTCCACGCGCCGCGTTGCGACCATGGTCGCGGCCAGCGCGGCGAAGCACCAGGATCGGCTCTCCATCAGCAGGCGCATGGTCCTCCCGAGCGCAGCAGCACGTAGAGCAGGCCGTACAGCGCGGCGCGCGGCGACCGCGAAGCCGATGCGCGCCGCGCCTTAGCTTCTGCAGCACATGGCCGACGTAGTAGGCCGATCGAGCGCGACGCAGGCGCCCGCCGTAGCGATGCGCGTAGGCACGGCGCGAACCCGAGGTGCTCGGAGAGCGCAGAGATGGCGCGGCAGTGAAGTGAAGATCGCCAGCGCCGACGACCGACCAGGGCGTACTGCGACCGGATGGTATGGGCAAGCCGCCTGAGGACCTCTGTAACGGGAAGAACGCGGCGAAGGTCAGCTCGGCAGGATTGAAGCAGGAAGCCGTACTTCACCGAGCGCTCGACGGTCTGGGCGCAGGTCCACGCGGGCTGGACATGAAGGGACACGGCGAGGCTGATGCTGGTCGAAGCGTCCCGCACTGTGCGGGTGCCTGACGCAGCGCTGTTGACGCTGCGCAAGGTTGGTGGCTCGCGGAAATGCGAGGTGCGCCAGGTCGCGGCGAGACGCCGTCCGTCGACAACCGTGGCGCCCGCGATCGGGCAGGATCCTGGCCGGTGAAAGCTCCGGGGTGCGGCCAGGCCGAGGCGAGCGATACCGCTGCTCGTCGCGCCCACCGGCACGATATCGAGCCGCTCGGTGCCGAGCAGCGAAAGGCGATCCCTGGAACTCGCTGTTCGGTGATTACGCCTTACGCCGGGCAGAACGCCAAGGTCCGGCGTGCACGCCATTCGGGCGACCCGCGCGCCTCGACACCGCCGGATACAGCGCCGGCTGCGCGCCGTCCCATTCGATCTGCATGCCTATCGCGGATGCCGCGTGTGTCCTGGATGCCGAGCACGAGACGCGCGCGACCCCATTCCAGTGTTGCCGGGCCTTCCGGGCACGCCGCAGTCCGGCGGCAGGACGAAGCGTGCCGCGCAGCGTTCGCGCTCAGGAGCGTGTAGCAGGTGCGCCTGTGTAGAGGCCGCGGTGCTTCTGCTGCAGGTCGATCGCTGCCGTCGATCTGCCAGCGTGTCGGGCAGCAGCGCGACCTGGCCGCGCTCGACCTTTCCCGGCTGTGGTGGTGCGGCTGCGGCCGTCCGTCATCGGTCGGTGGTGGTCGCGCTCCGGCGCTGCGCCGAGGTCCACGGCGACGTACAGCACCGGGCCGATGATGCTGCTGCGCCTCGCCTCGAGCCGCGCGCGATGTCCGGCGACGCACGCCGTCGCGCGCCTGCTTGCGTTCGGCGATCGAGGCCGCGAATCATTTCGACCGGAATCTGCAACAGCAGCGCGACCAGCTCCGACTCAGGGCGATCTTCCACAGCAACGCTGCGTTGCATCTGACTCTTCCTGCCGGTGTGTGCTGCCGAAGCTGGCGGGCGCCGCCGGCGCTGTCACCGATCCTCCTTTCCGGCCCGGCGCGCCCGCCGCCGCGGTTCTTAGTAAGCTCGGGCCCAGCGCCTGCAGCGCCGCGGCCAGAGTGCTGAGAGATCGGCGCAGCGCGTCGCGCCGCTAGCCGTGCGCGCAGGCGCGGCAGGGCGAGCATTCCACGCCGAGCGACGCGTATTTCAGCCGCCGCTCATGCCGCGAGCAGCATGGACGCACGCCATGCGAGCACGATGCTGACGAACAGCCCGAGCGGCGAGCGAGCAGGACCTGGGCGGCGATTTCGACGGCGAAGATGCGTGAGCGGATCATGGCACTTCTCCTTGCTGGTGGATCGCCATTACAGCGCCTGCAGGCTGTACAGGCGCGCCGATGGCTCTGACAAAGTGGCGAAGAAATATGGCGAAAAAATGGCGGCATTTCCGCGCTGAGCGATCGGGTATAGTCGCCGCATGGCCCGCCGCATCGCGATCGTCGAGGACGACGCCGCCATCCGCGCCAACTACGCCGAAGCGCTCGAAGCGCCACGGCTACGAGGTCGCCGCTTACGCCGGCCGGCGCGAGGCGATGGACGCGCTGCGCGGCGCGCCTGCCCGATCTGGCGATCATCGACATCGGCCTGGGCGACGAGCGCCGACGGCGGCTTCGCGCTGTGCCGCGAGCTGCGCGCGCTGTCGCCGCAGCTGCCGATCGTCTTCCTCACCGCGCGCGACTCCGACTTCGACGTCGGTCTCCGGGCTGCGCCTGGGCGCCGACGACTACCTCACCAAGGACGTGAGCCTGCCGCACCTGATGGCGCGCATCGCGCGCGCTGTTCCGGCGCGTCGACGCGCTCGCCGAGGCGAAGCCGGTCGAGGAGCGCATCGTGCGCGGCGAGCTGGCGCTCGACCTCAAGCGCTTCAGCGCGCACGTGGAAGGGCAGCCGCGGTCGAGCTCACGCTCACCGAGTTCTGGATGGTGCATTCGCTCGCGCGCCATCCCGGGCACGTGAAGAACCGCGACCAGCTGATGCGCGACGCCGAACCTGGTGGTGGACGACGGCACCGTCACCTCGCACGTGAAGCGCATCCGCGCAAGTTCCTCGCCGCCGATCCGGCCTTCGACGCGATCGAGACCGTCTACGGCCTCGGTTACCGCTGGAAGAGCCTGAGCGTCGCGTGTCGCGCTTTCCGCTGCGCGCCAAGCTGCGCGCTGGTCGCGCTGGTGCTGCTGGTGCTGCCCTGGGCCGGCTGACGCTGTACGTGCGCGAGATGGAGCGCTTCCTGCTCGCCGCGCAGGAGGAGGCGCTGCGGCACCGCGCGCGCGGTCGCCACCGCGCTGCACGAGCGGCCGAGCTGCTCGCCTACCGGGCGCGTGGCGAATCGAGCTGCGCGACGAGGCGAACGCGAGCTGCAGCGCCTCGACCGGCGGCGTCACCGGACGGACGAGGCCGAGCGCCGCGAGGAGGCCGCCGACGGCGAGATCGCGGCGATCCTGCAGGGCTGGAGCGCGCCAGCTCGCGCATCTGGGTGGTCGAGCCGCGGCTACCGGGTGCTCGCGCTCGCCGGCAGCCTGAAGCGCGCCGCGACGCTGCCCGAGGCAGGCGTCGTGGCAGCGCGCGCTCGGCTGGCTGCTCGCGCCGCCGACCGAGGACTTCGACGACGCGCATCGCCGGAGGACGCGCTCGCCGCCGGGCCGCGAGGTCGCCGCGGCGCTGCAGGGCACGCCGCGGCACGCGCACGCGCAACACGCGCGACGGCCGCGCGGTCGTGATGTCGGCGGCGCACCCGATCTGGGTCGGCGACGAGGTGCACGGCGCGGTGGTGGTCGAGGAGACCACCAACCGCGATCGCTCGCTGCGCAGCCAGGCGCTCGAGCGGCTGCTGGTGCTGACGCTGGCGGCGTTCGCGCTGGTCGCGGCGGTGCTGCTGTGGTTCGCGACGCGGCATCTCCAACCGCATCCGGCGCCTGCGCGACGAAGCCGAGGCGGCGATCGACGCGCGCGGCCGGATCACGCGCCTCGCCACCGGCATCGGACGCGCAGCGACGAGATCGGCGACCTGTCGCGCAGCTTCACGACGGTGCTCGGGCGCCTCGGCGCGCTACAACGCCTACCTCGAGAGCACTGGCCGGGCGCCTGTCGCACGAGCTGCGCACGCCGATGGCGGTGGTGCGCTCCTCGCTCGAGAACCTGCACGCGGCGCGCACGCCCGAGGAGACGCGCACCTACGTCGCGCGCGCCGAGGAAGGGCCTGGAGCGGCTGAGCACCGATCCTCGCGCGCATGACCGAGGCGAGCCGCGCTCGAGCAGGAGCCTGCGCACCGCGGTGCGCGAGCGCTTCGACGCTGCGGCCGGTGGTGCGCGGCTGCGTCGAGGGCTACCGCGCTCGCCTATCGCGCCAGGCGCGCTTCGATGCTCGGCGTTGCCGGCTGAGCCGGTGCCGGTGCGAGGGCTCGCCGGACTCTGGCCGCGCAGATGCTCGACAAGCTGGTCGAGAACGCGGTCGGACTTTCGCCGCCGGCGAGCGCCGGTCCGCGTCTCACTCGTCGGCAAGCGACGGCGCTGCTGCGCGGTCGCGAACCAGGGCCGGCGCTGCCCGAGGCGATCCGCGGCTCGGCTGTTCGACTCGATGGTCTCGCTGCGCGAGCGAGCGCTCCGGCGGCGCGCCGCATCTGGGCATGGGCCTGTACGTCGCGCGCCTGATCGCGGAGTTTCACGGCGGCAGCATTGCGCGCGGACGAACCTGCCCGGGCGAGCGGCGTCGCTTTCGAAGCGCGCTTGCCGCGCGCCGTATAATCTCGCGCTTGCAAGCATACGATCCTGAAAACGAGCGTACGACCTGCTGGTCGATCGGCGGCGGCATCAACGGCGCGGGCATCGCGCGCGACGCCGCGGGCCGCGGCCTGTCGGTGCTGCTGGTCGAGAAAGGCGACCTCGCCGGCGCGACCTCGTCGTCGTCCTCGAAGCTGATCCACGGCGGGCTGCGCTATCTCGAGCACTACGAGTTCCGCCTGGTCGCCGAAGCGCTCGCCGAGCGCGAGGTGCTGCTCAGAGTCGCCGCGCACCTCGGTCTGGCCGGCGCGCTTCGTGATGCCGCACGTGCCCGAGCTGCGGCCGCGCTGGATGATCCGCGCTGGGCCTGTTCCTCTACGACCACCTCGCGCGGCGCGCGAGCCTGCCGCGGCTCGAAGGCGGTGCGCCTGGACGCGCCGCCCTACGCCTCGGGCCTGAAGCCGCGAGCTGAGGCACGGCTTCGTCTATTCCGACTGCCGCGTCGACGACGCGCGCCTGGTCGTCGCGAACGCCATGCGACGCGCGCGAGCACGGCGCGCGTGTGCTGACGCGCACCGAATGCCGTGACGGCGCGGCGCGGACGACGGCCGCTGGCAGCGCCGAGCTGTCGCAACGGCGAGGCGGTCAGCGCGCGAGGCGATCGTCAACGCCGCCGGGCCCTGGGTGAAGCGCGTGCTGAACGAGCGCCTGCACGCAGCCGAGCGCGGACGCGGTGCGCCTGGTGAAGGGCAGCCACATCGTGCTGCCGCAGCTCTACGAGGGCGAGCACGCCTTCATCCTGCAGAACGACGACCGGCGCGTGGTCTTCATGATTCCGTACGGCGAGCATCCACACGCTGGTCGGCACGACCGACGTGCCGCTCGAGCGACGAGCCGGCGAACGCGCAGCCGAGCGTCGAGGAAGATCGACTACCTGTGCCGCGCGGTCGAGCGCTACCTGCGCGCGCCGCCGCGGTCCGGAGCGTGGTGTGGAGCTATGCCGGCGTGCGGCCGCTCGTACGACGACGGCTCGGCCGGACGCCTCGTCGGTGACGCGCGACTACACGCTGCGCGTGGACGACGAGGCGGGCGCGCGCCGGTGCTGTCGGTGTTCGGCGGCAAGATCACCACCTACCGCAGGCTCGCCGAGCACGCGATGGAAAAGCTCGCGCCCTACTTTCCCGGGCATGAAGGCCGCCTGGACCGCGCGCACGCCGCTGCCGGGCAGCGATTTCGGCGGATCGCGAGCGCGCGTCGAAGCGCGCGATGCTTCTTCGCCAGCCATCGCGGCAAGCCGTCCGGAGCGACGCTGCGCCGGTCTTCCGCCGCCACGGCGCGCGCGCAGCGCGGTGGTCGGCGACGGCGATCTGGGCGAGGACTATCGGCGCCGGCCTGACCGAGCGCGAGCTGCGCTACTTCGTGCGAGCGCGAATGGGCGCAGACCGCGGAGGACGTGCTCTGGCGGCGCACCAAGGCGGGACTGGCTGATGACGCGAGGCGCAGCGCGCGCGCGCGTCGCCGAGGTGCTCGGCGCGATGAAGCCGCTGGCGGCGCTGCGCGATCCGGCGCCGTGCGCGGGCTGCTGTTCGACATCGACGACACGCTTACCACCGACGGCAAGCTGACGGCCGAGGCCTACGGCGCCCTCGAGCGCGCTGAAGGCGCGCCGGCAAGCTCGTGGTGCCGGTCACCGGCCGGCCGGCCGGCTGGTGCGACCACATCGCGCGCATGTGGCCGGTCGACGCGGTGGTCGGGGAGAACGGCGCGTTCTATTTTCTGCCTGTCGGACGGGCAAGCTGCGAGAAGCGCTTCCGCGACGACGACCGGCGTGCGCGCCAGCGCAGCGCGCGGCTCGCTGGCGATCGGCGCGGCGCATCCTCGCCGCGGTGCCGGGCTGCGCGCTCGCCTCCGACCAGCCCTACCGCGAGACCGACCTCGCGATCGACTACTGCGAGGACGTGCCGCCGCTGCCGCTGGACGCCGCGCGCAGCGCATCGCGGCGCTGATGCGCGCAGGCGGGCCTGCACGCGAAGATCAGCTCGATCCACGTCAACGGCTGGTTCGGCGACTACGACAAGCTGGCGATGACGCAGGCTGCTGTTCGCCGAGCGCTTCGGCTGGGACCTGGCGACGCGCAACCGCGAGTTCGCGTTCGCCGGCGATTCGCCGAACGACGCGCCGATGTTCGCCTTCTTCGACAACTCGGTCGGCGTCGCCAACGTCGCGCCGCTTCGACGAGCATGCTGGACGCCGAGCCGAAATACGTGACGCGCGGCTGCCGCCGGGCGCCGGCTTCGCCGAGCTCGCGCGCGCACCTGCTCGCGGGCGCGCTGATGGAGTGGTGGCTCGGCCTACCTCGCGATCGGCGCTGGTGGTCGGCTTTCTCGCCGGCCTGCTCGGCATCGGCGGCGGCATGATCATGGTGCCGATGCTGGTGTTCGTGTTTACACGCGCAAGGGCTTTCCGCCCGAGCACCTGATGCACCTGGCGCTCGCCACGTCGATGGCGACCATCGTCTTCACGTCGCTCTCCAGCGTGCGCGCGCATCACGCGCACGGCGCGGTGGACTGGCGCGATCGCGCGTGCGCATGGCGCCGGGCATCGTTGCCGGCGCGTTTGCGGCGACGCTCGTCGCCGGTTTCGTGCCGACGCGGCCGCTGGCGATCGCTGTTCACCGGCTTTCATGTTCTACGCCGCGCTGCAGATGTTCTTCGAGGTGAAGCCCGAGCGCCTCGCGCCAGCTGCCGGGCGCGGCGGGCCTGTTCGGCGTCGGCGCGGTGATCGGCGCGCTTGTCGAGCGTGCTCGCGGCGGGCGGCGCATTCCTCACCATCCCGTTCCTCGCGCGGTGCAACGTGCCGCTCGAGCGCGCACTCGGCACCGCGGCGGCCAACGGCTTTCCGATCGCGCGTCGCGGGCACTGCCGGCTACGTGCTGAACGGGCTGCGCGTCGAGGGTCTGCCCGACGGCAGCCTCGGCTACGTCTACCTGCCGGCGCTCGCGCTCATCGTCGTCGGCGAGCATGCCGGCTGCGCCGCTCGGCGCGCGCCTCGCGCACCGGCTGCCGGTCAAGCGCCTGCGCATCGTATTTGCGCTGATGCTGCTGGCGATTGCGGCTGCGCATGCTTGTGAACTCTCTGGTAGATTCCGCTTTTGCCGATGGCTGGTCCGCTCGCGCACGTCCGCGTCCTCGACCTGTCGCGCGTCCTCGCCGGGCCCGTGGGCCGGGCAGAACCTGGCCGACCTCGGCGCCGAGGTCATCAAGGTCGAGCGGCCCAAGGTCGGCGACGACTCGCGCGCCTTCGGCCCGCCATGGGTGAAGGACAAGGCCGGCCGGGACACGAAGGACTCGGCCTACTTCACCTCGCGCCAACCGCGGCAAGAAATCGGTCACCGTCAACATCGCCAAGCCCGCAGGGCCAGGCGCTCGTGCGCGCGCTCGCCGCGAAATGCGACGTGCTGATCGAGAACTACAAGCTTGGCGACCTGGCGCGCTACGGCCTGGGCTACGACGACTCTCGAAGAGCTCAATCCGCGCCTCATCTACTGCTCGGTCACCGGCTTCGGCCAGACCGGGCCGTACGCGCGAGCGCCCCGGCTACGACTTCATGATCCAGGGCATGGGCGGCATGATGAGCGTCACCGGCGAGCCCGACGGCGCGCCGGGCGGCGGCCGCAGCGCGCCGGCGTGCCGGTCGCCGACATCATCACCGGCATGTACGCCTCGATCGCGATCTGCGCCGCGCTCGCGCAACCGCGCGGAGACCGGCGCAGGGCCAGCACCTCGATCTCGCGCTGCTCGATTCGCAGATCGCGCTGCTCGCCTACCAGAACACCAACTATTTCGCGACCGGCACGCCGCCCAGGCGCATCGGCAACCTGCATCCCGAACATCGTGCCCTACCAGCCGTTCAAGACGCGCGACGGCGACGTGATCCTCGCCTGCGGCAACGACAACCTGTTCCGCAAGTTCTGCGAGGCGGCGGGCTGCCGCGAGCTCGCCGAGCGATCCGCGCTTCGCCGACCAACGGCAAGCGCGTGGAGAACCGCGCCGAGCTCACGCGCGCTGATTGCAGGCGATCTTCGTCAAAGCGCAGCACCAAGGAATGGCGTGACGCTGCTGGAGGCTGCCGGCGTGCCGAACGGCCCGATCAACAATGTGGCGCAGGTATTCGAGGAGCCGCAGGTGAAGGCGCGCGGCGTCAGACTCGAGCTGGATCACCCGGCGGCGGGCAAGCTGCCGCTCGGTGGCGAGTCCGATGCGTTTCTCGGGAACGCCGCTCGAGTTCCGCCTCGCCGCCGCCCGTGCTGGGCAGCACACGGACGAGGTGCTGAAGAAGCTCCTCGGCAAGAGCGACGCGGAGATCGCGAAGCTGCGTGCCGACGAGTGCTCTAGGAGCTCAGCAGTCTCTCAGTTGTCGATCCTGGGCGCCCGACGTCCTTCGACCACTTTCGCCCACTTCGCGATCTCGGCATGGATCAGCTTGCCGAATCTCGGCCGGCGGCATGCCGCCGACGTCGGCGCCCTGCTCGGCCCAGATCTTCTTCAGGTCCGGCTGGTTCATGCGCGATGACGACTTCCTTGTACATGCGGTCCTGAATGTCCTTGGGCGTTCCCTTGAGCGCCCAGAGCGCATACCAGGTCCGTGACTCGTAGCCCGGCACGCCGGACTCCGGCGACCGTCGGCACGTTCGGGCAGCGTTGATTGCGCACGATAGTGGTGACCGCCAGCGGAATCAGCTTGCCGGCCTTGATCTGCGGCGCCGAGGTGCCAGGCCGTCGAAGGCGAGGTCGACCTGGCCAGCGAGCAGATCGGGCATGAGCGGTCCCGCGCCGCGGTAGGGAATGTGCACCATGTAGGTCTCGGTCATGATCTTGAACAGTTCCGCCGCGAGGTGGTGCGTGGTGCCGCTGCCCGCCGAGCCGTAGTTCAGCTGGCCGGGGTGCTTCCTTGACGTAGCCGATGAATTCCGTGCAGGGTCTTGAACTTGTCGAGCATGCTTCGGATGGATCACCACCACGTTCGGCACGAAGGCGGCGACGGTGATCGGCTCGAAGTCCTTCTCCAGGCCATAGGGCAGCGTCTTGTACAGGCTCTCGGCAATGGTGTGGTGGACGGCGCCGAAGAACCAGTTGTAGCCGTCGGGTGCGCGCTTTGCGACGTTCGAGGCGCCGACCGTGCCGCCCGCGCCGCCCTGGTTCTTCGATGAGCACCTGCTGGCCAGCTGCTGCGACAGCTTGGCGGCGATCGGCCGCGCGAATACGTCCGTGCCGCCGCCGGGCGGGAACAGGATTCAAAAAACGTGACGGGCTTGTTCGGCCAGGACTGCGCCTGCGCGCCAGCGGCACACGCCGCGACCAGCGCTGCGATGAGCACTCTGAGCATTGCTCCTCCTCCATGCTTTGTTGTACTACTCCCGCGTAAATCATAGCATCCGAGCACCTGGCGCCGGCGAGCACGCCGCCGGTACTACTCGATCTTGACGCCGGTATCCTTGATGAGCTTGGCGTACTTCTGCGACCTCGGCCTTCATGTAGGCCTCGAACTCGCGCCGCGCTCTGCTCGTTCAGCTGCGTGCCGACGCCCTCCAGGCGCGCGCGCGTACTTCCGGCACCTGCATCGCCTTGTTGATGTCGGCGTTGAGCTTCTGCACGATCTCGCGCGGCGTGCCGGCCGGCGCCATGACGCCGTACCAGTTGGCGACGTCGAAGCCAGTGATGCCCTCCTCGAGGAAGGTCGGCACGTCGGGCAGCTGCGCGACAGGCGCTTCGGCGTCGAGATCGCCAGGCCGCGCAGCTTGCCTGCCTGGATGTGCGGCATCACCGGGCGGCATGGTGTCGAAATTCATCGCCACCACGCCGGCGAGCAGATCCTTGATGGCGTCGCCGCTGCCCTTGTAGGGCACGTGGACGATGCTGGTGCCGGTGAGCTGCTTGAACATCTCGCCCGCGAGGTGCTGCGTGCTGCCGTTGCCAGAGGATGCGTAGTTGTACTTGCCCGGATTCGGCTTCGAGCAGCGCGACCAGCTCCTTGACGGACTTGGCGTGGATCGAAGGGTGTACGGCGAGCACGTTCGGCACGTAGCCGACATAGGCGACCGCGGCGAAATCCTTGATCGGGTCGTAGGGCAGCTTGGCGAACAGGTTGGGCGCGATGCCGCGTGCGAATTGACGTGGCCCATGATCAGCGTGTAGCCGTCGGCGCGCTCTTGGCCACCACGTCGGCGCCGATGGTGCCGGTGGCGCCCGCGCAGTTCTCCACCGTCACCGGCTGGCCCCACCACTCGGTGAGCTTCTGCGAAATCACGCGCGCGCACCACATCGGTGCCGCCGCCGGGCGGGAAGCCGACGATCATGCGCACCGGCTTGGCGGGATAGGTCTGCGCGAAGCGCGGCGCCTGCGGCGAGCATGCAGGCAGCGGCCGTCAACAGTCTGCTTCAACATCGTGGTCTCCTCTCTCTTCATGTGTTCAGGCCGCGCGCATTTTCGACTGCGACGCCGGTCGAGCGGCGGCACTCGGCCAGGTACTCCATGGCAGCGCTGCACGCCCGCGCTGCTTGATCGGCACGCCGGCCAGCTCCAGCCCCATCTCGCAGCCCGGCGAGCGTGCCGAGCAGCGTGAGGTCGTTGAAATCGCCCAGGTGGCCGATGCGGAACACCTTGCCCGCGAGCTTGCCCAGGCCCGGTGCCGAGCGACATGTCGAAATTCTCGAGGATGATCTTGCGCACGCTGGTCGGCGTCGTGGCCCGCGGGCATCAGCACGGCGGTGAGCGAAGCTGGAGTACTCGGCCGGATTCTGCGCCAGCACCTCCAGCCCCCAGGCGCGCACCGCGCGCCGCGTCGCCTCGGCGTGGCGCTGGTGGCGGCGCGAACACGTTGTCCAGGCCTTCCTCCTCGAGCAGCATCTTCGAGCGCCTCGCGCAGGCCGTAGAGCAGGTTGGTCGCCGGCGTGTAGGGGAAGTAGCCGTCCTTGTTGCTGGCGATCATTTCGCCCCAGTCCCAGAAGCTGCGCGGCAGCTTCGCGCGTCTTCGAGGCGGCGAGCGCCTTTGCCGACAGCGCGTTGAAGGACAGGCCCGGCGGCAGCATCAGGCCCTTCTGCGAGCCGCCGACGGTGACGTCGACGCCCCACTCGTCGTGGCGGTAATCGATCGAGGCGAGCGAGGAGATGGTGTCCACGAGGAGCAGCGCCGGATGCTTCGCGCGCGTCGATCGCGCGCGCGCACTTCGGCGATGCGCGATGACGACGCCGGTGGCGGTCTCGTTGTGCACCACGCACACCGCCTTGATCGCGTGCGCCTTGTCTTCGCTGCAGGCGCGCCTCGATCGCCTGCGGGTCGGCGCCGCTGCGCCAGTCGCCGGCGATGAACTCGGGCTCGAGGCCCGAGCTGCTTCGCCATCTTCTGCCACAGCGTGCGCGAAGTGCCCGGTCTCGTACATCGAGCACCTTGTCGCCGGGCGACAAGCGTGTTGACCAGCGCCGCTTCCCAGGCGCCGGTGCCCGAGGCCGGGTAGATGACGACGTGGCCGGCGGTCTGGAAGACCGCGCTGCATGCCCGCCAGCACCTCCTTGCCGAGCGCGCCGAACTCCGGGCCGCGGTGGTCCATGGTCGGGAAGTCGATGGCGCGCAGGACCCGGTCGGGGACGTTGGTCGGGTCCGGGATCTGGAGAAAATGGCGTCCGGCAGCTCTGGCTCATCGCATGCCTCTCTGAAATTGCATGCAAAACTGTCATTGTGCGCAGCATAAGGGCTAAGTATTGCGCAAAATCGTCTAAGTTTTGTATTCTGCATACAAAATGGACAACTCGCAAGAGCCAACCTCCATTGTCCGCCGGCCCCTCCACGAGGAGGCGACCGACCGGCTGCGCGACCTGATCGTGCAGGGGCGGCTGGCTGCCGGCGCCCGCCTGAACGAGCGCCTGCTGACCGCCCAGCTGGGCGTGTCGCGCACGCCCCTGCGCGAAGCCTTCAAGGTACTCGCCACCGAGGGCCTGGTCGAGTTGCTGCCCAACCGCGGCGCCATCGTTTCGCAGATGGACCCGGTGCGGCTGTCCGAGTCGCTCGGCGGTGATGGGCGCGCTCGAGGCGCTCGCCGGCGAGCTCGCCTGCGCGCAGCGCGACCGATGCGCAGATCAACGAAATCGCGCGCGCTGCACTACGAGATGCTCGCCTACCATGCGCGCGGCGACCTGGCCGGCTACTTCAAGTTCAACCAGGCGATCCACCTGAAGATCGTCAAGTACTCCGGGCAATGCGATGCTCTACAACATCTACCGGCAGATGAACGGCAACGTGCGGCGCGCGCGCTACATGGCGAACCTTTCGAAGGAGCGCTGGGACGCCGCGGTGCGCGAGCACGACGAGATCCTCGCCGCGCTCGGCGCGCGCGACGTCAAGCGCATCAGGCGCTGCTGTCGGATCACCTCGCGCACAAGCTCGCGAGCGTGCTCGCCGCCCTGCCCGCGGTGCAAGCCAGCGCGGCGTGAACGCACCGGCATTCCCGGTCAGAGTGGTCGCCGCAAAGCCCGGCGACTCCTCGCTGGCGCTGCGCCTGCGCAGCGAAGTCGACGGCGAAGTGCTGTTCGACGCCGCCTCGCGCGGCCGCTACTCGACCGACGCGTCCGATCTACCAGGTCGAACCGGTCGGCGTGGTGGTGCCGCGCAGCGCCGGAAGCGGCGCGCGCCGCGATCGCGCGTTGCCGCAGAGCGAAGGAGTGCCGATCCTGCCGCGCGGCGCGGGCAGTTCGCAGTGCGGCCAGGCGGTCGGCGCGGCGCTGATCATCGACCGACTCGAAGTACCTGAACCAGGCTGCTCGAGGTGGACGCCGCAGCGCGCACCGCGCTCGTGCAGCCGGGCATCGGTGCTCGATGCGCTGAACGCGGAACTGCGCACAGCACGGCCTGTGGTTTCCGGTCGACGTCTCCACCAGCGCGCAGGCGACGCTGGGCGGCATGGCGGGCAACAACTCCTGCGGCTCGCGCTCGATCGCCTACGGCAACATGGTGCACAACGTGCATCGCCATCGACGCAGTGACCGCCGAAGGCAAGCGCTGGCGCTTTGGCGCCGATGGAGAAGTCCTCCGGACCGGCCGAATATCTCGAACTGTTGACACAGCTGAAGACTCATCTACGAACGGGAGAAGGACGAAATCGAAGCGCGCTTTCCCAAAGTGCTGCGCAAGGTTGCCGGCTACAACCTCGATCACCTCGGCCCGCCGCACGCCAACGCCGCGCACCTGCTGGTCGGCTCCGAGGGCACGCTCGCCTGGTCCGAGCAGCTGCTGCTGAAGCTCTCGCCGCTGCCGGCGGCGCGCGCGCTCGGCGTGGTGCATTTCCCGAAGTTCTACACCGCGATGGACCTGACGCAGCACATCGTCAAGCTCGGCCCCTCGGCGGTGGAGCTCGTCGATCGCACCATGATCGGCCTGGCGCGCGACATCGCCGCGTTCCGCAAGACCGTGCGATGCCTTCATCAAGGGCGAGCCGGACGCCATTCTGCTGGTCGAGTTTTCCGGAGAAGATTCGCGGAACAGGCCGCGAAGCTGAAGCAGCTGGTCCAGCTGATGGGCGATCTCGGCCTGCCGGGCAGCGTGGTCGAGATCACCGACGCGCAGCAGCAGAAGGACGCTCTGGGAGGTGCGCAAGGCGGGCCTCAACATCATGATGTCGATGAAGGGCGACGGCAAGCCGGTGTCCTTCATCGAGGACTGCGCGGTGCCGCTCGAGCACCTGGCCGAGTACACCGACCGCCTGACGCAAGGTGTTCGAGAAGCACGGCACGCGCGGCACCTGGTACGCGCACGCCTCGGTGGGCACGCTGCACGTGCGCCCGATCCTCGACATGCGCGCGCGACGGCGCGGAGAAGATGCGCGCCATCGCCGAGGAAGCCTGCGCGATGGTGAAGCAGTACAAGGGCGCCTATTCCGGCGAGCACGGCGACGGCCTGGTGCGCTCGGAGTGGATCGCGCCGTTCTTCGGCCCGCGCCTCACCGCGGCGCTCGGCGAGATCAAGTCCTGGCTCGATCCGCGCGGACTGATGAATCCCGGCAAGATCGTCGCGCCGTCGAAGATGGACGACAAGTCGCTGTTCCGCTTCAAGCCGGGCTACGCGACGCAGCTCGCCTGCGCCGCGGCGCTCGACTGGTCGCGAATGGGGCGGCTTCGACAAGGCCGTGGAGATGTGCAACAACAACGGCCACTGCCGCAAGTTCGACGCCGGCACGATGTGCCCGTCGTACCGCGCCACGCAGGACGAGCATGCACCTCACGCGCGGCCGCGCCAACACGCTGCGCCTGGCGCTGTCGGGCCAGCTGGGCGCCGATGCCGACGCAGGTGAAGGAGGCGCTGGACCTGTGCGTGTCCTGCAAGGGCTGCAAGCGCGAATGCCCGACCGGCGTCGACATGGCGCGCATGAAGATCGAGTTCATGGCGCACTACCGCCGCAGCCACGCGCCTGACGCTGCGCGAGCGCGCGATTGCCTGGCTGCCGCGCTACGCGCCGCTCGCCGCAGCTGTCGCGCCGCTGGCGAATCTCGGCGACGCAGTGGCTCGAGCGGCGCTTGCCGGGTTCACCGACCGGCGCCCGCTGCCCGCCTGGCGCGCAATCGCTTCATCGACCGGCCCTGGCCGAAAAGCTGGCGAGCGCGAAGTCGTGCTGCTGGTCGACACCTTCAACCGCTACTTCGAGCCGGAAAACGCGCGCGCCGCGATTCGCGTGCTGCAGGCCGCCGGATACCGCGTGCACGCCGCGCAGCCGGTCCAGGAAGACGGAGCGGCCGCTTTGCTGTGGCCGGACTTTCTCTCGGCGGGCCTGATCGAGGAAGCGAGGACGGAGGCGCGGCGCATGCTCGACGCGCTCGAGCCCTGGCTCGCGCACGGCATCCCGATCATCGGCCTCGAGCCGTCTTGCCTCTACATGCTGACGCGACGAATACGGCGTGCTGCTGCCGGGGACCGAGCGCCTGGCAGAAGCACGCCATGCTGTTCGAAGAGTTTCTCGCGGCCGAAGCCGATGCCGGGCGCCTCGAAGCTGAAGCTGAAGCCCATCGCCGAGCGAGGCGCTGCTGCACGGCCATTGCCACCAGAAGGCGTTCGCCGCGATGGCTGCGGTCGAGCGCGCCTGCGCCTGGTGCCCGGACTGAACGTGACGACCGTCGAATCCTCCTGCTGCGGCATGGCGGGCAGCTTCGGCTACGAGGCCGAGCACTACGACGTCTCGATGAAGATGGGCGAAGCGAGCCTGCTGCCCGCGGTGCGCAAAGCCGTCCGCCGGACGCGCTGGTCGTTGCCGACGGCACGAGCTGCCGGCACCAGATCGAGCATCGGCGCGCAGCGCCAGGCGCTGCACGTCGCGCGCGTGCTGGAGCAGCGCTCGCCCAGCGCGCGATCGCGCTTACTTCCACAGTTCGACCGCCTCGCCGCGCCCGCGCAGCCGCTCGCCGCGCGCCTGCAGGTAGCGCTGGAACGAGGCTCGCGGCGGTAGCTGCCGCTCGCCACGTAGTCGAGCGCCGCAGGCGAGATGGAAGGGTCGCACGTAGGACGTCGATGCGGAATACCTCCTGCCGCCGTCGAAGAGCACGATGGCGTGGGCGTGTAGGCGACGCGCAGCGCAGCGCGCCCAGGTCGTCTGCGCATCGCGCTTGTCGTCCAGCGTGAGGCGGTAGACCGTGAAGCGCTCGCAGCAGTCTGCGCACTCCCGGCCCGCCGCAGGCCTTCGCGGTGCAGCTTCGTCGCAGCCGGCGCAGTACGGCGTCTCGAACAGCAGCGCCGACCGGCTTGGCGCCCCGCAGCGCGACCGGCGGCGGCGCGAAGAACGGCTCTCGTCGTGCAGCGTGGCGCTCGCGGCTTCCTTCGATCGCCGTCGCGACGTACTCGTCGTAGCGCATGCCCTTGCCCGCCGCGCCCGGCGGCGTAGTCGAGCGCTGCTTCGAAGCGGTGCGGCGGCAGGTAGCCGTTCAGGCGCAGCGCCACCGCTGCCCTTCTCGTCGAGGAACAGCAGCGTCGGCGTGAACTGCACGCGCAGCTCGCGGCCGAGCGCCTTCTCGCTCATGACGCCGGCCGTCGATCCACGTCGACTTCGCGGTCGCCCCAGATGTTGAGCGCGATGGCGACGAAGTGCCGGCGCGTCTTGTCCGACGATCGCGCGCTGGCTGAAATTGGTCCGCATCAGCGCGCGTGCAGTAGGGGCAGCCGTCCTGGCCGAAATAGAGCAGCACGCGCTTGCCTCTGCGCCGCTGCGTCGCGCACGTCCTCGCGCAGCTCGAGCAGCGATCTCGCTGAACCAGCTCGGGATGTCGATCGCGTGCGGGCTGGCCACCTGCGCGCGCGCGCGCGCAGCGCCAGCGCGAGCAACGCGGCGAGCAGCGCGAGCAGCCTCACGCGCGCCTGCGGCTCCACCAGAAAAGCCGATGCCCGGCGACGATCATCGGCAGGCTCAGCCACTGGCCCATGCTGACAGGCCGAGCGCGAGCAGCCCGAGGAAGGCGTCGGGCTCGCGCGCGAACTCGCCGATGAAGCGGGACGACGCCGTAGCCGATCAGGAACAGCGCCGACACCTGCGCGCGCGGCCGCGGCTGCGAGGAGAACCACCACAGCAGCGCGAACAGCGCGAAGCCCTTCGAGCGCCATCTGGTAGAGCTGCGACGGATGGCGCGGCACGTCGCCCGCGCCGCGGAACACCATGCCCCAGGGCAGCATCGGTGACGCGCCCCCAGAGCTCGCCGTTGATGAAGTTGCCCAGGCGCCCGGCGGCGAGGCCGAGCGGCACCAGCGGCGCGACGAAGTCCATCAGGTCCCACCAGTTGACGCTGCTGGCGCCAGGCGACGAACGCCATCGCCGCCAGCACGCCGAGGAAGCCGCCGTGGAACGACATGCCGCCCTGCCAGATCGCGAAGATCTCCAGCGGATGCGAGAGGTAGTAGCCCGGCTTGTAGAACAGCACGTAGCCCAGGCGCCCGCCGAGGATCACGCCGACGATGCCGCCGAACAGCAGGTCGTCGAGCTGCGCGCGCGTGACCGGCGCCAGGCCTGCGTCGATGCGCCGCGTGCCCAGCCACCAGAACGACGGCGAAGGCGAGCAGGTACATCAGGCCGTACCAGCGCACGGCCAGCGGGCCGACCGAGAACACGACCGGATCGAAGTTCGGATGCGTCAGCATGGCTCGGCAGATTAGCGCGCCATGCGCCGCGCGTGCTGCACGAACTCGCGCGCGGCGACGCCCGAGCGCGCCGCGGCGCCAGGCGAGCCACAGGTCGAGGCGCGGGTGCGCGTCGGCGAGTCTCGCGGTAGGCGACGCCGCGCCGGCCGAGGTTGGCGACCGAGGCCGGGCACCAGCGCGACGCCGAGGCCGCTCGACACCAGGCTCACCACGGTCTGCATCTGGATCGCCTCCTGCGCGACGCGCGGCGCGAAGCCGGCGCGCGCGCGTGAGCGCGACGATGATGTCGTGCAGCCCGGGCGCGATCGTCGCGCGGCGCCATGACGAAGGCTTCGCCGGCGAGCTCGCGCACCGCGAGCTCGCTGCCGCGCGCTGCGCGCGAGGCGATGGCGCGCGGGCAGCGCGGCGACGAAGCGCTCGCGCTGCACCACGACGTGCTCGAGGTCCGCGCCGCGCGACCGGGCGGCAGCAGCAGGCCGAAATCGAGTTCGCCCGCCGCGAGCGCCGCCGCCTGCTCGGGCGAGAGCATCTCGCGCAGCGCGAGCGTCGACGCCGGGACGCGCCGCCTTGTAGGCCTTCAGCAGGCCGGGCAGCACGCCGTAGTCGGCGAGCGAAACGAAGCCGAGGCGCAGGCGCCCGCCGTCGCCCGCGGCCATGCTGCCGACCTCGAGCACCGCGCGCTCCAGCTGCGCCAGCGAGCCGCTTCGCTTCTTCCAGGAAGCGCGCGCCCTCGGGCGTCAGCTCGACGCGGCGGCGCGTGCGCGCGAGCAGCGTCGCGCCGACGCGCGCTTCCAGCGTCGCGGATCGAGCGCGACAGCGGCGGCTGCGAGATGTGCAGCGCGGCGGCCGCGCGCGGCCGAAGTGCAGCCGCTCGGCGACCGCGACGAAGTGGCGCAGCTGGCGCAGGTCCGGGCGTATTCATACCTATAAGGTATCAATCAGACGACTTCTATTGTATTGGATTGCAATAGCAGCGCCGGCTTAGACTCGCGCGTCCCCGAGGAGAACGCCATGGCCGACCACCGTACCAACCGCCGCTCCAAGCTCATCACCCACGGCCCCGCCCGCTCGCCCAACCGCGCCATGCTGCGCGCGGTCGGCTTCGGCGACGGCGACTTCGACAAGCCGATCGTCGGCGTCGCCAACGGCCACTCGACGATGAATCCCTGCAACGCCGGCATCCAGCCGCTGGTCGACCGCGCGATGGCCGCGCTGGAGGCGGCGGGCGCCAAGCCGCAGGTGTTCGGCGTGCCGACCGTCACCGACGGCATCGGCATGGGCACCGAGGCGATGAAGTACTCGCTGGTGTCGCGCGAGGTGATCGCCGATGCGATCGAGACCTCGGTCAACGGCCAGGCGATGGACGGCGCGCTGGTGGTGGGCGGCTGCGACAAGAACATGCCCGGCGGCATGATGGCGATCGCGCGCATGAACGTGCCGGGCGATCTACGTCTACGGCGGCACCATCAAGCCGGGCAAGTGGAAGGGCGTGGACCTCACCATCGTCTCGGCGTTCGAGGCGGTGGGCGCCTTCAGCGCCGGCAAGATGAGCGAGGAGGACTTCCTCGGCATCGAGAAGAACGCCTGCCCGTCGGTCGGCGCCTGCGGCGGCATGTACACCGCCAACACCATGTCCTCGTCGTTCGAGGCGCTCGGCATGAGCCTGCTCGGCTCCTCGCAGATGGCGGCGCCCGACCGCGGAGAAGGCCGATTCGGCGGCCGAATCCGCGAAGGTGCTGGTCGAGGCGGTGCAAGAAGAACCTGCAAGCCGCGCGACATCATCACGCGCAAGTCCATCGAGAACGCGATCGCGCTGGTGATGGCCACCGGCGGCTCGACCAACGCGGTGCTGCACTACCTGCGCGATCGCCTCGGCGGCGGGCGTGAAGTGGACCATCGACGACTTCGAGCGCGTGCGCCGCAAGGTGCCGGTGCTGTGCGACCTGAAGCCCTCGGGCAAATACGTCGCGGTGGATTTCCACCGCGCCGGCGGCGTGCCGCAGGTGCTGAAGATCCTGCTCGCCAACGGCGTGCTGCACGGCGACTGCATGACCATCCACGGCAAGACCATGGCGCGAGATGCTGAAGGACGTGCCCGCCGAGCCGCGCAAGGACCAGGACGTGATCCGGCCCTGGTCGAAGCCGATCTACAAGCAGGGCCACCTCGCGATCCTCAAGGGCAATCTCGCGCCCGAAGGCTGCGTGGCGAAGATCACCGGCCTGAAGAAGATCTCGATCACCGGGCCCGGCGCGCGTGTTCGATTCCGAGACCGGCGGTGATGAAGGCGATCCTCGCCAGGAAGATCAAGCCGGGCGACGTGCTGGTGATCCGCTACGAAGGCCCCAAGGGCGGGCCGGGCATGCAGGAGATGCTGGCGCCGACCTCCGCGCTGATCGGCCAGGGCCTGGGCGATTCGGTCGGGCTGCTCACCGACGGGCGCTTCTCCGGCGGCACCTGGGGCATGGTGGTCGGGCACGTCGCGCCCGAAGCCTATGTCGGCGGCACCATCGCGCTGGTGAAGGAAGGCGATTCCATCACCATCGATGCGAAGAAAGCTCATCTCAGCTCAACGCTGCCGGCGAAAGAGATTGCCGCACGCCGCAAGAAGTGGAAAGCGCCGAAGCCGCGCTACACGCAGCGGCCTGCTGGCGAAATACATGCGGCTGGTCAGCTACCGCCAGCAAAGGCGCGATTACCGGACTCAGAATCCTGAGCCGGGCTGCTTGAGGAACTCGGTCTCCTCGGGCGTGCTTGCGCGCCCGAGGACGGCGTTGCGATGCGGGAAGCGGCCGAAGCGCCGAGATGATCTCGCCCAGTGCCAGGCGCGGCCCACTGGGAATCGGCGTTGCCTTCGATCAGGCGCAGCAGACGTCTCCTGGTCTGCGAGCGATTCGCTATGCTCAGACGGCAGGTAGGCGAACGTGCGCTCGTCCTCGGTCGTCGTCGACTTGTCCCAGCCGTGCTCGAGCGATGATGCGGGCCGCCGTCTAGCGCGCAGCGGATCGGCCGCGAATGCCCGCGCGCTGCCCGCGAAACATGTTGCGCGGGAACTGGTCGAGCAGGATCACGACCGCAAGGCAGCTCGATCGGCGTCGCGCCGCCATTCGTCCAGCCCGCCCGCGACCGCGCGCTCGTAGAGCAGCGAGGAAGCGCGCGCGAATCTGCTCGTCGAAGGCGGGTTTTTCTCGAACCAGGCCTTGCGGTCCCGTCCGAACCAGAATGCGAGGACGTCTGGCGGCTCCCATCGGCGGCATCATGCATCGGTCAACCGAAGCCGGTTTGCGGAAACGTTACTCCGACGTTACTTGCAAACAGGCCGGACTGCGGTAGCATGCCTACTCATCCTTACGAACAGGAACACCATGAAATCATTGATTCTTTCCGCTGCCGCGCTGGCCTTGGTCGCGGCGACTGCACGGCGCAGGCCAGCGAAGAGCTCGCCAAGAAGCACCTGTGCACCACCTGCCACGTCGTCAAGGGCACCAAGACCATCGGCCCGACCTACGCCGAGGTGGCGAAGAAGTACGCCGGCCAGAAGGACGCCGAGGCCAAGCTGGCCGAAAAGGTGAAGAAGGGCGGCCAGGGCGTCTGGGGCCAGGTGCCGATGCCGCCGAACGCCGCCGTGCCTGACGCCGACGTCAAGGCGCTGGTGAAATGGGTGCTGTCGGTGAAGTAACGCACCGACGGATGCACCTGAGCAGGGCCGGGCAACCGGCCCTTTTCATTTCCGCGGGCTTGAGTATCATTGGCCCCCTGTTTCCCGGGAGATGCCCATGAAAACTCCGAAGACTTGCACTGACCCTGCTCGCCGCTGCGATCGGCCTGATCGGCTGCGGCGAGGAGAAGAACCTGCCGCCAAGGCAGGAGGCAAGGCCGAGGCGCCGCCGCCCCCGCCGTCGATCGAGATCAAGATCGGCCACGTCGGCCCGCTGACCGGCGGCATCGCCCACCTGGGCAAGGACAACGAGAACGGCGCGCGCCTCGCGATCGAGGAAGCGAACGCCGCCAAGATCAAGATCGACGGCAAGGACGCGAAGTTCGTGCTCGTCGCCGAGGACGACCAGGCCGATCCGAAGGTCGGCACCACGGTGGCGCAGAAGCTGGTCGACGCCAAGGTCGCCGGCGTCGTCGGCCACCTCAACTCCGGCACCTCGATCCCCGCTTCGCGCGATCTACAACCAGGCCGGCATCCCGGTGATCTCCGGCTCGGCCGACCAACCCGAAGCTGACCGAGCAGGGCTTCAAGATCCAGTTCCGCGTCGTCGGCCGCGACGACCAGCAGGGCCCGGCGATCGCCGAGCTACCTCGCCGCCAACAAGAAGCCCAAGCTGGTCGCCGTGATCGACGACGCCACCGCGCTACGGCGAGGGCATCGCCAACGAGGTCGAGAAGACGCTCAAGGCCGCCAGCATCAAGGTGCTGCCGCGCGAGAAGGGCACCGACAAGACCACCGACTGGAAGGCGATCCTCACCAAGCTGCAAGGGCAAGCAACGCCGACGCGGTGTTCTACGGCGGCATGGACGCCACCGGCGGCCCGCTGCTCAAGCAGGGACGCGAGCTGGGCATGAAGGCGGTGTTCTCCTTCGGCGACGGCGCCTGCACCGACGAGATGACCAAGCTCGCCGGCGCGGCGGCCGACGGGCTGCTGTGCTCGCAGGCGGGCATCCCGCCGCAGGCGGCCGACAAGAAGTTCCTCGACGCCTACAAGAAGAAGTTCAACGTCGATCCGATCCTGTACGCGCCGTTCACCTATGACGCGCGCGAACCTGCTGATCGAGGCGATGAAGAAGGCGAACTCGGCGGATCCGGCGAAGTACCTGCCCGAGCTCGCGAAGATCAGCTACAAGGGCGCCACCGGCGCGATCGCGTTCGACGACAAGGGCGACCGCAAGGACGCCGAGATGACGATCTTCACCATGAAGGACGGCAAGCTCGCGCCGATCGCCGATCATCAAGGGCGGCCAGACGACCTCCTACGAGGACTTCGTCAAGGCGGCCGCGCCGACGCGTGCGGCACCGGCCGCCGCCGGCTACGCGCACCGGCTAAGCCGGCCGCCGAAGCGCCCAAGGCCGAGGAACGAAGGCGGAAGCGAAGAAGTAGCCCGCCGCCAGCGGAGGCAAGGACGGCACCTTCGGGTGCCGTTTTTTTGCTAGTCTCGGGCCGCCGTGGACATCTTCGTTCAGCAGCTGGTGAACGGCCTGACGCTCGGGGCGCGTGTACGCCATCGTCGCGCTGGGCTACACGATGGTCTACGGCATCATCCAGCTGATCAACTTCGCGCACGGCGAAGTGGTGATGATCGGCGCGATGGTCGCCTTCACCGTCATCAACGCTGCTCGCGGCGGCGGGCATGCCGCCGCTGGTGGTGGTGCTGATCGGCACCGCCTGCGCGATCCCGGTCTGCATGCTGGTGGGCTATGCGATGGAACGGCTCGCCTACCGGCCGCTGCGCGGCGCGCCGCGCCTCGCGCCGCTGATCACGCGCGATCGGCGTCTCGATCATCCTGCAGCACCTGGCGATGCTGGTGTGGAGCCGCAACGTGCTGGCGTTTCCGCAGATCATCCCGCTCACCACCTACACCTTCCTCGGCGCGACCATCACCGGCGTGCAGCTCGCCATCCTCGGCATCTGTGCTTCGCGATGATGGCGGGCCTCGCGCTGCTGGTTTACCGCACGCGCCTCGGCACGGCGATGCGCGCCACCGCGCAGAACCCGCAGGTGGCGCAGGCTGATGGGCGTGGACGTGAACCGCGTCATCGCCGCCACTTTCATCATCGGCGCGGCGCTGGGCGCGGTCGCCGGCGTGATGGTCGGCACCTACTACGGCGTGGCGCAGTACACCATGGGCTCGGTGCTGGGCCTGAAGGCCTTCGCCGCAGCGGTGCTGGGCGGCATCGGCAACATTCCGGGCGCCATGGTCGGCGGCCTGCTGCTCGGCGTGGTCGAGGCGCTGGGCGCGGGCTACATCGGCGACCTCACCGACCTGTGCCGCTACGGCCTGCGGGCCCGAGGCGACGCTGCGCCGACGGCGGGCATTTCGTCCTGTTCGGCTCCAACTACCAGGACGTGTTCGCCTTCGTGGTGCTGATCCTGGTGCTGGTGTTCCGGCCCTCGGGCCTGCTCGGCGAACGCGTGGGAGACCGCGCGTGAAGAGACCGCGATGCGGTCTGGGTCGGGCATCGCGCTCATCGCCGTTGCGCTGCTGCTGCTGCCCTTCGCGCTCGCGCTAGGCCGGCACCGCGCTGGGTGCGCATCGCCAACTTCGCGCTGCTCTATGTGCTGCTCGCGCTGGGCCTCAACATCGTGGTCGGCTTCGCCGGGCTGCTGGATCTGGGCTACATCGCCTTCTACGCGGTCGGCGCCTACGTCTACGCGCTGCTCGCCAGCCCGCAGTTCGGCCTGCACCTGCCGTTCTGGGTGATCCTGCCGATCGGCGCCGCGGTCGCGGCGCTGTTCGGCGTGATGCTCGGCGCGCCGACGCTCAAGCTGCGCGGCGACTACCTGGCGATCGTCACGCTCGGCTTCGGCGAGATCGTGCGCATCTTCCTCAACAACCTGTCGCAGCCGGTGAACATCACGCGCGGCCCGCAGGGCATCGCCGGCATCGACCCGGTGCGCATCGGCGGCCTCGATTTCTCGCGCAGCGACAGCCTGCTCGGCGTGATCGTTGAGCGGGCCGATGAAGTACTACTACCTGCTGCTCGCGCTGATGCTGGCGATCGTCGTCGTCAACGTGCGCCTGCAGAACTCGCGCATCGGGCGCGCCTGGGAGGCGATCCGCGAGGACGAGACCGCGGCGCGCGCGATGGGCATCGACACCACCGCGCATGAAGCTGCTCGCCTTCGCCATGGGCGCGAGCTTCGGCGGCGTCGCCGGCGGCATGTTCGCCGCGATCCAGGGCTTCATCTCGCCCGAGAGCTTCGTGCTGGTCGAGTCGGTGATGGTGGTGTCGATGGTGGTGCTGGGCGGCATGGGCAACATCGCGGGCGTGATCCTCGGCGCGGTGCTGCTTGCGTTCGTGCCCGAGATCCTGCGCTGGACGGTGGAGCCGGCGCAGCAGGCGCTGTTCGGCAGGATGCTGGTCGAGCCGGAGGTGATCCGCATGCTGATCTTCGGCCTCGCGCTGGTGCTGGTGATGCTGTTCCGGCCCGCGGGCCTGCTGCCCTCGGCGGTGCGCAAGCGCGAACTGACCGCAGCGAGGCCGCGCGTCCGTGATCACGCTGCTCGAGGCGAACGGCATCGGCAAGCGCTTCGGCGGCGTGCAGGCGCTGGCGGGCGTGTCCTTCGCCATCGCCAGCGGGCGAGATCTACGGCCTGATCGGCCCGAACGGCGCCGGCAAGACGACGCTGTTCAACCTGCTGACCGGCATCTACGCGCCCGACGACGGGTCGTTTCTCGTTCGACGGGCGAGACATCACCGGCCTGAAGCCCGACCGGATCGCCGCGCGCAGGCATCGCGCGCACCTTCCAGAACATCCGCCTGTTCGCCAACCTGTCGGCGCTGGAGAACGTGATGATCGGCCGGCACGTGCGCACGCGCGCGGGCGTGCGTCGGGGCGGTGCTGCGCAACCGCAGAACGCTGCGAGGAGGAACGCGACATCGAGCGGCGCGCGCTGGAGCTGCTGGACTACGTCGGCATCCGCGCACGCGCCAACGACGCCGCCGGCAGCCTGCCCTACGGCGACCAGCGGCGCCTGGAGATCGCGCGCGCGCTCGCCACCGAGCCGAAGCTGCTCGCGCTGGACGAGCCGGCGGCCGGGAATGAACGCGGCCGAGACAGCTGCGCCTTGCGCGGCACTGCTCGAGCGCATCGAGCCGACGGCCAACGCTGGAGCAACAACTGAACGAAGTACA
>ERZ1370068.8082-contig-6963_pt1 | contig 28634 bp, 51 predicted proteins | sample MGYA00561227_ERZ1370068 | MGnify/ENA primary metagenome ERZ1370068 (study PRJEB38410, sample SAMEA6850437) | metagenome | study: Metagenomic assessment of the ecological functions of the soil: analysis of the soil microbiota associated with the...
CGCTTACGTATTGCGTTAAAGCGTGAGAAAAGCGCGGCTCTGCCTCGCGCAAGCGTCGCCCATTCGCTGTAAGTCGGACATCTGCGGCGCGCGCAGGTAGACGGCCTCGCCCTCGATGGTCGGCAGCGGCTCGGAGAAAGCTGACCGTGCGGAAAGAAGGCCATGGAGGCGACTGCGGACGGCTTCGGGTCAGGCGGCGCGGCGTCCCAGACTTTCGGCAATCACCGCGGCCCTTTCAAGCCCGCGCCCAGGCCCGAGCACCGCGATCGCCGGCCGGCCGCGCGCGATCAGCGCGCGCCCGGCGCGCGCGCGCTCTCGACCGTCACCGCTCTCGATCGTGCCGACCAGCTCGTCCGAGCGGGATCGGCCGGCCCTAGGTCATCATCTGCCGCGCGAGCTGCTCGGCGCGCGCGCCGGAGCTTTCGAGCGCCATCAGCAGCCCGGCCTTCATCTGCGCCTTGGCGCGCGCGATCTCGGCCTCGGTGATGGTCTCGGCCGCGTTGCGCGATCTCGTCGACCACGACGCGCATCAGCTCGGGCAGGTCGGCCGCGTCGGTGCCGGCATAGAGGCCGAACATGCCGGTGTCGGAATAGGGCGCATGGAACGCATAGATCGCGTAGCAGAGCCCGCGGATCTCGCGCACCTCCTGGAACAGGCGCGACGACATGCCGCCGCCGAGCACGTTGGTGAACACCTGCAGGCTGAATAGATCGGGATCGCGCTGCGGCAGCCCTGCATGCGCCAGCGCGACATGCACCTGCTCGAGATCGCGCGTCTCGATGCGCGAGCCGCCGACGAAGCGCGCGCGGCTCCGGCGCCGGCGCGGCCGGGCCGGTGAAGCTCGCGAACCGCCGCTCGACCTCGCGCGACCACCGCCGCGTGATCGACCGCGCCGGCGGCCGCCACCACCATGTCGGGCGCGCGATAGTTGCGCGCGAGATAGGCGCGCGAGCCGCGTGCGGTCGAACGAGCGCACGGTCGTCGCGGCGTGCCGAGGATCGAGCGGCCGACCGGCTGGTCCGGAAACGCGGTCTCCTGCAGCTAGTCGAACGACGAGATCGTCGGGCGTGTCCTCGGCCGCGCCGATCTCCTGCACGATGACGTTCTGCTCGCGCTGCAGCTCCTCCGGATCGAAGGTCGGATCGGCCAGGATGTCGGACAAGCACGTCGAGCGCGAGCGGCACGTCGGCCGCGAGCACGCGCGCGTAATAGGCGGTGGTCTCGACGCTGGTCGCCGCGTTGAGATCGCCGCCGACCGCCTCGATCTCCTCGGCGATCTGCCGCGCGGTGCGGCGCGCGGTGCCCTTGAACGCCATGTGCTCGAGCAGATGCGAAATGCCGTGCTCGTCCGGCCGCTCGTCGCGGCTGCCGGAGCCGACCCAGACGCCGAGCGAGGCGCGTTTGCAGATGCGGCATCGCGTCGGTCACGACCACGAGACCGGAGGGCAGACGCGTGACTTCGACGCTCATGCGGCGGCTCCTTCGCGTGCGGCGCGGCTTGACGACAGGATATGGCGCTCGACCGCGGCCTGATCGGCCGGCAGCGCGGTCGACGCGCTCCGGCCGCTCGCTGAGATCGGCGAGCCAGTCGGGCAGCGGCGGGCGCACGCCGCAGGCGGCCTCGACCGCATCGGGGAACTTCGCCGCATGCGCGGTGCGCGAGCACCACCATCGGCACCGCCGGATCGCGCGTTTCCTTCTCGGCGACGGCGACGCCGACGGCGGTATGCGGATCGATGAAGCGCGCCGGTCTCGCGCAGCATCGTGCGGATGGTCGCGGCGGTCTCGTCCTCGTCGGCGCGGTCGGCGGTGAAGACCGCGCGGATCTCGCGACGAGCGCGCTGCCGACAGCGAGAACCGCCGCGACTGCGCCAGCGAGGCCATCAGCGCGCGCACGGCGCGCGCGTCGCGGCCATAGGCGTCGAACAACAGCCGCTCGAAATTCGACGACACCTGGATGTCCATCGACGGCGAGGAGGTCGCGCACCACGTCGCGCAGCTCGTAGGTGCCGGTCGCGAGCGTGCGCGCCAGGATGTCGTTGACGTTGGTGGCGATCACCAGCCGCTCGATCGGCAGGCCCATGCGCATGCGCGACGTAGCCGGCATAGACGTCGCCGAAATTGCCGGTCGGCACCGTGAAGGCGACCTTGCGGTGCGGCGCGCCGAGCGCGACCGCGGCGGTGAAGTAGTAGACCGACCTGCGCGACGATGCGCGCCCAGTTGATCGAATTGACGCCGGAGAGCCGCACCCGGTCGCGGAAGGCGTGGTGGTTGAACATGCCCTTCACGATCGCCTGGCAATCGTCGAAGGTGCCTTCGATCGCGAGCGCATGGACGTTGTCGTCGGCGGCGTCGTCATCATGCGGCGCTGCACGTCGGAGATGCGGCCCTGCGGAAACAGCACGAACACGATCGGCGCGCGCGCGGCCGCGGAACGCCTCGACCGCCGCGCCGCCGGTGTCGCCCGAGGTCGCGACCACGATGGTGGTGCGCTCGCCGCGCGCTGCGCCAGCGCGTGATCCATCAGCCGCGCGAGGAGCTGCATCGCGAGGTCCTTGAACGCGAGCGTCGGCCCGTGGAACAGCTCCAGCACGAAACGTGCCGGCGGAGCTGCGTCAAGCGGCGCACCGCCGGATGGCGGAATGTGCCGTAGGCTCGTGCGCCATGACGCGAGAGTCGCGCGTCCGGCGATCGACGCCGCCGACGAACGGCCGCGCCACCTCGACGCGACCTCCGGCGTAGGGACGTCCGGCCAAGCGCGGCGATCTGCTGCGCCGAGAGAACCGGCCATGAACTCCGGCACATAGAGGCCGCCGTCGCGGGCGAGACCCGCGAGCGTGACGTCGATGAAGCCGAGCGCGGGGGCTTCGCCTCTGGGTGGAGATGTAGCGCACCGGGAAGTGGACCTGGATTGCGGCTGCGTTGACAGTAGTCAGATGCGCCAAGGCTTTCACAAGGACACGCCTTGGCATCAATAACAATTCTTATATAACAATGGCTTATGCCGAAGACCGCGGCGCCGCGCGAGCGCCAGAAGAACGAGCGCCGCGATCAGGATCGCAATCGCCAGACCATACCATGTTACCGCATACTGAGGTGGTTGTTGGGAAGGCTCGCCTTGAGCGGGCCGGCTCTCGGCAGGCCGCCGGGCGCGCAGCGGCGCTTCCTGGTCGATGTAGAAGGGCGCGATCGCCGCCCCAGTTCTTCGCCTGGCCGCCATCGAGGCCGGATCGCGCGCGAACCAAAGTCTCTTCTGCGGCTCGTCCGCCGGCGTGAACTGGCCGCGCTGTTCCGGCCATCGCATCACCCCGACGATGTCGACGGCAGCCGGACGTGGCGTCTCGTCCTTTGCGCGTGTCGAGTTCTGCCTTCCCTCCGGCACGAAGCCGCGATTGACCACCACGATGCTGCCGCCGGTGAGGCCGCGCCGGCGCGAACACCCAGTAGCCGGGGCCGGTCGACGTCGCGGCCGCAGCGACGAGCCGGACGGAATAGACCAGCGCCTCCTCGCCGGGCAGGAACTTCGGCCGGAAACGGCGACGCGGCGGAATTCGTCCGTGGCCCGCATCGAGGCGCTGCCATCGCATCACGCGCCGGGCAGGTCGGTCGGCGGCGCGCGCGAGCTTGGCGTCGAGCTCGGCGATCAGTCGCTTCCTTCCACGACTAGCCGTTCGAGCTGCCAGGTGCCGAGCGCGACGAGGACGCCGATCGCCGCCAGGATGAACAGCGCGGAAGACGAAGCCGCGCCGCAGCGCGGCCTGGTCACGGCTTGCGCTCGCGCTCGAAGCGGCCTTCGGCGGCGCTGTGGTGATATTGCAGCACGATCAGCAGGCCCTTGAGCAGCGCAGCAGCGGCAGCAGCGTCACGACCAGGATCAGCGGTCCCCACAGCAGCGCATGCAGCCAGAACGGCGGCTGATACACGACCTCGACGATCAGCGCGGCGCCGACCACGATGAAGCCGGAGATCAGAATGACGAAGATCGCCGGGCCCGTCGCCGGCATCGGCGAACGCGAATAGTCGAGCCCGCACGCGCTCGCAATTCTTGCCGCACGGTGAGGAAGCCGGAAAACAGGTGTCCTTCGCGGCAGCGCGGACAGCGCCCGGCAAGGCCGGCCATGCACGGACTGCGGCAGCGAAGGCTTCTCGGTCATGTGTCGAACTCCAGCGCGCAGCACGTGATGCACCGCAAGACCGATGACAAGCCCCAGAACGCCGAGCCGATGCCGAACAGCGACAGACCCGGACGCGGTCACCAGGAACGTGACGAGCCCGGGCAGACGGCCGTCTTCATCCTGCACGGCGTTCAACATCGCACCGCCGAACGCGCCGATCAACGCGAGGCCGGCGACCGCCTCGATCAGCACCGGCGGCGAGCGCGCGACCAGCACCGCGGCGATCGCCGGCGAGCGCGGCGAGCAGCACATAGCCGACGCCGCCGAAAATGCCGGCGACGTAGCGGCGCGCGGGATCCGCATGCGCGTCCGGCCCGGCGCAGCAGCGCCGCGGTGATCGCCGCGAGATTGATCGTCGGCATGCCGAACGGCGCGCCCGCGACCGACGCGGCGCCGGTGGACAGCAGCAGCGGCGCGACGCGCGGGCGATAGTCGTAGGCCGAGAGCACCGCGAGGCCGGGCAGGTTCTGTCCCGCCATCGTGACGATGAACAGCGGCAGCGCGATGTTGACCATCGCCTCCCAGGTGAAGACCGGCATCACGAATTCAAGACGCGGGATGAGCTCGCTCGCGCGCGATGCCGGCGAACGGCGCGTCGAACGCCATCGCGACGAGCGCGACCGTGACGGCGGCCGGCACCGCATAAGCCGCGCGCGAAGCGCATGAACACGAGCCAGGTGACCAGCACCGCAGCCGCGAGCCACGGCGCCTTGCCGATCGCCATGAACGGCGCGAGGCAGAGCTTGAGCAGGATGCCGGCGAGCATCGCGCTCGCGATCGGTTTCGGGATCGCGGCGACGAGGCGCGCCGAGCGGCGACCACAGACCGGTCAGCATGATGAGCGCGCCGACCGCGATGAAGGCCGCGACCGCGGCCGGGAAATCCGCCCGCGACCGCGCCGATGGTCGCGAGCAGCGCCATGCCCGGGCGTGCTCCAGGCGATCGAGATCGGCATGCGCAGTCACCAGCTCAGCGCGATCGCCACGACGCCCTTGAGCGATGCCGATCATCGACCAGCGCGGAGGCGATCTGCGACACGCTCGCGCCGACCGCCGACGAGGCCCTGGATCAGGACCGCGACCGAGCTCGCATAGCCGACCAGCGCGACGAGCAGGCCCCGCCCCAGCGCCTGAACCGAGAAGTCGTCGCGGATGCTGGCCATGGCGGTCAGAACTATGCGGCGTTGCGCAAACAGAGAAGGGCGGCCGCAGGCCGCCCTTCGGATCGCAGTGCTCGGACCGGCGTCAGTGCCGCCAGCCGCCGGTATGCGGCGCCCGCGCCCCACACGTAGATGCAGGCGAACAGGAACAGCCACACCACGTCGACGAAGTGCCAGTACCAGGCGGCGAACTCGAAGCCGAGATGCTGCTGTCGGCGTGAAGTGCCCGCGCATAGGCGCGGATCAGGCACACGATCAGGAAGATCGTGCCGATGATGCACGTGCGCGCCGTGGAAGCCGGTCGCCATGAAGAAGGTCGCGCCGTAGATGTGGCCCGTGTAGTTGAAGCGCCGCGTGGCTGTACTCGTAGGCCTGCACGCAGGTGAACAGCGACGCCGAGCGACGATGGTGCAGATCAGGCCCCACTTCAGGCCCTCGCGGTCGTCGTGCAGCAGCGCGTGGTGCGCCCAGGTCACCGTGGTGCCGGAGGTCAGCAGGATCAGCGTGTTGAGCAGCGGCAGGTGCCACGGATCGAACGTCTCGATGCCCTTCGGCGGCCACACGCCGCCGAACAGCTCGGTGCGCGCGACGTGATGCACGTCGGCCGGGAACAGCGCGCGTGGAGAAATAGGCCCAGAACCAGGCGACGAAGAACATCACCTCGGAGGCGATGAACAGGATCATGCCGTAGCGGTGCGAGATCTGCACCACGCGGGTGTGGTCGCCCTTGTGCTCGGCTTCGTTGATGACGTCGCGCCACCAGCCGATCATGGTGTAGAGCACGCCGATGCGCGCCGGCCGCGAACACCAGCGGCGCGCGCGGCGAACATCTTGTGCATCCACGTGATCAGCGCCGACCGCGAGCACGAAGGCCGCGACCGAGCCGACGATCGGCCACGGGCTCGGATCCACCAGATGGTAGTCGTGGTGCTTGGCGTGAGCGTCGGCCATCGTCTTGGTCTCCGTCTCAGGAGCGCATGCGAGTTCGTTCGTCGCCGCTGCCTCCGCGATCCGCGACCGGCTTGCCGGCTCGCGCAGCCGCGTAGAACGTAGTAGGACAGCGTGATCGTGTTGAGGTCGTCCTGAGCTCGCGATCCTTTAGCGAGCGACGGATCGACGTAGAACACCACCGGCATCTCGCGCGTCTCGCCTGGCTTCGAGGCGCTGCTCGGTGAAGCAGAAGCAGTTGATCTTGCCGAAATACGCGCCAACGGTCGGCGGCGAAACATTGTAGGAAGCCTGCGCTGCGATCTCGCGCGCGCGCCTCGTTGACAACCTTGTAGTCGACGGTAGCCACCTCGCCGATGCGCACCTGAATGGCGTTTTGCTCCGGCTCGAATCTCCACGGCAGCCCCGACGTGACGTTGGAATCGAAACGGATGGTGAGCGTGCGGTCAAGCGATACTGATCCGGTGCCTTGGTCCGCAACCTGGGTGGTGCCGCCGAAACCGGTGGTCTTGCAGAACCAGTTGTACAGCGGCACTGCCGCGTAGGCAGCACCGACCATCCCGGCGACGAGCCGCGCCGCAGCAGGCGGCGACCAGCACGTCGCGGCTCATGGGTCAGCCCGTGGGCTTCTTGTCGGATTGCGCGAGCGTGCGGTCATCGGTTCCAGCAGTTCGTTCAGATCGGTCGGATCAGAATCACCGGGGCCCTTCACCAACGTCATCACGTAAAACAACATGACCAGCGCGGCGAGTGCAAACGCTGATGGCAAGAGACCGTGAACGCCGCGCGCGCTTCTGGCTTCGGTAAGCACGATGCCATCGTCGTCGCCTTGGTCATTCATGACGGCCCCGATGTTCACGTTGCCAAACGGACCATCAGCCCGCCCCATCCGCGCTCAACCAACAGCACCGCAAACAGCAGAAACAGGTACAGAATCGAAAAGGCGAAAAGATTGCGGCTGGCACGTTCCGCCGGCCGCCGTTCGCGCAACACTTGCCATCCCAGCCCCAGCATTATGATCGCCGGTCGCGACGGCGGTCGCGCCATAGAAGCAGCTCCGGCATAGCCGAACATCCAGGCGCAACGCCGAGCGGCACGAGCACGATCGTATAGAACAAGATCTGTCGCCGCGTCGTCGCATCGCCGGAGACGACGGGCAGCATCGGAACGCCCGCGCGCGCATAGTCATCGGCGCGATAGAGCGCGAGCGCCCAGAAGTGCGGCGGCGTCCAGAAAAAGATGATCAGGAACAACAGAACGGGCTCGAGCGACAGCGATGCCGGTCACCGCAGCCCAGCCGATCATCGGCGGGAAAGCGCCGGCCGCGCCGCCGATCACGATGTTCTGCGGCGTCGAGCGCTTGAGCCAGATCGTGTAGATGACGACATAGAAGAAGATGGTGAAGGCGAGCAGCGCCGGCGGCGAGCCAGTTCACCAGCAGGCCGAGCACGACGACCGGCAAAGCCGGCCAGCGTCAGCACCGAAGGCGAGCGCCTCGCCCGGCCGAACGCGGCCCATCGGCACCGGCCGGCGCGACGGTGCGCGTCATCACCGCGTCGATGTCGGCGTCGTACCACATGTTGAGCGCGCCGGCGGCGCCGGCGCCGACCGCGATGCAAAGCAGCGCCGTGAATGCCGTCACCGGATGCAGATGACCCGGCGCAACCGGCGAGGCCGACCAGCGCGGTGAACACCACGAGCGACATCACCCGTGGCTTCATCAGCGCGATGTAATCGCCAACCGTCGCCAGGCTCGGCTCCGCAGAGCGCTGGCGACGAGCGGCCCGCGGAGATCTGCGCCTTCGCTGACGAGCGACATGAGTCGACGTCGAGCTCCTATTTGATGCGCGGCAGCGTTTCGAACTGGTGGAACGGCGGCGGCGACGACAGCGTCCACTCCAGCGTGGTCGCGCCGGCACCCCACGGATTGTTGCCGGCCACGCGCTTCTTGCGCACGAAGGCCTCGATCAGGCCGAAGAAGAAGATCAGCACGCCGAAGCCCGAGATATACGAGCCGATCGATGAGACCATAGTTCCAGCCGTGCGAACGCATCCGGATAGTCGACGTAGCGGCGCGGCATGCCGGCAAGGCCGAGGAAGTGCTGCGGGAAGAACACGAGGTTCACGCCGATGAAGGTGACCCAGAAGTGCAGCTTGCCGATGGTCTCGTTGTACATGTAGCCGCTCATCTTCGGGAACCAGTAGTACCAGCCGCGCGAAGATGGCGAAGACCGCGCCGAGCGACAGCACGTAGTGGAAGTGCGCCACCACGTAATAGGTGTCCTGCAGCGACGCGATCGACGCCGGCATTGGCCAGCACGACGCCGGTGACGCCGCCGACCGTGAACAGGAAGATGAAGCCGAGCGCCCACAGCATCGGCGTGCTGGAACTCGATCGAGCCGCCCCACATGGTGGCGATCCAGGAGAAGATCTTCACGCCGGTCGGCACCGCGATCACCATGGTGGCGGCGATGAAATAGGCCTGCGCGTCGACGTCGACATGCCGACCGTGTACATGTGGTGCGCCCACACCACGAAGCCGATGCCGCCGATGGCGACCATGGCGTAGGCCATGCCGAGATAGCCGAACACCGGCTTGCGGCGAGAAGGTCGCGACGATCTGGCTGATCATGCCGAAGCCCGGCAGGATCAGGATGTAGACCTCGGGATGGCCGAAGAACCAGAACAGATGCTGGTACAGGATCGGATCGCCGCCGCCGTCGCGCGTAGAAGAACGTCGTGCCGAAATTGCGGTCGGTCAGCAGCATGGTGATGGCGCCGGCCAGCACCGGCAGCGCCAGCAGCAGCAGGAACACCGTCACCAGGATCGACCACACGAACAGCGGCATCTTGTGCAGCGTCATGCCCGGCGCGCGCATGTTGAAGATGGTGGTGATGAAGTTGATGGCGCCGAGGATCGAGGAGGCGCCGGCGAGATGCAGCGACAGGATGCGCGAAGTCGACCGCCGGGCCCGGATGGCCGCTGGTCGACAGCGGCGCATAGAGCGTCCAGCCGGCGCCGACGCCGTTGCATGCCCGGCTCGCCTTCGACGAACATCGACGATGAGCAGCAGCGCGAACGAGGCCGGCAGCAGCCAGAACGAGATGTTGTTCATGCGCGGGAACGCCATGTCCGGCGCGCCGATCATCAGCGGCACGAACCAGTTGCCGAAGCCGCCGATCATCGCCGGCATCACCATGAAGAAGATCATGATCAGGCCGTGCGCCGGTGACGAACACGTTGAACATCGTGCGGCGTCGGCGAAGATCTGCATGCCCGGATCCATGCAGCTCGAGCGCGCATGCCGATCGACAGCAGGCCGCCGATCAGCGCCGGCGACGAGCGCGAACACCAGGTACATCGTGCCGATGTCCTTGTGGTTCGTCGAATAGACGAAGCGGCGCCAGCCGGTCGGGATGGTGCTCATGCGCTTCGTGCGCATCGTGTGCATGCGCATCGCGTGTGGCGTGCGTAGCAGCCGTGTTGCTAGCCATCGTTATTGTCCTTCGACCTCGTCATTGTCGCCCGCGTAGTTCGATTCAGTCCGCGCCGGCCGCCGCGGCGACCGCGGTCGCACGGCTGCCATCGGTTGCGTATTTCTTCTTCGCGTCCTCGAGCCAGGCGCGTGTAGTCCTTGTCGTTCACCACGCGCACCACGATCGGCATGAAGGCGTGGTCCTTGCCGCAAAGCTCGGAGCACTGACCGTAATAGATGCCCTCACGCTCGGCCTTGAACCATGTCTCGTTGATACGGCCCGGGATCGCATCGATCTTGATGCCGAACGCACGGCACCGCGAATGCGTGGATCACGTCGGCGCCGGTCGTCAGCACGTGCACGACCTTGTTCACCGGCACCACCATCTCGTTGTCGACTGCGAGCAGGCGCGGCTGGTCCGGCTTGAGTCCGTTCCGGTCCTGCACCATGAGCGAGTCGAACTCGAATTTGCTGTCCGGATAGCTGTAGCTCCAGAACCATTGCTTGCCGGTCGCCTTCACGGTCACGTCGGCCTTCGGCACGTTGAGCTGAAAGAACAGCAAGCGGAACGACGGCACCGCGATCGTCACGAGGATGAGAACCGGGACGACCGTCCAGAGCACCTCAATGAGTGTGTTGTGCGTCGTGCGCGAGGGTACCGGATTGGCGCGGGCGTTGAACTTCACCACGACGATGACGAGCAGAGTGCCAGCACGAAAAGCGTAATCGCCGATGATCACCCACAAGCAGGAAATCGTGGAACCAGATGATGTCGTCCATCACCGGGGTGGCGCCTTTCTGCATGCCGAGCTGCCACGGTTACGGCTGGCCGCATGCCGCGAGCCAATGCCGCGCCGGCGGCCAAGTACGGTCACGCTCGTGATGATGAATGCGACCAACCGCTTGAGCACCAGCATTGTTCAATGCGCTCCTTCGACGAGAAATCGGCCTTGCTCAGGCCCCTTTGCCGCCCACCACAGGCATGATGTTCGGCGCGGCCCGCTGAGCACGGCATTTGCCACGGGCGTGGCAGCTTGGGCGGTGCGGCGGGACGGGGGAAATCCCGGCCTCTCAAACCACAATTCCAGCCCTCCCGCAATGCGCCTCATGACCTGCGTCCATGCGACAAACGGCGTATCCAAAATGAGCTGTCTGGACCGCCTTTACAGGCACGCACACCGGCGCTACGAACGCTCGCCGGCCCCGGGACCTTGCTTGACAGGATCGGCCGGGCATGAACCTACGAGGGCGAATAAAATGCCGTCTGGGCCGCGATTCGCCTGTGCTTCGCCGGTACCGAGGCGGGCGCGACCAGGATGCCAAGGGATATGATCGATGGGAATTTTCGAGCTATGGCAGGCGGCCTTTGGCCGGCAGACTGTGGTATGCAAAGCGATCATTGCTTGGCTGCGCTGCTGGCGCTCGCGTGCTCCCGGAAGCGGCGCTCGCTCAGGGCGCGGTCAAGTCGGTGCACAAGGACTGGCAGATTCGCTGCGATACGCCGCCGGGCGCCAAGGCCGAGCAGTGCGCGCTGATCCAGAGCGTGACGGCCGAGGACCGCGCCAATGTCGGCATTGACCGTGATCGTGCTCAAGACCGCCGACCAGAAGAGCCGCCTGATGCGCGTGGTCGCCCCGCTGGGCGTGCTGCTGCCGTCGGGCCTCGGGCTCAAGATCGACCAGGCCGATATCGGACGGGCCGGGTTTCGTGCGCTGCCTGCCCAACGGCTGCATCGCCGAAGTGGTTATGGACGACGAACTGCTCAAGAAACTGCGCACCGGCAAGACGCGCGACCTTCATCATCTTCCAGACGCCGGAAGAAGGTATCGGCTTCCCGATGAGCCTTGCCGGCTTCGGCGAGGGCTACGACAAGCTGCCTAATTTCCCGTCGGGCCATTCGGAAGCCGGGCCGGTGCCCTCGGTTGAGGCGCCCGCGCCACCTGCCCAACCTTGAATTGCTCATCTGCACCTGCGCACTATTGGCCTCGCCAATATTGATGGCCGCACAGACCCGCGAACAAGCGGGCAACAGAGCAATTCAAGGCCGGGGAGGACACCATGATTCGACGCGGGGTCACTGCGGGCCTTTGCCACGTCGTCACTGCTCCTGATTTCGTCAGCGGCAACACCAACCTACGCTGCTGATGCTCTTCGTATTGGACTCAGTCTCAGCCTGACCGGGCCGACCGCGCCAGCGGGCAAGCAGTGCTGGCCGGCCTCGAAATCTGGCGCGACGATATCAACGAGAAAGGTGGCTTGCTCGGCCGCCCGGTGGAGCTCGTTTATTACGACGATCAAGGCAGTCCGGCGAATGCGCCAGGAATATATGGAAAACTGATGGGCATCGACAAAGTCGACCTCTTGATTGGCCCTACAGCACCAACGTCATCGCGCGCCGCCATGCCGGCAATCATTCAGCGCAAGCGAACGACAATCGGAATTTTCGGACTCGGCGCAAACAAGGCATTCCACTATCCAAATTACTTCTCGATGAATTCGCAGGGGCCCTCCCGGCCAACTATTCGAAATGCGTGTTTGATCTCGCTGCCGAGCAGACGCCGAAGCCGTCCGCGTGGCCTTGATCGGCGCGGAAGTGGGTATTCACACAATGCGCTGGTCGGCGCACGCGAGAATGCAAAGGCGCTTGGATTCGAGGTCGTGATCGAACGGACCCTATCCACTCTCCACGACGGACTTCACGCCGATCGTGCGCGCGATGCAGGCTGCCAATCCGGATGTCGTGTTCGCGGCTTCGTTGCCGGTCGATACAGCCAGCATCATCCAGGCTGCGCGCGAGATTCGAAGTTCAAGCCGAAGCTCATCGGCGGTGCCTAAGCGGGCCTGCTGGTAACGGGGATCAAGCAAAAGCTCGGGCCCGCCATCAACGGATATATCAGCAACGAATTCTATATACCGGCGCCCAGTCTGCAATTCGCCGGCACGGGCACGGATGATGGCGGAATATCAGAAACGCGCGCAGGCCACTTGGCACTGATCCGCTCGGCTATACCTATCCGCCTACTCATATGCCGCTGGGGCAAATTCTTGCGGCGGCCGTGTCTGCACAGCAAATCACTCAACGACGAAACAATTGCGCGCATCTTCGGAAAACCACTTTCGACACCGTGATCGGACCGATCGCATTCGGCCACGGATGGCGAATGGACCACCCCGCGCATCATCTGCATCCAGTTCCAGGGAATCAGCGGCAACGGCCTCGATCAATTCAAGGATTGGACACGCGCAAGTCGTGGTCTATCCGCGTGAATACAAGGCAGGAAATCTGATCTACCCGTTCGAAAAAGCTGCACAGTAGTTCAAAACAAAGAAAACTTGTCATGAACCTTGGATTTGTCGGCCTCGGCGCCATGGGCGCAGCTGATCGTGCCGCGCCTGATGGCGGCGGGTCACGACGTCACCGGCTGGAACCGCTCGCGCGACAAGGCCGAAGCCGCTGATCGACGCCGGGCATGCGCTTGCGCCGACACGCCGCGCGCGGTCGCGGAGCAGTCCGAGATCGTGTTCTCGATCGTGACCGATTCGACGGCGGTGCGCGCGGTCGCGCTCGGCACCGACGGCATCGTCGCCGGCCTGCGCAAGGGCGGCATCTACATCGACATGAGCACGATCGAGCCGGACGCAAGCCGCGCGGTCGCCGCTGAATTCGCCAAGGCCGGCTCGATCATGCTCGACGGGCCGATCTCCGGCAGCCCGGTCACCGTCAAGGCAGGGCAACGCCTCGGTCATGATCGGCGGCGACGAGGCCGCGTTCGAGCGCGCCAAGCCCGTGCTGCTCGCGATCGGCCCGAAGGTGACGCGCATCGGCGGCAACGGGCTCGCCTGCCAGATGAAGATCGCGGTCAATCTCCTGCTGATGGTCGAGGTGATCGCCTTCGGCGAAGCGGTTGCGCTGGCCGAGAAAGGCGGCGTCGCGCGCGAGGTCGCGGTCGATGCCGTTCTCAAGAGCGTCGCGGCCTCGCCGGTGCTCGGCTATCGCGGGCCGTTCATTCTGGAAGGCAAGATGCCCGCGGTGCCGCTCGCCGACGTGACGTTGCAGCAGAAGGACATGCTGCTGGCGCTCAATCTCGGCCGCAAGCTCGGCAGCCCGGTGCCGCTCGCCGCCGCCGCCAACGAGATGATGAACGCCTGCCGCGGGCTCGGCATCGACAGCAACGATTTCGTCGTCGCGCATCGAGGTCTACCGCCGCCTGGGAGGACAAGTCATGACAGTCGAAGGCCGAAATGATCGGAGCCGCGCTCGGCGCAAAGCCGTCGAAGGCGACGAGCGGCGAACACTGAAGCGATGGAGACGCCGGCGCCAGCGATGTACCGCACCAATCATCCGTGACGTGCCGAAGGTCGAGGGCCTGCAAGCGCGAGGACGGCTGGGTCGACATGCAGGTGCAGTTCCTGATCGACAAGAAGTCGGCCGGCGCGGATCACGTGGTCGGCTGGACCGTGCTCAAGCCCGGCGCGCGCCATGAGAACCACCGCCACCGCAACTGCGACGAGTTCTTCATCGTGCTCAAGGGCCAGGGCCACATCTATCACCGACAATGGGCACGAAGCCGTCGGTCGAAGGCGACGTGGTCTATTCGCCGCGCGGCTGCTGGCACGGCTTCAACAACACGTCGAACGAGGACGTCGTGCTGGTCTGGGGCTGGATGGGCGCGGGCTCGATCGAAGCGTCGGGATACGAGGTCCATCCCGAGAGTCACAAGTGAACTCCTGGGACGCTCCCCACATCAAGAAAGGCATGGTCGCGCAGCTCGCAAAACGGCGCGGAGCGTATTGCCGCGAGGTGAAAAGCCAATCGGCTGGAAAGTCGGAGCTGGGTGCGCCTGCGACCATGCTGAAAATGGGACTTTCGGCGCCGATCGTCGGCTTCCTGATGCAGCGCGCCCAGCTGCCGTCGGGCGGCACGGCGTCGCTCAAAGGCTACAGCAGGCCGGTGGCCGAACCGGAAATCTGCGTGCGCATGGCGCGCGACCTGCAGCCCGGCGCTTCAGCCGATCAGGCTGCGGCTGCGGTCAAAGAGATACTTCCTGCGATTGAACTGGCAGATCTCGATCCGGTGCCACTCCTGACAATCTCGATGCCGTGCTGGCGGGTGATATTTTCCAGCGTCAGGTCATTCTGTGCAGCAATACTCGCCCAGGCATTGGCACATCGGGATTGACTTCGCGCGTTTTCCGGCGCGGCGCCGAAGCAAACGTCACTCGTGATCCGGAGGCTCTCACCGGCAAGCTGCCCGACATCGTCGCGCGCATGTCGCGAGCACGCTCGCGGCCTTTGGCGAAAAAGCTTGCAGCGGGTGACGTCATCATTACCGGGTCGATCACGCCGCCGCTTATGATCGAAGCAGACGAAACCGAACTAACCCACCTGCTGGAGCCGATCGGCCAGGTTTCGGTACGATTCCAGCCGCAATTAGCCCCGCATTTGGGGTACTCCCAGAATCGCCACGGTCGCCTTATCTACCTAGGCTGAGAACACCCTTCCGGAGCAACGAATGGACTCCCGCCATCTCCTCCTCATCGACCGCGCCGGCCTCGACCGCGGCAAGGTGCGTCAGATTATGGGACGCGGGCTCGAGGGCGCCGACGACGGCGAGTTGTTCCTCGAATACCGCCAGGCCGAAGCGCTGACTGTTCGACAACGGCCGGCTCAAGCAGGCGACCTACGACACCGTCGCAGGGTTTCGGCTTGCGCGCGGTGAAGGACGAAGCCGTCGGCTATGCCCACGCCTCGGACGTGTCGAGGCAGCGATCGCGCGCGCGGCCGAGGCGGTGCGCGCCGTCAAGGGCGGCCATAGCGGCACGTATGCGGAAGCGCCGGCGCGCACCAACCGCAAGCTGTATAGCGACGACAACCCGCTCGGCTCGCCCGCATTCGATGCCAAGGTCAAGTTGCTCGAATCGATCGACGCCTACGCGCGCGAGCAAGGATCCGCGCGTGCGACAGGTAACCGCCAGCGTCGCGTGCCAACTGGCAGGTGGTCGAGATCTTGCGGCGCCGACGGCGAGATCTATCGCGACGTTCGCCCGCTGGTGCGCTTCAACGTTTCAGTGGTCGCTGGCGACGGCGACCGGCAGGAATCGGGCAGCTACGGCTTTGGCGGGCGCGAAGGCTTTGCAGCGGTTCGATCGACGCCAGCGGCCTGGCAAGGCGCGGTCGACGAAGCGATACGGCAAGCGCTGGTCAATCTTCAGCGCGGTCCCTGCTCCAGCCGGCGAAATGGACGTCGTGCTCGGCTCGGGCTGGCCCGGCGTGATGCTGCATGAAGCGGTCGGCCACGGCCTTGAAGGCGACTTCAACCGCAAGAAGACCTCGGCTTTCGCCGGGCTCATGGGCCAGCAGGTCGCGGCCAAGGGCGTCACCGTTGTCGATGACGGCACCATGCCAGGCGCGCCGCGGTTCGCTGTCGATCGACGACGAAGGCACGCCCACCAACCGCACCGTGCTGATCGAGGACGGCATTCTGGTCGGCTATATGCAGGACCGGCAGAATGCGCGGCTGATGGACATGAGGCCCGACCGGCAATGGCCGGCGCGAATCGCTACGCACACGTGCCGATGCCGCGCATGACCAACACCTACATGCTCGCCGGCGACCACGATCCGGGCGAAATCATCGCTTCGGTCAAGAACGGCCTCTATGCGGTGAACTTCGGCGGCGGCCAGGTCGACATCACGTCGGGCAAGTACGTGTTCCAGTGCACCGAGGCCTACAGGATCGAGAACGGCAAGGTCGGCGCACCGGTCAAAGGCGCAATGCTGATCGGCAACGGCCCGACCGATCTCCATCGCATCTCAATGATCGGCAACGATTTCGCGCTCGATCCCGGCATCGGCACCTGCGGCAAGAACGGCCAAGGCGTGCCGGTCGGCGTTGGTCAACCGACGTCTGCGCATGGACAAAATCACGGTGGGCGGCACCGCGTAATCTGATGGAGTCAGAGCGAATGCCGAAAGCATCGGTTCCTGGATCAAGAATATTGCCGATATCGCCGTGGTCGTGCTGATCGTGCTGGCGGCCAAGACCGCCATCGCCGAACCGTTCTATGTGCCGTCCGGCTCAATGGAGCCGACACTCCTGATTGGCGACGAATTGCTGGCGACAAAGTATCCCTACGGCTGACAGCAGCGTGCCTCTCTGCCTTCTTTCCTGGTGTTTCCGAATACGCCGCGCGTTCTCTCCGCGTTGCCGAAGCGAGGTGACGTGGTGGTGTTCCGCTGGCCCGGTGACCGGTCGCAGGTCTGGGTGAAGCGTGTGATTGGCCTGCCCGGAGACCGCATAGGCCTGCGCAACGGACAAGTCTGGATCAATGGCGCGCCAGTCGGCATTCGTCCGGCCGGCATTGGCGATGATCGGAGAGTCGAAGATGGCCGCGCGGTGTCAGCCGCGCGCTACATAGAGACGCTGCCGGGTGGCTACGAACATCCAATCTCCAAGATGATCGCCCGCGCCGAATACGATGACATGCCCGGACATGGCGGTGCCACCCGACCATCTGTTTGTCATGGGAGATAATCGCGACAACTCGGCCGACAGCCGCGTGCCCGTACGTGCGGGCGGCGTCGGACTGCTGCCGGTCCGAAGATCTGGTCGGACGCGTGGACGCGGTGGTCGGCTCGTGGGATCTCGCCATGAAGGACCGACCGATCAAAGGATTGGCCGTCCGGTTTGCGGCTATCGCGGTTTTTCACCGCGGTGCGCTGACCGCTACCGTACTACGCCTCGAAATGCAGCACGGCTTGGAACGTGGCCGCGTGATATTGTCCTTGAGATAGCAGCGAGCAGCAGGCCCGATGTAGCCGGGCCGCACATAGGTCCAGGCGCGGCACTTGTTGTCGGCTTCACATGCCGCCTTGCAAGCCGCGCCATCTGACTCGGCCGGGATGTCCAAATTGCGGTAGTCGCCACCAAACCGGTCAATGGAAAATTCGATTGGCCCTTTGCGCGGCTCAACCACAGCGGCGCCTGCGGACGCCCGAAACGCAGCATTTGTCCTCCGTTCGCGAAGGCACGCGATTCTTCAACCAGCAGACCGAATTTGAGTTTTCGGTACGTGGATAGGAGAAGGACCAGCGCATGGCAGCGCCCATCCCGCTCGCAGCGAGCGGCGCAGACCGAGGATCGCCGCTGCGGATCTCGAACCTCAGATAATCACCGCCGCGTCGATCGAACCCGCTTTGCGCATGCGCCGGGCCAGCAAGCGCCAACACCGCCATTGCGAGCGCGGTCCCAGCCTGAACGGAGTTTGCATGCGCGCCCGATCAGATCCGAGAGCCGGTTGGCTTGCCCGCATGTATGTTAACGCACTCGCCTGCGGTTGTGCAGGTACGGACCGGCAATGGCTAGCCGCACAAAATTTTGTCGGAATAATAGCGCCCGCCGGAGGCCGGCGGGCGCGGATCCAGCCGCGAGAGGGGGATGATCGCGGGTGTCGGATCGAGCGGCCGATGAGAGGGATCGGCCGTTTGCTTTGTTCGTCACAGAGCCTTACCGCCCCGGACTGATCAGATAGAGACCGGGCGGCTGCCGATATCGAATTCGGCGCGGCGCACCGCAGGTGGTTGAGCCGGCGCTCGAGTGCGCGCTCGCGCAGAGCGCAGTCGGATCGTCCCAGAAGGGCTCGGAAAAGGCGTCGCGCACGTCGGCACGCGGTAATGCCGATGTCCGCGAGCATGCGACGGTCGAGCCCGGCCAGTACGTTGGCCTCGCGGCGGTGCCGGCGCGCCTCCAGCAATTCCTTGAGCCAGCGGGTCACAAAAGCCAGCACGGATGCGAATACCCGCACCAGCGTGCCACCGGCGATCGGCAAAACGGGGTATTTGGCGCTCATAGCAGTCTCCATTTCAGTTCGCGGGTTACAGCGCCAAAATCGCGTTTGGCGCCGCCCAGAACCACCCGAAATCCCCACCCGATTTCTCTGACTCCTCTGGAAGTGCGATTATATTGCACTGCGGGGATTGATTAGTGAAACGAATGTTTTTAATCTAACCAATCAGGAATAGTGATATATGCCTTCAGGCCGCAAAACCCGGCTTTCAGGATCGCAGCCCAGGATCACTAGCCATGACCGCAATGCTCGACGTCGACCAGTTGCGCACCTTCATCGCCATTGCCGAAACCGGCAGCTTCACCAAGGCCGCCGAAGTCGTGAACAAGACCCAGTCGGCCGTCTCGATGCAGATGAAGCGGCTGGAGGAGCGGCTCGAGCCGCCCGATCTTCGCGCGCGACGGCCGCGCCTCGAAGCTCACCGAGGACGGCGAGCGGCTGCTCGATTACGCGCGCCGCATCGTCAAGCTCAACGTCGAGACGCTCGCCGCCTTCTCCGACGCCGAACTTGTCCGGCCGCGTGCGGCTCGGCGTGCCGGACGATTACGCCGACCGCTATCTGCCCGAGATCATGGCGCGCTTTTCGCGCGCCTATCCCGGCGTCGAGCTGACCGTCATCTGCGAGCCATCGGTCGACCTGCTCGAGCGCATCGACGCCAACGAGATCGATCTCGCCATCATCACCAATTGCGACAGCAAGCGCGCCTCGGAAACGTTCCGCCGCGAGCGCCTGTTGTGGGTGACGTCAAACCGCCATTCGACTCACCTGGAGGAGCGCATGCCGCTCGCGCTCGGGCGCCCGAGCTGCGGCTGGCGGCGCACGGCGATCGAGCGCGCTCGAGAGCGATCGGGCGGCCGTATCGCGTCGCTCTACTCCAGCGCCAACGCCGGCGCGGTCGCTGCCGCCGTGCTCGTCCGGCCTCGCGGTGTCGGTGTTTCCGGAGTCGGGCCTGCGGCCCGGCATGCGCGTGCTCAATCCGGCCGATGGATTTCCCTGAGCTGCCGGCCTGCCGCATCGGACTCGTGCGCAATCCGCACGAAAGCTCGGCGCTGGCCGACGCGCTCGCCGAGCACATCATCTCTTCGCTCGACAACTTGTCGGATGCGGCGCAGGCGGCGGAGTAGCCACGTCCGAGCGCGATGCGCGTGAGCCGTGATCATGAGTTTCGCTATGGATTGCCGCGTCAGGCCGCGACGAGCGACAATTCAGCAAGCATATCTCGAAAATCGGATCCACCGAGCCGCTCCACGGCCCGTGGAATTTCTCCAGCAATTCCTCGGCCGGCGTGATGCCGCGCGCGACGATCTCTTCGAGCGGCCGCAGATAGCGCGTCTCGTCGCGGCCGTTGCGATCGAGCCGCTTGCGCGCGCGCCAGCCCGCTGCGCGCAAGCGTCAGCACGTCTCTTGCGCCAGATCGTGAGCACGTTGCGCCTGCCGATCTGCGGCCTTGAAGCCGAGCCGCGGCACGTCATCGCGCAGCTTCTGCCGCTCGTCCGCGCGTCCAACCCTTGACCAGGTCCCAGCAGGCATCGAGCGCAGTCGTCGTCATAGAGCAGGCCCGACCCAGTAATGCCGGCAGCGCCGGCAGCCGCCGCCACGGCCCGCCATCGGCGCCGCGCATTTCGAGATAGCGCTTGAGCCGCACCTCGGGAAAAATCGTCGAGACGTGGTTGGCCCAGTCCGAAATGGTCGCGCGCTCGCCCGGCAGTCCGACGAGCTTGCCGGCCAAGAGATCGCGAAACGACTTGCCGGCGACGTCGATGTATCTGTCGCCGCGCTTGACGAAATACATCGGCACGTCGAGCGCATAGTCGACCTAGCGCTCGAAACCCATGCCGGGCTCGAACGCCCACGGCAGCATGCCGGCGCGGTCGGTGATCGGTGTCGCGCCAGATCTCCGAGCGGAACGACAGAAAGCCGTTCGGCTTGCCTTCGGTGAACGGCGAATTGGCGAACAGCGCGGTCGCGACCGGCTGCAGCGCGAGCGATACGCGCAGCTTCTTGACCATGTCGGCTTCGGAGGAGAAGTCGAGGTTGGTCTGCACCGTGCAGGTCCGGTACATCATGTCGAGGCCGAGCTTGCCGACCTTCGGCATGTAGGCGGTCATGATGCGGTAGCGGCCCTTCGGCATCATCGGCATGTCGGCGCGGCGTCCAGTTCGGCGTCATGCCGAGGCCGAGAAAGCCGATGCCGAGCGGGCTGCGCGATCTCGCGCACCTGCGCCAGATGCGCCATCAACTCGGCTGCAGGTCTGATGCACGGTCTCGACCGGCGCGCCGGAGAGTTCGAACTGCCCGCCCGGCTCCAGCGAGATCGCGCCGCCGCCGGTCACGTCGAACAGGCCGATGATGTTGTCGCCCTCCATGATCGGCTCCCAGCCGAGCAGAGTGCTGCATGCCTTCGAGCAGCGCGCGGATGCCGCGCTGGCCCGTCATAGGGCACCGGGCTGATGGCCGTCGACCGTGAAGGCGAACTTCTCGTGCTCGGTGCCGACGCGAAACTGCGCCTTCGGCTTGCAGCCCGCTTCGAACCACGCGACCAGTTCGTCGCGCGTCTCGATCGGCGTCATGTCGATCTGGTCGCGCGCCATGCAGAATTCCGAGCCATATTGCGTGTGAGCATGATCTTGTCCGAAAACCGGTTTCCATCCCCGATCATGTCGAGGACATGCTCTTCCGGGATCATGCGCGGAAGGGCCGCGACGTTAAACATGCTGCACCGCAAAGGGCAATGAGGGAGACGCTAGCTCTGCTTTGTTGTCCGAGGCTTGGCATCAACCGCGACCTCCGTGCGCTCCATCCACGCTCCACTCGTCGGGACGCGCCCTCTCCTCCAGCCGGAATGCTTCATGACGGCGTTCGGCCATGCCTTCGAGGCGGAAGGAATATAATCAATCCGGATGTTCATTTTTGTTCTTTTGCCGGATGAGCCACTTGCTCTATTGGTGTCGGGCGCAATGACCCAATTCACGCCCCACCAGCAAGACGCGCTCAAATCGGTCTCCGAATGGCTCAAGGCCAGGCCCGGCACGAACGGCGACGCCGCAGGTGCTTCCGCCTGTTCGGCTATGCCGGCACCGGCAAGACCACGCTCGCGCGCCACATCGCCGACGCGCGTCGACGGCGAGGTGAAGTTCGCGGCCTTCACCGGCAAGGCCGCGCTGGTGATGCGCGGCAAAGGCTGCGCGCGGCGCCTCCACCATCCACAGCCTGATCTACCGCGCGCGCGAGAGCGGCGAGGAGACGTCCGAGCTTCGATCTGTGGGACGACGCGCCGGCCTCGAAGGCCGAAGCTGATCGTCATCGACGAATGCTCGATGGTCGACGCCGAGCTCGGGCGCGACCTGATGTCGTTCGGCGTGCCGGTGCTGGTGCTCGGCGATCCCGCGCAACTGCCGCCGATCCAGGGCGGCGGCTTCTTCACCGAGGCCGAGCCCGACGCGATGCTCACCGAGGTGCACCGGCAGGCGCAGGACGATCCGATCGTGCGGCTGTCGATGGAGATCCGCGCCGGCGAACGTCTCGAGCCCGGCGACTACGGCGAGACCGAGGTGGTGCGCGCGACGCCGATCTCGATCCGCAGCGCGTGCTCGACGCCGACCAGGTGCTGGTCGGGCGCAACGCGACGCGGCGCGCCTACAATGCGCGCATGCGCGAGCGGCGCGGCTTCGCCGATGCGCTGCCGTCGGCCGGCGACAAGCTGGTCTGCCTGCGCAACAACCGCAGCAAGGGCCTGTTCAACGGCGGGCTGTGGACGGTGAAGGAGCGCGACGCACGCAAGGCGGCAGATCATGACGATGCGGCTGCTGCCGGACGACGGCTATCGCGGCAACGCGGCGTCAAGGTCTCGGTGCGGCCGGAATGCTTCACCGGCGGCATCGAGCAGCTCGAATGGCCGCAGCGCAAGACGCTACGACGAGTTCGACTACGGCTACGTGCTCACCGTGCACAAGGCGCAAGGCTCGCAGTGGGACGACGTCGTGCTGTTCGACGAGTCGTTCGCGTTTCCCGACAGCCGCGAGCGCTGGCTCTATACCGGCGTCACGCGCGCGGCGAAGCGGCTGACGGTGGTGGTGTAGGTGCCAAAAACTGCGTCATTCCCGCGCAAGCGAAGCCAAACCCGCTCGCGGGTGACCGGGAGATCAGGCGGCTTCTTTTTCTTCGCCGGGGCGAAGCGCTGATAGAAGCCCTCGCCTTTACGCGGCCAGATCGATCAGCAGCTTGTTCGGTGCAAAGCGTGCGCCGTATTTCTTTTCCAGCTTGCGGCAGAGCTGCGACGAAAGTTCTTGGTGCCCATCATGTCGATGTAGGACAGCGTGCCGCCGGAGAACGGCGCGAAGCCGAAGCCGAGGATCGAGCCGACGTCGGCCTCGCGCACGTCGGTGATGCACGCCCTCCTCGAAGCAGCGCGCGGTTTCCAGCGCCTGCATCGCCGAGCAGGCGGTGCTTGAGCTCCTCGATGTCGATCTTGTCGGGATCGAGCTTCTTCGTCTGCAGGTCGGCGAGGCCGGGCCACAGCCGCTTCGGCCCGTTCTGCCGGATAGTCGTAGAAGCCCTTGCCGTTCTTGCGGCCGAAGCGGCCGCGCTTCTCGACCATCTCCTCGCAGCAGCGCCTTCTGCCGCGGATCGATCGGCCTTCGGCGCCGAGATCGGCTTCGGTCGCCTTGAGGATTTTCCAGGCGAGATCGACCGCCACCTCGTCGTTGAGCGAGAGCGGCCCGACCGGCATGCCGGCCATGCGCGCCGACATTCTCGATCATCGCCGCCGGCACGCCTTCGGTCAGCATCAGATGGCCTTCGCGGATGTAGGTGCCGACCACGCGCGAGGTGTAGAAGCCGCGCGAGTCGTTGACCACGATCGGCGTCTTGCGGATGGCGCGCACGTAATCGAGCGCGACCGCAAGCGCCGCGTCGCCGGTCTTCTTGCCGAGGATGATCTCGACCAGCATCATGCGCTCGACCGGCGAGAAGAAGTGCACGCCGATGAACTGCGCCGGGTCCTTGGAGACTCTGCGGCGAGCGAGGTGATCGGCAGCGTCGAGGTGTTGGACGCGAAGATCGACGTTCTCGCCGATCACGGCCTGCGCCTTGGCGATGGCCTCGGCCTTGACCTTGCGGTCCTCGAACACCGCCTCGATGACGAGGTCGCAGTCCTTGAGCGCGCCGTAGTCGGCGGTCGGCGTGATGCGCGCGAGCAGCGCGTCGCGCTCGGCGCGCGTTGGCGCGGCCGCGGTTGACCTGGTCGGTCATCAGCTTCTGCGAGTGCGCCTTGCCCTTGTCGGCGGCTTCCTGGTCGCGGTCGATCAGCACCACGTCGAGGCCCGGCGAGCGCGCGTCACATAGGCGATGCCGGCGCCCATGAAGCCGGCGCCGATGACGCCGATCTTCTTGAGCGTCGTCGGCGGCACGCTCGGCGGCCGGCGCGCGCCCTTGTTGAGCTCCTGCATCGAGACGAACAGCGAGCGGATCATCGCGGCCGCTTCCGGCGAGCGCAGGATTTTCGCGAACCAGCGCGACTCGACGCGCAGCGCGTGATCGATCGGCAGCTGCAGGCCCTCGTAGACGACCTGCATGATCGCGCGCGCGGCCGGATAGTTGTCGTAGGTCTCGCGCCGGTAGATCGCGTTCGCGGCCGGGAACGTCATCATGCCCGGCCTTGAATAGACCGGCCCGCCCGGCAGCCGGAAACCCTCGGCGTCCCACGGCGCCTTGGCCTTGCCGCCGGCCTTGATCCAGTCCTTGGCGGCCTTGATCGAGATCGGCTGCGCGGCACCACGGCGTCGATGAGCTTCATCGCCTTGGCGCGGTCGACGCTTGAGCTGATCGCCCTTGAGCAGGAACTGCAGCGCGTCGGCCGGCGGCATCATGCGCGCGACGCGCTGCGTGCCGCCGGCGCCGGGAAACAGGCCGATCTTGATCTCCGGCAGGCCGACGCGCGTCTTGGCGTTGTCGGCGGCGACGCGGTGGTGGCAGGCGAGCGCAGAGCTCGAAGCCGCCGCCGAGCGCGGTGCCGTTGATCGCCGCGACCCACGGCTTGCCGCGAGGTCTCGATGCGCCGGTAGAGCTGCGACAGCTTGCGGCTCTCCTCGAACAGCCGCGTGACCGCCGCTTCCTCGCCCTGCGCCTTCACCATGTCGGCGAACTGGCGGCTGATGCGTTCCAGCATCGTGAGGTCGGCGCCGGCGCAGAACGTCGTCCTTGCCGGAGGTGATGACCGCGCCCTTGATGGCGGCATCGCTCGCGACCTTCTCGACGATCGTCGCCGAGCTCCTCGATGACCTCGAGGTCGATGACGTTCATCGAGCGCCCGGGCATATCCCAGGTGACGAGCGCAATGCCGTCGGCGTCGACGTCGAGCTTGAAATTGGCCATGCGGTCATCGCGTTTCCCTGCGCCTAGTACGGCTCGCCGTTCTTCTTCGTGTAGCGCGCGCCCTTTGTCGCCGCGCGTCGACCATGCCATGTCGATGTCGGAATAGTAGGCGCGCTCGCGCCGCGCGCGTGCCGATCTTCGATGAAAGACGGCATCGCGACTCGAGCGGTTGACCAGGCAATGGCCGTTCGGCAACGCCGGCCTTCCAGCGCCGCCGCATCGCCCGGCTTGAGCACGGTCTCGCCGTCGTCCTCGCACAGCACGACCTCGCCTTCGAGCACGTAGACGAACTCGTCCTCCTTCTCGTGCCAGTGGCGCTGCGAGGATGCCGCGCCGGGCTTGAGCGTGCAGATATTGACGCCGAACTGGTCGAAGGCCGGCGGCGCGGCCGAGCCGCTTGCGCGAGCGGCCCTCGACCGCCTTGTTGAACGGCGTGCGGATAGCCGGTCGAGAGTGTCGATCTGGGATGCTTGTCGATGTCGATCTTCGGCATCCGTACACCCGCTCGATGATGGTCGCGGTGCCCATGCCGACGCCGATGCACAGGCGTCACCAGCGCGGTCTGCTAGATTGCGCCGCTCCAGCTCGTCGAGCACGGTGCCGAGGATCATCGCGCCGGTGGCGCCGAGCGGATGGCCCATGGCGATGGCGCCGCCGTTGACGTTGATCTTGTCGTGATCGATGTTGAACGCCTGCATGTAGCGCAGCACCACCGACGCGAAGGCCTCGTTCAGCTCGAACAGGTCGATGTCCTTGAGCTTCATGCTCGGCGCTTCTCGAGCACCTTCTCGGTCACCGTCGACCGGGCCGGTCAGCATGATCGCCGGCTCCGAGCCGATATTGGCGAACGCGCGGATGCGCGCGCGCGGCTTCGAGCCCGGCCGCGCGTGCCGGCGGCCTTGCTGCCGATCAGCACCGCGGCGGCGCCGTCGACGATGCCGGACGAGTTGCCGGCGTGGTGCACGTGGTTGACGGCCTCGACCTCGGGATAGCGCTGCACCGCGACCGCGTCGAAGCCGCGCCATCTCGCCCATCTGCACGAACGACGGCTGCAGCTGCGGCGAGCGACTGCATGGTCGTGCGTCGGCCGCATGTGCTCGTCCTTGGCCAGGATGGTGAGGCCGTTGACGTCCTTCACCGGCGATCACCGAGTTCTTGAAGCGGCCTTCGTCCCAGGCTTGCGCGGCGCGCTGCTGGCTCTCGACCGCGTAGGCGTCGACGTCGTCGCGCGAGAAGCCGTATTTGGTGGCGATCAGGTCGGCGGAAATGCCCTGCGGCATGAAATAGGATTGCAACCGCGATCGACGGATCGACCGGCCAGGCGCCGCCGGAGGCGCCGATGCCGACGCGGCTCATCGATTCGACGCCGCCGCCGATCGTCATGTCGTGCTGGCCCGACATGACCTGCGGCCGCCGCGAAGTTCACCGCATCGAGGCCCGAGGCGCAGAAGCGGTTGATCTGCACGCCCGGCACGCCGTTGCCGTAGCCCGCCGATGATCGCGGCCGCGCGCGCGATGTCGCCGCCCGCCTCGCCGACCGGATCGACGCAGCCGAGCACCACGTCGTCGACCAGCGCGGGATCGAGCTTGTTGCGGTCCTTGATGGCGGCGAGCGCCTGCGTCGGCGAGATTGAGCGCCGTCACCTCGTGCAGCGAGCCGTCGGCTCTTGCCGCGCCCGCGCGGCGTGCGAACGGCGTCGTAGATGAATGCGTCGGTCATTGTGCTCTCTCCTGATCTGCGACGCAGTCTACAGGCTGCGCGCGATCAGCAGCTTCATGATCTCGTTGGTGCCCGCATAGATGCGCAGAACGCGCGCATCCCGGTACATCGCGCGAGATCGGATATTCGTCCATATAGCCATAGCCGCCGAACAATTGCAGGCAGCGGTCGATCACTTTGCCTTGCGTGTCGGTGAGCCAGTATTTGGCCATCGAGGCGGTCGACGGTGTCGAGCTCGCCCTTGACATGCCGCTCGATGCAGTGATCGAGGAAGACCTTGGCGATGGTCGCCTCGGTCTTGCATTCGGCAAGCTCGAACTGGGTGTTCTGGAACTCGATGATCTGCCTGGCCGAAGGCCTCGCGCTGCTTGACGTAGTCGATCGGTGAGCGCGAGCGCCCGCTCCATCATCGCGACCGGCATGCACGGCGACGATCAACCGCTCCTGCGGCAGTTCCTTCATCAGCTGGTAGAAGCCCTGCCCTTCCTCGGTGCCGAGCAGGCTCTGCGGCCGGCAGCTGCGACGTCCTCGAAGAACAGCTCCGGAGGTGTCGGCCGAATCGCATGCCGAGCTTCTTCAGCTTGCGGCCGCGGCGGAAGCCTGGCGCATCGTCGGTCTCGACCACCAACAGCGAGGTGCCCTTCGCGCCGCGCCTTCGGGATCGGTCTTGGCGACGACGATGATCAGATTGGCGTGCTGGCCATTGGTGATGAAGGTCTTCGAGCCGTTGAGCACATAACCGTTGCCCGATTTCTTCGGCCGACGTGCGCACGCCTTGCAGGTCGGAGCCGGTGCCGGGCTCGGTCATCGGCGATCGCGCCGACCAGCTCGCCGGTGGCGAGCTTCGGCAGCCAGCGTTTCTTCTGCTCCTCGGTGCCGTAGTGCAAGATGTACGGCGCGACGATGCCCGAGTGCAGCGGCGCGCCGAAGTGTCGAAACCGGCGAGCGCAAACTCGCGGTTGATCACCGCCTCATGCGCGAACGTTCCGCCGGCGCCACCATATTCTTCCGGCATGGACGCGCAAAGCAGGCCGGCCTCGCCGGCCTTGGTCCAGACGTCACGATCGTAGATGCCGCGCCTCGTGCCAGCGGTCGAGGTGCGGGACGAATTCATCGGCGCGATGAATCGCCGGGCCTGTTCTTCAAGGAGGACAAGGTCGTCGCCCATCGCTCCAGGCCGGGCGCTGGGAGATTCGAGTGCGTCGCACGGTCCGAATCCACCCGGCGACAAGATGAGGCTCGGTCGGAGCGGGCCGCGAGACGGTAAGATGACTGCCCAGGCCAGGTGCGGCGCCGGGCGTGGTGCTCCATCATGCGCGCACGCCACAAAGAGGAGCGCTGCCGGTGGTTTTTCCTGTCGGCTCCGGAGCCATCATTGCTTTTTTTTTTTGTCTGCGTTTGCGCTCTGCCGCCGTCCGCTGCGAGCCCAAACCACCTCGCGCGGTGAACGGCGCACCCACTGGGTGAAGATGCTCGCACCTGTAAGCGCGGTTCGTTCTCGGTCCGATTTCCGAGCCGCCTGTCGGGCGATTTGCGCGCACGGGGGAAGTCAGGAAGCGGCGCTGGCGGTGCAAGTGCTGACAGGCGTCACTCCGAATGGATTGAGATTTTCTGCGTCGGAGAGGCGAGTCCAGCAGCCAGCGCCGCCAGGTGAGAGTTTCCTGGAAACAATGAAAGAACGGCCTGACGCAGAATCGCGTCAGAGTACGACTTCTGAGCAAAAGGGCGTTTGGAAATTCTGTCGTTCTCGCTCAGATGAACCCAAGCCAGGAGCATTTTTCCGGATAGTGCGTAGTAAGACTACGGGCTATGTATTGGTCGTCCCATTTCCCGTCGAGCTGCGCATGCGGCGATTGGAATGAAGGACGACTTTTTTACCCTCGTTCAGGTGTCCCACGTGCCGAGGCAATCGGCTGCGAGCAATACGTGGCTT
>ERZ1370068.966-contig-10883_pt1 | contig 28629 bp, 29 predicted proteins | sample MGYA00561227_ERZ1370068 | MGnify/ENA primary metagenome ERZ1370068 (study PRJEB38410, sample SAMEA6850437) | metagenome | study: Metagenomic assessment of the ecological functions of the soil: analysis of the soil microbiota associated with the...
CCAGTTACGTATTGCCAGCATTCGTTCTGTGCTCGTGACATCAAATTACGCATATACCCGCAAAGTCGCCGGAAACGCCAATCAAGGAGCGGGTCAATAGCTTGCCCACGGACTTTGGCTGACTTGCAGCCGTTAGCTGTAGTGGTGATAGTCCTCCTCGCCGTCGTCTACATGCTTTTGAATCAACCATCGCGCCCAGAGTGTTCAATTTCGTCGTATTGGGCGATTTCTGTTTGTTAGTGCAAACGGCATCGCTGCTGCGCGATTTCTACCGGCAGCGTATCTCTATCTCGATTGGCGGAACGAGTGCGCCGGGCAAATTGGAGGGCAGGTATATTGCAACTAGCTAGCCTGTGGCGCTATATCAGGTAGCGGCAAATCGTCGCTCACCTTATATGCTGACCAAAAGCAAAGTGCGGGCTCCAGGCTCAGATACTGGCCCCGATCTGTCGTGGCAGATTAGTTCCTACTTCGGCTGCCCGATTAATGCAATAATGCCGAACGGGAGCTGGCACCTGTTGCTTCACATTTCCGCCGCTGTAGCAGTTATAGGCAGCTTTGTGTATTACAGGCCACATGGAGCATGACCTTCCCTGATCCATATGATCCAGACCCTTTCCTCTGACGAAATTACCAACTGGTCCGAATAACTTGAAAGTCCGCCCCCGATGCTCCAAGCCATCTTGATGGCTGATTTGCCACCGGCTCGGCAAGAACTAAGATAACTCTGACGGCCATCGTCATGTGAGTGCGCAGTCACGATGTAAACACCGAGTCAGCCCATCTCTTTGGCATCAGCCGCGCCGCTGTTCATCTGGCAATCAAGAAGGGCAAACTAGGTGCCACCTGGCGTGCCTGGTGCTCACAAGATCTAGTCATTTCAAACTGCCGGGTGACGCAGGATTGCAAGTTCGTCAGAGTGAACGAGCCCACGCCGTTGTTCGCCCCGTAAATACAGCTGAGCCGGTCAAACCCCTGGTGTGGCGAGGCGGCTACTGCGCCCATCGCGGCGACCGCTCGACATCCCCAGTCAGTACCATTGGTGGCGCGTCTGTTCCGCATCAATGCCGACGCCGCTCCACCCGGACACCGGAACTGGGCGGTTTTTCTTGCACTGCAACGCCTTTGATCAGCACGCCAGGTGCTGAGGTGCAAACCCCCGGTTTTCGCACGCCGGTCTCCAACATCGGAGGTAGTGGGTTCGACTCCCACGTCTCTGCGCGCCCGACCTCGGTCGGATCCGGACGCTGGAAAATCACGACAGTGAGAGCATCATGTCCCGTCCAGAGAACTTTGCCGCACGGGACTCTTCCGGGGTGGGAGACGGTCAACCGGTCGCTTTTAGAGGCAGAGCCACCGCGTTCGACCTGCGGCCTCGACTGTCAGCGACAGCTGACCGTTGAGTAGCGGCGATCTCGTGCCAGGCCCTCAACCTGAGTCCAGTGGTTCGAGTCCCGCACGGTCTACGCAACACGTTGATTCCCCGCATGACCACGCGGCTGTAGCACAACGGTGCATCGCCCCGCCACATGAACATCCGAGTTCAATTCTGTAATGATGGTCCGGGCCCGCGCGAGGGGCGGGCCGGACCATTGATGGAGCTGATGCAAACCAGGCAAAAAGGCCGGTTGGCTCTGGAATCAATCTCGTGGAGGTTCGAATCCCTCCGCCCCAGCGCGCTCACACCAGGGGCGCGGCACAGCGTCGTCTTGCAACCCCGTGAAGGGTTCGACTCCCTTTCGGTCCATCGCAACTCCGCCAAAGACCCTCCCTGAGCCGAGTCTTTCCGACGCTGGTCTGCAGGAACCGCAACAACCGCACCAGCCCGCAGGCTCAAATATCGGCAGAGGCAACGCTCTCAGACAGCGGAGGTTGGGGGTTCGAATCCCTCGCCGGGTACGCGGTCCCGTCAGTCCAGTGAGTGGACGCCGCCCCGTCAAGGCGGAGATCGCCGGTCTGAACCGGTACGGGGCGCTGCCGAGGAAGGGTGGCCGAGTGATGTCAAGGCGTCGTCTTCGCTAAGGCGAACCGGTCGTGAGGCCGGCGCGGGTTCGAATCCCACCTTCCGCCAGACCCCTGTGGCTCAACGGATGGAGCGCCACCAGTTCATGAAGCCGCTGCCATTACAGGTTCGAACTCAGGGTGCAACGCAGATCAGAGCACAATGGGAGGGTGGTGCCCAGCGGTGGGCAAATCAGTTCCGAACCTGGGCTGTGTGACAGACCTGAGGTTCACTTCACCCCTCCCTTGGATCTGAATGCCTGTCGAGAACCGCGTTCGGGACTGTGTGTCGTCTTCCAGGTCCACAACCGGAGCGTTGCGGGCCACAACGCTCCGGTTGTGGACCTGAAAGACAACATGCCAGCGCCGGCGCGACACGCCGGTCGTCGGGATCGCCAATCAGGGGCCGTGCGGGGCGACCGGGTCGTCGGGCCACCGCACGCGCGCCGATCTCCAACCGAGTGGGTCATCGCTTTGTCACAGGCGTACCCACGGCGGACGCTAACTGAATGGCATGGGCGCGCTGCTAGCTGAGGGTTTTAAGCACCGGACTCTTAATCCGGATAGGAAGGGTCTCGATCCCTCTCGCGGCGCACGTCCTGGTAGCTCAACGGGAGAGCACCGTCCTGATATGACGGAGGTCGTTGGTTCAACTCCAGCCCAGGATACCCAGCCAACTGATGCCCGTGTAGCCTCAACGGGAAGAGCGACGAGTCCTGGACACTGACGATTGGGGGTTCAAGTCCCTCCGCGGGTACGTACGAACATTCACCACATGGTGGCTTTTCGTAGCTCAATGGCAGGAAGCGCCCGACTGCAGCACTCGGGAGGCAACCGGTCTCGACCCCGGTCAGGTATCACCCTGCGAGCACGTCACGCGAGCGCGCCAACGTGGGAGAGTTGGGGCCGGTCTCGTAACCCGGTTGTTGCGCACGCTGAGGGGAGTTCGAAATCCCTCCGCTCGCACGTGAGCCGATCACCTGCTCCTCGTAGCTCAAAGCGGAGCAGAGCGCGACGATCCGAAATGTCGAGGCCGGCGGTTCGAATCCGTCCGAGGGTGCCAACTACTGCTGGTTGAGGAGCAGCAGTAGGGGTGCAGGTGAAATTTGAGATAGGGAGTGGACGCTGGAGCAGGGAGTGCATCCGAAGACGGTTGCGTACCGCTGGTTTCTGGAAAGGCATCGTTGCCGGTTTCCCGCTCGCCGGGCGGGACGCCGCTCATCATGGTGGATGCGGACCCGAAGCTGGCCGTGTGTGCGGCAGGTGGTGGCGTACTGCGGATGCCCGATCCGGTTCGACCTCCGACTGCGGTCTCCTTTGTCGAAGGAGCCAGATCTTGCGCCTTCTGCCGGCGAAAACCATGCCGGCTCAGGCTTCAGGTTTGAAGAGTCAGATCTTGCGCCTCGCCGCCAAACCATGCCGGCTCAGGCTTCAATGGAAGATCGACCTCGCGCCTCTCCGCCGCCAAAACCATGGCCCAGGCTTCAAGGCTGGTCGGATGCTGTCCACTTCCTGGTGGAGAAACGCGTGTGCGAGCGCTGGGACTCAGCCGCCTTTCTCACGCTGGTGAAAGCCCGCCCGGTTCGAACACCGGGACCCGCGACCAGGTCCGTGCCGCCCAGGATCCGACGCAAGACTCGAAGGCGATCTGTCTCGCGGGCAGCCTGCCCGTCGTTTCAGCAGTTTTCCAGGTCGATTTCAGTCTGAACCCAGAGGTCGAACCACCCCCAACCACCGCTACACCGGTTAGGCTCCTGTCCTGCAGCATCGTGGCGGCGCTGTGGTTCCAGATAGGCGGGCTGCAACAGGAAAGCCATTCCTTCTCCATCGCCGCTGCAGGACTGGCGGCAATCCTCTGCGCCGGCCGCCGCCACAGCGCCAACCACGGCTAGGTTGAGAGCCAGGCTCCTCGTTTTGTTCATTGCGCCCTCCTTCGTCCACCATCGCAAGGCGACTACCGATCTCATCGGTCATCCCTGTGCGTGTACGTAGTGTCGGGGCGCCGGACCCGCCACCGAAACCTGGAAACCTCAGCTCTTTGACCGCGTGCAACTACCGGCGAGGCCGTCCACTACGGACAGCCTTACGTGTTTGGGGGCAAGGAGGCGCGCAAGCGCGGCGCGGGAGCGAATGCCGAGCTTGCGATATATACGGGTCAAGGCTGCTTCGACGGAATGTTCGGTGAGGAAGAGGGGCCGCGACCTCTCGGTTCGGGCGGCCCTCGGCGACGAGCGTGGCGATTCGGCGCTCGGCCTCGGTGAGTTCGCCCTGCGCAGGTCGGCGCCCGCCGATGCGCGCCAACTCGGCGCGCGCCTGTGCGGCCACAGCGGCGCACCAAGACGATCGAACCGCGTGCCCGCGTCCTCGAGTGTGGTACGGGCGGCGCGCCGTTGCTTCGCACGCCGCCTGGTACGCCCGAGCGCGAGCAAGGTTCGCGCGTGATGGAACGGATCATGGCAGCGAGCGTGCTCGACGAGTGCGTGCTCGAAACCTGCGAAAGCGCCTCGAAATCGCCCTGAGCGGCGAGCTGCATGAGCCCGACAACGGGCAAGGATGGCGAGTGCCCAGGCCCGGTCCAACGCATCGGCCCGGGCTTCCCACCAAAGCGATGATGCCTTCCGCCTCGTCGAGCTCGCCGATGGTGATCAAGGGCCTCGAGTAGGTCGCCCAGCTCCAGGCGCTGTGCCGGCTCGAGCATGAAGGCGTCGCGAAGCTCGTACGCGCGTCTGAGATGCACGAGCGCCGCGTTCGCGTCCCCGAGCGAGGCTCGACAAAGCCGAGTACCCAGCCGTGACCCGACTGCGCGATACGGATTCCTAACGCATCGGCGCGGGCGATGGCCCTCGCGCTCGGGCACGCGCGTCGTCGAGATGGCCTCGGTGGGCAGCGATGATGGCGGGGAAACTCGTGCGCGGCGGGACGAGGGTGCCGAACTGCAGGTGCACGTCCAAGGAGTCGGCAATGTACCGTTCTGCCTCGCTCCCAGTCGCCTGCCCGCCAGGCGAGGAAGCCGAGATGCCACCGCGCGTCGGCCACGGCCGCGGATCCTTGCGTACTCGTCCGGAGTCCGCGAGCTCCCGGAAGAGATCGCGGCCGCGTTCGATGTCCGCCGACCAGAAGAGCTGTAGGGCGTACTGCTGTGTCGGACCCTCGTCGAGGGGCCACTCGGCCAACGACCGCTCGAGGGACATGGCCTCCATCATCATCGCCGTCGCGATCCCGCGTCCGGCGTAGAAACGCGCCGTGCCTAACGCAGCAAGGGCGTGACAACGCACGGTGGGGTCACTGAGGTGTGCGGCCGCGCGGACTGGCGAGGTTCGGCGTGCCGGACTCGTCGCTCGACGCGCTTCGCCAAACGCGTCGCGGTGGCGAGGCGGATGTGAATGGTTGCCCGGAGTGCATCATCGACGAGCTCCCTGGAGGCCCCGTAATAGAGTGCGATCGACTCGGCGGGTCCCGTACGTCGGCGAGATGGGTCAGATCCTAGCGCGCACGTCTCCCGGTTGCGCCGCTGAGAGTGCGCCCATCAGCAAGTCCGTCGCTCGTGTCGCATCTCCGGCACGCCGGTGCATGTCGGCCGCGACAAGTAGCCGCCGGAGTGCGTCATCCGAATGCGTGGCGGTTGTGAGCCGCAGTGGCATGCTCCGCGAGCTCAGCGGCGGCCGTCGGCGCGCCGCGAGCGTGTACCGCTCGGGCGGCGGCTTCGAGGATCGAGGCGACGTCGTCGTCGGGACCGCTCGTACCGAGGGCGAGGTGTCGCGCCCGCTCCTCAGTGGATTGCACGATGTTGGCGAGGCGCGCATGAACGACCGGCGGCGCGAAGGCGTCAGGCGCGCAGCGACCGCGGATCTCAACAGGGGATGGGTGAATCGGAAGGCGCTCTCCATCAAGCTCGAGGATCCGCGCAGCAATCGTCTCGCTCTGCCGGAATCGGATTCGTCGCCGATGGCCGATTCCACAAAGAGACACGGTCGGATCGGCGAGCGCTGCGACAGCGTGCACAACCTCGAGCGCCGCTGGTCCCAGACCGTCCGAGGCGCGCTCGCACAAGCTCGTCAAGATTGAGGGAATCGGCAGCTCCTCGCCCGGCGCAACTGTTCCTCCTTGACGCGGGAGCGCGTTTGCGAGCTCGAGCACGAAGAACGGGTTGCCACCTGCTGTCTCCGTGAGTTTGACCAGCGTCGGCCGAGGAAACGTCGTGTCGAGGCGGGTGCGCAGCAAGTCGCGGATCGCACCAAGCGCGAGGCCCGCAAGCTCAACCGTCGACACTCGCTCGTGGGGCACGGCGCGTGGAGCCAGTCTGGTAGGCCGCCCCGAACGGCCAATAGAGCGGCGACGGGCTCACGTTCAGCCGGTCGAATGCGTATCGAAGCGCGGCAAGTGATTCGGCGTCGAGCCACTGCAGGTCGTCGACGGCGAGGCAGCACGGGAGAGTCGGCGGCGAGAAGTCGCAACGCCCCTAAGAACGCCGCTGGTACCGCGCGATCACCGGAATGAATCCCCGACTCGCCCAGCAGGAGGGCGGCCTCGAGCGCTCGCCGTTGGATGCGGGCGGTAGCTCGGGCAGAACATCCGCCGGCTGATTCGCCGAGGAGGTCCGCAAGTCCCCGAAAGAGAAGCGGGCCTCCGCCCGCAGGTGGCCGGGCCGCCAGGGTGCGGTAACCGCGAGCGTTGGCGGCCTCGAGGCCGGCAAGCCAGAGGGTGGTCTTGCCGATCCCCGCCTCGCCCCGCAGCACCAGGGCGGCCGAAAGATGGTCACTATTCTCCAGAAAACGGACAATGTCGCCGAACTCTTGCTCCCTGCCGATAAGGTGCCGCGCCGGCGTAGAACACCTCTGCATTATGTTCGCCGCGGGTCGGCCCGTGGGACGCCGCGACGTCCGACGTGCGGGTTCCCACTTGCCCGCCGCGACCTGCTTGCGCCACTCACTTCTGGCCCGCCTCGGGCAGCGTGTCGATCGGGTCGTAGTACGCGATACCGCTGCGTCAGGACGTCCATGTCGCGTCCTCGATGGACGTGCGGTAGTTCTTGGTCCAGTACGAGATGCCGTTCTCGCGGTCGTACTCGGTGACCATGTGCACCCAGCGCTTGCCGACGAACGGCACGTCGCACACGATGCGCGGAGTGGCGTATCCGGGCAGGTAGCCCATGATGTCGTGCTGCAGGCCCTGGGCATGCGCTGACCGAGACCCGCCAGTGCTCGGCGTTGGGGATCATGTCGCACATGTAGAAGTAGTACGGGCAGGATGCCCGCCTCGCCCTGCAGCGCGAAGCACAGGTCGAGCAGCGTCCTCCAGGTGGCGTTGACGCCGCGCATGAGCACGCCCTGGTTGCGGACGTCGCGGACGCCGACGTCGAGGGCGGTCTGCGCGGCGCTGGGCGACCAGCGGCGTGACCGACTGGGCGTGGTTGACGTGGGTGTGGATGGCGAGGTTGACGCCGCGGCGGGCTGGCGGTACGGGCGACGCGCTCGAGCCCTTCGACGACGTCCGGGGCGAGCCAGTGCTGCGGCAGCCCGGCGAGTGCCTTGGTGGCCAGCCGGATGTCGCGGATGGTCTCGATGTCGAGCAGCCGCATGAGGTACGACTCGAGGCTGCGCCACGGCATGTTGGCCACGTCGCCGCCGGAGACGACGACGTCGCGGACGCCCGGATGGCCGCGCAGGTAGGCGATGTGCGCCTCGTAGCGGTCGACCGGCTTGAGCGTGAGCTTGAGCTTGTCGACCGTGGGCGTGCGAGTTGCCGACCAGGTCCATCCGGGTGCAGTGGCCGCAGTACTGCGGGCAGGTGGACAGCAGCTCGGCGAGCACCTTGGTGGGGTAGCGGTGGGTGAGCCCCTCGGCGACCCACATGTCGTGTTCGTGCAGCGAGTCGCGGGTGGCGTAGGGGTGCGAGGGCCAGTCGGTCCGGCGGTCCGAGGCCACCGGGATCATGTACCGGCGGATCGGGTCGGCGTAGAAGTCCTCGGTCCATGTCCGGCGGAGCCGGGCCGGCACCATGGTGTTGAGCATCTGCGGCGGCACCAGCATGGACATGGTGGCGAACCGCGGCCTGGTCGGCGGCGAGGTCGGCGTAGAACCGCTCCGTCGACGAGGTCGCCGAGCAGCGCGCGCAGCTGCGTGATGTTCTTGACGCAGTGGGCTCGCTGCCACTGGGCCGACTCCCAGTCGTCGGCGGGTGACCTCGTCGCCAGCCGGGAACCGGGTCCAGTCGGGCTCGACCAGTCGGGATGCGGCGGTACTCGTAGGGCTGCGCGGCGGGTTCCGTCACGTGTCCTCCTCGGGGAGACTCTCCACGTTAGTGGAAAATTTCCCGCGAACCAACTAGAGTGCCGGATAATTTACCTGGGTGAGAAGGGACCCGACGGATGAAAGAACGGACATCTCCGGCGGGTCTTCATCGTGTCCGGGAACCGGTCGGGGTTCTGCCCGCAGGCCGCGTGGCGCCTGACGCGAGCCCGGAGATCGCCCCGGACGAGGTGCGAATCTCGGTTGAACGGCTCAATCTCGACGCGGCCAGCTTCCGGCAGCTGGCCACCAAGCACGCGGGTGACGGCGACGCCGTCCGGGCCGAGGTCCTCGAAATCATCAGCAGCCGGGGCAAGATGCACAATCCCGTGACCGGCTCGGGCGGCATGCTCATCGGGACCGTCGACGCCGTCGGCCCGGACTCGCCGCTCGGCCTGTCCGAGGGCGACCGGGTGGCCACGCTCGTATCGTTGACGCTGACCCCGCCTCGTCATCACCGACGATCTGTCCACATGGGACGGTCACAGCGAGCAGGTCCCCGCCGCCGGACCACGCCATCCTGTTCGGCCGCTCAATCGCCGCACGGCTGCCCGGCGACCTCGAGCCGGCGCTGGCGCTCGCTGTGCTTGACGTGTGCGGCGCGCCCGCTCTCACCGACCGGGTGGTCCGCCGGTACGGCGACACCGATCCGCCCACGCGGCCCACCGTCGCCGTGCTCGGCGGCGCCGGCAAGTCCGGCTCGCTGGCGCTGATGGCCGCGCGGCGAGCAGGCGCCCGTACGGTAGGCATCGTCCCCGTCGCCGTTGAGGCCGAGCGGTTGCGGCGTGGCCGGGATCGCGGACGCCGTCGCGCTCGCCGACGCGCGCGAACCCGGTCGCGCTAGCCGAGGCGGTGACCGGCGCGCTCGGCGCACCAGCGGACGTCACCGTCGTCTGCGTCGACGTACCCGGCTGCGAACATGGCGCCATCCTTGCCACCGCGGAAGGCGGCACCGTCATCTTCTTCAGCATGGCCACATCGTTCGCGGCCGCGGCCCTTGGCGCGGAGGGCCTCGCGGCCGACGTCACCATGCTCATCGGCAACGGCTACCTGCCCGGTCACGCCGACGTTCGCCCTGGCGTTGATCAGGAGCGAGCCCGCGGTACGGCGACTGTTCGAGAGCGGCTGCACGCAGAGCCCGTGGCCACCGGCGGACGCGGCGACGCGGCAGGATGATGCCATGAGCGAGCGTCAGCGAGCACGCGAGCGAAGCTTGCGAGCGAGCCATCAACCCGAGCAGGAAGCACAGTCTGGTGGAGCCTCATGCCCGCCCGCAGCGGAGCGAGGACGGGCATGAGCTCGACGTTGTATCGGGGCGGGCATGTCTATCAGCCCAGCCGACCCGCGGGCCACCGCCATGCTGCGTCGCCGACGACCGGATCGCCTGGCTCGGCCACGACGATCCGCCGAGCGCGGATACCGTCGTCGACCTCGATGGTGCCCTCGTCACGCCGGCGTTCGTCGATGCACACGTGCACTCGACCAACACCGGCCTGATGCTCGGCGGACTCGATCTCGGCGGCGTCCGGTCGGCCGAGCGAGATCCTCGACGCCGTCGCCACCTGAGCGCGATCGCTGCCGGAAGGCGGGTTGCTACTCGGGTTCGGCTGGGACGAGTCCACCTGACGAATCAGCGGCTGCCCCACGCCGCGGAGCTGGACCGAGCTGCGGGCGGGCGGATGGTCCTAGCTCTCCCAGAAGTCGATGCACTCGTCGCTGTGCTCCTCCGCGATGCTCGCCGCAGGGCGGGCCGGGTCAGGCCGACGCCAGGGTACGACCCTTCGGGATGGCTGCGCCGCGCGGCCCACTACACGATCCGCGCGATCGCACTTGGCTCGATCAGCCTGGCCCAGCGGCGCGACGCCCAGACCGCCGCATTGCGCTCGGCCGCGGCCTTGCGGTATCGCCGCCATTCACGAGTGCGGTGGCCTGGTCATCTCGAGCGAGGCCGACTTCACCAGTCTGCTCGGCTCGCTGGCGGCACGAACGGCTTGCCCGAGGTGTACGGCTACTGGGGTGAGCTGATGGGAGCCGCAAAGGCCAAGGAGCTCGGGGCGGTCGGCGCCGGGCGGGGACCTGTATCGCCGACGGCGCGCTCGGCGCTCGCACCGGCACACGTGCGTGAGCCCTATCTGGACAGTGACGAGCCCGGCGCGTGCGGGCACGGATACCTCACCGCGGAGCAGGTGACCGAGCACCTCGTCGACTGCGTCCGGCATCGGCATGCAGGGCGGCTTTCACGCCATCGGCGACCAGGCGATCAGCACGGTCATCGCCGGCTTCCGGGCAGCCGCCGCGACGGTCGGCCTCGAGCGGCTGCGAGCCGGCGCGGCACCGGATCGAGCACGTCGAGATCGTGGACAAGGCGATGATCGCCGGCCTGGTCGAGCTCGGGACTGGTCGCGAGCATGCAGCCGGCGTTCGACCGGCTGTGGGGCGGCGACAGGCAGATGTACGTACAGCGCCTCGGACTCGCCCGGTCGCTGGAGTCGAACCCGATGGGCGCCATGCACGGGGTCGGGGTGGCACTCGCCTTCGGCTCCGACTCGCCGGTCACCCCACTCGACCCGTGGGGCAGCGTGCGAGCCGCCGTGTGGCACCACAATCCGGTCCACCGGATGAGCGCCCGCGCCGCCTTCGCCGCCCACTCGCGCGGCGGCTGGCGGGCACGGTGCACAGCGACAATCACGGCGTGCTGGTGCCCGGTGCCAGCGCCGACCTTTGCCGTCTGGGAAACGGGCGCACTCGGCCAACGGACTGCCCACATTGGACCCCGCCGACGTGCTACCCCGCTGCCGACGCACCGTCCTGCGCGGCACGACCATTCTATGAGGCCACGATGACACCGAAGCTGAACCTCGACCCGTCCTCGTCGCCCAGGCCCGGGACCTGCTGGCAGCGCGGGCGGGTGCAGCCGGTCGTCGAGCTTGCCCGCGCGCATACGACCGTGGCGGTCGAGCGGGCAACGCTGCGCACTGGCCGGCATCGACGGGCGCGACCCGGATGGAATCCCATGGGTGAACCGGCTCGTCGACGCGGTCGTCGATGACGTGGGCCTGGGGCACGGCGTGGCGCTGCCGGTGTGGCACGCGATGGTGACGCGAGGGCGTGACCGACCTGACGCTGTTGGCCCAGAAGGCGGCCGCCGGGTCGGTCACGGTTCACCGTCCCCAGTGGACGCCCGGCCGCGCGCGGCGGCGGCCGCGGCTCGCCGCGCGGTCAGGGTCGGATTGCGCCGGATCGACTCAGCGACGCGCCGAGCGAGAGCGGTTGGTGAAGCGCCACGGTGATCCGAAGCAGCGGCCGTGGATCTACCTGATCGTGGCGACCGGCGACATCTACGAGGACATCCCGCAGGCCCAGGCCGCGGCGCGGGCCGGCGCCGACGTGATCGCGGTGATCCGGTCGACCGGGCAGTCCCTGCTTGACTACGTGCCCGAGGGCGCGACCCGGGAGGGCTTCGCCGGCACCTACGCGACGCAGGAGAACTTCCGGCTCATGCGGGCGGCGCTCGACGAGTCGTCGCAGCGAGCTCGGCCGCTACGTGCGGCTCGACCGAACTACGCCGTCGCGGCCTGTGCATGCCGGAGATCGCGGTCCTGGCCGGGCTCGAGCGGCTCGACATGATGCTCAACGACTCGCATGTACGGCATCCTGTTCCGCGACATCAACCCCATCCGGACCTTCGTCGACCAGCGGTTCGCGCCGTCAGGTCCACGCCCGCGCCGGCATCATCATCAACACCGGCGAGGACAACTACCTCACGACGGCCGACGCCGTCGAGGCGGCGCACACGGTGACGGTGTCCCAGCTGCTCAACGAGTACTTCGCGCAGCGAGGCGGGCCTGGCCGACTGGCAGCTCGGCCTCGGTCACGCCTTCGAGATCAACCCGGACCTGCCCGAGTCGTTCCGGCTCGAGCTGGCGCACGCGCTGCTGGCCCGCGAGCTGTTCCCGGAGGCGCCGCTGAAGTGGATGCCGCCGACCAAGCACATGACCGGCGACGTCTTCCGGGGCAACCTGCTCGACGGCTTCTTCAACCTGGCCGGAGCCCTGACCGGACAGGGAATCCTGCTCGTCGGCATGATGACCGAGGCCGTCGTCACGCCCTGGCTCTCCGACCGCGACATCGCCCTGCAGAACGTCCGTTACGTGCTGACGGCGCGGCATCGAACCTGCACGAGGACTTCGCCCCCGCGTCCGGTGGCTTCATCCAGCGCCGGGCTCACCAGGTGCTCGCCGAGGCGGTGCAGCTGTTGAAGCGCATTGTCGACGACACGCTGCTCGAGGCCATCGCGGACGGCACGTTCGGCATCATGAAGCGCCCCGCCACCGGCGGTCGCGGGCTCGCAGGCGTGGCCGCGCGCGAGCCTGACTACTACAACCCCGCCTCCGACCTTTGAGGTGTCCACGTGACCATCGTGCGGCCATACGGAGATACGACCGGTGACGGAATGGTCCAGCTGAGCTTCACCTTGCCGGTCCCGCAGCTGACAAGAAGGCCGAGGGGGCGGCGGTCCAGCTGGCCACGAAGATGGGGTTAGAGCCCGCCACCGTGGTGCACGCTAAGCAGATGGGGGAGGGGTTCACCTTCTTCGTCGTTTACGGGCGGGTGCACCATCTCGTCGACCTGAACCAGGTGTGTGGTAGCGGAGCGCGACTTCCCGATGCTCGGAGTCCGAAGGAGGTCAACGCGACGATCCGGTCCGGCTGCGCAAGCGGGTATCCGTCGTCGGCGCGTGCATCGGGACCGATGCCCACACGGTCGGCATCGACGCGATCCTCAACCTCAAGGGCATCGCCGGGGAGAAAGGTCTCGAGTACTACCGCGAGTTCGCGGTGGTCAACCTCGGTGCCCAGGTGAGCGTGCCGGATCTGGTCGAACGCGCGCGGGCGGCGCGGGCTGACGCGGTGTTGGTCGAGCCAGGTGGTCACCCAGCGGGATGCGCACCTGCACAACACCAAGGCGATGTCGGCCGCCTTCCGGGAGGCGTTCCCGCCCGAGCGCCGGCCGCTGTCTCGTGTGGCGGACCGCGGTTCGACGAGCTCGCCACCGACGAGCTGGGCGTGGACCGCATCTTCGGTCGCGGTACCACGCCCCGCGAAGTAGCGAGTTTCCTCGTGCATGCGTTGGTCCAGCGAACGGCGAAGCCGGAGGAACGATGAGTGTCGTGGTGAAGCACCGCCGGTACGTGCCGTACTCGCACGCGCACTACGCCGGCAACCTGGTCGATGGCGCCTATGCGCTGGCCCTCTTCGGCGACGTCGCGACCGAGGTCTGCATCCAGATGGACGGCGACGAGGGCCTGTTCGCGTCCTATTCGGACATTCAGTTCGTGGCGCCGATCCGAGCCGGCGACGTGCTCGAGGTGACTGCAACTGTGACCCGGGTCGGCAACCGCAGCCGTACGATCGACGTTCACCTGCGCCGTGGTCTGCCGGGGCCGGCCCGACCGGTCCGAGTCGGCGGCCGAGGTGCTCGACCCGCCGATCGTCGCGGTCACACGCCACGGGGACCGTGGTCGTACCTCTGCCCGACTGACCGGTCAGATTCCGAGGAAACTCGGAAATCTGACCGGTGAGTCGGAACATGGCCGTCGCCGTCTGCGCCGACGTCGGCTCGACGTTCACCAAGGTGGCCGCGGTCGACCTCGACGACGGGCACGCTGCTCGCGACGGCCGAGCATCCGACCACAGTGGACACCGACGTCCTGCACGGACTCGACGCGGCCGTGAGCCAGCTCGGCCATTGGCCGTCCACTATGGACGCGTGCTCGTCGGCCGGCGGCGGCTGCGGCTGGCCGTCGTCGGGCTACGAGGAACTCGGTGACCGCGGAGGCCGGCCACCGAGTGGGCGCTGTCGGCCGGTGCCAGGGTGGTCCAGCGTCTCGGCTGGCAACTCGACCGTACGCGCGTCTCGGCGCGTGAAGGTCGCGACCGGCCCGACGTCGTGCTCCTCGTCGGCGGAACCGACGGCGGCAACGCCGATGTCCTGCGCCACAACGCAAAGACGCTCGCCGGGGTCAAGGTCCCGGTGGTCGTGGCGGGCAATGCCGAGGTTCGGGACGAAGCGCTCGCGATGCTCGGGCCATCGGCGATCTGGAGCCGCGAACGTGTTGCCGCGCATCGGCGAGCTCAATCCCGTGCCGGCCCGCGCGGCGATCCGGGACGTGTTCCTGCGTCACGTCATCGGCGGAAGCACCTTTCGCGCGGCTCGCGTTTCGCGTCGCTGGTGCGCGGACCGACGCCCGACATCGTGCTCACCGCGGTCGAGCTGCTCGCCGCCATCCGCCGGCGGTGACCTGATGGTGGTGGACGTTGGCGGCGCCACCACAGATGTGTACTCGGTCCTGAGCCCGGATCCGGATGCACCTGTCGCCGCGCGCTCCGACGACGTGGCCGGCACGCTCTGGCACAGCCGCACCGTCGAGGGCGACCTGGGCGTGCGCTGGAACGCACCGTCGGTCGTGGCTGCCGCTGAACGCGGGAGCGCCTCACTGCGCCCGGGCGAGGCCGAGACACTCGCGGCGGCGGCGGAAGCTGTCCGCGCCGACGACCCGGCTTCACCTTCCGCACGATACGGGCGGGTGGGCCGACGAGGCTCGCCTGGCCGGACTCGCGGCCACGGTCGCGATCCGCCGCCACGCGCGCGGTCGGGACATGCGTCGAGTGCGCCTCCTCGTCGGCTCCGGCGGCGTGCTGCGACACCAGCCGGCCGCCGCCGCGGCAATCCTTGCAGGAGTGCTCAACGACCATGCCGGTGGTTGGGCGCTGCCGCGAACGGCCAGCGTTGTCGTTGACACGGATTACGTACTGCGCCGGCCGGCCTTCTCGCGCGCCCGCATCCGGTCGCGGCTGACATGCTTCTCACATCATTGATCCGAGACACATCGACCTGAGGCGCATACGCACAGTCAGACGTACCGATGCGTAGCTGGTGCCCGTCGACACGCCGAGGCCGACACGCCGAGACACGCGATTTCGTGGCCCCGCGGCCGTTGACACGGGCCAGGCGCGCAGGACGTACCTTCAGTGAGTCCTTTTCCGTGGGTAGCTTCCGGGCGCCTTCGTGCAACTCCTACTGGCTACAATGGTCACCTGGATTTCTTGATCCCGGCCGGCCGTGCCAGGTCCAGTAGGTGGGCGGGCGACCGGCGTGCAACCGGTTGCTGCCACGCGGCGTGGGCCTGCAACTGGGTGGGGCAGGGCCACGGGCAGGGGGCACGGTGCGGCCAGTAGACAACGACCCGGGTGGGCAGCCAGTCCGCCTCGAGTCGGTCCGAAGGCAGCCAGTGCGCTCTGCCACCGGCCAGGAGGGGCCTGGGAGGCGGGCGCGGCGAGACGCGCGCCCGTACCGCTTTTCCTGATAGTTATTCGGCCCAGGTTCGTCGCGCACCACCGGTGTCGGGCACGATGGCGATCATGGTGGAGGACGCGCCTTCCGGCGCGGGGCGACCCGCCCTGCTGGCGGCGGCTAATGCCGGTGCCGGGCGGCGCTGGCGGCGGCCTGTTGCTCCCGCTGGCGTTCCCACCGTTTGATCGTGTGGATCGCGCCGTTCCGGAGTCGCCCTGTTGCGCATTGGCGACCTACCGGCGCTGGCGCTTCGGGCCGGAGTCGGGCCTGGGCGCGATGACCGGGCTGTCGCTAGCTGATCCCATTGCTCAGCTGGGCCGGCGGCGTCGTCGGTGCGGTATGGCTGTTCCTCCCGTTCTGGCGAGTCCCTTTACTCGGGCTGCTCGGCGGTCTATCCGCGCTGGTGAGTCCGGCGCTCGACCCGGTGGCGATGGAGCTGGCCACTCGTCACCGGCGGACTCTGGCGTGCTGCAGGAAGCGCTGCGCGATCGCACGCCGTTCGGCGGCTTTCCGTGGGGACGGCTCGCCTTCAGCCAGAGTCGACTCGCCTCTGCTCGGGCTCGCCGCGGCGGCGGCGCGCCACTGGTCACGTTCGGCGTCGCCTTCGTCGGCGGCCTGGTCGCCATCGCCGTACTCTTCCTGGTCGCTGCACCGCGTCCGTCAGTCGGTGGACGGCAGCATGGCCGGCAGCGGCCGCCGTCGTGCGCTCGCGCTCGTGGCGACGTGTGGCGCCGGCACCGCTGGCGCGTCTCGGTGCGGCCCCGGCCGAGAGCGTGCGGGTCGCCGTCGTGCAGGGCAACGTGCCCTCGCCTCGGACTCGAGTTCAACGCCCAGCGCCGCGCCGTCCTCGACAACCACGTCAACGCGACGCTCGATCTGGCGCGCCAGGTCACGGCCGGGCAGGCGGTGCAGCCGGACTGGTCGTGTGGCCTGAGAACTCCAGCGGATATCGATCCGATCAGCAACGCTGATGCCCGGGATGTCATCACTGCGGCCGCCTGGCGATCAAGGCGTGCCGATCCTCGTCGGCGGGCTGGGCGACAGCGCCCGGCCCCACGGACCTCCGCAACGTCGGTCTTCGTCTGGGATCCGGAGCGGGGCCCGGTCCAGAGCTACGTGAAGCGGCATCCCGTGCCGTTTGCCGAGTACATCCCGATGCGGCTCGTTCGGTCCGCCACATCACGGACCAAGGTCGACCTGGTCCGGCATGACTTCTGTGGCCGGGCAGAGCCCGGGCGTGCTGACCATGGGACCGCGACGATCGGCGACGTGATCTGCTCGAGGTCGCTTACGACGATGATCGGTTCGCGACACGGTCACGTAACGGCGCGCAACTGATCGTGGTGCAGACGAACAACGCGACCTTCAACGAGGCCGAGGCTCGGCAGCAGCTCGCGATGGTGCGACTGCGCGCGGTCGGAACACGGCCGGGACGCGTTGATGGCGTCGACCGTCGGGGTCTTCGGCGTTCGTGGACGCACACGGCAACGTCTACGACGCGACCGGGTTCTATCGTCGGGGCAGTGATCGAGCGCACGACTGCTGCGCTGCGACCCAGCCGTACGCATGGCAACCAGGCTCAGGGTCGTTCCTGGAGCTCGGCCCTGGCCGGGATGGCCGTCGGCTTCTGATCGCGGCGCTGGTACTGCGCCGCCGCTGGAGTCCAGATTCTCTCGAACGGCCGGCGACCTCCGGAGTGGGCGGCGATAGTACGATCGAACGTATCCCGACAGCGCGAAGACGGCTCGAATCGGGCGGAGCGTTGGCCGCTGCGAGCGTGGGCGTGCAACCGTTGGATGCAGTGCCGTCGGGCAGTCAGCCCGGACGGTCAGGACGAGGCGAAGGTTGACGGTGAGCGAGGACTACCCCGGCGTGGGGCGCGTGTGTGGTGATCATCCGACCTACAACGAGGCCGACAACATCCGGATCATCGTCGACCGGGTGCGGCGCGCGGTGCCCGGTCGCCGACGTTCCTGGTCGCCGACGACAACAGCCCGGACGGCACCGGCGCGATCGCCGACGAGCTCGCTGCGCACCGACGACCGAGCGTGCACGTGCTGCACCGCGCCGGGCAAGGAGGGCCTCGGCGCGGCCTATCTGGCCGGCTTCGCGTGGGCCCGCGACCAGCGGCTACGACGCGGTCGTGGAGATGGACGCCGACGGCTCGCACGCCCCCGAGGAGCTGTCGAAGCTGCTCGACGCGCTCGGCGACGCCGACGCGGTCCTCGGCTCCCGGCTGGGTACCCGGCGGCACGGTCCTGAACTGGCCGTTGCGCCGCCATGCTGATCTCCCGCACCGGCAACCTCTACACCGGCTTGCGCTGCGCATGCCGTTCAAGGACGCGACCGGCGGCTACCGGGCGTACCGGATGAAGACCCTGGACTCGATGGACTCAGCGCCGTCGCCTCGCAAGGGCTACTGCTTCCAGGTCGACCTCGCCTGGCGCGCGTACCGGCACGGGCCACCGCGTGGTCGAGGTGCCGATCACGTTCGCCGAGCGTGAGCGTGGCGCAAGCAAGATGAGCTCGTCGATCGTGCGAGAGAGCGCCTGGCGGAGTAAACCGTGTGGGCGCCCAGGCCTGGACCAAGGGGCATCCGCGACCTGCTTCGTGCCCCGGTAGTACTCGGGACCTGACATGCGCCGCTTCTTAATCATCCTCGCGCTCCCTAGTGATCTTCCCGATCATCGAGATCGCCATGCTGATCGCCGATCGGCCAGGTGATCGGCGTCGGATGACGATCCTGCTCGTGCTCGGTACGTCGGCCCTGGGCGCGCTGGCTCCGCGCCACGAGGGCACGCTCGTGGAGGCGTTCCGGGCCGACCTGGCCGCCGGCCGCCCGCCGGGAAACAACGTGACCGAGGGCCTCTGGTGCTGGTGGGCGGCGTCGTTCATGCTCGGTGCCGGGCTTCGTCTCCGACGTGATCGGGTGGGCTGCCGATCGCTCCCCCGACCCGACAAGTGGCCCGCATCGGACTGTTGGCGGTGATCGGGCGCTGGCGCTCACGCCCGAGGCGACGACGTCCCTTTCGGTCCCCGGAAAGTGCGGAAGATCCGGCACCGGCACCCGCAGGACCGTCGCCGGCCCCCGTGATGGTGGGCCGTACCAGCCCCGCCATCGAAGGCGAGATCATCGACCCGCACTGACCATGGCTCACCGGCAGCATCACCGTGCCGAGCGTGCCGCGCCGAGCGTGGCGCTGACCGGTGGGTTGACGAGGCGCAAAGGGTCCCTGCGCCTTCCGGCGACGGGGCCCCTTCGCGTTTGTGGGTGGTTACGACGCGCGTCCGCGGCGGGCGCGGACCTCCTCCGAGTCGCTCGTTGCAGAATGTCGCCACGCTCGGCCATGCTGCGACGCTCGAGCAGCATGTCCCAGTGCGTCCGCGGCGGCTGGCCTTCTTCTGCTCCGGCTCGCTGCCGTCGACCAACCGGCCACGGTGCCGTCGAACTTGCAATTCCCAGGTGATGGGCACCTCGGCGTCGACGGCGAACGGAACCTCGAACTGGTGGCCCCGCGCGCACAGGTACTCGCGAGTCTGTCGGGGCGCCAGCTCGGTGTTGCGGTCGGACTCGTAGCTGACGGCTCCGAGACGACTTCCGCGCAGCATGCGCTCGGCCATGATCGGCTGTTCCTCCAGGGTCGCGGTGTGGTGAGTCGCGTAAATGGTGTAACGACACGACTTGCTCGGTCTCGACGATTCCCCGGGCTGGCGCGTGGCAACGTCCCTCAAATGTAGCGAGCGTCCGTCGGATCCCCGAGAGGTGATCGAGGTCACCGAAGGCCTGCTGTCCCATTAGAGTTTCGCTTTGTGAGGTTGGACTGGCCGGAGCGCGACCGCCGTACTCCGTACGCCGTGAAGCCTCCACCTCGATGATCCTGGGCCACCCGCGCTGGGCTACTCAACCTGTTCTCACCGAATTGTGGGAGCGGTTCAGCTTCTACGGCATGCGGGCGATCCTCGTCCTCTTCCTGGTTGCCCCGCACAGTGATGACGGCCTTGGTCTGCTGGCTGACCACCGCCGCGGCGCGCTGTACTCCGGGCACAACGTGCCGTCGTACCTGCTCGCGCTGCCAGGCGGCTGGGTGCGCCGACCGGCTGGATCGGCACCCGACGCGCGGTGCTCGTCGGCGGCATCATCATCGCGACCGGACACTGCGTGCTCGCCGTGCCTGCCGGCGTGACGGTCTACCTCGGACTGATGTTGGTCGCGCTCGGCACCGGCCTGCTCCGCCGAACATCTCGGCGATGGTCGGCGAGCTGTACGACCAGTTGCCGGACAGCCACCACGCCAAGCGGGACTCAGGGTTCTCGCTGTTCTACCTGGCCATCAACGTCGGGGCCTGGGGCGGCGTGCTGGTGACGGGCTGGCTGGCCCATCGGTACGGCTGGCATGTCGGGTTCGCCGCGGCCGCGATCGGGATAGACCATCGCCGTAGTCCAATACGTGGCATCCGGGCGCATGCTCGGGGATGTCGGGCTCGAGGCGCGCCGGCTGCTGGACGCCTAGTCGCCGCAGCCCTACTCTGCGCCGGCCGCAACACATGGCCGTGATCGGCTTGATCGCGCTTGTCACGGCGGGTCGGCCCTGCTGGCCGCGGTCACCGGCCGGTCGATGGTGGACGTCGGTGCTCCTGCTTGATCCCGCCGATCGTCGTCGCGGTACTGATCCTGTTCTCTTCCGCACGATGTTGGGCGAGCACACCCTGACCGAGGCCGTGAACGCTCCTGGTACGTGGCCTACGTACCCGATCTTCCTCGGTGCGACACTGTTCTGGATGATCTACGACCAGGCCGGGAAACTGCTCAACCTCTTCGCCGCCGGACAAGGTCGACAACCGGATCTTCGGGTCTCGATTTCCCGGCGGCCTGGTACCTGTCGGTGAATCCGTTACTCATCCTGATCCTGGCGCCACTGTTCGCGGTCATGTGGGCGCAGGCTGGGGAGCGCGCACCGAGCACCCGGTCAAGTTCGCCATCGCCCTGCTGGGATCGGCGGGTCGTTCGCTCATCATGGCGGCTCCGCCGGTGCGGTGGCGGCCAAGGGCAGACTCTCCACCGTGTGGCTGCTCGCGGTCTACTTGGTACAGACGGTGGCCGAGTTGTTCCTCGCCCCGATCGGGCTCTCCGTCACGACCGAAGCTCGCGCCGGCCTCGATTCGCCGCGCCAGATGATGGCTCTCTGGTTCCTCGCCACGGCCACCGGCAACGCGGTCGGCGCGGCACGTGGCAGCAGACTCAGCGGCACGGCGCCCGACGCCGCCCGCCTACCATGGACTCCCTTTGGCGTGCCTCGGCGTGGTCGCGGGTTGCCTGTTCTCGCCTCGGCGCCGCGAATCGCTGACTGATGGCGGGTGTGGAGCGACCACCGTCGGTCCGGCGCCGGCTGCCCTCGTCCTGCTGCCGTTGCCGTGCCGCTAGCAGCCCGATCTTTGCCCCTGCTCGGTGCGAGGCGTACGTGCGGCCGGGGACTTCCCTACCGGCGCCACGGATCCGCTCGCTCATGCGGGGAAGAGTTCGACGTACCGGTGAGCGGCCCCCGTCTTCCTCGTGCGCGAGCTCAGGTTAGTCGGGGGCGCCGTCTGATCGGGCCGAGCCGCCAGCGATCGGTCAGCTGAGAACCCCCGAGAGTCGGACGCCAGACCGGGCGTCGCCATCCGACACTTCGTGGTTCGCCGATCGCCGCCGGAGGTGTGCGTGAGAGAAGGACGCGGCTGGCTCGACCAGCTCCTGATGGCGGGTTCTCGATTCCTCAACCAGAGAAGACGTGGCTTTCGATCGCGGTCGCGCTTTCGTTGGCGGTGCCGTGGTCGCGTACTCTGGCGACGGCTCTCGCCCAAGAAGGACTGGGGGAGTTCATTTCCTGATTGGCCAGGCAGGATCCCGTTCGGCGCCTTCCTTCTGCCTCGCCAATATCAAGTCCTGTACCACGCCTCAGATAGCTGCCTGAGAACTGCGCGTGCAAGACAAGGATGCGTGGCGAGCTTGGCATCCCGGTGAGTTACTGGAATGCCGTTGGATAACGAGAGGCAACGGTTCACACGGTTCAGGACTACACCCCGAGTGTATCTGGTTCTCCGAGACTTCCTTTCCGCGATCCTGCAGTGGACGACGGTCTTTGGGGCGATCGGCGCTGCAGTGGGTTCTCGCTCGGTACGCTGTCTTCCTGGTCGCGCGCGCGGCGGCGTGACATCTGGCATGGCGGAGCGGGAGTCGGGCTCAGCGCCGGCGACCTTCGCCGACCTCGTCCGGGGTGAGCTTGGTGAGGGGCGCGGCACAGCCGGACCGACGCGCTCGGCCAGTTGGCGCCGCGTGTGAAGCCCAGAGCGGGCGGCCGCGTCGCGCTGTGCGGGCCGTCTCGGCCTCGCGGCGGGCGCGCTATCGAGATCCCGCCGCACGAGGTCGGTCTCGAGCATCGGGCGGGCGTCTCGCCTCGCGGCGGACAGCGCCTCGAGGCGGGCCCCGGCGGCCTGAGCCAGCGCTCCCGAGCTCCTTTGCTCTGGATCATGCGCGCGGTCTGCAGCGCACGCTCCCGGCCCCTCCGCGATCGTGACCGGCCTCGTCCAGGGCGGAACGTATCTGGTGCCGCCGCTCGCCGCAGCCAGTGTTCGCGTGCGAGCGCGCTGCCCTGATGCGTCGCGGCGGCGCATGCTGCGCGCCTCAGTGAGCGCCGCGTCGCGCGCCCGTACCGCGTCCGCCAGCTCTCCAGACCCGGGCAGCGTCACGGTCGCGCACCGCCTCGGCGCTGGGAAGAGTCCTCGGTCGCCGCTACCGTGCGTAGCGCATCGTCGTTCGGCCTGCGCTGCTTGGATCGCGCCTCGCCTGACAGCGTCCGCAGCGGACCGTCGCGGCGCGCCCGGAAAGTGGCCGCCTCGGCGTCCGCGATCATGCCGGCGTCATGAGTGGCGACGGCTTCATCGGCCAGGCGGCGCGCGTTATCGGCCTCCCGCCACGGCGGCCTGGACCGCGCGCGATCCTCGGCGTCGACCCGTACCTTCGGAAGCTCGGACCGCAGTCCGGCAACCTCGTCCCCGCCAATGGTCGGCCTCGCGGCGAGCCTCGTCCCGCCGGATGTGGGCAGCCGCGATGTCATGCTGCGGTCTGCGCGTAGCGCACCGAGTCGAGCTGCCGCCACGCCGCCGGCGGGGGCAGCTCGGTGTGCGTAGAGCGCGTCGGTCAGCGTCTCCATGACCTTGTCGAGCCAAGTTCCACCACTTCGCTGAAGGCCTGTGCCACCGGTCCGGGCAGTCCGGGGCGCTGCTCGCTGGTCGCATCCGGGCGTTACGAGCCGCCTGAAGGCGCAGGCGTCGTCAAAGCTGTCACGGCAGTATCGGAACGGCCGCCCGTCGCAGAGGCCCAGCGCCGCGCCACCGGCCGTCCACAGTAGGCACACGGCCGGGTCGATACACCCTCGGCGATCTCGGGCTCGTCCGACAGCGGCTCGCCGGTCGGCGTCAGAGCACGTCATCTCGCGAAGTAGTCGTCCGGCCCCGCTGGGTTCGTACCACATCGGCGTGGATCACCGGACAGGCCGTGGTCTCCGGAGGGGTCCTCACGGGCCAAGCTTAGCCGTAGGCGGCCGTCGGCGCCCCGGTGCGACGCGGTTTCAGTCCCTTCCACAGCCGCAGGTACGGTGCCGGTGACGACGCCCGCCGCCTGCGCCCTCCCGGCGCGGAGCCGCGCCGGCGCACGGCGCCCAGCATCCAACAGGTTGCGGCCGATGGCTTGGTCGGGCCTTCGCGTGTCGGCCTCGATCATCGACGGTACGGGTGCCGGCGGCAGGCCGCCACCTGTGCTCCCCACGCGCGCTTTCGCGGCGAAGAGCCGTCGTAACCGGCGCCAGTACCACAACTCCGGTCGTAGCCGGCAGCTGGTCGAGGTCCACATTGGTCGGCGCGCCGGTGGCTGCACGCCGCCGTCGATGTAACGGCGACCGTTGATAGTGATCGGGCGGCCACACGCCGGGCACGGCACAGCCTCGCAGCCACCGCGTCCAACCATGGTGATGCCAACCGGCGCCGCGATCGAACACGACAAATTCACCGTCGTCGGCCGCGACCGGCGTGGACCCAGCAGCAGCGCCGCTGCGGGTGGCACAACCTGGCGTCGGCCAAGCGGCTTGCGAAGATGGTGGCGCGGCGATCCGGCCCCGGGGACCGGCTCCGCGGCCAGGGCCATCGCGCCGATCTTCGCCCGGACCGGCTGGGCGTTGCGGGCGATCGCCGTCGTGGCCAGTCTGAGCAACAACGGCGAGATCCCAGCCGAGCCGACTGTGCTCCGCCGTCGGCGGGAGTGAGCTGACGCTGGTAGGCCTGCTCCGGCCTGGTTCGCCGCTGGTGACGAGCGCGGCCAACAACGGGATCCGCGCTGATCGTACCCACGACGAGGTCCGGGCGTCGGTCAGGTCCGGCGCCGGTCTCTCGGCGAGTCCGGCCAGGATGCCCAGTTCCCACGCCACGCCGGTGATGCGCCACCACCGCCGAGCACCAGTGCTCTCTTGTCACTCCATGCCGGGTCCTCCCGTCGCTGAGATGTCCCGGGGGCCAGGCGTGCAACTCGCTGAGGTTGAGGATGACGACGCTCGATCGACGACCAAGACGAGGCCGCTGATTCGAGAGAGAGGGTTGCGCCTCCGCCGAGGAAGACGCGATCCCGATCGCGGCGATCAGGGCAGTGCCGAGGGCAGTACCAGACCGCGTAGGCCGTTCCGACCGCCATGGATTCTCAGCGCCTGGGCAAGCAGCACGAACGAGATCGCGTACGTGACCGCGTGGTGATTGTCGGCTGGCCAGAGCCGGGCGAAGCCGTTAAGCTGAACTTGAGTCACGCGATCGTGCCGATTACCTCGGCAACGATCGCGGCGGGAGAGCAACAGGTAGAGCCATGGGGTTCTTCCGATCGTCGGCGGTCGTCTCAGCATGCCATCCGCCGCCCAGCTCTCTCGGCCGAACGGGCACACGAGGATCGGCCCGTGCCCGTTCTCTCTGTCAGCGCGGGGGTGGCGAGACGCGCCGCCCGAGGTGCTCAGCTGGCCCGGAGTTTCGTGGCGCAGGCCCCGTGCGTCGCGCGAGACCAGTAATTGCGGGTTCTGGATTATCGGATGCGCGTTAAATAACTGATAACCGAGAAACGGACAAATAGACAAGCGAGGTTCGGCGCACTCATAATGACAGTTATGGTGTAAGTCGGAGTGCCGGTTCGCGGAGTCAGTTGCACTATATCGGCCGCGTCGCGGGTGGGTCGGCAGGTGCTCCTTCGAGGCGGTCGGCCGGCGCGGGTCAGGATGGCGCCGATCCGGCGGGCGTATCTATGAGTTCCGGCGGTCGATGAGATGTCGAAGTCGAAGCCAGGAAAGCGTCGCCATGGTGACCGCCATCGCGTCGAGGCTGTTCGACCCGGTCGTCAGGAGAGGAGGCAGGTCTACCGTCGATCTCCTCGACCAGACCTGATGACGGCGTGACGACGTCTCGACCGCCGTCGCAGTCAGCGTGCATCTGGAACCGGCCCTGTACCGATACGGGCGGACCGCCACCGCCGACGACGTGTACTCCGCCAGATCATCGGCCGGCGGCTCGCGAGGCGTGAACTGCGGGCCGGTTGGGAGTCCACGGCCGTATCCGGTCGACCGGTCGCTACACCTGATGGAGTTTGTCCTGACGCGATCAGGTACCACTCCGTCCGGTGCGTGGACTAATCGGTGCGGTCTACCGTCCGTCGAGGCCGTGCCCGAGTGGTTCCGATAGTCCATCCGCACCTTGAGATGGTCGCGGCATCGCCGCGGCCAGGAGCGTCAGACATCAGGGTCGACTGTGGACCCTCCGCCGCCGAGTGGCACAGTCATCGCACCTGATGCGCCAATCCCGTTCCCGCAGCCACCGGGAGCACCCACCCAACCTGGCCAACGCCCGCACCGAGCCTCCTCGATGCCGGCCACAAAGCCGCCGGCCGCGGTGCGCAGGCCGACCGCATCGCCACCGCCTCGTCGTCCTCGAGAAGCAAGGGAGGCACCGCGGTCAAGCGCCGAGGCAGTAGCCGCCACACCGAACTGGCGTGCGCGGGATAGCGCAGTGTCCGGCAGCTTCGCCACGTCGCGGCGCACGGTCCGGGCGGTGGACCTCCAGCCGGGCCGCCAGATCCTCACCCGGACCAGTCGCGGCGGCTCTGCAGCAGCGTGAGTAGCAGCGCAGCAGGCGGGCCGACGTCTCCAACACACGCCCAAAGTCTGCCGCGCCTGCTATCGCGGACGGAAGCTGTCCGCGATGCCGACTAGCGTGGACGGCATGACCAAGAACCGCAGAACATCACGGCCGTACCAGGATCGGGATGTACGCGCAAGACCGAGCTCGACGACCTGCCGGAGCGGCTTCCGGCCGGACCCGCTGGACCGCGCCGCTGCCCGGGCAAGCTGCCTGGGACACGAACGGTGTGCCGCAGCGGCACGCCGCGGCCGAACCGCACGGCCGCCACTGGCGGGAGCGGCTACGACTGGCGCGCGGCCGAGGCCGAGACTCAACGCGTTACCCGCAGTTCACTGACCAGCGATCGACGGGGTCGACGGCACTTCCTGCACGTCACGGTCGCCCGAGCCCGAGCGTTCCCTCTGCTCCTACGCACGGATGGCCGGGCTCGCCTCGTCCAGTTCTGGAGTGATCGGCCCGCTGCACGGATCCGCAGGCCTACGGCGGCGATCCGGGCGACGCCTTGACGTGGTGATCCCGTCGCGTGCCCGGGTTCGGGTTCTCCGGGTCCACTGGCAGATACCGGCTGGACGGCAAGCGGTGGTTGCCCGCCTGGGCCGAGCTGATGCGGCGGCTCAGATACGACCGTTACGGCGCTCAGGGCGGCGATATCGGCGCGATCGTGGCACCCGACCTGGGCCGGGTCGGACCCTGACCACGTCGGCGGTGCGCATGTCAACGCCGCTCGGTCGGCTTCATCCCGCTGGACCAGTGGCGGAGGAGGATCTGGCCGCACCACCGACACGCGAGCGGCGTCGGCTGGCGAAGATCGAGCACTTCACGACCGAAGAGTGGGGCTGGCAACCAGCTCAGTCGACCCGACCGGAGACGGTGGCGTACGCCCTGGGCGACTCACCCGTCGGCCAGCTCGCCTGGATCGTGGAGAAGTTCGCGGTCGTGGTCGTCGGTGGCCGCCACCGGCCCCGAGCGGGCGTTGACCGTGACCGGATGCTGACCAACATCACCCTGTACTGGCTGTGACCGGAACGGCCGGTACGTCCGCCAACTTCTACCACGAGGGCTCTCACTACGGGAGTGGGAGTTTCCGGTGCCGTCCGGCGTGCCCGCACGGCAGGCGTGGTCGTATTCGGCGAGGACGTTTCGATCCGCCGCTTCGCCGAACGAGATCCAACGTGATCACGCAGTGGACCGGGCTGAACACGGGCGAGCACGCCTCGCGGCCTTGGAGACCCCTGGAGCTGTTGACCGAGGACATCCCGTACGATTTCTTCCGCACCCATCCGCTGACGTTTTCGCTGTGAGATAGGACGAAATGGCGGCAAGCCTGACGCTGTCGACGAGGACGACTAGGCGGCGATCGGTTCCCAGCAGCGCCAAGCTCAAGCACCCGCTTGAGCTCGACCAGGTGGGCCGGCCAGCCTTGCCGGAACTCCTCGGCCAGCCGGTCGTCGCTGAAACCACTGTGGACCAACGTGACGTACGTCGATCCGCGCGAGCTGCGTAATGACCGGCGCCAGGGTCTCGCCGACGCCAGTGGCGTTGCGCCACGTGTAGGCGAGCACCTTTGTCTCGGTTCCAGTTCGGCAATCCGCTTCCGGGCCCAAGGTCGCGGCCGCCGAAGTCGCGTACCGCCCGCCGTAGCCGTTGGCTCCCGATTGTTGCCCGTCCGGCGGCCCGCTTGTTCGCACCTGAGGTCGGGTCGAGCAGGGGAGGCGAAGACCTTCTCCACAGGTACGTCGATGACGATGCGGACAAAGTGCGGTCGCCCTGGGCCCGGAGACACTGGAGTCGAAGGGTGGCATCAGCCTGTGCTCCGCCTGCTGTGCGCCACCAAGGGTTCGCCAGCGACACATGCCGGACAGCAACGCAGCGCGGTCGAGTCAGCCACGACGCCGGTGGTGGATTCGCCGACGCTCACGGTGCCCTCGCTCGTCGGGTGCCAGGGTGAAGGCTCCACGGTGGATCGGACCCTCGTCAAATGTCCAGGTGGACCGGAGCATCCGTCCGGCTCGGTGAGCGGTGGCCCGCCGCGGCCGGTTCCCCCTGCGGTGCGTACCGGCCCCAGAACCTCGTAGCGACCTTGGTCTGGCGAGGCGCTCGGCTGACTCGGCGGTCCATTCCGGAGGGGAGTTCGATCGCTGTCGGTGAGAGCCTTGAGCCGCGGTGTCAAAGGTCGGCGCGTCGATGCGCACGCGTAGGCGCAGCGAGTCGGTCTGCAGTGCGTCACGGCCCAACGAAAACGCCAGGTGCCTCGAGCCGCGAGTTGCCGCACTGTCGGTATGCATCTTCGACGCAGACGTTCGCGTCGGTTAACGCTCAGCATCCAGGTCATGACCCGATCGCCCGACCGGCAGCGCTGTCACGGCAGTGTTGTCTTCGTCGTGGCGCGAAGCGCTCCTGGTCGCCCATCGTGGTCGGAAAGCGACCACGTGGTTCAGGACTGACCACCGGCCGAGAAGGCCGGTGGCGGCGCGACCGTGGTGCGAGCGATGCCGGGTCACCCTCGTCGGTCACGCAGCGTGGCGGCGGCGCTGCCTGGTCGGCACATTCGTATACCGGGCTGCCCTGACCGTGGCCGGCGCGCTGGGCCGCTTCCGCTTTCGGCGCTGGACGACGCGGCGCTGGACCGCCGCGCTCCCGTACGCGCCCTGCCGCGCGCTGCGCTCGCCGCGAAGCTTCAGCCGAGATCAATGACTCCGTGTGGCCTATACGCGGTCAGATCAGCACTGCGACCACCTGGCCCTGCTGGTCTCCGCGCTGCTGATCGAGCACAATACGTAACTGACCAG
>ERZ1370068.2659-contig-1797_pt1 | contig 28622 bp, 52 predicted proteins | sample MGYA00561227_ERZ1370068 | MGnify/ENA primary metagenome ERZ1370068 (study PRJEB38410, sample SAMEA6850437) | metagenome | study: Metagenomic assessment of the ecological functions of the soil: analysis of the soil microbiota associated with the...
ACACTTCGTTCAGTTACGTATTGCTTCGGCCCAGGGCTCGCTTGATGCCGTCTTCCGTCACCGTCTCCTTACCGATTCCCGGCCTCGGTTTCAAAGCCTTGCCTGTTGAGATGAGCACAGATGTCGGGCACGCCGAAATGTTCAGGGTGCCCAGCGGGAAACGCCCTGAGAGCCATTCGTGCGCCAACGTCACAGACGGCCTGATCTCACTTTGGAGTTCAGGGTGGCACCGCGCAATACCATCACTATTGAGCCAGGCTCTAAAACCTTCGCATTCGACTATTGGGGTGGTACCAATCGGGCGGAAGCGTAGGCGGATTGAAAAAGATGCGACGGATTGTAATAGTGGATCTCCGCGTTGATGAACGCGGTGGCCGGGATCGGTTCAGGCAGGTCAAACTCATCGTGGTAGATACCGTCCTTGATGGACTGCCCCTGCCCCTTCGGCCGATGATTTTCAGGCCATCCCGCTTTTGCAGCAGCCGCGCGAGCGCTCTTGTGCAAGCGCAAACCCCTCAACTCTGACACCGAGCGAGGGATAACAAAACTCATTCTCATCGCTGGGACCACGTTGATCGTGGTCCGCTTCCTTCCGAGCGAATTCTTGAAGCGTCATTGGCGCTCGAATGCAAGGAAGGTAAGGGCCTCGATAATGTCCCAATGAGTTTATCGGCCATACCCGTCACGCCCTCTCATCTTCACAACATTGTTTCCGCCAATGGCCTTGCCATCGCAATAGGAAGCCCAGTCAGCCGATAGCCGGCGCCGCTTGGCCCGCATGTCGCCGCGCCGATAGGCGGCCTCCACCTTGTCGGGAACGGTGTGAGCCATCGCGATCTCTGACATTTCGTTCGGGTACGCGGTCAGGTCGCCGGCCCAGTCCTTGAACGTCGACCGGAAACCGTGAACGGTCGCGCAGTCCGGCGAATAGCCCGTGCCCTTAAGCAGCTCCGACATGGCGGCATTCGAGAGCCGAGCACCTTCCTTGCCACCGGGAACAGGTACTGGCCTTCCACCGGAACGGCCTCAGGGCGGCAAGCGCCTGCCTCGTCAGCGGAACAACATGGTCCCGCTTCCGCGGCGCCCTTCTTGCCCTTCATCTTCCACGCCGGCACCGGTCAAAGCTTGTCAGTCTTGTTGATCTCCCGACGCGCTGGCGCCGATGGTGTCGCCGGTTCGGGCAATCGTCAGGATGGTGAACTCCAGCGCGCGGGCGCTAACCCCCTCCTTGGCGCGCAGCTTCGTCATGAACTCCGGCAGCTCGGCATAGGCGGCGCCGGGTGGTTTCTCGACAGGAGAAACCTGACGATTTCGAGCGCGCGCAAGTTGGTTCGAGATGCGCCCCGCCAACGCGGCCGGAGTTCTCGCCAGAGCGCAACGGGGAGCCTTCGCGCGGTCAGGACTCTTCTCAATTCGCCCGCGGACACGGCTGGCGGTTTCGGTCTTGCTGTTCCCAGATCGGTTGCGATGATCTTCATGACGTGGGCAGTCTCGACCAGCTGCACCTGAAGGTTCCCAATGTACCGGATAGGCGTAGGTCTCCAGGGTCGCTGCCCATTGCCCGGCGTGTTTGTCGCTCTTCCAGCTCGATTTGTGCGCGGCAATGCTGGCCACTCGGCACACTCCTTGAAGGTGAGCAGCCTTGCGCTATTGCGGCAGCCTGTTCGGCCTTACGGCCCGCCCGCTCCGTCAATGGGGTCTATGCCGTCCACGACGAGCCCGTAGGCCGCGTCCCGCTTCTTGCGGGCATCCTTGAAGCAAATCAAAGTCACCCACAGGCCCATCTTCCGGGCGGGTACCGGCCATCATGAACCGGAACACCCAGGACTTTGTTTCGTAAGGTTGAGACTTGCAGATAGAGCCCTCCACCATCGCCATAGAGGCCGGGCCAGGTCCTGCTTTTCCAGTGAACTTGACTGAAAGCTTGTTGGTGGGTCGGGCGCCATCGCATTTCCCCTATGTACGATCCTACGTACAAACATGCGTAGATTTGGCTGGACTACAATAAGCAATGCTGGACTATGAAAACACAGAAAAGCCCGTAGAATCGGGGTTAGTTGAACTCTATTGGATGGCGCTGGACATGAAAAGAATCCCTCCGGCTCCGCCAAAAGCCCGAAAATGCTCCGGGATTTTGGTATTTCTTCATTCTTGCCCACACTTTTGCCCGCTCGCAAATTGGCGCTGTTGGACGAAGAGAAAATCAACTCGGCTCAGCGAGCCCAGCTTCACGCCCGAGCCGCTCGATCCGATCGTAACCATCCTGATTGGCGGTGTCGCGGCCATCGGGCGCTGATGTCAGCCCGCTGTTCACGGATGACGGGCGCCGCACTCTTGTAGTCAAAGCTTCACAAACCTGCGGCAGGCTTAGCGAGCCGGCATTTAAGCAGCGGACCGGGGAAATACCAACGCCGCCGAGCGATCATACTCCGCTCTGGCCGGCGTTGTGTCTTGCAAAGGGAATTAACCCCACTCGTCACAGGACGACGATAAATGATTGATCAACAGTTGGCTCGCTTGCGTACGCATCGCAGTAATATTCAACGCTATCGCAACCTATTGCAAACCAGCCTGACAGAGCTTGAGCGCCAGTTTGTCGAAAAGCGCTCGGCCAGAAGAGCAATCAGAACCTGGAGAGCTTTGGCCGCTTCGCGTCGACAATGAACTTCGCGCAGGGCGCAGCCGAAGAGCGGCCTCGGTGCCGGGGCTGGCTTGCGCCGGGGCCGCTCCTCGCGCGCGTCCCGTCTGTGAACGCAAGGTCATCATACTGAGAGAACGTGGCAGCGCAGCGATGCGACAAACGCGGCGTCGCATGAAGCGGCGTGGTTCTTTTATCTGTCAGGACCGGCTGTGTCGCTTCCAGCATAGCGGAACCGGCCTTCGTGGAGCGCCTTGGCCCTCGGCAGCTGTCAGCTCTGGCGACGAGGTGATCCATGGCGTTCGTACCCCAGTCAGAAATCAAACCTGACAGAGCACGCGCCAGAAGTCGACTGAGAGCTGTCGAACTTCGCGAAGCGCGAAAATGAGTTTCATGAGTGGCGCGCTGAGCGGCAAGAGCGCCGCCGAGCGGTATCGGCCTCGCCTGTACGAGCCTCCGAAGAGAGGTTGCGTCCAGGAACAGCGGCACCGTCAGTTACCGGACCTGCTTTGTCAACTGCCTGATGATGGCTGACATCGTTCAAAGTTCGGGGCGCCTCCGACGGGCCTCGCTGCCACGATTTCGGGGCGAACGCCTGTCACGTGTCACGGATGTCCCGGCCGATCACATCACCAGCGCCCCGTCCGTCGGCGGAAGATCCGGGTCTGCCAGCGGACATCGGAAGTGGTTTCTCTGCGAGAGAAAGTAGCTCGATGCCGGACTCGCGGCACGGGCCATGTATCGTCAACATCATCAAGCAGACTCGGCGATCAAGCGGGCCGAACTCGTCTCGCGTGTAACGTCCCGCTGCGCTGCCAGCGAGAGCCACAGCAGCAGTGTTACGGCTCAAGCCGGATTTTTGCGGAGCGCGGGGGCGCATCCAGAAATCATGTTTTATGTGCAAGCGTGCTACCGGCTTGCCTTGTTGATCGGCCAGCGTCATCAGTAAAAGGTTCCGGCCAAACGGTTCCGTTTGGCTTGCTGGAACTGTGCTCTCCCGGACGGCGGTTGGCTGTCGTGTCGGTCATCGCCCTATTTGAGTGCGTGGGCAACCGGAAGCGGCCAGGCCTGCGCTTCCACGGGAGCATTGCACATGAAGAGTTTTTCAAGGTCGTTGCCTGGATTGCGGCCGCTTTTGTAGGGGCTTTTATTTTGGAACGTAACTCCCGATTTTCGACCGATCGTCACTTGGCTTTTTGGCGGCAGGCATTCCATCTGCTACGTCTTTAGTCCGGGCTATCGTTGAAGCAACAATTAAGCGCGATCCTATGGGACGCGAACTACTAGCGCTTCGCCCGCCAAAGCGCGATGCCGCCGCCAATCATCTGGCGTTACTAGGGATCGCAAAGTGACTCGTCATTCTGAAAGAGTGCGCTTGAGCAGCGCCGTCTCCGACAGACGATCGATGCGGGAAGGAAGGCCTCAGATGAGGCAAAGAAGTGGTCGCCGCGCGACAGTTGCCGGATGATGCGGCATCATGATCGTGGCGCGCCGAACCGACAAAAGGAAGTTCGAGGAGCGCGGACTTCGCGATCGTGCTCGGGTTCTATCGGTTGTCAGCACACAACGCTGAAACCGGCTGGAATGCGACTGCCTGGTCAGCTACGCAGCGGACGCGCGTCCAACAGGCACAAAAAACGTGGGCGGTCACATTCGCCAGATGCATGCTCCGCCAGGGGTCGATCTCATCGACGGAGTAGATTCTTTCTGGCGGATCATCATAATCGATCTTCTGGCGTGGATCGTCAGCGATCGAACAAACGTCAAAAGGTTCTTCCGGCGGATCTTCGGGCGAGGTCAGGATAGAGCTGCGGCGCACAGCCGCGGCCAAAGCTCGGCTCGTCGCGAATTCCCTGACGCGTTTTCTCAACCAAAAACTCCTGGCAGTAGCGCGGTCGCGCCGGGCACTCCAGAACCCTCCGTTCCCGCCAGGTTGGCAGCGACGATCCCACGCAGCTTTGTAGGCGCGGATGAGGAGGTCGGTATGTGTCGCCGGCGACGTATACATGTCAATATCGTCATTAAGCAATTAGGTCCAACCACGTCACGCGATCGGTATAATTGTGTCAGTCAGGACTTTGGGGCATTTGCTTTTGCTGATCGGCTTGGCTGCCTGAAGGCTACGCCATGGCTGCCGCCTATGGCGTGTGAACTTCACAAAATCACCGTCCCACAGTGAATCCCGAAAAAGACATATGATTCGCGGTCGACCGCCCGTCGACGTTCCAGTGCCCTGTCGAACAGCGGGACGACGTCCATCGCCGCTTCCCGTGCCCTCTGCCGCCTCTTGAGCCGGCCCCGGGCGACGTAGGCACCTCGTCCCGATCGATCTCCGACCCGACGGCACCGTGCGTTGTCGCTGGTCCTGGATTCGGCCGCTCAGGATGGTGTATTCGAGCGCCCGCGCGCTCAGACTGTCCCGCCGGCGGAGTTCGCCATGAGCGCGGCAGGCTGCGCATATAAAGGGCAGCGCCTTGTACTGGGGGAGACCTGGGATTTCGGGGGCAGCAGCTTGTCCCGCAGCCCCTTCCACCACGCGCCCTTGAGGGAACTGAGTGACTAGCCCGGCTCCCCCGACCGGACACGAGGCAGAAAGCCGCCCGGGCGATTTTTCACGCGCGAGGGAAGCTGTCGGCACGTCGGTGCTGCTTTCGCTGGTAGCGCCGTCATCCAGGCGCGGGCTTCGCGCTGCGCGGTGGCGATCTCGGCATCCGACATCATCTCGGCGACCTCGCGGCGCATGCGACGATCGCGTCCGCGCGGCCCTTCAGGGCGGCGAGATTGAACCATTTGTGGGCCGCGACGAGATTGACGACGCCGGAACGGCCGCTCGCCCAGTACAGGCCGCGCTCGAACAGCACGTCCGGGATCGCGGTCGCTTCCACCGGCGTTGCCGTCTCCAGATCGAAGTGTCCCTGAAACATCGCAGTCTCCCCTTTTATTGTTGGCCGCCCTCCCCCGAGCGCGGCCCCTGTCCACTGTTCAAAAACGTCCCCGTTATTCCCTAACGCCGTTTGCCGGCTTGTTGGGAGCGATCATGACCGATCAAATTTGAAGGGCAGTTTAAGGTTCGCGATGAACGGGGTGTAAACGCGCGCGGTGCGCACCGTCCGATACGGAATCGCAGAAGTGCCTGTGTCGCAGGGATTAGTCTGCTAGATCGTGAAGACCGGTTTACCCTGCCGTTTCGCACAACGATAACCATTGCGCGCAACGTTCGCGTGCGTCATCGATCGCGAAAGCCGCGATCCGCGATTACGCGACAACGTCCCGCGATGATTCCGAGCGCAGGGCGTCGCGGACTATCGCCGGACGGCGCACTGGCGCGATCATGCGGGCCGCGAACCGCATGGTCGGCCGAACAGGCCGGACGATCGAACGATAGAGATTTGGGAAGATCAAAGCGCCGGCGCCAAGTCGCGCGGTAACGTTGGAACGAGGGCGTCGGCGAACACGTCAGGACCAGATTTCGACCGGGCCTTGGGCCCGGTGAAATTGCGGAGCTCGAGAGATCCGCACCGAACGAAGAAAACCTGTTTCTTCTGCCGGACCGGTTCTTGAAAGAGCGAACTCTTCCGAAATACGATCCAGCCGTTTGACCTGATGTCTCGCCGACACCCTCTTTCGTCGACCAGAGCCATCCGATTCAGATCGCTTCGTGAAAGCAGATCGTCCTGGAGGCTCGTGTGACGTGCCGGCATCAAGCCGCCGGCAATTCTCTCGAGAAGCGAGAGTTACTTCTTCTTCTTCGCGACCTTGCGGGTCTTCTTCGCAGTCTTCTTCACTGCGCTCTTCGCCTTCTTTGCCTTCTTAGCTTTCTTGGCCATGTTGCCCTCCTAATGTAAGTGAGATGGCTTAGTTCGCTGCGTGCACTCGGGAATCGAGATGCACTACATCCCGAATACACCAACACATTCGAAAAAACAGCGTCCCGCTTAAGGAAGTGTTGACGCGGCGATGCGAGAGCGCGCAGCGAAGCGCTGACTCGGCGAGCACACAGCAGCGTTCGCGCATGCGATGCAAAAAGTGCACGCAGCGACCGGCATCGGCATTTGTCAATATTGCAGGAAATGCCTGTGCCGCAGATGTTTCTTTGATTCACGTGCTTGATCGATCGACGCGCGATCGAGCGTTATCGCGACTCATCGCGAGCCGTCAAAATGCGCGCGTGCGCGGACTCTGAGTCGCGAGTTTTGGCAATAAAAAATTTTCGTGGTCACAGCGCCGGCGTCTCATCGGCGCTCGCCAAAACCGGATTTTTGGACGAATCGCGTGCGACCGATCTGCAACGGCGTCTTGCCGTCGTGACGACGCGATTCCGGCTCGCGACGAGCGATCGATGCAGCGCTTGCGTGCGTCGATCGCGACGACGTCGACGATGCAGCCGTCCCGTTACGGCGACGCTTTCAGATGCCGAGCTTCGACTTCAGGAGATCGTTGACCGCTTGCGGGTTGGCCTTGCCGCCGGACGACTTCATCACCTGGCCGACGAACCAGCCGACCAGCTGCGGCTTCGGCTTTCGCCTGCGCCACCTTGTCCGGATTGGCCGCGATGATGTCGTCGACCACCTTCTCGATCGCGCCGAGGTCGGTGACCTGCTTCATGCCGCGCGCTTCGACCAGCGCGCGCGGGTCGCCGCCCTCCTGCCAGACGATCTCGAACAGATCCTTGGCGATCTTTCCGGAGATGGTGCCCTCGCCGATCAGGTCGACGATGGCGCCAAGCTGCTCGGCCGAGACCGGCGAGCGCCGAATATCCCGGCCTTCCTTGTTGAGGCGCCCGAACAGCTCGTTGATCACCCAGTTGGCCGCGAGCTTGCCGTCGCGCGCCTTGTCGGCGAGCCTTGCCAGCACCGCCTCGTAGAAATCCGCGCTCTCGCGCTCGGCCACCAGCACGCCGGCGTCGTAGGGCGACAGGCCGAAGCCCGTCGATGAAGCGCGCCTTCTTCTGGTCCGGCAGTTCCGGCAGGTTCGCCTTCAGCCCGTCGACATAGGCCTCGCGTGAACTCGAGCGGCAGCAGATCGGGATCCGGGAAATAGCGGTAGTCGTGCGCCTCTTCCTTGGAGCGCATCGAGCGCGTCTCGCCCTTGTTGGGATCGAACAGCCGCGTTTCCTGGTCGATCGACGCCGCCGTCCTCGATGATCTCGATCTGGCGCCGCGCCTCGTACTCGATCGCCTGGCCGATGAAGTTGATCGAGTTCATGTTCTTGATCTCGCAGCGGGTGCCGAGCGGCCCGCCCGGCTTGCGCACGGAGACGTTGACGTCGGCGCGCAGTGAGCCCTTCTCCATGTCGCCGTCGCAGGTGCCGAGATAGCGCAGGATCGAGCGCAGCTTGGTCACATAGGCCTTGGCCTGCTCGGCATCGCGGATGTCGGGCTTGGAGACGATCTCCATCAGCGCCACGCCGGAGCGGTTGAGATCGACATAGGACATGGTCGGGCTGCTGGTCGTGCAGCGATTTGCCGGCGTCCTGCTCCAGATGCAGCCGCTCGATGCCGACCGTGACGGTCTTGCCGCCGTCGAGTTCGACCACGACCTCGCCCTCGCCCACGATCGGCGACTTGTACTGGCTGATCTGGTAGCCCTGCGGCAGATCCGGATAGAAATAGTTCTTGCGGTCGAACACCGAGCGCAGATTGATCTGCGCGTTCAGCCCGAGCCCGGTGCGCACCGCCTGCCGGACGCATTCCTCGTTGATGACGGGCAGCATGCCCGGCATCGCCGCATCGACCAGCGAGACATGGCTGTTCGGCTCGCCGCCGAATTCGGTCGAGGCGCCGGAGAACAGCTTTGACTTCGAGGTGACCTGGGCGTGGACTTCCATGCCCGATCACGACTTCCCAGTCGCCGGTTGCGCCCTTGATCAGTTTTGCCGGTTTGACTGCCGCGTTCATGCTTTTCCACTCCCGAGCAGCGCGGAGACGATCCGCTCCCATTCGGCTTCCAGAGAATCCTTCGCCACCGGCTGGCCGGCCTGCCGGTACCAGTAACCGGCATTGCCGAGATCGCCTTCGACCCGGTGCAGATAGGCGTGAACCCAGGCGGCGTCCGCGGTCTCTTCGTCCTGCACGATCTTGTGCGCCTGGTCCCACTGGCCCTTGGCGGCCCACCACAACGCGGCCAGCGGCGGTTCCAGCGCCGGCGCCGGCGCATGCGTCCGACGAGGCTGGCGCGGAAATCCGCCATGCTCTACCACCACCTCGGCGGCGTGAAGCGGCCCGGCCGCCTGCTCGATCACCTCGCCGAGCGAGAACAGCGTCTCTTCGTCGAACGGACGGCCGATCAGTTGCAGGCCGAGCGGCAGGCCCTGCGCATCCTTGCCGGCGGGAACCGCGATGCCCGGCAGTCCCGCCATGTTCACCGTCACCGTGAAGATGTCGTTGAGATACATCTCGACCGGATCGGCGCCCTTCTCGCCGACGCCGAACGCCGCCGACGGCGTCGCCGGCGTCAGGATCGCGTTGACGCCCTTGGCGAAGCAATCCTCAAAATCCTTCTTGATCAGGGTGCGCACCTTTTGCGCGCGCAGATAATAGGCGTCGTAATAGCCGGCCGAGAGCACATAGGTGCCGATCATGACGCGGCGGCGCACTTCGTCGCCAAAGCCTTCGGCGCGGGTGTTCTCGTACATCTCGCCGATCGAGCGGCCCGGGCACGCGCAGGCCGTAGCGCACGCCGTCGTAGCGCGCGAGGTTCGACGAGGCCTCCGCCGGCGCCACGATGTAATAGGCCGGCAGCGCGTATTTGGTGTGCGGCAGCGACACCTCGACCAGTTCGGCGCCGGCCGCCTTCAGCCAGGCCGCGCCCTCGCTCCAGAGCTTTTCGATTTCCGCCGGCATGCCGTCGAGGCGATATTCCTTCGGGATGCCGATCTTCATGCCCTTGACGGATTTTCCGATCGCGGCCTCGTAGTCCGGCACCGCGCGATCGACCGACGTGGTGTCCTTGGGATCGTGCCCCGCCATCGAGCGCATCAGGATCGCGGCGTCGCGCACGGTGCGCGCGATCGGGCCGGCCTGATCGAGCGAGGACGCGAAGGCCACGATGCCCCAGCGCGAGCAGCGGCCGTAGGTCGGCTTGACGCCGACGGTCGCGGTGAACGCCGCGGGCTGGCGGATCGAGCCGCCGGTGTCGGTCGCGGTCGCGCCCATGCACAGCAGCGCCGCCACCGCCGACGCCGATCCGCCGGACGAGCCGCCCGGCACCAGCGTGGTGTTGGAGCCCTCGCGCCGCCACGGATTGACCACCGGGCCGAAGCACGAGGTCTCGTTCGACGAGCCCATCGCGAATTCGTCATTGTTGAGCTTGCCGAGCATCACCGCGCCGTCGCGCCAGAGCTGCGAGGTCACGGTGGACTCGTAAGGCGGCACGAAATTGCCGAGGATCTTTGAGCACGCGGTGGTGCGCACGTCCTTGGTCGCGAACAGATCCTTGATCCCGAGCGGAATGCCCGCCAGCGGGCCGCCCTCGCCCCTGGCGATCCTGGCGTCGACCGCGCGCGCCATGGCGCGGGCCTGATCCGGCGTTTCCAGGATGAAGGCATTGAGCGCGCGCGCCGCCTCGATCGCGGCAAGATGCGCGTCGGTCAGTTCAAGCGAGGTGAAAGACTTGTTCGCGAGGCCGTCCTGGCCTCGGCGATCGTCATCGATGTCAATCAGTGTCATTTATTGATCGGGCTGCAGAAGAACGGAGACAGCGTCTTGTCGTTGGCGGGGTCGTTCGGCTTGGCCCGCGTCTTGTCGGCGGCCTCGAGCGCGATCGAGCACGGCGTCCATCGCCTTGTCGGGATCGGCGACCTTGCCCTGCCGCTCCATCGCGTCGAGATAGTTCATGTAGGCCTGATAGGCCTTTTCATCGTCGCAGAGCAGACACATCGGACTTTCCGATCTCGAACTAAGGATAAAGTCTATTCGACGACCTTCGGCACCAGGAAGAAATGGTTCACGGTGTCGGGCGCGTTTCTGACCACGTCATCGGCGATCTCGCCGTCATTGACCACGTCGGGACGCTTCTTCATCTCCATCGGGGTCACCGAGGTCATCGGTTCGACGCCGTCGACGTTCACTTCCGAGAGCTGCTCCACGAAAGCCAGCATGGCGTTCAGTTCGCCCTGCAGATGGGGAACCTCGGCCTCAGTGACCGCGATCCGCGCAAGATGCGCGATGCGGCGAACGGTGGCGGCATCAACGGACATATATATGGGCCTCGAACGGGAACTGCACCCGCCGTATAGCAGAGGCCGCTTTTGCGCCGCAACCGCGGGAACACGCCGCTCGGGCATTTCAGGCTCCGATTGCCGCCGCGAGGGGCTTAAATGCCGGGGTCGAGGCGAACTATCGCGCAGATCGTGCGCCGGGGCCCGGGATTTCGAGGGCAAAAGCCGCCGACGAAACCATTTTTGGCCGCCGACGCAGTCGTTTTGAAACAGTCGCGGCGTGTACTCGCGCCAACATTGTGGAGGCCGTGGCATGTGGACAATGGAACACGACAGCGCCGGATCGGAACAGCTGGGATCCCTGCCCTTTGGTCAATCAGGTACCGCAGTCGGCGCAGCGATCCTATATCTCGCCTGCTCTGGCCTGACAAACCGGAGGCGAGATCATGTCCAAAGCAAAAGAGCTGCAGGAAAGGGCTGACATGTTCGAGCGGCGCGCTGAAGATGCGACCGATCCGATCTCGAAGCGCCACTACAAGGAGATGGCTGCGCATTATCGATCGCTCGCCGTCGAACATCTGGACGTCAACCGCGACGAACCGGCGCACTAGCCGGATAGCGCCTGAAGTCTTGCGAGCGCCGCACCCGCCAGCGCCCGCGTTAGTTCTGTGGCCGGCATCTCGCGGCCCATTCGAACCGCCTGACCGGCCCACAGATTGGTGAAATCGACCTTGCCGAGCTTTTCGGCGGCCGCCTTCAGCGGGCGCGAGGCCGGTCGCGGCGTGCGGAAACGCCGGTGCATCCGGCGAGATCGGACCGACCTCGCGCATGACCCGGTTGGCGACGCCGCGCGCGGGACGCCCGGTCATGACGTTCGTAATGACGGTGGAATCATCATGCGCCTGCGCCAGCGCCGTACGCGCGCGGCGCGATCAACTTTGGATTCCGCGCAGCGCAGATAGGCCGCTGCCGATCTGCACGCCCGAAGCGCCCAGCGCAAAGCGGCCGCGATCCCGCGTCCGTCGGCAATGCCACCGGCCGCGATCACCGGCACCTTCACGGCATCGACCACCTGCGGCACCAGCGCGAAGGTGCCGGGCTGCTCGGCGATATTCTTCGGTCAGGAACATGCCGCGATGGCCGCCGGCTTCCGCGCCTTGCGCGATGATGACGTCGGCGCCGTTCTCCTCGAGCCAGATCGCCTCTTTCACGATAGTCGCCGACGACATCACGATAGCGCCGGCCGCCTTGACGCGCTTCACCAGCGCCGGCTCCGGCAGGCCGAAATGGAAGCTCACCACTTCGGGCTTCATCTCCTCTACCAGCGCGCACATCGCCTCATCGAACGGCGCGCGGTTGGCGGCATTGACCGGCGCTGCGGGATCGAGGCCCAATTCCTTGTAATAGGGCATGAGCCGCGCCTTCCAGCCGGCTTCACGCGAGGGATCGGCCGCGACCGGCTTGTGGCAGAAGAAGTTCATGATTGATCGGCGCCGCGACGCGCTGGCGAACGATGTTGATCTGCTCGCGCGCCTTCTCCGCCGAGAGCAAGCGCGCATGGCAGCGAGCCCAGCGCCCCGCCCTGTGCCGCCGCGATCACGAGGTCGGCGTCCATCGCGCCCGCCATCGGCGCCAGCACGATCGGGAATTCGGTCTTGAAGAGGTCGAGAAGTCGGCGGTCTGGCCACATGGTTCTGCTCGCTTGCATGAATGGAGATGGCTAACGGATCAGACTCTAATGCTGCGGAGGAGTTGCGCCGTCCGCTGAGGATCTGGTCGGCTTCGGTGACGATCCTGTCAATGATCTCGGCGGCCGGCGGGATGTCATGGATCAGGCCCGACCGCTTCGCCGGCAATGACAGCGGCGATGTCGAAATTGCCGGCGGCCCTGGCGGCGGCATATTCGGCCGCGACGGCGTTGACGTTTTGCAGCAGTTCGACCTCGCGGCCCATCCAGCGCCGGGCATGATCGTTGATCAGGCAGCGGCCGTTGAACGGCGCCGGCCAGACATTGTTCCGCGACAGGTCGAAGATGATGCTCCGGACGCTGCTGCCGCTGGTCGCGGCACAGATCCGCTGCTTGGCTTCGTCGGCGCCGTCGCATTCCTGGCTGGCGTAAAAGCGCGTGCCGAGCAGCACGCCGGACGCGCCCAGCATCATCATCGCCGCCAGCCCGCGGCCGTCGCCGATGCCGCCGGCGGCAGCGACCGGCACCCGCCCTGCCACGAGATCGACAATCGCCGGCACGATGTCGACGGTGGTGCGGGACGCGCCGTGGCCGCCGGCCTCGCTGCCCTGCGCGATCAGCATGTCGGCACCGGCATCGAGTGCCTGCCGCGCCATGGCTTCGTCCTGGACCTGGCAGATCAACAGCGCGCCGGCGGATTTGACCTGGCGGCGCAAACGGTTTGGGATCGCCGAACGAGAGCATGATTGCGCGCGGCTTTACGGTAAGCGCGATGTCCAGCAGTTCCGGCCGCTTCGCGAGGCTCCAGGTGATGAAGCCGATGCCGAAGGGCGCGGATACGCCCCTAAGCTTGGCCGTCTCCTGCTCCAGCCACGCGCGATCGCCATAGCCGCCGCCCAGAATGCCAAACCCTCCGGCGGCGCTGACCGCCGCCGTCAGCCGCGCGCCGGCAATCACGTCCATCGGCGCCGGACAGGATCGGATGCGCGATGCCCAAGAGAGCGCGTCAATGGCGTGCTGATCGACATGTCCGCCCTTCTGCCATCCCTTGCAATCTGGACAGATAATCTAGGCCGAAGCTATCATTCTCAGAAAATGAATACTAGAGAATGCTAGCCATCTCTAAAACGAAACGGAGGTGCCCTTCCATGGAATTGAGCGATCTCGTGACCTTTTCGACAGTCGCGCGCCTCGGCGGCATCACCCGCGCCGCCGACGAACTCAACACCGTGCAGTCCAACGTCACCCAGCGGGTGAAGGCGCTGGAAGCCGAGATCGGCACCGCGCTGTTCGAGCGGCATAGCCGCGGCATGACGCTGACCGGCGCCGGCCGCCGTCTGCTTGCCCTATGCGCAGCGGATGGCCGCGCTGTCGCGCGAGGCGGTGCTGGCCGCGCGCGACGACGGCGAGCCGAAGGGACCGCTGTCGATCGGCTCGATGGAGACGACTGCCGCGGTACGCCTGCCTGCCCTGCTCGCCGAATTTCATCGGCGCTTTCCGGCGGTGCGCTTGAGCGCTGCGGACCGCGACCGACTGCCGATCTGGTTGCCGCCGTGCTCGACGGCGCGCTGGACGGCGCCTTCGTCGCCGGCCCGATCGACCACGCCGAACTCAGCTCGACGGTGACGCTTTCACGGAAGAACTGGTGCTCGTGACGGCGCGGCGCTGGACCAGCCTTGCCGGCCTTGCGCGCGGGCACGCCGGAATCCGGACCCACCGCGCTGGTGTTCCGCACCGGCTGCACCTACCGGCAACGGCTCGAACAGGTGTTTTCGGAGTTCGGCTGGCCGTCCGCGGCGCGGTTCGAACTCGGCACGCTCGACGGCATGATCGGCTGCGTCGCCGCCGACATGGGCGTGACGCTGCTGCCGCGCGCCGTTGTCGGGCAGAACGAACAGCCGTCAGCATTCCACAACGCTGAGCGCCGTCGCAATCAGGGTCGAGACGCTCTTCATCCAGCGCCGCAGCGCGCACCAATACAGTGCGCTGCAGGGTTTTGTCGTCCTGCCTGAACAAAAACGGCGACGTCATCGCCGCCTGATCATTCCAGCGCCGCAGCGCGACGACTGGCCCAGACCGCCTCGACCAGCCCGAACGGCCAGGCGCCCTGCAGGAATCCGTAAGCCGATCCAAGCGCGCACGCGCCTGCGAAGCCGAGGATGAACCAATGGCTGTGATCTTCCAGCGCGTAACACGCGAGCATCGCGGTCACCGCGAACAGACCGAACAAATTCAGGGCATCCATCGTGTCACCTCATTCGCGCTCGTTCCGCTGCGCGAAATTTCCGCCGCCATATTTCTGTAACAAATCAGTTTGCGCTGCACGCGATCGTGCTGCGGCCTTCGATCGCAGTTTGCAAGCAGCCTCAAAAATTTTGGATCGCCGCGCACTACTACGTTAGTATGAGGCGCTAGCTACCAACAACCATAACGTCAACATCCGGGAGGAACTGCGATGCGCAACGCGTTCGTGTTGTGCTGTTCTGGCTGCCCTGTTGGGTACGGTCGGAACGGCAAGCGCTCAAGACTGGACGAAATCGAAATGGGGACCGAACGACGAGATCGGCGCCGCCAACTACATGACGCCGGAGCTCGTCGTGAAGGCCGCCGGGCTGGTCAAGACCGGCAAGACCTATGCGCTCGGCATCCCGATCGACTCCAAGACGCCCGCCTACCCGCCGCGCACCTTCAAGATCACTGATCGTTCAGCCGGGACAGGCCGGCAGCTCACGGCCTCGGCCCGAACAAGACGACCTACAATGACGACATCATCGACGGCTGGGTCGGCATCGGCAGCCAGACTCGACGGCCTCGGCCACATCGGCGTCGACGCACGTCTACTACAACGGCAACAAGCTCGCGCGACTTCGCCGATGCCGACGGCCTGAAGAAGCTCGGCGTCGAGAAAGATCCCGCCGATGGTCACGCGCGGCGTGCTGCTCGACATGGCGGCCTATTACGGCACCGACGTGGTCAAGGAAGGCACCGCCTTCAACGTCAAGGAGATCGAGGAAGTCGCCAAGAAGCAGGGCGTCGAAATCCGCCAGGGCGACGTCGTGCATCTTCCACACCGGCTGGCTCAGCCTGATCGGCAAGGACGACAAGCGCTTACAACGCGGGCGAGCCCGGCCTCGGCGTCGAAGGCGCGCAAATATCTCGTCGGCAAGGGCGTCGTTGCCGATCGGCGCCGACACCTGGGCCGTCGAAGTGATCCCGTTCGAGTCCAAGAACGTGTTCGAGGTGCACCAGATCCTGCTGCCGATGAACGGCACCTACATCCTGGAGAACATGAACACCGCCGACGCTCGCGGCGGACAAGGCCTACGAGTTCCTGTTCGTGCTGGGCGTGCCGAAGATTCACAGGCGCCGTGCAGGGCATGATCAACCCGGTCGCGATCCGGTAAAGCTCGCATCGAAGCTGGCGTGGCGTTCCCGCATGGGACGCCACGCCATGTCAGCGCTTTGCCTGCACGGCACGGCGCGTGTTATGCGGGACCATGCCCGCTCCCATTCTTCCGCTGATCGAAGCGGTCACGCACTGGCCCGAGCGCGGCGCCCTCGTCGGCCTCGATCTCGGCACCAAGACCATCGGCGTCGCGGTGTCCGATCCCGATCGGCAGGCTGGCGACCGGCGTCGAGACGCATCCAGCGCAAGGCCTTCAAGGCCGATGCGGCGCGGCTGCTGGCCATTGCCGGCGAGCGCAACGCCGTCGGCTTCGTGCTCGGACTGCCCATCAACATGGACGGCAGCGAGGGACCGCGCGCGCAATCGACCCGCGCCTTTGCGCGCAACTTTTCCAACCTCACCGATCTCGCCGATCGCGCTGTGGGACGAGCGGCTCTCCACCGCCGCCGTCGAGCGCGAGCTGATCGGCATGGACGTCAGCCGCGCCCGGCGCGCCGAGGTGATCGACGAGCATGCCGCGATCTTCATCCTGCAGGGCGCGCTCGACCGGCTGGCAAAACTGCGCGGGGACCGCTGAATATGGCGGTGGTGGTCGATCGGCGCTGCTGCCGGTGTTGCTACTGATCGCTGAGATTCGGCTTCAACCGAAGTCCGAACCTCGCGATCGCTGGCCACCTGTTCGGCGGTGCCGGCGTCGTCGAGCGCTGTCACGTGCTGCTCCGGCAGATGGCGGCGACGCGCCTTGCTGGCGCAGATCGTCACGCTGCAGGCGATCCTCGCGGCGATCACGGTGCCGGCTGTGCGCCCTCGCTGCTACTCGGCGCTTGAAGCTGCAAGCCGACTATAGACTAGAGGAGGGTGCTGACGGCTGCATGCACCGTCACCGTCGCGTCGATGGGCCGGCCTTCACCTACGATCATATCCGAGGGCGCGACCCAAGCTGGCAGATCCATATGGCGCCTGAGCCGATCATCTCGGTACAATCATGCTTCGGCGATACCGGCGTCAGCAAAATGGATCCGACTGGCCTCGGAAAGTCTGCGATGGTCCGCGCATCATCCCGCTGGTCAACGTACTCAGCGTCGCCGTAAGCTGCGCTGCATTACAGCCTGCGACCGATGAAGCAGTCGATCAAATCCATCGTCGTGACCGCTGCGTGCGCAAGGATCCGGCTGACATCCTGCGCGCCTGCGCGATCAAGCTCGGGCTCAACGTACTCGACCCATGATCGCCGCTATCGCCAGATGCGCGCATGAAGTTCGCCGACGCGCTCGGCCGTTCCTCGCTTGATATCGGCCTGCCGTCTCTGTGAGCCGTCCGGCCTGCGAACCATACGACGGCGATCGTTAGCGGCCTGGCCACAATGCAGCCAGCGCCATACGCCTGATGTTTCTCAGCAGACTGGTGCTCGATGCATCGTACATGGCAGTAGCGCTGGCGCACGGCAGGTCCAGGGTTAGCGGCTACAAACACGGATCGTAGGCCGCCATCCGGACGTGACGCACGCCGTCGTCGATGCAGTCCCAGGTCGCTGGCCCGGCAGGTGGCGGCGACGCGCCGCTGAAAACTGGCGTTTTCGAGATTTGACATGCACGGCTTTTGCAGACAACTTTGGCAGCGATCACGGTGCCGTCTATGCGATCGCACCTAGCACGCGGACGTCTAGCTGCCCGCCAGCCAGAACGTCTGTACGGTCGCGGCCGTATTGTTGAGGCCGTGCATCACGATGGTCAGCCAGGTCGAGTTGGTGCGGTAGCGGAGATAGCCGAGCAGCAGGCCGATGCGAGAACACCTCGCCGAAGAAGAACCAGTCATATTGCAGATGCAGCGAGGTCCACGCCAGCGACGACAGGATGATGGCGCCGACCACGCCGAGCCGCGATTCCTGACCAGCCGCGATAGAGAGAAAGCCGCGCGCGAAAATCTCTTCCGACATCGGCGCGGCGACGCAGAACGCGATCACCAGCAGCCACAGCGCGCCGTCGGCCTGCGCCGATTTCAGCACGTCGCCCATGAAGCCCGGCGTCACCTCGCGCCCGAGCGCGCGCGACAGCAGGTCCCAGCCGCCGACCAGGACGCGCCAGCGCGAGCGACACCGATGAGGAAGTTGCTGCCACGAGGTCCAGCGCAGCGCGAGATAATCGGCAAACGGCGTGCGCGTCGGGCGGATCGCGATCCACGGCGCCAGCAGCACGGCCGGCAATCCCATGATGACGGAGAGCGAGATCGTCAGGCCGCCGCCGACGACGCGGATCGCCGCGGCGACATCGATCGGACCCGCCCTGCCGCAGCACGAAATAGGCGATGACCGCGACCTGGCCGACGAACATCCCGGCGAAGATGAACAGGCCCCACAGCGCCGTGCCCCAGAATTTCCAGATGCGCGGCGGCCGCTGGGTCGGGATCGCCGGCGACGACGGCGGCGGATTGTTCGGGATTGAGGGAATCCATCAGACGGTCTCTGTCAGGGCAGCGCCGCGCTCCAGCAGGCCGCTGACATCGTCGCTGGCAAGATCGACTGCGCCGTACATGCTGGCGTGATTGCCGGCAAGGCGCGTGGCGGCGAACAGTTCGGCGTGGCGCGGCGACTACCGCGTTGAGCGCGGCCGTCGCGGCCAGCAGCGCCAGTCTTTCGACCGCCAGCCGCGCCACGCGCTCGCCGTCCGGCCGGCGGAACGCCTTGCCGATGAAGGCGACCGCCTCGCTGGCGCCGGGCAGTCCCTGCGTTTGCTCGGCGAGATCGCGCAGCACCGCCAGCGCCGCGTCGGCCTCGCGCGACAGCGCGCGCAGCACGTCGAGGCACATCACATTGCCCGAGCCTTCCCAGATCGCATTGACCGGCGACTCCCGGTAATGCCGCGCCAGGATGCCCTCCTCGACATAGCCGTTGCCGCCGAGGCACTCCATCGCCTCGTAGAGAAAGCCCGGCGCGCTCTTGCAGACCCAGTATTTGATCGCGGGCGTCAGCAGCCGCATATAGGCGGCTTCGCTTGGCGTCATCGGGCGCGCGGTCGAACGACACGGCAGAGCCGCATCACCAGCGCGATCGACGCCTCGACATGCAGCGCCATGTCCGACAGCACCGCCTGCATCAGCGGCTGGTCGGCGAGATGTTTCTGGAACACGCTGCGATGCCTTGCGTGATGCAGCGCATGCGCCAGCCCCGAGCGCATCAGGCCGGCGGAGGCGATCGCGCAATCCTGCCGCGTCAACTGCACCATCTGGATGATGGTGCGGATGCCCTTGCCCTCGTCGCCGACGCGCTCGGCATAGGCGCCGGTGAACTCCACTTCCGAGGAGGCGTTGGAGCGGTTGCCGAGCTTGTCCTTCAGCCGCTGGAACCGGATCGCGTTGACCGAACCATCCGGCGCAAAGCGCGGCATGAAGAAGCAGCTCAAGCCCTCGTCGGCCTGCGCCAGCACCAGGAAGGCGTCGCACATCGGCGCCGACATGAACCATTTGTGCCCGGTGATGCGATAGGCGTCGCCGTCGCGCGCCGCGCGCGTCATGTTGGAGCGCACGTCGGTGCCGCCCTGCTTCTCGGTCATGCCCATGCCGAGCGTCATGCCGCGCTTGGTCCACCACGGCGCAAAGCTCGGATCATAGGCGCGCGTCGCGATGCACCGGCATCACCTTCGCCAGCAGATCCGGCTGCTCCGCCAGCGCCGCGACCGAGGCGCGCGTCATGGTGATCGGGCAGAGATGCCCGGTCTCGACCTGCGAGGCGATATAGAATTTTGCCGCGCGCACCACTTCCGCGGCGCGCCGCCGGCCGGCTTGCCGTCGGCGGTCCAGGTCGAATTGTGCACGCCGGCATGGGCGCTGTGCGCCATCAACTCGTGATAGGCCGGATGAAACTCGACCTCGTCGCGCCGGTTGCCGCGGGAATCGAAGGTCCGCAGCTTTGGCGTGTTCTCGTTGGCGAGCGCGGCCCCGCGCCGCCATCGCGGCCGAACCCCAATGCTTGCCGAACTCGCGACAGTTCCTGCTGCGCCGAAGCGCCGCCATTGGCGGCGACCGCTTCGACCAGCGGCCGGTCGAGCGCAAACAGATCGACGTCCTCGAACGGCGGCGACTGGTTGAAGACCTCGTGGGTCGCGAATGATGCCTGGCGTCATGGCGTGATCCTGGATGGCTCAGGGACTCAATTGCGGCGCGCTGAATCGGGAAATCATAGGCCTGCCCGCCCGCGCCCGGCAGCGAAAAGTGCCACCACTCCTTCGAATAGTTCACAAATCCTTGCCGCGCCATGGCACGCGAACCAGCATGTTCCGCCATCGGCGCTGCGCCGGCGTGATCGGATTTCGCCGCTGGTATGCGCCTTGACGTCGGAACAATCGTAGCCGGTGCCCATGTCGACGCTGCCTTCCGGCGCGCGCGGCTTCACGCTGCGCGGTGCAGTCGGCGTAGGTCTTGGCGGGATCGAAGCGCGGCCGAATTGTCGGCCGTCAAGATCGACCAGCGTGAGATCGAGCGCGGCGCCGGTGGAATGGCCGGAATGCGGTCGCGATGTAGCCGAGCCGGAACAGGTCCGCCTTGCTGAACGCCGGATTGTAGCGCTGTCCGCGCCGGCGTCTCCTTGCCGTCCCTGCGACCACGCCACCATGTCGGCGACCGCGCGCGCCGGGCGGTAGCAATCGAACATCTTCAGCGACAGGTTTTGCAGCGCGAGTTCCTGCTGGACGCTCTTGCAGCGCCAGCCCGACTTCGCGCTTCACCACGCATTCGGCGGCGCCATAGCCCGCGAGCGGCCGGCCGACAAAATTGTTCGACGCCGGCATAGCGGATGTCCTGGATGATGGTCGGATCGATATCGCGCAGGATAGACGAAGCCGCCGGGCAAGGCCTGCGCGGCGGCCTGCGAGGCCGACGGGCCGCGACAACCGCCAAGCGATCACGATTGCTTCACGCGATCGCCTACCCACAATCGTCATGGCCGGATTGTTCCGGCCATCCACGCCTATCTCGCGGTTAACTGCAGAAGACGCGGCTGCACATCTGCGGCAGAGCGCCGTTTAGCACTGCACGACGAGCAGGACAGACCGGGGGATAACTCGCAAGCCCCTTATTCGCGCTTGCCCCGCCGTCGCATCTCTGCCTATAGCTCTCGCTTTAATGACCCCTGCATCGAAATCGACCTTCGTCCTCGGTCACCGGCATCTGCTGGGAATCGAGGGGCTTTCCGCCGCCGATATCACCGGCCTGCTCGACCTTTCCGAGGAATATGTCGAGCTCAACCGCCAGGTCGACAAGAAGCGCACCTCGCTGCGCGGTCGCACCCAGATCAACCTGTTCTTCGAGGCCTCGACCCGCACCCAATCCTCGTTCGAACTGGCCGGCAAACGGCTCGGCGCCGACGTCATGAACATGTCGGTGTCCTCGTCCTCGATCCGCAAGGGCGAGACGCTGATGGATACCGCGGTGACGCTCAACGCCATGCACCCGGACATCCTGGTGGTGCGGCACCACGCCTCCGGCGCGGTGGAACTGCTGGCGCGCAAGGTTGACGGTTCCGTGATCAATGCCGGCGACGGCGCGCCACGAGCATCCGACCCAGGCGCTGCTCGATGCGCTGACCATCCGCCGCAACAAGGGCCGGCTCGAGGGGCTCGATGATCGCGATCTGCGGCGACGTGATGCATTCGCGCGTGGCGCGCTCCAATATCCTGCTGCTCAACACCATGGGCGCCCGCGTCCGCGTGGTCGCGCCCTCCACGCTGCTGCCGCGCGGCATCGAGCGGATGGGCGTCGAGGTCGCGCGCGACATGCGCGAGGGCCTCAATGGCGCCGATATCGTGATGATGCTGCGGCTGCAGCGCGAGCGCATGAACGGCTCCTTCGTGCCGTCGAGCCAGGAATACTTCCATTATTTCGGTCTCGACCAGAAGAAGCTCGCCTACGCCAAGCCCGACGCGCTGGTGATGCATCCGGGACCGATGAACCGCGGCGTCGAGATCGACTCGATCGTGGCCGACGGCGCGCAATCGCTGATCCGCGAACAGGTGGAAATGGGAGTGGCGGTGCGGATGGCGGTGCTCGAAGCGCTCGCCCGCAACCTGCCGAACGCGTGAGATCATGCTGACCGACCGCCGCCCGATCCTGCTCGCCAACGCCCGCGTCGATCGATCCGTCGCGCGATTTCGACGGCCCCGGCGACGTCCTGATCGCCGACGGCATGATCCGCGACTCCAAGCGCGGCATCGGTGCCGCCGGCGTGCCCGAAGGCACCGACATCGTCAATTGCGCCGGCAAGATCGTCGCCCCCGGGCTGATCGACATGCGCGCCTTTGTCGGCGAGCCCGGCGCCAGCCACCGCGAAACCTTTGCCTCCGCAAGCCAGGCGGCGGCCGCCGGCGGCATCACCACCATCATCTGCCAGCCGGATACCTCGCCCGTGATCGACAATTCGGCGACGGTGGATTTCGTGCTGCGCCGCGCCCGCGACACCGCGATCGTCAACATCCACCCGATGGCGGCGCTGACAAAAGGCATGCGCGGCGAGGAGATGACCGAGATCGGCCTGTTGAAGGCCGCCGGCGCGGTCGCCTTCACCGATGGCGACAGGAGCGTCACCAATGCGCAGGTGATGCGGCGGGCGCTGACCTATGCGCGCGATTTCGACGCGCTGATCGTGCACCACACCGAAGACCCCGACCTGGTCGGCGAAGGCGTGATGAACGAGGGCGAGTTCGCGGCACGGCTCGGGCCTGCGTCGGCATCCCCAACGCCGCCGAGGCCGTGATGCTGGAGCGCGACATGCGCCTCGTGGCGCTGACCGGCGGGCGCTATCACGCGGCGTCGCTGACCTCGCATCGAGTCGCTGGAAATCCTCAAGCGCGCCCGCGACGCCGGCCTGCGATGTCAGCGCCTCGGTCTCGATCAATCACGTCACGCTGAACGAAAACGACATCGGCCCCTACCGCACCTTCCTGAAACTGTCGCCGCCGCTGCGCACCGAGGAAGACCGCCTGGCGCTGGTCGCGGCCGTCGCCTCCGGATTGATCGACGTCGTGATGTCCGACCACAATCCGCAGGACGTCGAGGTCAAGCGGCTGCCGTTCGCGGAAGCAGCCGCCGGCGCGATCGGCCTGCAGACCATGCTGCCGGCGGCGCTGCGGCTGATCCACAATGGCGAGATGGATTTCAAGACGCTGATCCGCGCGATGTCGACGCGCCCGGCGGAACTGCTGGGCCTGCCGGGCGGATCGCTGCGCGCGGGTTCGCCGGCCGACGTCGATCGTGATCGATCCCGATACGCCCTGGGTGCTCGATCCCGCCGATCTCAAATCGCAGTGCAAGAACACGCCGTTCGACGAAGCCCGCTTCTCGGGCCGCGTCGTGCGTACTATCGTCGGCGGACGGACGGTCTATGAGCATGTCTGATGCGCGCCAGACTATGCCAGCAAGGGAGGAACCGCCGATGTCACCTGAAGCATTGCTGCCGCTGGCGCTTCGTCCTCGGCTATCTGCTCGGCTCGATCCCGTTCGGGCTGGTGCTGACCAAGCTCGCGGGCACGCAGGATCTGCGCTCGATCGGCTCCGGCAATATCGGCGCCACCAACGTGCTGCGCACCGGCCGCAAGGGCCTCGCCGCGGCGACGCTGATCTGGCGACATGCTGAAGGGCACGGTCGCGGTGGTCATCGCAGGCTATTTCGGCGGCCCGAACGCGGCGATGCTGGCGGCGCTCGGCGCCTTCCTCGGCCACCTCTTTCCGGTCTGGCTGAAGTTCAAGGGCGGCAAAGGCGTCGCGGTCTATATCGGCGTACTGATCGGCTCTGTTCTGGCCGGCGGCCGTGGTGTTCTGCGTGATGTGGCTCGCGACCGCCGTCGACCTCGCGCTACTCGTCGCTCTCGGCGCTGGTCGCGAGCTTTCGTCACGCCGATTTTCCTGTGGTGGTTCGGCCATCCCGCCCTGGCCTCGCTGTTCGCCGTGCTGACGCATGCTGCTGTTCTACATGCACCGCGAAAACATCAAGCGGTTGCAGGCCGGGACCGAAGGGCGGATCGGGGAGAAGTAGCATCGATCGCATTTCGGGCGAATCCAACAGCCTGATCCGCCGTGTCGACCGGATGCGCCCTACCTGCGCCGCCTCCTCGACGAACCGTCGCCGCCGCCAGCGCCTCGCATCATCGCCAAACCGCGCGATGACCTGCACGCCCACCGGCAATCCGCCGTCCGCGACGATGAGCGGGAACGTTGACGCAGGGCACGCCCATCAGCGTCCACAGCCGGTTGAAGCGGGCATCGCCGGTCGAGCGCCAAGCCCTTCGGCGCCGCGCCCGGCGCCGAGAAGGTCAGCAGCACGTCGACGTCCTCGAACACTTTCGCCAGTGCGCGCCTGCGCCGCGGCTCGCGATCCGCGCGCGCCTCGTCGTAGTCGGCAGGCGTCATGCCCTTGCTCTCGTCGAGCCGTGCCGCGCAGCAGCGGCGGCATCGCGTCGTAATGCGTCGCGGTATTCCCAGGCCAGCGCCTGATGCGCCTCGAATTCCTGCACGATCGGATGCGTGCGCCACGCTTCCGCGACGATCTCGGGCATCGCAAGCGTGCGCACCGAGGCGCCGGCGCGTTCGGCAGCCTTCGCCGCGACCCGCAACGCCTCCGCGCCTTCGCGCTTCCGGCGCGCCGGCGAAATCCTGCGTCACGACGCCGATGCGCGGCGTCGGCACGCTCGCCTGCGGCAGCAATTCGGGCCGGCCGGTCATCGCCGCAAGCCCGTGCGCGAGGTCGCGGACGCCGGCCGCGAACAGGCCGACGGTATCCAGCGTCCACGAATAGCACTTCACGCCGACCGTCGGCAGCAGCCGGTAGGACGGCTTGATCGCGGCGCACGCCGCAGAACGAGCGCCGGCCGGATCACCGAGCCGCCGGTCTGCGTCCCCAGCGCCAGCGGGATCATGCCGGCGCCGACGGCCGCCGCCGAGCCCGACGACGATCCGCCCGGCGTGTGACCGTGATTGCGCGGATTGAGCGTCGCGGTCGGATCCGTGGACGCAAACGCCGTCGTCGTGGTCTTGCCGACGATGGTCGCGCCCGCCTGCTTCAGCGTCATCACGACAGCGCGCATCGCGCGCGCGGCCGAGATCCCCGGTAGATCGGCGAGCCCATTTCGGTCGGAAAATCCGCGGTATCGATGATGTCCTTGATGCCGACCGCGATGCCGCGCAGCGGCCCGGCGTTTGCGCGCGCGGACGTTCCGGTCGCGGCAGACGAAGGCGCCGATGGTCTTTTCATGCGCGCCGATCGCTTCCGAGCGACTGGCGCGATCGCCGGCATCGGCCGGGAGAGCTCGCCGGACTGGTACGGCGCTGGAGTTCGGCGAGGGAGATCATGAGCATCGTTCCCTTGCAAGGATCGGGCAGCTTTATGGGCCGGTCGGGATCGGGCAAACGCAGCGACACCCCGACCGTCATGCCCGGCCCTGTGCCGGGCATCCACGCCTTACATTCACAACAAAGACGTGGATGCCGGACAAGCCCGGCCATGACGGTCGGGAAACCGCGGAGGCCCCACGTTCAGACCCTCCCCCCACTCCTTCAGGTTGATCCATGCCGCCGCGGGGCCGTATGGATACCTGAACGCCAAGTACAACGCACTCGGACGAGCAGCGCCTCGACTGGCTGCGGCTGATCCGCTCCGACAATGTCGGGCCGCGCGCATTATGGCGCAAACGCCACCGAGGTCCGGAAAGTGACCCCGATCGGCTCAATTCCCTACGTTCAGAAATTGCCGCCCTAGGGTACGATCCCCGAGGAGAACAAGATGGGTTAAACGATGATTCAGTTCCCGCCGTTATTGGAAGGCGGGATCATACTTCTATCGCTGCTATTTTTCACTCAATTTACGAGGATTTGCTCAAGGCTGCCGGGTCCCTCAAGCGCCTCAGCGCCGTCATGGGCATTAGGAAAATGAGTTGGTAAGCCGCCTCACTGAAATGGCTCTCCCGATCATGAGCGGTCGCCGTTGTCTGGTTTCTGTACATCCACTTGAAGCGAGAAATGATGGCCCAAATTCCAGATCAAGCCATCGAAGCACAACGGCAACATACCGCAGCAATTATTGCCCAGACGGAAGCGATAAAGGCAACAGCGCAGCTAGCGGAATCTGCCCGCGTGGATAGCAACGGATCGAAGGAGGAAACTATCCTCCCCGCAGACCGGTCATTTCCCTTCGGTCTATTTATTTCTAATATTTGATCCAGCGCCCCTTTCGCCGAAAGGTCTGTGATCCACATTAATTTGGACGGGTTTAACGGAACTGGAGAGGATATCTTCCTGAAGTCAGTTGAAGGCCAATTGCTATCAGAATCGAAAGTCTAAAACCGGTCGGGGAAGAAGCGCCCCAACCTTGGTCATGCCTGCAATACTAGGATCGCGCATTCAACGAATTTACCTTCACGCTAGAACAGATGTCCCCAAACGATTTGCTACGGAGCTGATGGGCGAAGAGAAGCTAGATCGCAATTTCGTATTTGATGGCCTCGATATTGTAGTTCAAGCGGTAAACGACAGGCTGAAAATCGCAAGGCTTCCATTATGGGATGGAGCAGCCCTTGTTAGAACGGCGAAAACATCAGAGCCGACCGCATGATTTTCTTGCGAGCGCCACAGGCACCCGAAATAATAGAGTTGCGAAGCGATGCGCTGCACGATTGGCCGATGCCGCCAGCGCATTCGTCGAGTTTGAGGGCCGGATCTCAGGGACTGCGTCGACAGAATCGATGGCCCAATCATCCGGATTTTGCTTGATTTCGACGCCCGCACGCCCGGTCGCGGCGTTTCTCACAATTGCCGCGTCGCTAGGACAATGCGCGAAGAGCATGGCCCGACCTTTGGCCATGGAAACCCGTGGCGAGGTGCCAGGCGCTCTTATCGAGGCGAAACTGACATTAGATCGAATCCTCAGCAACTATCATGGCCAATGATCTCAGATTTCCTCCAGCACCACTCCCTCGCAGCTCCATGGCTGCAAGACAGGCTAGAAAGAACGTCGCCGAGAACGTGTCCCCCGTTTCAGGGAATTATGGTGATCCCGGCTTCGGTTTCGTCCTTAAAGCCGTGTTTCTTCAGCCGCTTGACCACTCCGGCGTAAGTTATCTCGATCTCCCATTTTCGACAAAGCGCAAGGTCGTTGTCGTGATCCGCGAGCGCGGGCGGCAATTCGGTTCCTGCCAGCCCGGCTCTGAAAGCCAAGCGGCATCATTCATCCGCGCTCGCATCGCCAAGGGTACCAAGGTCTTTACTGCGGACGAAAGCGGCGCATGGGATGGCCTACATGAGCGTTTCGAAATGAAGCGCATCAACCATTTTGCCTAAACTACAGTCGGCTGATGGTGCCTGTCCGGTCTAGTGGTTTTCATGGTCACTCACCCCATCAACGATTATTACGTCATTATTTCCCGACGCGGCGGGTACCCTGATCGCTGGAGCTGTGGAGATACTCCGCAAGAGCAAACCGTTGGGCATCAAGATGACCGGCGACGGATTCCAGTCTGAGATGGCCGCCCAATTTGCGGGGAAGCGCGCGCTGGCGGATTTTCTGGCCGATGTATTGAAAGAAGAAAAACGGAAGTAAGGCCGCCTCAGTGGTGGCCTCTTTCAACCGCCACCGCGCCGAGTTGGCCCTCGTTGGCCCGCTGCAAACCATGATTGTCTCAAGGCAAAGAAACGGCTCCAGCCCGGGGGAAGCTGGAGCCGCACTTGGGATTGCCGGTAAGTGCGGGAGAAGATCCGGCACAATCTCGATATGTGCGATGGGCGGACGATTCTCCATTATATCAATGGTGTAGGAAACGGCCTCAGTTGGTGTCGTAGCCGGCCATCTTGGCGGACTACCTCGTTAGTCCTGCTGCGCACGCCCTGCCCTTGTGGTTCCGGGCAGGGACGCCACTTGCCGTCCCGTCGAGATCCGCCAGCGCGCCCTTGTTCGGGTTGGCGACGTCTCGCCGCCGCCAACACCCGCTCCGCTGTCTCCCGCGCCGTCCAATGGCTCCAGCCGTCCTTATACTGCCCACGGCGCGACGGTAGACCGTGCCCGCTTGAAGCATGGGTTAGCTGGCGGCGCTTCACCGATATGCGCCGCAAATTGAATGTCGGGTCCAGCATCCTGATGACGGCCTCGACGTAGCGTCTGCCCGCCTCGATGCCTGACCTTGCGCAGCGCGGCGGCACCTTGCGTCCGGAGCGATTGCCAACGGGCCCGCGCAAGCGCGACCCGATGACAGGCTCTGCATCGAACCCGGAAACTCGAGATCCTGGGTCCACGCGAAGACGCCTGTCTCGGAATGACGGGGGAAAACCCCTTTCCTACCTTCAGGTTGATCCATGCTGCCGCGGGGGCCGCATGGACACTCGAACGCCAAGTACAACGCACCTGACCGCATTTGAGCAGCGCGTCGACTGGCTGCGGCTGATCCGCTCCGACAATGTCGGGCCGCACGTTTCGTTCGCTGATCAATCATTTCGCAGCGCGCGCAACTGGCGCTGCAGCGGCTGCCCGACCTGGCGCGGCGCGGCGGGCGCGGCGCGCCCGGGGCGCATCTGCAGCGAAGAGGATGCGCGAACCGAGCTGACGGCCGGTGGCAAGCACGGCGTCAGTCTCTGTCGCACCGGGCGAAGGGTATCCGCCGCGGCTCGCTATGCTTGACGATGCGCCTCCCCTGCTCGGCGTGCACGGCGCGCATGATGTGCTGATGCGGCCGGTCATAGCAATACGTAACTGAACGAAGTACAA
>ERZ1370068.4030-contig-3122_pt1 | contig 28618 bp, 35 predicted proteins | sample MGYA00561227_ERZ1370068 | MGnify/ENA primary metagenome ERZ1370068 (study PRJEB38410, sample SAMEA6850437) | metagenome | study: Metagenomic assessment of the ecological functions of the soil: analysis of the soil microbiota associated with the...
AGGTTACGTATTGCTGGGATAATGCATTGTACAAGCCATTATCATTAAATGCATGACCACATCGCCAACTTATGCCACTACCCGTTTTGTTGAAGACAATGATTTTATAAACTGTTCGGCGATCTCATTGATTATGCAATACCGCAAAGCATAACTGAAAGATCAAAGCTAAAATGCAAAGCTTGGTTTTGTTGCCAATAATGTTTTCAGTTCGGGAAGTATAAAAGCTGAAAAGGAATTTATTATCCGTTCCATCATATGTATTCATTTTCTATTACAGCAAGTTTTTAATGTTTTAAAAGTATTGATATGTATAATAGAGGTTTCAAAAATTGTTTCCCCTGGCTGCCGCACTGATCGTAGTGTCTTTGACCGGCTGTCATAAAAGTGAGCTTGGATACAGACCCTCCTTTGCAGGTTGGTGAGAATACTGTTCTCTCAACTGAACAGGGCTTTAAAGAAGCATTGAACGGCGTGTATCTCTGCAGATGGGAGGTTCAAAGTGTGTGCGGAAGAGATATGACTCTTTGGTTTAATGTCTGTGCTTGGAGAAGTTATGACACAGACCATATCGCCAGCAATTGCTAATTTATATTACCAGGGTGCACCGATATAATTTCCAGGATCCGGAATTGAAAACAACTTTCAAAAATATCTGGGAAAGTTCTTATATCAGTATCGCCAATCTGAACAATATTCTTGACAATGCAGAAACAAGAGCAAAATGTTTTTGCAGGAAATAATTACAATACAACTAAAGGTGAAGCATTGGCATTACAGGCATTTCTGCATTTTGATCTGCTACGGATGTTTGCTCCATCTCCTGCTGCTGCAGGTTTAAATGTACCGGCTGATTCCTTATGTTAGCAAAATAAGTCCTTATGCAGTACCAACTTCAACTACTGGTGCTGTCCTTGACTTATGCATTGCTGATCTGAAAACAGGCTGAGTCATTGCTCAGCCAAACAGATATGACCACTTCGCGTTTAAATTATTGGGGTGTGAAAGGTTTATTGGCTCGTGTCTATCTCTATAAAGGCGATCTTCAAATGCACAGGCTTATGCTTTATCGGTGATCAACAGCAATAAATTTCCATTGTATATCGGCACAGCACCTAACCAGTAACTGGATGTATCAATAAAGAACATTTATTCTCACTGTACAGCAGCCTCAACATATCATCATGACTACTATAAATCAGTGTTGAATACAAATCCTCCACTGGGATTTACGTACTCAAAACCAAACAGCTTTGTATGTAACAGGCGGTGGTGCAACAAGCTGACTTTCGCAAGACTTGGTGCTTTTGTGGACCCCGCGACAGGAACAGCTGCTTCGGCCAATACATATTTCACCAAGAAAATGTTATGCAACTACTACCAATCTTGCAAATGTGCTTCCGATGATCAGGGTTACAGAAATGTACTATATCGCTGCCGAGTGTGCTACTGCTGCACTTGATTCACTCAAGGCAACCGACCTGCTCGATTCAGTAAGGGTGCATCGCGGATTACCGTAAGTATACACTGGCTGCTTTGAAAACAGACAGCTCTGAATATTGAAATAAGAAAGGAATACCAGAAAGAATTCCTCAGCGAAGGGACAAATGTTTTATTTCTATAAGAGAAAAATCATGCCATTCTCGTCGCCGTTTTACCAAAGATTCCGGTTGTGGCGGGATGCATCCTATGTTTATAAAAACCACAGAGTAAGAAACAAACTGTTTTAGAAAAATAAAACCGACTGAATAAAGACAACTATTGGTACAGAATTACTCAAAATAAATTCTCCAGGTAAGCATCGATTTTTTCAATGGTGACGAGTTGCTACGCTGTTCCTGCTTCTTTACAGCAAGCAACAAACATTGGTGTCTACGGCAGGAAAAACAATTGCGGTAGTAAAAGGTGTTGTAAAAAATGATGCTGGCGTAGCTTTAGCAGGCGCCACCGTTTCCATCAAGGGAACAAAAATTTCTATTGAGCTACTAAAAGTGACGGAACATTTGAATTAAAAATGTGCCGGAAGAAGCTGTATTGTCAGTTTCTTATGTTGGATCACAAGAATAGAAATAAAGTTAAAACCCGGCCAGGCGGATGTAACAATAAAAATGAGCTCTTCAACATTCGCTGCTCCAGTGAAGTGGTCGTCAATAACGGTTTATATAAAAGACCTGCGGTGGAAAATTCTCACCGGGGCTGCCAAAAACTTATACTGGTGAACAATTAAAGTCTGTGAACCCTACGAATGTATTGCCGTGCATTAGCAGCGGTAGGACCCTGCCGTCCGCATTGAACAAAACAATGCACTGGGCAGCGATCCTAACCAACCACCCATCCTCCAGATAAGAGGACAGAATAATTTGCCTGCTAAGCTACACAAGGCAGCGGTAATGCAAATGCCACACCGGTTTCCAATGGCGATATCATATGTGACCAGTTATTTACTGAACCCTAATCAACCGCTAATTATTCTTGATGGTTTTCAAACTACGTTACAGACCATCTATGATATGGATATAAACCGCATCGCCAGCATCACTGTTTTAAAAGATGCAGCAGCTACTACTGCCTATGGTTCTAAAGCAGCAAATGGTGTGATCGTAGTGAGACCAAACAACCTGTTGCCGGCAGAACTCAAATTACTTATGAGATCAATGTGGGAGTGGAAGTTGCCGATCTTACCTCCTATCACTCTGCTGGATGCAAAAGGTTTGCTGGAAGCACAACGCTCTGGCAGGAGTTTACACCGATCCGAATAACCATTTTAATGATGTTGCTTTAAAGCAATGGTATGATTATCGCTTATACCAGGTACAGAGTGGTGTGAACACTTATTGGCTTTCACAACCAGTCTCGCACTGGCTGTCAGCACTAATCATAGTCTTAATATCAGTGGCGGCGCAAGATCGGTCCGTTATGGGCTTTCGCTTAGTTACAGTAATGGAGTTGGATGTAATGAAAGGTTCAGGCCGTGACACGGTTTGGATTAAATTATAATCCTTAGCTATACAAACAAGAGTTTCCGTTTTTCGAATAATACCACTGTTAGTTATTCCAAAGGGAAACGCCACTCCATGGGGAAGTTATAGTTCAGTACGCCAGCGCAGTTTCCTTTTTCAAGACCAACCGATTCCGCAGGAAACACTATAAAAATATTTGAACCTACGAGTACAACATTGGGAATTCCATGTGCCGCCACCGGGAGGCATTTTCACCAATGCAGCATATAATGCAGGACTTGAGATGAATAACTATGGTTATACCATGGGATTTACCAATAACACCAACGTTGAATGGACGATAAACAAAGAAATGCGGATGCAGGCAGCGATCAATTTTATCAAATAACCTCGCCGGGTTCTGAGGCGATTTTATCCTGCCGACCACACCATGTTTGTAAATGCTCAGCTAGCCGGATTTTCTGAATCCGGATCATACTCGCCAAAGCCGGGGAAAAATACAGTGATCGATGGCAAATTAGGTTTTAATTACAATAAGAAATTTGGGAGATCACACCATTATGGCCTGCAGCGGAGGTACCAGGGACAGTCGACCGAGAGCAATTCCACTACTATCCAGGTTTCAGGCCTTCCGAATGATTACCTTAACCAGTTAGGAATGGCAAATGGTTATGGCCTTACTAATACTAAACCCGGTGCTGACCAGCAATATTACCCGCGAGCCTTTCTTCTTATGCAAGCACGTCAGTTACAGATTACGCTGGATCGCTATACAGCTGAGATCACGGCGAACGCAAGTGGCTCTTCCTAGCTCGGATCCAATAACAGGCTGGCGCCGTTCTGGGCAGGCGGGGTTAGCGCATGGGATGTGGACAAGGAGAAATTCTTCAAAAAGAATCCCTGTCATCCAAAGTTTGAGAGTAAGAGCAGTCAACAGGCATTACCGGTGTAACCAGAATTTTGCTTACAATGGCGCAACACGATCTTCCAGTATAATCTAATGAATAATTACCGGCTTCAGCTTGGAGCTACCCTTCAGAGCTAGCTGCTAATCCCGGATCTGAAATGGCAACAAACAATAAAGAACAATTTTGGTGCTGTCGGCAGGATTGTTCAATGGAAATAAATATTGGCTTTGATTACTATACTGAGAATACAGATAATCTTATTTACACCGCTCGATGTAGCGCCATCTACAGGTTTTGTAAACTACCAGGATAACCTTGGTGCTGTCAAAAACACAGGCTATGAATCTCGGCATCTCTGCTCCCATCATACAAAACCAGCAAGAAGAATATTTTCTGGACCATTGATGTTTCAATGCTGGTCATTCTACAAATGTGATCACCAAACTTTCGCCAGCAATTGAAGCTTTGAATAAAGCCAATGATGTTACCAATAACCCTGACATAAAACAAAGCCTACCATTGCCACGCTATGAAGTAGGGCAATCTACGAACCGCATCTGGGCAGTGCAATTCATTGGGAATTGATCCGGCAACTGGAAAAGAAGTGTTTGTAAAACTGGATGGCAGTAAAACCTTTACATGGGATCCGAACGATAAAAGACCTGTTGGTGATAATGTAGCCCAAATTGAAAGGGAGTGATCGGCTCTAATTTTAATTACAAGGGTTTTACATTCAATATAAATTTAAGCTACCAACTATGGTGGACAGATGTATAATCAAACACTGGTAGATAAAATTGAAAATGTAAACCCGCTTGCCACAAATGCTGATGAAAGAGTATTGACAGAAAGATGGAAGACAGCCTGGTGATATTGTTTCCTATAAATCACTTGTGGAAGGATGAAGTAGCTCAGCGCTTACTGCAGACAAATTCCACCTCCCGTTTTGTACAGGATAATAATTATCTCGAAGCATCGAGCATTACAGTTAGCTATTCATTTCCATCAAACCTGGCCTGGGTAAAGAAACTGCATTTATCAACGCCAAGACTATCTGATCACGCAGAATAATTCTAATTCGTTTTGCAACAATAAAAACAGAAAGAGGAACAGGATATCCATTTTGCAAGGGCATTCAATTTCGGTTTATCAACTACTTTTAATAAAACTATTTATGAAGAATAATAAACTGTTGACAACTCTCCGGGAAACTGGCTTTCCAAAACTTACACTGATTGCTGTTGATAGCTGTGATCAGTGATGTTTGTTCCTCAGGATGCAAAAATTCCTCGATGTGCCACCGAAAGACCAGGTTCCGCAATCAACTCTTTTTAAAGATGAGACAGGGTTTTAAAGATGCATTGATCGGTGTTTACCTTGGAATGGATAAGCCAAAGACCGGTAGCACTTATGGGTTATACACTACATTGATCTATCCATGGGTATGCTGTCGACAATGGGCTTATAATTATGATAATGCTACAGTGGCAAATGTCGGAGTGGGCGGTGCTTTTTATAACAATGTGGTTATATATATTTATTTAGATGGAGAGTGTGAGAAAGGAAATTGACGGGTATCTGGGGCGGCATGTATAATAATATTGCCAACCTGAATAATATTTTGATCCAGATCGAGAGTAAGAAAGAAGTATTCCATCGTGATAATTTATAACCGGGTAAAAGGTGAAGCGATCGCTTTAAGAGGATTGTTTCATTTTGATTTGCTGAGAATGTTTGGTAAATCGCCAGTCAACAGGTGCTGCAGAAAAAGCGATCCCTTATGTAACACAATTCACCATTAAGCCAACTCCCTTTGTTACGCTGTCCAGGCCGGACTTGATTCCTGTATTGTTGATCTCACATTGCTGCAAAAGAAATCTTGCATGGCTACTGATACTTCTGCGGTTTTAAAAGGAGTGGATGATCCCTTTACTTCATATACTCAAAATCATCTGAACTACTTGGGCTGTCGCAGGCTTTACTGGCCCGTGTTTATTTATACAAAGGAGATCTTGAAAATGCAGACTAAATATGCAAAAGCCGTAATTGGCAGTAATAAATTTCCGTTGATCAGTTCCAATGTTGCACGCTGCACTCAATATCATCCGGGACCGAACTTTTTCACAGGAGCATTTGTTTTCCGTTTATTCAACCAATATCAAAGATTATAACAATGGTCTTTTTGATAAATCGGACTACATCACTCCGTTTGCTGCCTGCCGGTAAGAATACAGTTTATACAACATGGAAGCGGCAATGCAAGTGATTACCGTTATACATCGTGGTTTGACAATAACCAGGCAGTCGTAAATGTTCCTTCAAAATTTTTCCAGGATAATAACCTGCCCTATGATCTGCAGGGTATCGTACCGGTGATCCGGGCTTCTGAAATGTATTATATCGCCGCAGAGTGTGCAAACAAGAAAAATGATATCAACGTCAGGTGCGTCTTTACTCAACAAAGTAAGAGCTGGCCCGTGGTCTGAATGCGTTGAATGCAGCCGGGATCACAAATACAGATAGTCTTGTCAACTGAAATAATGAGGGAGTATCAAAAGGAATTTATCCAGGAAGGCCAAACATTTTTTTATTATAAAAGACTGAATAAAGACCTGAAACTGGTAACGGGAACTACCGCTGTAATACCTGCGGATGTATATGTGTTCCCGCATACCTGATAAAGAGAAAGAATATAATCATTAAATAAACCTCAGTTTAAAATTATAAAATGAAAAAGGGAATTGTTTATATAATCGTTATTCGCCGCCATCCTTACCGTATTGCTAGTGCATGTAAAGAAGCTGTGCCCACAGTTTTTGCCGAGCCAGATGGAATCTATTTCAGCGCTCCTTCCGATAGCGTCAGCATATACTTTTGCCAAATATCCCAACCGGCTTGTCAGATACTCTCAAGATGCCCGTAACTGTGTTGGGTAAACGCAGCAGGTACAGACAGGACGATCAGTATTGGAAAAGTTTCAGGGACAGTGATATAAATGGCAACAGAAGGTGTTCATTACAAATTATTACAGCCCTATACATTGCCTGCTGGTAAAGTTTCCACTATATTACCAGTTGTGATTTACAGAACCGGCGATATGGATAGTCTTCTCGATCAATTTCAAATTTCAGCTTGAAGGCTAATGAAAATTTTGTTTCAGGTATTTCTGCAAAGACTTCCCTGAAAATAAAAGTGGGTTACCTGCAGAAGCCACCTACATGGGGAGAATTTCTGGCGGTATCCAGTGGGCAGGTTATTCTGACAAACTTCGGAACCTGGACAAAGACAAAATATAAAGTAGTACTGGATGCATTGTATGATCCGGTGAGTGATACAACAGTGAGTGAGTTTCCTTTCACCAGGTTTGGACCTCCGGCTATTTATATTCAGTACCTGCAACTGGTAAGAAATTATATCCGCACAAATTACCCGGGAAATTATTCAATACCACGTGGCATTGGGGCAACATTAAGAGATCCTGATTACAGATGACAGTGTGATCCTGGTAGGAACTGCTAATTATTGATTAAACTAAAAATGCTCAATAAACATACAATGAAAAAAGTTTTTAGCTATATAATGTTACCGGCGCTGATCGTTTTGGCGTTTTACTCCTGCTCAAAGGACCTGGGTAATTATGATTACAACGATGCCAATGTTATTACCATTACTACTGATATGGCCAATGTGGATCCGGCTGTCGTGATTAACAATGATTCCGTTGTAGTAAAACAGAATGACAGCCTGAAAATAAATATTCTTATTTCTCAAACAAAGCCTTCAAATGATCTGGCATACGAGTGGACTGATCATTCAGAGTGCTGCTACTATTGGCAATCCTCCTCAATATGTTGTGGGAAATACAGCGCAGTTGAGAACAAAGATCATCTCTTTCGCCAAATCTTTATAAGCTGGTAGTGAAAGTAACAGATAAAACAACCGGTGTTTCTTTTATAAATTTTATTCATTGAATGTTGATACATCACCCTGGGGTGGTGAAGGATGGGTTGTTTTGCAGGACCAAGGCTGCACAGAGGTTGCGATATTTCTGTTATTACCACACGTGACGGTGTTGTACGGGGAAATATTTATTCCAATGTTTATTCATTGGCAAATGGTCACAAACTTCCTGACCGGTACTTATAAAGTGAATGTAATGAATTACGCCGAATACATTGCGTATTCAAAAGGTTTCATTCTTTATCCTAATGGAGGATCGCAGGTTCGTTCAACTGGATTACCTTGATTCCAGTAATTCAAATGGATGGTTCGTTAAATCTCCACTTCAGTGATAAATTCTTGAGTCGACGGTGTAGGCTGAGTACCGGCCAATATGAGATACTTCATCAACAACGGCAATTGCATTACCAATCGTAAATGCAAATACCATCAAAAACGCCGCCAATAATTTTGGCGCACCGCTGCATCGGTACGTGGCCTTCACTTGAGCCCCTATTTTATGTTACAATCTCAAACAGCTCTTATTGTACTTTCTTCGACAAGCGTTAACCGCTGTTTTTTGCATATTAATATGGCTAATAACACGTCTGATCCCGACATACCTACCCGACATAGCTAACCAGCACTGTCCTGCTTACTGCAGGAGCAGGCTGCGCGCTACTAATCTAACGGTAACAGGTAAAGGATTTGACCTGAATAATATTGGACGTAATTTGGATCTACAGAAAACGCCCAGTTGATTGACGGAGCTGTTACAAACCCGGGTTATTATTGTATTTTCCGGAATTCTGCCAATGATTCAACATTTCTATACCAGTTCACTTCGGATCAACAGGCATTGCAAATAATGCTATCACAGGCAGGTATTTTTTGAAGGATGCTACTGCCAACGTTACCTGGTATTAACACAGCTTCCATGTTTGCTGTACCGGCCTTTACAGCCAGTTCGGTAAGCAATGTGTTCTATTATGTACCTGGCAACAGCATCCAATAGCACTTATGTTTGTAATCCCAGTTACACCGGCACCTTGCCAGCTACAACAACATCGCATTTGGGATACAATTTTCCCTGCAGGAACAATTATTAAAACCATGAAAGTTTTCAAATCAGGATATACAACTGTGCCTTCCACTGAAAGCAAAGTGCTGGTTGTTGCAACTGATGAAACAGCAAGCGGTGGTGGACATAAAGTTTATTTCTTTAATCTTACTGCAATCTGGTGAAATAAATACTACACCTGCGAATGTGTACACCGGTTTTGACAAAATAGTTGATATCGCATTTAAAAAAGGGTTAGGGTTCTGATAAAAATTTGAAAGTCCGTTCTCAATTACTAGCCTGCCGGTGATAAACCTGGTGGGCTTTTTTTATGCCCCCACTCCCTTCTGCTTGAGTCCAGCCCGTCCGAAAATGGTCATTCCTACAGAGAAATTCGTCAAATGCTTTTACCCGTTGGTACTATAGACTGAAAATCCGGGCTATGGCATAGTAGTTTTAATCCGTAATCTTAAAAAGACCGCTAAAAATCAGATTTATGAAGTTGTACAATGTTTTGACAGTCCTGGTAATGATGGTGATAACAAATACCGCTTTCGGCCAGGATACTACAAGTAAGGCACCTGCCCCAGCCAAAGTAAGACCATATAAAGATGTGATCACTGCCAAGGCTGAAACCAAGCCGGGTTTGTTTTCAGTTCATAAAATAGATGACAAATACTATTTTGAAATTCCTGATTCTCTTTTGAAAAGAGAAGTTCTTTTTACCACCCGTTTGGTAAAAGTGCCAACCGGCAGTCCACGCTTTGCCGGCGAAATTGTAAACAGCATTATTGTTTCATTTGAAAAAGCGCCGGAAGATAAATTGTTTGTACGTGTGATCACAAACGGTTGCAGTTGCTGATTCAACGAATGCAATTGCAAAAGCAGTACGCAACTCTACTATTGATCCTATTGCGATGGTATTTGATATTAAAGCAAGAGGAACACAGAATAAAAGTTCAGTGATAGATGTGACCGATCTTATTTCAAAAGATAATAATATCACTGGCTTTGATCCCAATGCCAAGAAAATCGATGGGGCTCGGTGCTGTGGCTGCCGACAGGTCATATAACCTTTCTGTTACGCCTTTTGAACAAAATATCGAGATCAAGACTTTGAAGACCTTTGGCCTTGGTGCTGCGGCACCAGCTCCGGGGCTGCACCTGGAGATGCTCCGGCTGCTTCTCCCAGTGTTGGAGTAACAATGGAATTAAGTACATCCATCATGTTATTACCTGCTGTACCAATGCAATCAAGACATGCCGATCCACGTGTAGGTTATTACAGCGAAAACTACAAGATATTTTCTGATGCGCAACAAAAGGTAGAAGACAAGAATTTTATTGTGCGTCACCGCATGGAACCTAAACAAGAAGATATGCAGCGTTACCTGAAAGGTGAATTGGTTGAACCAAAAGAGCCATTAGTGTTTTATGTTGATCCTGCTACACCGAAACAGTGGAGACCATATATCATTGCTGGTATCAATGATTGGAATGAAGCATTTAAAGCAGCCGGTTTTAAAAATGCTATCATTGGAAAAGAGTGGCCGGAGAATGACAGCACCATGTGCATTGAAGATGCTCGTTGCAAAGTTGTTCGTTATTTCCCAACTAATCAGTCATTCTCTTATGCTCCCGAGGATTTACGATCCAAGAAGTGGTGAAATTTTACAAACTTATATCGGTTGGTCGCATAGTAAAATACAATCGTTGTACGAATGGTATTTTGTACAGGCGGCTGCACTTGATAGTCGTGCAAGAACAACAAAATTCAGTACTGAACTGATGGGTTCACTTATCAGAGCAGCTGTTGCCCGTGAAGTGGGACATACATTGGGTCTGCGTAATAATATGGCAGGAAGCAGTGCTTATCCGGTTGAAAAGTTAGAGAAATAAAAATTGGTTGGAAGCAAATGGATTTTCCGCTTCCATCATGGATTATATTCATTACAACTATGTAGCACAACCTGAAGATCATATTTCTCCAAAAGGTCTTTTGCCGCAAATAGGTGAGTATGATAAATGGGCCATTAAATATGGTTACTCTTACACTGGTAAAAATAATTTTGAAGACGATAAAAAGTTAGTACAGAAATGGACTGTTGATGCATTTGCTGCCAACCCGGCATTAAAATTCAGTCCTGAAATTGATTTGAACCCGAATGATCCTAATGATCCTTCGGCACAAACAGAAGACCTGAGCAATGATCCTGTAAAAGCAGCTGAGTACGGTATCAAAAACCTGAAAATTGTTACAGCCAATTTGCTTGAATGGACAAAAGAAGATATGGATATGTATGATAACACTAACGCCATGTATGGAAACGTAATTGAATGGTACCAGATGCTTACCCGTCATGCATATACCCAAATAGGTGGTACGAATGAAAACCTGAAAAGCATCGATCAGAAAGGAGATGTTTACACACTTGTGCCTAAAGATGTACAAAAAAGAGCAATGGCATTTTTGCATAAAGAAGTATTTCAAACACCAACCTGGCTTTATGATAAAAACCTGCTGAATAAATTCGCTAAGCCTGCTACTAAAGAAAAAGTGCAGAGATTCCAGGACGATGCAATTTACCAGGTATTGAAAGCTTCTATTCTTTACAAAATGACGATCGAGACCATGCGTTTTGGCAAAGAGAAGACGTATACAGATTGATGAAATGCTTACTGATCTGAATAATGGTTTATGGAGCGAATTAAAAACATCAACACCTGTTGTAATTGATCCATACAGAAGGTTTGTTCAAAAGCAGAGCTCGTTAACATTTTAGGGTTATAGGTGAGTCAGACTGAGCCACCCAAAGCGGGATCAACATCGCCGGATCTTTCAACAACAGATATACCGGTAGTGCTGCGTGTACACTTAGATAAAATAATGAAGCAGTGCAAGGCGGCTATTCCTGCCTGCAAAGACACAATGACATTGGCGCATTTACAATATGTGTACAATAAGATCAACAAGTTCCTCTATCCAAAAACTAAACCAGAGTCAACAATTTTCTACCAGATAAATTGAAACTAAATGACACGCATTATTCTCATCATATTATTATCGGGTTTTTTTAATGCTGCTTCGGCGCAGGATAAAAAACCGGTTGAAAAACCAAAAGCTGATTCGGTTAAAAGCACAACTAAAACGATCGGTGACTTTGTTACTGCAAATGCGATCAGCAAAAAAGGAATGTTTTCCATTCACCAGGTGGGTGAAAAATATTATTTCGAAATTCCCGATTCATTGCTGGGAAGAGAATTACTCTTAACTACCTGGCTGGTGAAAGTACCGGGCGGTAGTCCCAAGTTTGGCGGCGAGGTAATGAATAACAGGACCATCAGCTTTACAAAATGGAATGGCGGCAGTAAGCTTGCTTTGAATGTTACTGCCACCATTAACCAGGTTGATACAACAAATGTTATTTCAACAGCCGTAAAAAATGCCAATGTAAATTCTGTGGCCATGCTGTTTGATATAAAAGCACGAGGCAATGGCGGCACATCATTGATCGATGCAACTGATTTTCTGCAAAAAGAAAATTCGTTTACGATGTTGAATGCCGAAGTAAAAAAGTAGAATGTCTGTTACATCGATGGCAGCCGACAGAAGTTTGGTAAAAAGTTTTGCAGCTTATCCCATTAATGTAGAAATAAAAATGATGCGTACGTATGGCGCATCAAGTGCAGGCACTCCCGGCAGCGCCTGGTCGTCCTGCGGTCGCTCCTCTTGAAGCAGCGAAGTTGAGTGGTGCCATTACCATGGAAATTTCTACTTCTATCATGCTCATGCCCGAGAAGCCAATGACGCCAAGACGTTTTGATGCACGGGTAGGTTATTTTGCTGATGCATACCAGGAATATGCCGATGCGCAACAAAAAGTAAATACAAAAATTTTTATTGTTCGTTACCGTCTTGAACCAAAGCCGGAAGATATGGAACGTTATAAGCGTGGCGAACTGGTAGAACCCAAAGAGCCGATCGTTTATTATATTGATCCTGCTACACCCAAACAATGGCGTCCTTATATCATTGCTGGTATCAATGACTGGAATGAAGCTTTTAAAGCAGCTGGTTTTAAAATGCTATCATAGGAAAAGAGTGGCCGGAGAATGATACAACAATGAGCCTTGAAGATGCACGGTACAAAGTAATTCGTTACTTCCCATCAGAAGTTGCAAAATGCTTATGGTCCGAATATTCATGATCCACGCAGCGGTGAAATATTACAGAGTTATGTAGGCTGGTATCATAATGTAATGACCTTGTTGCACGATTGGTATATGGTACAGGCTGCACCAAACGATCCCCGTGCCCGTACTATGAAGTTCAGTGATGAACTGATGGGAACATTGATCCGTTTTGTTTCATCACATGAAGTAGGGCATACATTAGGTCTGCGCCACAACATGGGCAGCAGCAGTCTTACACCAGTTGAAAAATTGCGTGATAAAAATGGGTGGAAGCACACGGACATACTAACTCGATCATGGACTATGCACGTTTTAATTACGTAGCACAACCAGAGGACAGTATTGGCTAGAACCGGCATTATGCCACGCATCAATGATTACGATAAATGGGCCATCAAATGGGGTTATACATATACTGGTATTGCAGATGATGAAGAAGATCGCAAAGTGGTAACTAAATGGATCGTTGATAGTTTGAAAGCAAACCCACGTTTATGGTTTGGTGGCGAAGGCTTTAATCAATGATGCACGTTGCCAGTCAGAAGATGTAGGCGACAACAGCATGAAGGCAAGTGAGTATGGTATTAAGAACCTGAAATATGTAATGGCGCATTTGCCTGAATGGACCAGGGATAGCAATGACACCTCTATACCAATTTAACGAATATGTATCGCCAGGTAGCGACCACAATACCTGCGTTATTGCATGCATGTAACTGCGAATGTTGCCAGCGTGTATGAAACATGGAAAACAGTAGAACAACCAGGTGATGTCTATATAAATTCACCAAAAGAAAAATCAAAAGAAGCAGTGCTGCTTTTAACTAAAGAAGTCTTTACCACTCCGGAGTGGTTACTCGATAATGAAATTCTGAATAAGATCAGCAATCCTGTAAGGATAGGTTCAGTGGCAAATATCCAGGCAAGAGTACTTGATCTGTTACTCAGCGACAGGGTGTTCAATACATTGCTGATGGAGGAGAATCGGCTACGGCAAGGGCAATACTTATTCCATTGTTGAATTTATGGACGATGTAAAAGCGGGTGTATGGACCGAGCTTAAAAATAAAAAACCGATTAGCATATATTCCGTCGCGGTTTACAAAAGAATTATGTATCCAATGTGTTTGCTTCGATCAAAGAAGCAGAAGAAGGTGCAGCATATACATGGCTTTGTTGGTTGGCGGACCTGCAGCATGCAGAAGATCCTGCCTCGTCACCACTAGTTCTGATGTTGGTTCTTTCCTTGCATTGCATCTTGAGAAACTTCGTGCAGAAATTTTAGCTGCGATCCCTACTGTTACTGATAAAGACACAAAAGATCATCTCAACTATATCGCAGAGCAAATTAAAAACGGGTTGGCTAACCGGTTTAATAAATAATTCACTTGTATGTTTCAGAAAGCTCTGCAAATAATAACCACTGTTTTATTGTTCCTTGTAACGGTACATGTATATGGTGGCAATGGTCCTGAAACAACGGTTACCTGCAAAGTATACAACAATACAGGCAGCGCAGTGTTTTTGTACAAAGTAGAAAACGGTCGAAGCTGTTAGTCTTGGTTTCAGACGCCCTGCGTGAAATGGATACTTGTATGTTTTCATTCCCAATGGAAAAAGAAGGTGTTTATTTTATCCAGAAAGCTGGTGCCTCACATGCCGGCTTTTAACTATGTGATCTACCTGAAGCCGGGCGATAATAAAGCGGTTGACATTTATACAAGTCAGATCGGCACTTGATTTTGATAGTTGCAAAGTGCAACAGTCCGAATCATGAAACTGTTATCCTGCAGACATGGACCAATTTATTTAATGCGGTTGCTAAGCTGGGTATGAACAGGGCTCAGAGGGATGAGTATATCAGTTGCATACAGCAAACTGGTAAAACAAGCTGAAGAACTGAAAAGAGAAAACAGCTATCGAATAATCGCTATTTCAAAAGGATATTTGCGTTAAAACTAGATGCGGATCTTCAATATTTAAGAGCAGCAGCCTTTTTCCAATTTGGAGAAAGAATGAACGCTGGTCTTGACAGCACAGCCAAACGCCGGCAGTTTTATCAGCCGATGGCAAACCAAAAATTTTGCAATGCAGGTTTGTTAGAATCAGAGCACGGGTTGATCTTTGTTAAAATACAACCTGGGTTACCAGCTATTTCAGAAATATGGAACGCAGGAACAAATGCTGGCAACTTCATTTGTTGAAAAGATGAAGATGATATGCAACGATACTGGTTCTGGGCAGCATTTGCCTTAGACCGCATGCAGCAAATTACCAATTACGAACAATTCAAGATCGATATACAGCCTTATAAAAAATTGTTTGCCACAACTGCTTTAAAACAGGCTTACCAAAAGAAGGAAGATGAGCTGACCGTGTATGCAAAAGGGAGCCCCAGCTTACAATTTTTCACTGAAGTGGATACAAAAGATCAAAACCTGTTCATTATCCGATTTCAAAGGGAAGGTAGTTGTGCTGGATATATGGGCAATGTGGTGTGCTCCCTGCCTGGCGGAAAACCCTTTGTTCCAAAAAAGTAGAAGAGGCCTTTAAAGATCAGGGATGATATTGTATTCATCGGTGTATCGCACGACGGACTGAATGGAAAAAGACGCTTGGAAACAGTTTAGTATGAAAAGAAAGGATGGACAAGCATCGAATTCCTTTGCCGAGCTACGATGAATCTATCGGCAAATATTATAAGGTCGAAGGCATTCCCCGCTTCATGATCTTTTGATAAAGAGGGCAAAATTGTAACGGTGGATGCACCTCGTCCTTCTGATCCCGGAATTCAAATCATTGATTGAACAAACACTAGAATCCAGTAACGGAAAATGAAAATTAGTATAAAAATATTTTTGCCTTTGCTTGTCAGTTTGATAGTTTTTAATGCTGCCATGGCACAGCAAGATCCTGTAACCTTAACCGGCATATTTACTGAAAAATAAATGCTGAACTGATACTTTTTAAAACTGTAAACAACAAGATCCAAAAACTGGGTGAGTATACGATCAATCCATCCAACCTCGGAATTTGTTTTTGTTTTGCCTGCTGATACAACCATAACTTATAGTTTCCAGGTAAAAACTTTGAAACAAGGGCACATGAGATTGGAGGCAGATAAATATTTTACGCTTCCATTAACACTGAAACCTGGACAGAACTATTCATTAAAAATTACTCTGTCAAAATTTGATGCTGCAAAAAAACAGGGTTTGAATTAAAAACAGATACAAAAAGATCTTCCATTGCATTTGTCAGTGGGAAATTGGTCAATTGGAAATTGGGGAACAACTATTACAATCCAGAGAGTTGTTGATGGCAGGTTACGAAACAGTAAATAGTTTTAGCATTCGCTAAGGGAGAAAACAATTTTTGTTGCCTTGCCTGGTAAAGGAAGAAGGTTTTTATTATCTCAACTCTCTACGCTGGAAACTGCGTGTTTATCTGAAACCTGCTGATAAACTGGAACTGGCTATTGATGGTAAATCGGGATCTTATGAGGTCATCAATGGTTCTGAAGAAAACCAATTAATGCAGAAATGGCAACAGTTGATCTCTCCTATTACTGACTATGGCTATAACTTATCAATTCTTCAACGAGATACTTTTGATCTGAACACCTATCAGAAAACTTATGAAAGCCTGGAATCATCCATCGTGAATTTCAGAAACAATATCAATCATACTGGTTCAAGATTCAGTAAGCTTTTCAAAATGGCAATTGATGTAGATAAAGAATTCGCACCTATTTTATTTTTATTTAATGTCTCGGCAAAAACAACGAAGGGTTTTGGGGCTACACCCAAGAATTTTAATGATGTTCCGGATTTTTACAAGCATTTTATACAAGCAGGCAAATTCAATGATGCATCATTATTAAATATTGGTGAAGCGAGATCTTACATGAACCTGTATGCCAAACTCATTATTGCTTCTTTACCTGCAGATCAAGAGAAAGCAATTAACACAGAGTGAAAAACTCGGGCTGATGATCAATGCAATTTCAAATGATACTTTGAAATCTTATTTCTTCAAAGACCAGATGTCAGAAATAGAAGTTAATAACCTGACTGAATTCAGATCCACATTTGAACCCTATAAAAATATACACGAAGCCTGCTGCTGTAAAAAGGAAATACCTGAAGATATACGAACAATTCATCAGCGATACTGCTTATGTTGGAAAATCCGCTTACAATTTTACACTGCCTGATTCTACTGGTCGCATGATCTCCATGAAAGACTTTAAAGGCAAAGTAGTGTTTATAGATGTGTGGGCTACATGGTGCGGACCTTGCAGGGAACAATTTCCTTTTCTTAAAGAAGTTGAAGAAGAATATAAAGACAACAATGATATTGTTTTCATGGGTATATCCATTGATCAGAGCAACGGGATCGTCAGAAATGGATCAACACGATAAAGAAAGAAAATCTGCACGCCTTTGCAATTATTTGATGACATGGGAAAATATTTTGCACGCAAATACGAGATCAATGCCATTCCAAGATTTTTACTGGTAAGCAAAGATGGTAAATGGATAGAAGTTCGTTGTCCGCGACCTGAAGCGAAAGAAGATCTGAAAAATATTTGGATAAGGCTTTGCAAGAAAAACCATTAGTAAAAGATTAAGCTAATCAATATTTCAAACAAAAAGTAAGATAACTTTTTTCATAGACAGTTAGTTTTGGTTACGAGGGACATTTCCATGTCCCTTTCTTATTTGAACATGTAAGATGAAAAATAAGAGATCACAAGAGTATGTGAATATGAAGTGGGACGTATCTGGACTCGAACCTCCCGATAACTATCGGAGACCTCTGCTCTGTCAAAGCAGCGTTCTGAACCATCCCGATAGCTATCGGGAGAGCTAACGTTTATAAAATGAAGTCAGAGTTCCGCATCATATAAGTTTCTTAGTTTTGGGCTAACTCTGGATACATTTTTAGGTTTTCAATATACTTTTACTTTTCATATTTTTATATGTGATTCAATACTTCTTGCTTGTTTATAAGAAAGATTAATCAGACTAAAATATATTACCCAATCATTGGCTTTCGTTGTAAATGCCCCAGGAAAAATTTTGGAAAGATGTTGGTCAAGTCTTTCAGTTACCTCGATGCAGCTACCTATATAATACTTGTCAAGAGACTGTGAATATAAAATGTACACAAAGTTGCCATAAAGTGGGACGTACTGGGCTCGAACCAGTGACCTCTGCTCTGTCAAAGCAGCGCTCTGAACCAACTGAGCTAACGTCCCAATAAATTAAACTCCTTGTCTCTCTGAACCATCCCGATAGCTATCGGAAGCAGCTAACGTCCCGGGCCGGTAAATTTAAGCAGTTCTCCACATTCATATTATTAGCTTTACAAACTTTCCTACATTTACTTTATCAATTATAAAATGAAAGCCTACTCAGGTAACAATAAATTTTGATTGGAATGATGAGTTTGCAGCATTAATACCAGCGCACCGTACCTATATCAATATGCTCATCAATAAAAATGTTATCTGATCAATATGTAGTAAGTATGGAATCACAAAGAGTGTGGGTAACATTAAATGCCGAAACCAAATCCGAAGTTGAAAAGATCTTGAAGAAATCTCCACTTTATAAGTACTGGACCTACGAGATCGATGAGTTGTTTGTGATCGATGGACAACTCTACAGGCTGCCTGCAGTAACACCGAATTAATTAAAAAACCCCGCAAAAAGCGGGGATTTTTGTGGGAGTCTGAACATGGAGTTCGAACCCGCCGACCTCATCTGCTTGTAAGGCAGATGCTCTGAACCAGCTGAGCTAAACTCCCTTTTAGGAGTGCAAAGATAAGGCCGTCATGATGGCCTTTCTGCCAAATTTTTTGGGCTTTTATAGTTCTACAGTTTTTGGTAATTTTAATTTCGACCAACGATGACACAACAAGGGCCTCATATTTATCCCTGATATCAGCGGCTTCACTCGTTTTGTGAATGAAGTGGAAATAGATCATAGCAGGCATATTATCCAGGAATTGTTAGAGGTCATTATTAATTCAAACAAAATTGGTCTTGAAGTTTCAGAGATAGAAGGCGATGCGATCCTTTTCTATAAATATGGTGATAGTCCCTGATCTGAAAGAAGTATATGACCAGGTCGAAAAAATGTTCTGCGAATTTCACAAACAACTTCATACTTATGATCACCGAAGGTTTTGTCAATGTAAGGCATGCACCGGGGCAGTTGATCTTACATTGAAAGTTATCACTCATTATGGTGAATTCACGGGATACAATGTGAAAAATTTCAATAAACTGATCGGGAAAGGATATAATCGTTGCACACCAGCTTTTAAAAATGATATCGACCAACATGAATACTGGCTTGTAACTGATGGCCTCGGTGCGGTGATAATATCTCTGAAAACCTTTCCGGCAAAATTAAATTGGAATAAGAGTAGCAAACAAACCGAAACAGGAACAATTCCTTTCAGTATACACAACTAAGCCATCTGAAAGATCAAATACCACCAACTCCCCCTCTTGACCTCGAAATAAAGAATAAAACGAAAGTGCTTTCTTTTACTGGGAATATGATGCTGATATAATTTCACTGCTTCATGGAGTCGTAGATTTTCATACCCGGAAACTCTGGCAGGATGGAGTAAAAGAAATAGAAGATGTCACCCATTCTGATCTACCAAGGCTTGGCACAAGTCATAGGTGCATTTTGGATAAAGGTCAACAGATAATGTATTCCAGCTCGTATTCGTTTACACCTGAAAAGATAGAATATAGCGAAACTGATGAGAAAAAGAGAGAGCATCTATATACAGCACCTTTCAAAAATTACTGAGAGCAGAACAGGTCTCACTGGTTGACATTTATTTGAAAAAGAATCCCAGTACTCCTCTCCCTTTTAAATTATTCGAGAAGAAAAAAATGGAAAGGTCATTCCAGAGATCGCTTGTGAATCTTGAGAAGTTCATGAAAGAAGTAAAAGTACCTTCTTGATTATAGTTATTATTTAAAAAAAGAATTTCATCTATTAGCAACACAGAAATTTTATTCTTAAATTTGCGTAATGGCATCCATTCGAAAACGATACAAGCACTAAGCAATGGGAAGAAACCGATGTTCTTACCAGTGTGGAGGAACCATGTAATCTCATTGTATGGAATGATGAGGTTAATACGTTTGAATGGGTGATCGATACCTTGATGGATATCTGCGGCCATAGTCGTGAACAAGCAGAGCAATGTGCCTACATCATACACTACCAGTGGAAAGTATGCAGTGAAGAAGGGAAGTTACGATGAATTGAAACCAAAGTGTGATGCTATTACTGACAGAGGTATTGGTAGCTACTGTCGAAATGGTTGTAGAATAAATTCTGTACGTAGAAACACTAAATCAAAGTCCCTTCTCCCAAAAAAGTGAATTCTCAAAGTCAACATCGAAGTTTTTACCATTTTTTATTTTCAGGAAATAGCATTTATTTGATAATTGTTTTCGAAAGCTTGGATTTGCTCTTAATTTTTCCTCATGCCATTATTTGTACTAGAAAAAGAATTTGCCTTTCCGCCAGTTCATCTTGCAGAACCAGATGGGTTACTAGCAGTAGGCGGTGATCTGTCCGTAGATCGCGTTGTTGACTCGCTTATAGTAAAGGCATCTTTCCATGGTATGAAGGCAAACATATCTTTATGGTGGTGTCCTGATCCTACGTTTTGTTTTATTTCCGGTGAAATAAAAGTGAGCAAGAGCATGAAAAAATTGCTGAACCAGGATGCATTCAACTTTTACTACTGATAAAGCTTTTGCCCAGGTTATTGGTAACTGTAAAACGATCAGGAGAAAAGGGCAGGCAGGCACATGGATCACGTAATGATGTAAAAAAGCCTACACGTTTTGCATAAGCTTGGTTTTGCTCCACAGCGCCGAGGTCTGGAAAAATGGCGAACTGGTTGGTGGTTTATATGGAGTAAGAATTGGAAAAATATTTTTTTGGATGAAAGTATGTTTAGCAAACAAAGCAACGCAAGCAAATATGCTTTTATAAAATTTGTTGAACATTTAAAAAATGATGGCGTTGAATTGATGAGACTTGTCCAGGTTTATACCGAACATCTCGAAAGTTTGGGTGCAAGAATGATCCCGAGAAATGAATTCATTCAAACGATTGAAAAAGCTGATCCCGCAAGATTAATTGCTAAACCTGCTTTCTAAATAATGTGGCAAAACTGTTCGCCATGTGTTCCAGTCATGCGGCCATTCCTGTCCCCAAATATCCAGTTCATAATTGATCGCTTTATCATAAAGAATTCTTGCAAAGCGACCGCTGCTGTTAGATCTTCGTAAGCGCCACTGCCGCTAAATATATGCAGGTGATGAGTACTTCTTATTTTCTCCAGCACATCATGATCAGTTAAATTAGGCATGTAATGCATCGGGCTGTTAAAATAAACATCATCATCATAATGTCCCTTTGTGTATTCAGTAAGATCATAAACACCGCTCATTGCAATTACACCGTTGATAATATCAGGTCTTTTTAAAAATAAATTCATGCTGTGCAATGCGCCGAACGAAGCGCCGCATGTATAGATCATTGTATCCGGACTGGAATTGGTGCGAATGAAAGGAACTACTTCATTAAATATATAATCATTCCATTGTTGGTGCCGGATAGATTTATCACGAGGATTCATATTATTATTCAGCCAGCTTTCATTATTGATGCTATCAACGGAATACACTTTTTAATTTACCCGCCTCAATAAATGGTGCGATCTGATCCAGCAATTGAAACCGCTCATACTGAGGTAGTCAGCCGCTGCAGTTGGTACCAAGCAACAAAGCAAAACCATAATGACCATAAATAGCGATCGGCATATCTTTATTCAGTGATGGGCTGTGCCATGAGTAAAGTGTTCTTTCCATAAAAAATTGAGCTTCAAAGTAAGTATTTCGCCCTGTAAAAACAGTTTTTACAGATTAAATTTTCTTCATCTCTTCAAAGGCTTCTTTCAGTTTCATTATCTAGCTGAAAGAAGGTAAATTTGCCGCCGGTTAGGACTTTTTATGTGACTTAGCTGCGATTGTATCCCTCACCGTCCCTTGCGTCGCAAACTTGATAGCCCTGTAATTCTAATCAGCTCATTAGCGAACAGAACGTATAAATGTGTGACGCAACTGGAAGCTTAATAGAAGTACATCATGCTGATCAAAATAAAAATAGCATCGAACAAATGGAACTATCGAAAAATTTTGAACCGGGATCTATAGAAGAAAAATGGACACTCGCATTGGAAGTCGAAAAGATATTTTAATTCAACTCCTGATGACAGGAAGGCTTTTACTGTTGCTGATACCTCCGCCAAATGTTACAGGTGTGTTGCATATGGGGCATACGCTAAATGAAACTGTACAGGATATTCTTGTTCGCAAAGCAAGAATGAGTGGCTTCAATGCATGTTGGGTGCCGGGCAGCGATCATGCTTCGATCGCTACCGAAGCAAAAGTGGTGCAGATGCTGAAAGAAAAAGGCATTGATAAAAATAAGATCGGCCATGGGAAGAATTTTTGAAATATGCTTTTGAGTGGAAAGAAAATACGGCGGCATCATTTATAACCAGATCGAACGACTTGGCTGCAGCGTTGATTGGGATCGTGTTAGTTTTCACGATGGATGATCATTATTACAAAGCTGTCATCAAAAGTTTTTGTTGACCTATATAATAAAGGACTTGATTTATCGCGGTGCAAGAATGATCAACTGGGATCCTGCTGCAAAAACTGCGTTGAGTGATGAAGAAGTTGAATACAAAGAATTGCAGGGAAACTATATTATGTAAAATATGTTGTAGACCGATGACTACAGACAACATCCAAGCAAAGTGGATGACTCATGATATACGTCATTGCCACTCAGCGTCCTGAAACGATCATGGGTGATACAGCAGTATGTGTTACATCCTGACGATGAACGCTATGCACATTTGAAAGGAAAGAAAGTGATCGTGCCGCTGGTCAATCGTGATAGTGCCCGTAATTTTTGATGAGTATGTAGATCAAAGAATTTGGAACAGGTGCATTGAAAATTACACCGGCTCATGATATCAATGATTATAATCTTGGTTTAAAACATAATCTTGAAACAATAGATACACTTGAATGCTGATGGCACAATGAGTGAAGCCGCACAGGTATTTGTTGGTCTTGATCAGGTTTGAAGCAAGAAAAAGACAATTGAGAAATTAAAGGCAGATAGGTTCATTGATCAAAGAAGAAGAGTATACAACCACGTCTTGGTTTTTCACAAAGAACAAATGTTGTTGTTGAACCCCGTATTTCTACACAGTGGTTTGTAAAAATGAAACCGCTTGCTGAAAAAGCATTGCATGCAGTTTTAGCGGTGATGTAAAGATCCATCCTGAAGAAAGTTTCTGGCTACTTATAAATACTGGTTGGAGAATGTAAAAGATTGGTGTATCAGTCGCCAGCTTTGGTGGGGACAAAGAATACCTGCATGGTACGATGAAGACGGAAGATTTGTTAGTTGCAGCAACATGAAGAAGAAGCACAGTCAGACAATTCGAAAAGTCAAAATACTCAACAATACTGAAGGACCAATTAAGACAGGATGAAGACTGTACTTGATACATGGTTCTCTTCATGGCTCTGGCCGATTGAAGTATTTCAATGGAATAACACAACCCAATAATAAAGATATTAATTATTACTATCCAACTTCTGTATTGGTAACAGGACAGGATATTATTTTCTTCTGGGTAGCAAGGATGATCATGGCGGGAATGGAATACATGAATGAAAAACCATTCAGCGATGTTTATTTCACCGGAATGGTAAGGGATAAGCAGGGAAGAAAGATGAGTAAGCAGTCTTGGTAACTCGCCTGACTTATTGGATCTGATTGATCGGTACGGAGCCGATGCTGTTCGCTTTGGCATTATGATCTCCTCTCCTGCCGGTAATGATCTGTTGTTTGATGAGTAGCAGTTGTGAACAAGGAAGAATTCTTTAATAATAAGATATGGAATGCTATTGAAGCTTGGTGAAAATGTGGGAAGGACAAGAGTCGAAAGCTCAGAGCAAGACAAGTCAAGCCAATAGAAAGCATTTTGCTATTGATATGGTTTGAAAACAGATTGAATGAGGTAAAAGCAGCGTAGAAGATACTTTATAAAGATTTCAGATTAAGTGGGAGCTATTGAAAACTATTTATTCTTTGATATGGATGATTTCTGTAGCTGGTATTTGGAATGGGTGAAGCCAGGATTTGAACAGCCTCATTGAAAAAGATGTTTATGAAAAGACGGTAGAATATTTTGAAGAATTAGCATGCTATTGCTTCATCCGTTCATGCCGTTTGTTACGGAAGAAATTTATCATGCAATTGAAAGAAAGAAAGGCAGGCGATGATGTTAGCTATAGAAACAAGATCAAGGATTGGGAGCGGCAAGATACAAATATGCTGCAAAGCGAAATATTATTAAAAGAAGTAATTACTGCTCTTACGTGATGTCCGAAATAAAATCAATTAAAGCCAAAAGAAGACAATAAAGTTACATTATCCAAACTGCAATGACCGACAGTTTACGAATCTATTAAATCAATTCTGTGCAAAACAGGTAAATGCGTCGTAAGATATAATTTTGTTAAAGAATGCAGTTGCCGGATCGATCAGCAGCTGTTGTTCAAAAAGATAAATTCTTTATTGAAACAGAGACAGAACTTGGACACAACTGCATCAAAAGATCAACTGCAAAAAAGACTCTTGATATATCAAAAAGGCTTTTTCATCCGTAGAAAAGAAACTCGAGCAATGAACGTTTTGTTCAAAATGCAAAGCCTGAAGTAATAGAGATTGAAAGAAAGAAAAAGGCAGATGCTGAAGCAAAGATCAAAAGCGATCGAAGAGATCGCTTGTCTTCTATATAGCTATCTTGGTAATAATACTCACATGGCAAAATCAATCTCGAACATGTTCCCTTCACGACCAGTTACCAGGTCATGCATCCAAGCGATGCACTGATCCGGAAACCAAAGGTCAGTGGATATTGGTTCCACCAGTTGGTATCAAAATAAACTTCCATGCCTGTGCTTCGTTGATCAGCAGCTAGTTGTTTTATTCTTTGAATAAACTCTTGTAAAATCATAAAATGCATTGGCACGAATTCGCTGGATATAAAGAATGTTTCCAAAACCCCAATCAGGAATCGCAAAGGGAAATGATAATTAGCACCAAGCTTCCACATTCTTGAAAAATAAGGCTCATTATATCCTCTTGAATAAGGGAACCGGTTGCTGAATAATGCCCGTTGACTGTATCCCGTTCCTGGAAAGCACCATCTAACACAATACTATGAGTGGAAAAAAAACCTGGCAGATAAATATGACCGGAGGTAAAAACTGATAGCTATCATATTCCTTGAAATGGCGTGACGATACACGCAATGTAAAATTATAACCCAGCCTCGGAAATATGTGTTGTTGCCTGTCTGTACCTGCTGGCTATAATTAATAAAATGTGAGAGATAACTAAAATTGTTTTCAACAAACGAGTCTTTATTAGGACCCGTATTGTTATTTTCAAACCGGTAAACATAGTTGCTTCCAAAATTCAAATTCCTGAAATATCTGCCACCGGAAAGATCCAATGGAATATTTAAACCGATACGAGTATCCAATTGATCCCATTGGCGGGTCTTATTATTTACTGTATCCGTTCTTTTAAAAGTATATTTCAGCTCCTGCTGACAGGTAAGGAACCATGCGCCATAAGTTGTGTTGAATCCTAACAGCATTTGTATTTTCATCCTGGTTATATGAATAATAAAGCTCCGTTTGCAGTGTATTCAAAATATTCTGGCCATAAAGGGTATAAGTAAAAATCGGGTCCTCGTAATAAGGCCGCCAGCTATGAAAATTTAAAAGCTTTGTTCCCTTTTTGTATTTACTCACTGAAAAGTTCCTTGTTACAATATCATTTAATCTCAAATTGCTAAAATCATTTTCTTTAGCTATCGGGATCTTATTAGCCGGCAGTTCAGAAAGCATTTATATCGATCTCCTTCTGTCCTGATAAACTCATTTCTTTTAACTGGTACCCGTCTGCATGTAAAATTTGAATAGATAAGTTTATTATCAAGAGGCATTCACAAAATAATTCCCGGTAGCCGAGCTGCTAACCTGGAAGATCTTATTATCACTTAGCTGCAACATAAAGATCTCATCATTACCATTAAAAGATGCAGTAAAAAAACTTTTGTCATTCTGAACATTCAGGAAAACCAATAACATGATAAGAGGGGCGTAAGTCTCATGATCGATCCGCTGATATCTGCACGAACGAGCGGACATTTGTCCATCACGAAGCCTTGCACAAGCAACTATGGAACTATCATTAATAAACTTGGGATCAGTAAAACATTTATTTCCGAGGACTCAATAGTTTTTAATAAGCTACCCGTGACCGCATCCAGTACATGCAGCTCACATTTGCCATCAGTTTATAATTTACTGCCACTATTTTACTGCCATCATTACTAATATCCGGCGTAAAAATATTTTTGTTCTATGAGTGATCGTTTTGCTGTTTACCGCTTATTCACATCCAGCAACCGGATGCTCTCCATAATTTCTCCAACCCCACCTGCTATCAGGTTTATAGGCAGAATAAACAATTTTTCCATTGCGATAACTATATTGCTCATCCAGTGAAATATCCTTTACACGCAATACATGTTCCCCGGAATTATCTTTTATTACAAATGCAGGTCGCTTGCGATAACTACTTTTTCAAATAAAGCGAAGGAGCCATTTTCTAATTGGTATGGGAAAAAATAGTTAGTAACATAACTTGTTGTGGGTTTTGTAATATTTTGTTCACCCGGCTTCATTATTACTATTAAGTTTCTTGCGTCGCACTCTTCTGCTGCATATCGCTATTCAGCTTGTAGTGATCAAAGGCTTGCTTTCTGAAAGTTTTATAATCAAGGACCGTGTGTTTCTTTATAGCATGTTGAAATGGATAGAACAATCCTTTAAACGATGCAGCATCCTTGATTACTTTTCCCCAGAAATCACTTCCATATTTTTCATACCCATAATTCACCATCAAACTAGCCAAGATGGTAATGATTAGGTACATAATCTTTCAATGAACCATTCCCGAAACTTCATCCATGAATATTGTTTATTATCTACCCAAAGCGATTTGTATTGATTCGTAAAAAGGGAATTCGTCCCCTGCCCTGCTTAGAATGCACTGTTTCATTGCTACACTGCATCCCCTTCATAAAACCAATCAGGTACTGCTGGCATTAATAGCAAGCGCCAATCCATCATCTCCAGCCAGATAATACATCAGTTTACTTAACCCGACTCTGAAGTTGCTGAACTGTTGCACATGCCGGTATTCGTGGGATGCAAGATCTTCTGCCCATGGAATGCTGCCAATATCAAAATTGTTGAACGAAGGAGTTAAGAAAATTCGCTGCGATACGGACCTAATCCAACATAGGCATTTGCGATCGTCGATTGATTCTGAAGAACGATATTTATTTTATTCACTTTGGTGCCAAGTGAATTATTTTTTGCTGCAAGAAAATGAACGATTGACGAAACTCTTTGTGCTGCACTATCCATTCCAACAGGAAAAATGACCCTCGCAGTATCTGTACTGATCTGCTTCCATTTTATTGAAGGTGGATTACCCCCAAACTCCTGCGCATTAAGAAATGAAAAACTTAGAATAAAAAATGTAAAACCAATAAGTCTTGGCATTTGTGCGGATTTAAAAGGAAGTTACGGAACAAATAGTATTTTTGTTTTCATATTCTCATTTCAATTGATCAACAACAAAAAGCCCGGTCATTGACCGGGCTCATATAAAAATATTATTCACTTAAAAACTATCCCTTCTTACCTTTTCCCTTGCCGCCGACATTTCCATTTCCATTTCCTTTCCCATTGCCATTATTTCCACCATTATACTTCGGATGACCTTGTACCAACATAATATTTCTGGATCGTTACTGTTTTTAATTATTACCTGTCTGCCGTTGTTTCCTTTTATACTTTGCATAGGTGACCCTATGTGTTGTACAAATTCAAATATGGTCGTGGTCTCATTGATCACCACTTTATATCCTGAATAAAGATTATATGATCTGTAGCGGGAAGGTAATGAAGTCGCAAAATATCCATTTCCCATTGCTTAAGTAAACGTACTGGTGCTTGGGCACACTAATAATATGTTTCAATATCGGGCAACGATAATAATATTCTACATAATCATAGCCTACAGGTCCCCAGTCGGTTGCAGAACCAATATTAATGCTAACGCTGACCTGTGCGGTAGCAGGCTTGCTGATAATAGACCCCGTTGCTACTAATAAAATCAAAAAAACTTTTTCATAATAATCTGATTTTATACCTCTGTTTCAAAGTCAATGCCATAATTAAAAAAACACAAGATTTTGTTCAAACTCATTAATTGACTGGTATTCAAAATGTTTTTTCAGCAATACGTAACTGAACGAAGTACAT
>ERZ1370068.3766-contig-2868_pt1 | contig 28611 bp, 37 predicted proteins | sample MGYA00561227_ERZ1370068 | MGnify/ENA primary metagenome ERZ1370068 (study PRJEB38410, sample SAMEA6850437) | metagenome | study: Metagenomic assessment of the ecological functions of the soil: analysis of the soil microbiota associated with the...
AAGTTACGTATTGCTCGACGTCAGCTTGACCGAAATGCCGGAACGGCCGAACGCGTCACGTGTACTGCACCCGGGCCGGGCCCCGTGATGGTGCCGGGATCGTTTGCCGAGAACAAAGCGACCGCAGGCGCGCGCGAAGCTCGTCCCGAGATCGAGACCACGTTCAATCTCGTCCGTCCACGACGATCAGGACACAGTGCGGCGTCTCTTCAGACACGACACAATCGCGGACGGAGGTCGTTTTCTCGGTGTGGCCGATTGCACGGCGCGGTGCCGCGAGCCCAGTTCCTTAGGCTTGAAGCTTCGGGTTGACGGTCAGCGGCAGAAAGCACGCCGCCGCGGCGACCTCGATCGTTCTCTGACGATCACCGCGCCGTCGTGCAGCGGCGACTGGACCCTGGAAGATGCTCACGATCAGGTCGTAGGTCGAGCACCGCGTCGAGCGGAATGCCGCCCTCGATGTAGTTGCGCAGGCCGATCAGCCGTTCGATGGCGATGATCGCGCCGATGCGCTGCGTGCGCCAGCAGGTCTCGCGGCGACGACCAGCTCTTCGATCGATCCTCCTCGGCTCGATTCCTCAGTTGGCCAGGTAGCGGAAGAACGGCGCACGGCCCAGGTGGGCGAGCGCCCGCCTGATGTCCGACTGAAACAGCACGATGATCGCGAAGACGAGGTAGCCGAGGACATTCCGCACCAGCCAGTTGAGCGTGTCCGAGCCGGCTGAACCGCGAGCCGTAGAAGGCAGCGCACCAGCAGGAGCGCAGCCCGTCGCCATCTGCACGGCGCGCGTCCCCTTGATGAGCTTCAGGACAGCGTAGATGAGCACCGACACCACGAGGATGTCGGCGATGTCCCACATGCTGATGGGAGGCGGCGGAGGAACGTCGTGATCCAGTGCATGGTAGGGCTGACGCTGAGGCTGAATTGTAGCCTCTCCGCCCTCAGCCTGAGCTCCACGTATTGCCTCGGCCGTCACGGACGACCTGCACCATCTCGGCGACGGCGTGCACGCGAACGATGTGCGCGCCCGCTCAAGCACGGCCGATGTCACGGCGGCCGCCGTTGCCCAGTCGCGTGTCGGCGGCAGGCGCGGCCGCCGGCGGCCTCCCGCAGGAACGACTTGCGCGACGGTCCAACGAGGATCGGACGATCCAGCGCCGCCGCAATCTCGGGAAGCCGCGCCAGCACACCATAGCTGTGCTCTGGCTGTTTGGCAAACCCCAGGCCCGGATCGACCAGAATGCGCTCGACCGGCACGCCGGCGGCGGTGCGCACGAGCCATCCGGTCCCGCAATTCCAGCGTCACTCTCGACACGAGGTCCGCGTGAGCGCCTCCGCGTACATCGTCTTCGGGCGGCCGCGGGTGTGCATCAGAACGACTGCAGGCCCGCGCGGCGGCGACAACACCGGCCATCTCCGGATCGTACAGCAGGCCGCTGACATCGTTCACGATGACGGCGCCCGCGGCAAGCGCCGCGGTCAGCCACCGACGATTTGTAGGTATCGATGGAAATCGGAATCCGGAGCCGGCCGCGCAGGGCCTCGATGACCGGCAGGACGCGCGCAGCCTCTTCGTCGGCACCTACGGCTCGGCGCCTGGCCTGGTCGATTCTCCGCCGATGTCGATGAGGTCGGCGCCGTCACCCTCCATCTGGAGCGCCAGATCGCACGGCGCCGCCGCGGCGTCGTGCAGCGGCCGGGCCTCGGCAAACGAGTCCGGTGTGATGTTGAGGACGCCCATGACGAGCGGGCGGAGACCGAGATCGAGAGAGCCGCCTGATGGAAGCGAGATGGAATACGCTGCGGCGCGGCGGAAACACGGTAGTCAGTCTGCGTGTCGGCAGTCAGCAGTCCGACGCAGAGACTGTCGACTGCGGACTGCGACTGCGGACTGCGTCATTCCTGAGGCAGCGGTTTGTTGAGCGCGGGCACGATCGGGGCGCGCTCTTTCTGCCTCGGCCGGGCTGCGTCCTCTTCGCCGGTGGATGACGCGGCCGGCCGCGACGTGACCGGCTTGGGATCGTCCAGCGGAAGACCCGCGGCGAGGCGCTTCACCTGGTCGGCGTCGAGCACTTCCCGGGCCAGGAGTTCGTCGGCGATCTTGACCAGCGTGTCCTGGCTGTCGGCCAGGAGCTTGTGCGAGCGCTCGTAGTTGTCCGTCGACGAAGCGCTTCACCTCGTGGTCGATCTTGAGCGCGGTGTCCTCGCTGTAGTCCTGGTGCTGGGCGATCTCGCGGCCCAGGAAGATCTGCTCTTCCTTCTTGCCGAATGTCAGCGGCCCCATCGCGTCGCTCATGCCCCACTCGCACACCATGCGGCGGGCGAGCTCGGTCGCGCGCTCCGAGGTCGTTGCCCGCGCCGGTCGTCAGGCTGTGCAGCGTGAGCTCTTCGGCGATGCGGCCGCCGAGCAGGATGGCGATCTGATCGTTCAGGTACTCGCGCGAGTAGTTGTGCTTCTCGTCGGTCGGCAGCTGCTGCGTCAGACCGAGCGCCATGCCGCGCGGGATGATCGTGACCTTGTGGATCGGATCCGCGTGCGGCAGCAGCACGGTGAGCAGCGCGTGCCCGGCTTCGTGAATCGCGGTCACCCGCTTCTCGTCGTCGCTGATGATCATCGAGCGGCGCTCCGAGCCCATCAGCACCTTGTCCTTGGCGAACTCGAAGTCGTGCATGCGCACGACCTTCTGGTTGTAGCGCGCGGCGTTGAGCGCCGCTTCGTTGACCAGGTTCGCCAGGTCCGCGCCCGAGAAGCCGGCGGTGCCGCGCGCCAGCACCGGCATGCTCCACGTCGTCGGACATCGGGATCTTGCGCGTGTGGACCGACGAGGATGCCCTCGCGGCCCTTCACGTCCGGACGATTGACGACGATGCGGCGATCGAAGCGGCCGGGACGCAGCAGCGCCGGGTCGAGCACGTCGGGCCGGTTGGTCGCGGCGACGAGGATGACGCCCTCGTTCGATTCGAAGCCGTCCATCTCGACGAGCAGCTGGTTGAGCGTCTGCTCGCGCTCGTCGTGGCCGCCGCCGAGGCCGGCGCCGCGATGACGGCCGACGGCGTCGATCTCGTCGATGAAGACGATGCACGGCGCGTTCTTCTTGCCCTGCTCGAACAGGTCGCGCACGCGCGCTGGCGCCGACGCCGACGAACATCTCGACGAAGTCCGAGCCGCTGATCGAGAAGAACGGCACGTTCGCCTCGCCGGCCACCGCGCGGGCGAGCAGCGTCTTGCCGGTTCCCGGCGGGCCCATCAGCAGCACGCCCTTCGGGATGCGGCCGCCGAGCTTCTGGAACTTCTGCGGTTCCTTGAGGAACTCGATGATTTCCTGGAGCTCTTCCTTCGCTTCGTCGACGCCGGCGACGTCCTTGAACGTGACCTTCTTCTGCGAGCTCGAGGACAGCTTCGCCTTGCTCTTGCCGAACGACAGCGCCTTGTTGCCGCCGCTCTGCATCTGGCGCATGAAGAACAGCCAGAAGCCGATCGACCAGCAGCATCGGCGCCCAGCCAGAGCAGCAGCGAGGCCCACGGGCTGGCCGTCTGCTCCTTTGAGCTGACCTGAACCCCGCGGTCCATCAACCTGTTGACCAGGCCTCGTACTTGCGAGGGCGCGTAGGTATGGAATGTCTCGTTGCCGCTTTCGTGACGCCATTGACGTCCTGGCCGACGACCTCGACCCGGCCACGCTGCCCGCATCCACCCAGGACATGAACTCGCTGAAGCTCACGCGGCGTTCGTGCTGCTGGAACTTGGTCGAGACGTTCCAAATCAGTAAGCCCACTATGAAGAGCGCCACCCAGAACACCAAACTCTTCAACGTACTGCTCACGCAAAGCCTCCAGACTTGAGCGCGGTCAAGCCGCCGTCAGACGGGCCTAAGTTTCAAGATTACCACGGCTTGCGAGGCATCGGTTACCCGAAATGCCTCGTCGATACCGTGCCCGGCTACCCAGACGATCCGGTCTGAATCGTCCACGATTAAGGGCACGCCGTCGCGCAGCCGACGCACGACTTTCCTGTCCACGAAGAAGTCCTGCAGCTTCTTCTCACCGTCGAGCCTGAGCGGCCGAAAACGGTCGCCAGGACGCCTGGTTCCGGACGGCAAGCGGGCCAGGCATCCTGACCACCGCGCTGAGGCCCGGTTGCCCGCCGTTGCACGGAGTGCCTCGACCCGCTCCGGCCGAGACCGGCCTCGGCTGAGATCACGCAACCCGCTTCCGGGAGCTCTACTTCGCCGGGAACTGGCAGCTGATACCGGAACGAGCAGCGCGCCCGTCGTGGCCGACCCTCTCTCTTAAGACGAGCCGCGAGCCAACACGTTCCACGATGTGGCCTGGCGCGTCGATGGACTTCTCTGACTTATCAGACACTCTATCGGCGCGTCTGTTCCCTCGCCCACGCTGCGGGAAGGCTTGGATGAGCTGGAGCGCATCCTCGACGTGCCGGAACGACACCGGACGTCCTCCCGGCAGCCGCCGTCATCGCCGTCCACATCGGCCAGGCGAGCCGAGCGCAACTGGGGCGCGCTCGAGCTCGCGCACGGACAGGGCGAGCGTGTTGGGCTCGTGGCGATCGGGCCTGGGGTTCAGTGCGCTGCCCGCGATCTGCTCCTCCATCCAGGCCCACTCGCCGCGCGCCAGTTCAGCCTGATCCGCGAGCACGTCGACGATGGCCGGATTGAAACGCGCCTCGAGCAAGCGGCAGCAGCTCGGCCCTCACACGGTTGCGGGGAACACTGATATCGCGGTTGGTTTCGTCCTCGACGTGCGGAATGCGCCGTGCGTCGAGGTACTCGCGGAGGTCGGCGCGGCGGCACTCGATCAGCGGCCGGATGACGGCGCCGCGGCGGGGTGCATCGCGGCGAGTCCGCGAGGACCCGCTCCACGGAGCAGCCGCAGAAGGAACGTCTCGGCCTGATCGTCGCGTGTATGCCCGACGGCGACCACATCCGCGTCGAAGTGCGCGCGGGCCCGCTCGAAAAACGCATGCCGCGCGGCGTGCGCCGCGTCCTCGAGCGACCGCCGTTCGCGCTTCGGCCGCGGAGCCGTACGTCCTCGCGCTCAACCAGAATCGGCACGTGCAATCGTCTCGGCCAGCGAGACGCAGAATCGCTCGTCCCGATCGGCGCCTGACACGCCGGACGCGTCCGCCGGGTCCACGCGGAGGAGATGATTGAAATGCGCCAACCCGGCCACGCGTCAGCTCGCCGGCCGCCTCGAGCTCGCGCACAGGTAGGTGAGGGCGACGCGAGTCCGCGCCGCCCGAAAGCGCGACGACCACGCGCGATCCCGCATTCGCGAGATCGAAGCGGCCGAATCGTGCGGCGCACGGTGGAAATCAACATAGGCGGAAAGGCGGCGAGGCGACGGAAGGGTTGCGACACTGTCGGCCGGACCGGCCCGCGCTTTCCTGCCGATCCCGCCGGTCCGCTGATTCCACCGATCTTATGGTGCCGGGGGACGGATTCGAACCGTCGACCCCGCGCTTATGAGACGCGTGCTCTCACCAACTGAGCTACCCCGGCAGGTGGAAACGGTGATCTTACCACGGCGTCACGTGACCAACATCGCGTCGCCGTAGCTGTAGAAACGGTACCCGCGCTCGATCGCCGCGCGCGTACGCCGCCCGCACGGGCTCGATACCGCCGAACGCCGACACCAGCATGAGCAGCGACGAGTGCGGCAGATGAAAGTTGGTCAGCAGGCCCTGCGACGACGCGGAAAGAGAAACCCGGGAAGATGAAGAGGTCCGTGGTGCCCGATCCCGCGGCGACGACGGCCCGTCGCCGCGGCGCGCCGCCTCGAGCGTCCGCGTCGTCGTGGTGCCGACGGCGATGATGCGGCGGTCGTCTCTCTGGCGCGATTGATCGCCAGCGCCGCCGACTCGGAAATCGTGATACGGTTCGGGCTCGATCCGATGATCCTCGACGCGATCGACGCGCACCGGCTGAAAGGTCCCATAGCCGACGTGCAGCGTGATCTCGACGATGTCGATGCCGCGCGCGGCGAGCGCGGCGTTGAGCGCGGCCGTGAAATGCAGACCGGCGGTCGGGGCGGCAACCGATCCGCGCTCGCGCGCGAACACGGTCTGATAGCGCTCGCGGTCCGCCGGGCGATCGTCGCGCTTGATGTACGGCGGCAGCGGCACGTGGCCGATCGGCCTCGATCGCATCGTCGACAGACCCGCCGTCCTCGCGCGACAGCCGAATGACACGGCGGCCGTAGAAGCCGCTGCTCGAGCACTTCGCCGTGCAGCGTGCACGAACCCTCGAATACGACCCGCGCGCCGGGGCGAAGCTTCTGCCCCGGATGCATCAGCGCCTGCCAATCCTGCGCGCCCGCCATGGCCGACGCGCCGGCCCGCTCGCTTCCGTCCGCCCAATCAGCAGGCATTCGACCGCGCCTCCGCTCGGCACACGCCGGCCGAGCAGCCGCGCGGGAAACACCCGCGTGTTGTTGACGACGACGACATCGCCTTCGCGAAGGGCCGTGTGGGAGATCGTTGATCGAGCCGTGGACCACGCCGCCAGTGCGGCGATCGAGTTGGAGCAGCCGTGCGCCGCCGCGCTGCTGCGGCGGGTTCCTGGGCGATCAGTTCTGGAGGGAGATCGAAGTCGAACTCGCGGACGTCCACGTCCGCGAGTGTACGCCAGCGGCTCAGTGCATCAGGTGGTCGCGAAGCGTCCGGCGTCTCGCTGCCGGTCGTCGGCGAGGATCGTCCAGAGCGCCTGATCGAGATAGACGCCGTTTCGCAGGAACGACCGGTGCAGGACGCCTTCCTGCGTCGCGCCAAGCTTCTGCAGGCGCGCCGTTGCCGCGGCCGTTCTTGAGCGCCGCGCGCGCCTCGAGCCGATGCACGCCGACGACGTCGAACACGAAGTCGAGCACGAGCTCCGGCGGCTTCGATGAAACAGGCCGCTGCCCCAGTGCTCCGCGCCGAGCGCAAAACCCCATTCCGCGATGTCGAACGCCGGCTGGAGCGCCCTGACCTGGAACAGGCCGACGACCGTATCGCTGTCCTTGAGGGTAATCCCGAACGCGAACGACTGACCGCCTTCGCGCTGCCGCTGCGTCCACGCGATGAACTTCTCGAAGCCCGTCGAGCGTCGGCGGCGGCGGCGAAATCAGGCGCGTCACTTCCGGCGAGCCGAACGCCGCGAGCAGCGCCGTGCGCGTCGGACGGCCGCAGTTCGCGCAGCGTGACCGCCGATCCCAGTAGAACTGAGCAGGCCGCGCGCCGCCAGTTCGCTGGCTGCGCGGAACCGAACCGCGTGCGATGGACCGGGAACTCTCTCGAACCGCGATGCGATAGCCATTACCGCGCCCACAGCAGTCCGGTCGACGTGCCCCAGACACGATGTTGTCCAGGTCGAGTTTCGTGTGCCCCAGACGATGTTGTCGGATCGATTCAGGTGCCCCAGACGATGCTTGTCGCCGTCCGAGGTTGCCCCAGATGATGTTGTCCTCGCCGTCCCACGTGCCCCAGATGATGTTGTCCGTCATCGTCGTAGGTGCCCCAGACGATGTTGTCCTCGTCCATGGTGCCCCAGATGATGTTGTCGTCGTCGGGTGCCCCAGATGATGTTCTCGCCACTCGCGTGCGCTGGCCGATGATCCGGTCGTCTCCAGACGAGATGCGTGCCCCAGATGATGTTGTCGTCGTCGGACGTGCCCCAGACGATGTTCCGTGTCCTTCGCACGATCACCCGACCCGTCGCCCCAGACGATGTTCGCTGCCCCAGATGATGTTCGGCTCTGATCTTCGCGCGGGTGCCCCAGACGATGTTGGTGCCCCAGATGATGTTCTTGAAGTAGATCAACTGGCCGCCGAGAACCGCGTTGTCCCAGATGATGATCTCGACCACGGATTCTGCGACGCCGCCAATCGTCGTGTAGCCGGGCACGCCGGTCTGCCAGCCACCACGAGTTCATCCGCGCGCCGGTGTCGATCGCGCCTGGCCAGCGCAACCGCGCCGCCCGCGTTGACCTCGCCGGCGCCCTGGTCAGGTAAGTCGGCGTCCGGCAGCCTGATCGCCGTACTCGACGAATCGCCTTGACCGCGCGTTCGGCGTCAGCCCGCTGTTCGCGTCGAGCACCAGCGCGAGCCACGCCCGCGGCAATCGGCGCCGCCATGCTCGTGCCCGCTCAGGTCGAGCATCGGGTGCGCCGTTCACGCGTCTGCCGGTTGTTCGGCAGGTTCGTGTAGAGATACGACGAGGTGTCCGTGTTGGACACGCAGGTGCACGCCCGGCGCCACGACGTCGGGCTTGGCGCAGGCGTCGAACCACGTCGGACCGCGCGAGCTGAACGCCGCGACGGCGTCGCCGTCGCGCGTGATCGTGTTCTTCGTGTCGACCGCGCCGACCGCGATCGCACGATGGCGCGTTGGCGGGCGAGTTGATGCCGGTGTAACCGGACTCGCCGTCGCCGTTCTGGTCCAGCCCGTTGTTGCCGGCCGCGACGACCACCACGATGCCGGCCTGCACTGGCGCGCTCGACGGCCTGCACGAGCGGGTCGTACTTCGCCGGCGCAATAAATGGGGTGGCCGAGCGACAGGTTGATGACCTTGACGTGGAGCGTGCGCGTTGTGGGCGATGACGTACTCGATCGCCTTGATGACCATGCTCGTCGTGCCCCTGCCCTGCGCCGTCGAGCACCTTCAGCGCGACGAACTTGCACGGCCGGCGCGACGCCCTGGCGCTCGTAGTTCGACAGCGACGCCGCCGCTGCCAAGCAGGCCCGGCCACATGCGTGCCGTGCCCGAAGTCGTCATACGGCTGCCGGCTGCGTCGGCTGGCCATTCGACAGGTTCGTGAAGTCGTAGAAGCCCGCGATCCGCGACAGCGGGAGATCCGGCGCTCGGCGACAGGCCTCGAATCGATCAGCGCGACGACGACGCCGTCGCCGTTGACGCCGCCCGGGGCCGCGACGTTGCTGAGGCCGAGTGTCTGGCGGAGAACGTTCGCTCGAGCCGCCGCGCGGTGACGGCGCCGGTCGACGCTGTGACGGTCGTCGGACGCACGGGCGCCGCGAACCGTGCTGCGAGCAGCGGCCGGCGCCGAACGCGCCGACCAGCAGCGTCGGCGGACACCGACTGCACCCAGGGATGCTTGGCCAGCTTCGTCGACGTCGTCGCTGTGGACGACCGCCGTCAGCGCGTCGCCGTCGGTCTCGTCGCTGACAATGTCGCCATGCCCTGACAGGGCCTTCTTGATGTCGCCCCGATGCCCGGGCGCCGTCATGCACGATGACACGCTGGGACGCTCGCACCCTTGCGAAGAGCGATGCGCGAAGCGATCGGTCTAGCTTTGAAGCCGAGAGAGGAATCCTGCGCTGTCGCGGATCCAGCGCCGACGAAGCGCCAGCAAGCGCGGCAAGAACCAGGGAAGACACACGGCGCGTATGAATCACGAAGCTGGAAACGTAGCAATTTGCTCGCCATCGCTCGAGCTTCGACACACGAATCAACGGGAAGTCACTGATGACAAATGGGCATATAGGCTTGTCTGATCATTGGTGGTCTTTTAACTGACACTATGGTTGTGTTCAGGATTGAATACGTCAGCGTAGCTCAATTTCCCCACGCGATCTGAGCTCGTTTCCTTAGCGAATTAAGTCGATATGCGACATTGATGGACCGATTTTAGCACTGCGTGTCGCATTAGAACATACAAGTAGCGACGATATCTATCGCGTAAACTCATTGATACAGCTGAGGTTTGTCAATATGAATCGACCCAGGTCGAAGCGTCCCTTGCACCTGGAAGAGCGGTTTCCAGAGGTCCCCGAGCCTGGCCTGACGCGCGCCGGCACGCGTTCTTCATGGTGAAGTCCTCGATGCGAGAGGCCACGTCTCGACTTCCTTCCACGTCACCGGTGTCGAGACGGCAGCCGCCGGGTGAGGGCGCACGGAGTAGACGGACGCGAGCGTCCGGCCCCAGGCGATTCTGGTTGTAGTCCACGAGCACGCGGCCGGCGCGGCCGCTTCGCCACGCGATATTCGGCCGTCATCAGCGCCGGATGGCGCGACGGCCAGTTCCTGGCCCAGCGCTTTCGCAAACGTCCACACTTCCTTCTGCACCGGGCCTCGCACGATCGGCGCGTAGACGTGCAGGCCCTTCGAGCCGGTGGTCTTCACGACGCGACGGCATCTTGAGCGCGTCGAGCGCCTCGCGCACGACGAGCCCGCTTCGAGCACCCGCTCGAACGGCGCGCCCGCGCCTGGATCGAGATCGAAGTGCAGATAGTCCGGCCGATCCACATCGTCGGTCCGCGCGTACCACTGGTTGAGATCGATGCAGCCGAGATTGACGACCCACAGCAGCGACGCCATGATCCTGAATCACCGGGAAATCGATGACGTTGCCGGATCCGTGGTGCGATCTGCGCACGATCTCGATCCACGTCGGGACGCGGCGCCGGCGCGCGCTTCATGAAGAAGAACGGCCCCGACGCGCCGTGCGGGTAGCGCTTCATCACCATCGCGCGATCGCGGACGTGCGGCAGCAGCACGTCGGCGACCGACGGCGTAGTACCGCAGGAGATCGCCCTTGGTGAGGCCGAGCTCCGGCCAGAACAGCTTGCGGAGGTTGGTGAGGCGGACGCTCCTTCCCGTCCACGTTCAGGATGACGTTGTCCTCGTCGCGCGGGATCGTCAGGGCCATGCGGTCCGCGGTTTGCGCGGGAGCTTCGGCGGTCGCGGGCCGTGCCTGGACCGCGCCGGCGACCGGCACGTACGTCGAGCTCCACGCCCTCGCTGACTTTCCTCAGCAGGAGGCCTCCGCGGCTCATGTCGCCGCGTCCGACGAAGTCCACGGGGAACCGCAGGCGCTCGCCGAAGATCGCGCCGAGCACGCCGACGTAACTTCGGGCGAAGCGATGCTCCCGAGCAGCACCACCTCGCGGGCGTCGCCGATCTCGCCCTGCAGCGCAACGCGCGCTGCGTTCGAGCGCACGGTCCGGTAGTCTGCGTTCGCCAGGTCGATGTCGCCGTCGCGCAAACTCAGAGTCTCGCCGTGTGTCACGGAGCGTCGGGGCTGCTGCAGCCCCCGATGTCGGCGTGATGACGTGGAGTATCGTGTGCGGCGCGGCGAAGCGCCGGGCGTAAGTCAGCTTGCCGCGGAAGTACAGGCTGCTGAAGAACGTGAACACGTCGCCGAGCGGCGCGCCTTCGAGCCGAGCGAAGCCGCGCCGCCAGCGGGCTGGCGGAACGGGGCGACAGCATGGCGCCGCCGCGCCTGCCGCGACAACTGGCCGGAGAAAGGATGAAGACCCGATTCAAAATCCCCAGCGGAGCAGAACGGCGCCGACGGTGAAGCCGGCGCCCACCGATGCCAGCAGCACGAGGTCGCCCTTCTTCAGCCGTCCGGAGCACACCGCGTCGTTCAGCGCGAGCGGAATCGTGGCGGCGGTCGTGTTGCCGAACTGCTCGATGTTGATGATCATCTTGTCCGGCGCCGATGCCCGAGCTTCTCGGTGGCCGACTCGATGATGCGGCGGTTGGCCTGATGCGACACGAACAGGTCGAGATCGGCCGGCTTGAGGCCGTTGCGCTCGAGAATGCGCCGTCGCGATCTCCTCGGTCTTCCGGACCGCGAACTTGAAGACGGTCGCGTCCGTCCTGCTTCACGTAGTGCAGCCGCTGGTCGACGGTCTCGTGCGACGGCGGCTGCAGGCTGCCGCCCGCCGGGCATGAAGAGCGCGTGCGCCGCCGCTGCCGTCGATCTCGTGCTCGAAATCGAGAATCGCGCCCGTCGTCGTCCTCGGCGGCCGAGACGACGACCGCGCCGGCGCCGTCGCCGAAGAGCACGCACGTCGCGCGATCCTTGTAGTCGATGATGCTCGACATCACGTCGGCGCCGACGACCAGCGCGTGGTCGTGCGCGCCGGTGGCGACCAGCTGGCTCGCGGTCGTCAGCGAGTAGGTGAACGCCGAGCACGCGGCGCTGAGGTCGAAGCCCCACGCGTGATGCGCGCCGATCTTGTGCTGAATGAGGCACGCCGTGCTCGGAAACATCATGTCGGGCGTCACCGTGCCCGACGACGATGAGGCCGATGTCGTCGGGCGTGAGGCCGGCCTCGGCGATCGCCTTGATCGCGGCCTCCTTGCCGAGATCCGACGTCGCCGACGCCGGGCGTCGCGATGTGCCGCTCGCGGATGCCGACGCGCTGCATGATCCAGTCGTCGGTCGTGTCGACCAGCTTCTCGAGATCGGCGTTGGTCAGCACGCGCGGCGGCACGTATGTCGCCAGCGACGCTGATCGTCGTCGGCCGTGCCGCCGATGCGGCTGATCTTCGCGCGCGCTCACCACAGTCGCGAATCCCTTCTTCGATCGTCGGGGCGTCGGAGCCCGAAATACTGATACGCGCGCGCGCGTCGCGACGCGTCCGCGCGGCGTGCGATCGAGAAAGCCGGCCTGAATCAGGAACGGCTCGTAGATGTCCTCGATGGCGTCCTTCTCTTCGCTGATGGCGGCGGCGATGGTGCCGACGCCGACGGGCCCGCCGCCGAACTTGTCGATGATCGTGCGCAGCAGCTTGCGATCGACTCTCGTCGAATCCGTGCTCGTCCACTTCGAGCAGCTTCAGCGCGGCGTGCGTGACGTCGAGCGTGATCGTGCCGTCGGCGCGCACCTGCGCGTAGTCGCGCACGCGCCGCAGCAGGCGATTGGCGATGCGCGGCGTGCCGCGCGACCGCCGCGCCAGTCTCGCCGGCGGCGCCGTCTTCGATCGGCACGTTGAGAATCCGCGCCGACCGGCGGACGATCTCCTCGAGGTCGCGCCGGCGTGTAGAACTCCAGCCGGTGCGACGATGCCAAAGCGCGAGCGCAGCGGCGACGTCAGCAGCCCCGCCCGCGTCGTCGCGCCGATGAGCGTGAACTTCTTCGAGCGGCACCTTCACCGATCCGCGCGCTCGGCCCCTGGCCGATCACGATGTCGAGCTCGTAGTCCTCGAGCGCCGGATAGAGGATCTCCTCGATCGTCGGCGACATCCGGTGGATCTCGTCGATGAACAGCACTTCGCGCGTCGCCGAGGTCCGTGAGGATGCCGACCAGGTCGCCCGGCTTCTCGATGCACCGGGCCCGACGTCGCGCGGACCGCGACGCCCAGCTCGTTGCCGATCACGTACGCGAGCGTCGTCTTGCCGAGGCCGGGGGACCGTGCAGCAGCACGTGATCGAGCGCCTCGCCGCGCCTGCGTCGCCGCGGTGATCGACACCTGCAGGTTCTCGCGGACGCGATCCTGGCCGATGTAGTCGTCGAGCGGCGCGCGGGCGCAGCCCGGCTTCGTCCTGCGCGTCCTCTTCGACGCGAGCGGCGGTGACGATGCGGTCGTTGGTCACGGCGAGGCGTCACTTCGCGACTTCTCGCAGGGCCTGCTTCAGCGTCAGCTCGAAACCGGCCGTCGCGGCCGACCGCCTTGACGGCGGCATCGACGGCTTTCTCGGCGAGCGGCCGATGATACCCCAGGTTCATCGAGCGCCGAGAGCAGATCGTCGCGCACGATCGGCGCCGCCGCGTGCGGCTCGTCGGCGCGGCCGCGGCTGCGCGACGCGCGCGGCAGCCGATCCTTCAGCTCGAGCACGATGCGCTCGGACGTTTTCTTGCCGACGCCGGAATGGCCGTCAGCCGCGCGAGGTCGCCGCGCTCGATCGCGCGCGACCAGATCCGGGCGGCTCGATGCCCGACAGCACCGCCAGCGCGAGCTTCGGGCCCGATGCCGCTGATGCCGATCAGGCGCTCGAACAGATCGAGTTCGAGCGCGTCGCGAACCTCGTAGCAGCGCCAGCGCATCCTCGCGCACGTGCGTATGCACGCGCAGCGCGACCTCGGCGCCCGGCCTCGCCGAGACCGTAGAACGTCGACAACGGCACCGCGACGTCGTACCCGACGCCGCCGACGTCGACGACGACGCGGGTGGGCTGCTTCTCGAGGATCCGTCCACGCAGGTGCGCGATCACGGCCGGTAGTGGCGCCAGCTCGTCGCCGACTTCGGCGCTGCGCGCCGCGGCGATGCGCCCGCCACGTCGCGCGGGCGGCTGCGCGTGCACGTGGCAGATGGCCACCGCCAGCGCGTCGGCGGCATCGTGCGGCGAGGGCACCGCCGTCAGACCGAGCAGCAGCTTGACCATCTGCTGCACCTGCGACTTCTCCGCGCGGCCGTAGCCGACCACCGCGCCGTTTGATTTCCGGCCGGCGTAATTCGCAACACGTCCATGCCCGCCTCTCGACGGCAGCCAGCATCGGCCACGCCGCGCGCGTGCCCCAGCTTCAGCGCGCTGCGCGACGTTGGTCGGCGATGGAACAGGTTCTCGATGGCGACCGCATCGGGACGGCATTCCGATCAGCAGCGCGGCCAGCCGCGTGTGAATGACGAGAAGCTTTTCAGGAAACGTCGCGTGCGGCGGGAGCGCTGATGGCGCCGCACGGCGACCATGCGGTGCCGCGACCGTCGGTTTCTACGCAGCCGTAGCCGGTGCGCTCGGAACCGGGGTCGATCCCGAAAATCTTCACGCGAGCGAGGCCTCGATCTCCTTCTCCGAGATGTCGAAGTTCGACCAGACGTGCTGGACATCGTCCTAGTCGTCGAGCGCCTCCATCAGCTTCAACATCTGCTGCGCGACCTTGCCTTCGAGCTGCACGTAGTTCTGCGGAATCATCGCGACCTGCGCGCTGGCCGGCTCGATGCCGAGGCTCTTCACGGCGTCGTTCACGGCGGTGAACGCCTCGGGCGCGCTCAGCACTTCCCAGTTGTCGTCGCTCGTCCTGCAGGTCGTCGGCGCCCGCGTCGAGGACGGCGGCCAGCAGCTTTTCTCTCGTCCGCCTTCGCCTTCTCGATGACGATGTAGCCCTTCTTGGCGAACATCCAGGCGACGGCGTTGGTGGACGCGCGAGGTTGCCGGCAGTGCTTTCTCGAGCAGGTGCCGCAGTCTCGCCGACCGGTGCGGTTCTTGTTGTCGGTGAGCACGTCGATGATGACGGCGGCGCCGCCTGGTCCGTATGCCTCGTACTGCGCTTCCTCGTACGAGACGCCCGGCTCTTCACCCGTGCCGCGCCGGATCGCGCGCTTGATGTTTTCGGCGCGGCATGTTCGCCGCCTTGCGCGTCGGCGATGATCGGTCGCGCAGCCGCGGGTTCATGTCGGGATCGCCGCCGGCGGCCCGCGCCGCGATCGGTCAACTCTTTGATGAGATGCGCGTGAAGATCTTGCCGCGCTTGGCGTCGAGCGCGCCCTTCTTGTGCTTGATCGAGGCCCACTTCGGAATGGCCGGACATGGTTCAAACTCCAGATGTCCGAAACCGCCGAGAAAACCCCAGACAAATCAACGAGATGGAACGGAAAATCTTACACCTTTTTCGCCAGGAGGATCCAGACGTCCGCGCGCGCGTCCCAGGGCCGCCCACGGTAGTCGCCGAGCACGGTCTTCGACGCGGAAACCGGCCCGTTCGAGCCGCCGCGGTCATCTGCGGCACGGTCAGCGTACGAAAGGTCAGATCGAAGCGGTGCTCGCGTCGTGCGGCTGCCCCGGCGTTCGACGTACCGCTGTTCGAACGTCGTGAGCCGGCGCCTCGGGATCCTGGCGGACCGATTCCACCAGCGTCAGATGCGCTCCTCCCCGCGTGCCCGCCCCGCGAGCTGGACTCTGTTCGTGTATTCGCGCCAGTTCGGGACGTCGGGAACCAGATCGATGCCGAATGTCCCGCCGCGCCGGACCACGCCGCGCGACCGACTCGAGCGTGGCGCTGAGATCGCGCTCGCGGATGAGCGACTGCAGTACGCCGTGCGGCGCGAGCACCATGGCGAAGCCGCCCGCGCCTGAACGGCAGCGCGCGGATGTCGGCGCGCACAAACGAGACAGTCCAGGGCGTTCTAGAAGTTCGAGCGTTCCTGACCGTTCGCGCGGCCGCGCGAGCGAGCAGTCGGCTCCGACCGATCGACGCCGACCAGGGTCACGCCGGCGCGCGCCAGCGGAATGGAGATGCGTCCCGTCCCGCAGCCGAGTTCGAGCACCGATCCGCTCAGCCTCGAGGGCCACGCGCTGCCAGAACGGCACGTCGCGCCGTCCGAGCGTCCGCGCATTTTCCCAGTCGTAGAACGGCGCGCACTGTCCCACCTTCCCAGCCCTCTCGACGCGCAGAATTTGGTCATCTGGTCGCATCTCAGTCATCTGGTCATCGTTTCAGAATTTATCAATTGGGCCAATGGATCACCGATGACCAGATGACCAAATGACCAGGATGACCAGATGGTTAGTCGGAGACGGCGAGCTCGCCGGGCACGATCGGACGCGTGCGCGGCAGGCGGCCGAGGCGCGCGAGGTTGCCGACGAACGCCGAGAATGGCGACGAAAGATCACGAGCTTGAGCGAGTCGCCGACGCTGTCGTGCGCGGAATCACCTTCCACATGAGCCAGAGCGCGGGCTGCGCGCAGCAGACGGCCCACACCGATCCGTAGAAATAGTCGCCGCTCGTGCCCTTCGCCCTTGGTCGACGCCTTCACGCGCGGCAGCTGTCCCGAGCGCGCCGAGCAGCCAGATCGATCCGGCGAGCGGAAAGTACGCGTACGCGGTAGATCTGCTTCGAGATACCACTGGCCCGTGACGATGGCGACGACGAGGCCGGCGATGTTCGAGCACCGCGAACGTGATGACCTCGCTCCACGCGAACGTGTAGCACACGCGGCGATAGAGCGGGTTCGGCCGATCCTCGGTGAAGCGGATGATGTACGGCTTCGGCTCGACGCCCGGCAGCTGCCCGCGCAGGCCGGCGATGCCGGTGCCGACGAGCACGGCGCCGAGCCACAGCGCCATGCGCGTGTCGAAGCCCGTGCTCGAACAGATCGAAGGTCAGCGGCCCGGGCGCGATGAAGAAGACGAAGATCCAGATCGGCCAGTGGTTGAACCGGTAATAGAGCTTGTTGCGTTCGCGGATCTTGCGTTGCGACGCGTATTCGACGGGAATCTCGGCCACGCGGACGTCGAGTATAACGCGGCCTCACCTGACGCGGAGAGCCGATGCAGCGCGATGCCGGCGGCGACGGCCACGATTGAGCGAGTCCACAGCGGAGGTCGATGGGGATGCCGGACACGGTAGTCCGCCAGCGGCTTCGCAGGCGGCTGCCGAGGCCCGGGCCCTCTGCTGCCGAACAGGAGCGCGAGCCGCGCGGGGCCGCGGCGATGCGGCCAGCTCGTCGAGGTCGCACCCGGCATCTCGGCGCAGTGTAAGCGCCACGTTGCGTGGCACGCGCGCGCCTTCAGCGACCAGCGCGGTCGGCCGCTCGTCCAGATCCGGGTCCGTCAGCCGCGGCGAACGGCACGTGCAGGGCCGCCGCCATCGACGCGCGGATCGCCTTGCGGTAGCAGCGGATCGGCACGAGGCGCGGCATCGAGCAGCACGGCATCGGCGCCGAAAGCGGCGGCGTTCCTGAACACGCCGCCGACGTTGTCGTCGCGTTGCCGTCACATCCTCGAGGACCACGAGCGAGTGCGCGCGCTCAGCCAGGACGTCGTCCATGACGGCGGCGAGCCGGCCGCGCGGAGAGCGCAGACAGCCGCGGTGCACGTCATGCCGCCCGCGATGCCCCGGAAATCGGGCGCTTCGCAGACGTAGATCGGCACCGATGAGCTGGAGCGCCCGCGAGGGCCGTTGTTCCAGCGCGCGGCGGGCCGCGCCTCGAGTCAGCAGCGACTGGATGGCGTATCGGCCTTCGGCGATCAGGCGCTCGACGACCAGCCGGCCCTCCGCGACGAACAAGCCCTCGCGCCGGATCAGATCCGGATCCGTGACCGACCGAGTACGCGCTCACGCGCGGATCGTCTGACGCCGCTGATGCGCACGACCGGCATCGGGCCGCCGATCAGATCACGCGCGCCTGACGCATGACGCGCTTCGGACTTCTGCCGGATTTCGCGCGCGACCTCGAACGGATCCCCTGCTGGAACTTCGGCAGGAACAGCTCGACCGACAGCGGACCCGCGTATCCCTTCTCCGCCAGCTTGCGCAGGATCTTCACCAGCGGCGTCACACCGTCGCCGGGAATGACGCGCGTGGCCTGGTCGAGCAGCTCGCGCGGCATGTCCGGCACGTCCTGAAAGTGCACGTGCCCGATGTCGCCCGGCCGCAGCAGATCGAGGTCCTCGAACTTGCTCTGGCCCGGACCAGAAGTGGTAGCAGTCGAACAGAATCTTCATGTTCGGATGCGCCGCCTCGCGCGTCATCTTGAGCATCGTGCCCGAGCGTGGCGATGAACGTAGACGCGCGTGCGAACTCGGCCATCGCCGATCATGTCGAACTGCTTCGCGATGTCGCCGACCTGCCGCATGTTGTCCACGCCGGTCTTGTAGTCGTCCTGCGTGAATTTCGCGGTCGTCGGGGTCGGCGCGTAGAGACGCGTTCAGCCCCAGCGTCGCCGAGCATCTCGCAACGCCTCTTCAGGTCCTCGAGGCCGGCGGCGTGGTTCGGGGTTCGGCTCCCAGATGCCCTGGACGCCGCAGGCGCTGGAAACCGGCGTCAGCCCGAGGTCAGTGAGAACTCGGCTTCGCGGCTGCGAGCGGAGTCCGTCTTCAGGAACTCGTCGAGCAGCTGCGCGGTGATCTCGACGTTCTTGATTCCGGCGCGCGCCCAGCCTTCGAGCGACCGGCGGTAGCCGGCAGCCGGCGGACGTGTTCTGGTGGAATGGCTAACGACATCTTCTTCCCACGACCGCCGCCTCCGGCGCGGCGGGCTCGGCGGCGCACTGCCGGCGTGGCGGCCGATAGACGCGAGAGGAGCGAGAAGCATCGTTCGTCGTGACAGCATGGATGGCCTCCTGGTGCGCTCAGTATTGCCGAAACGTCAGGTTGAAACGGCCCTCGATGCCGAGGTCCGGCGGCGCGGTGCCGGGCACGATGCGCGAGACGCCGTGATAGCCGCAGCCGCGCGGGGCCGCCGAACACAGAACGCGTCGCCGGATTCGAGCCGGATGGCGTCCACCGGGATCGCGGCGGCGCAGGCCGCCGAGCAGAAACCGCGCCGCATCGCCGACCGACACCGAGACGACGGGATGGCCGGCGGAAAGCGAGGCGCTCGCTCTCGTCCTTTGTCCTGATGCGACGCCATGCGGTCGACGGCGTCGTAGTGGTTCATGATGCACAGGTCGGCGTCGAGCCGCATGCCGACCGATTCCGGCAATCCCGTTGGCCAGCCGCCTGGAAGTCGTCGGGCAGCGGCGGCGCGGTCAGGCCAGTCGAAATCGGACCGGCTGGGTTCGTATCTGTAGCAGCAGGCCGTTCCAGTGCCTCCCCAGGCACAGCATGCGGACGTGCATCACGCCCCCGCCGCGCACCGTCGGCACGTAACCCGGCACCGGGGCCGTCCATGAGTGCACGGCACTGGTCAACCAGGACCCGCTGTGTTTTCGAGGAGAGACAGCCCGACAGGTGAAACGCCCCCGGCGCGATTTCCACGGGTTTACGTTACCATTGCACTCCATGCAACGGCTCGCGCGGGTGTGCCTTGCGGTCGCGTTCCTCGCGCTCGCGCAGGCCCCGTTGACGCGCACCCCGTGCCCTTCAGCTACCTCGACGTGCAGGTGCAGAAGAACGGCGCTCGACGTGTCCTCGTCGTGCACATCTTCGACGTCGCCCACGATCTGCAGGTCGCGCCGCCCGAGCGGCTGCTCGAGCCGGCGGTGGTGGCCGAGCGGGCCTCCGCGATCCGGGCGCTCCTCGCGCCGCGTCTGGAGCTCGTACGCCGACGGTCAACGGCTGACGCCCGAATGGTCGGAGCCGGAGATTCTGCGCGAACGCCAGTCGCTGCGCCTGCGCCTGCGCTACCCGGCCGCCGGCGGCGCCCGGCACGGTGGCGCGTCAACACGATCATGTTCCATGCAGATCCGCAGCACCAGACGTTCGTGAACATGCGAGGGCGAGACGCTGACGTCGCAGATGATCCTCGACGACAAGCATCCGCACCTCGAATATTTCGCCGGGCACGCGGCAGGGCGTGCTGGCCGTCGTGAAGAAGTTCATGCCGGCCGGCATCCATCACATCCTGATCGGCCCGGATCACCTGCTCTTCCTCGTCGGCCTGCTGCTGCTCGGCGGCATCGATCCGCCAGCTCGCTGTCGTCGTCACCGGCGTTCACCGTGGCGCACAGCATCACGCTGTCGCTCGCGGCGCTCAACATCGTCAGCGCCGCCGGCGCGCATCATCGAGCCGGCCATCGCCCTCAGCATCGTCTACGTCGGCGCCGACAACCTCCTCGCGCAGGGCGGCCGCGACGTGCGCGGCGTGGATTGCGTTCACGTTCGGCTTCATTCACGGATTCGGGTTCGCCAACGTGCTGCGCGAGATGGATCTGCCGACGCGCGCGCTCGGCTGGTCGCTGTTCTCGTTCAACGTCGGCGTGGAAATCGGCCAGCTGCTGGTCGTCGTGCTCGTGGCCTCGGCGCTTGCAGGGCCTGCGATCCCGCAGCAGAGTGGGCCGGCCGCCATCTGGCGCTTCGCCGGGTCCGTCGTGGTCATTGCTGGCCGGCGCGTTCTGGTTCGTTCAACGGGTGTTCTTTCCTGGAGGCATCTCATGAAGCGTGGAATCGTGCTGGGCGTCGCTCCTCGCGGTCGGCGGCTATCGTCGCTGCGCGGCCGCGCGGCTGGTCAGGTCGCGCGAGCGGCCGCGGCCCGCAGGGACCGAACGTCGCCGAAATCGAGAAAGGTGAACGACCGGCTGCTACTGATCACCGGGCGGCGGCGGCAACACCGCGGCGTTCATCACCGACGCGCGGCGTCGTGCTGGTCGACACCAAGCTCGCCAACTGGGGGCAGGCGATCCTCGACAAGGTGAAGTCGGTCACCGAACAAGCCGATCACGACGATCATCAACACGCACACGCACGGCGATCACAACGGCAGCAACGAGTTCTTCGGCGCGACGGTCGAATTCGTCGCGCAGGAGAACACCAAGGCGAACATGGAGAAGATGGACGCCTTCAAGAGGCGACAAAGTCCGTGTTCATTCCGAAGAAGACGTTCAAGGACAAGCTGTCGACTCGGGAAGGGCGCCGACCAGATCGACCTGTATTACTTCGGCCGGGCCCACACCAACGGCGATGCCTGCGGTGTGTCTTCGCGCGCTGCGCGTGATGCACTCGGGCGACGCGTTCGCCGGCAAGAACCACGCCGATCATCGACGCGCAACAACGGCGGCAGCGCCGTCGGCTACAGCAGAGACGATCACGCGAAGGCGGCATCGAGCGTCAAGAACGTCGGACACGCATCATCACCGGTCACAGCCCGAGGATGACGATGGCGGACCTGAAAGGACATACGCCGCGTTCAACGCCGAGCTTCGTCAAGTGGGTGCAGGGCGAGGATCAAGGCGGGCAAAGACCGTGGACGCCGCCGCGCGCCGGATACGAGCTCCCGGAACAGTGCAGGGATACGCTGTCAGCACGTTCCTGGGCGGCATCAAGAACAACATCCAGGTGGCCTACAACGAGCTGGGCAAGAAGACAGACAATGACGCGAGGGGTTAGCTCTGAGCGCGTTGGTCGCGCTTAGCGCGCTGATCGCCTGGCGGTGTTCGGGCCAGGCGCCACCGGCTGGACCGACGGCGAAAGGCGATCGCGGCGACGAAGATCGAGAGAAGGTCAAGGACAACCTCTACATCGTCACGGGCTCAGGCGCTAGAGGACACCGACGGCGTTCAGCGGCGGCAACACGGCGGTGCTTCATCACCGACGCCGGCGTGACGCTCGTGGACACGAAGCTTCCCGGCTGGGGCCAGACGATCCTCGATCGGGTCAAGACGGTCACCAGCAAGCCGATCACGCCGCATCATCAACACGCACACGCACGGCGACCACACCGGGCGGCAACGAGTTCTTCGGCGCGCAACGTCGAGAGCATCGTCCAGGAGAACACGAAAGCCAACATGGCCAGGATGGACGAGTTCAAGGGCGCGAAGGCGCAGTTCCTGCCGAAGCGGACCTACAAGGACAAGCTGACGCTCGGCGCCGGCAAGGATCAGATCGACCTCTACTACTTCGGCCGCGGGCCACACCAACGGCGACACCTTCGTCGTGTTCACGGCGCTGCAGGACGATGCACGTCGGCGACATGTTCGCGTGGAAGGCGCTGCCGCTACATCGACCCGGCCAACGGCGGCAGCGTGGTCGAACAGCCGAAGACGCTTGCCAAAGTGGTCGCCGGCGTCGAAGAACGTGGACACCATCATCAACGCGGCCACATTCCGCGTGGAGCGACCTTCAAGCGATCTGACGGTATGCCGAGTTCACGCAGGATTTCGTGACGTTCGCGGAGAACTGCCGGTCAAAGGCCGGCAAGACGGCGGACCAGGCCGCGGCCCAATACAAGGTCCGGCGAAATTCGAAGGCTGCGTCGTCGAGCGCGAACGAGCAGTGCGGCAGCGCGAAGCCGAACATGCAGATCCGCGTATTTCCGAGCTGAAGAAGAAGTAGGGCGGGGCTTTCAGCCCCGCCGTGGCGAGGCAGGCCTGAAGGCCTGCGCTACTTTCCGACGGTGAACGCCGCGGACGCCATCACCTTGTCCCACATGATGGCCACCTTCCCGGCGTTCTCCGACATGTCCACGAAGCTCCACGTCAGCTGATCGACGGCGAAGGCGAGCGCGTCCGAGCTTCATCGGCGATCGAAGCGACGTCCTTGTCCGGCGTGTAGTCGAACGCCCCGAACAGCGCGTCCTTGGTCCCGGGAACGTCGGGGAGGCCGCCCACCTCGACACGATCAGCGTCCAGTTGTTCGGCTTGAGATCGATGAACAGGCTGTAGCTCGCCGGCCGGCACCGTCTTGCCGTTGATGACGAGCGGGACTTCCGTCTTCAGGCGGGTCGTGACATTCGCGCCGGCGCGCCAGACCGGCGCGCCCGTCGTTCAGCGTCCGCCCGTAGTTCGCGCCCGGACCCCACAGATCGCGGCCGCGTTTGATCGGCCGGCCGTACGTGATCTCGATCCACTTTCCGCCCTGATAGCTGGGGCGCCTCTCCGCCCGGCACGTAGCTGCCGCCGACCTGGGTGGCCGCCGTGCCGGTCGGGCTCGGCGAACGGCGCTCCCTGCGCGAGCAAAAGACCGCCCGTGGCCAGCACGCGCCAGACTCGCGGCAATCAATTTCCGTGTCATTGATGCTCCTCCAGTAGAATCCGCCGTGTCGCGCATCCGAGGACGACGACCTGACGATTGACGCCGCGGCAGCGCGAGCACGCGCGCCGGAGCCGCGGGTCCAGTGACCGCACGCCGACTCCTTCGCACCGCTTCGCGCCGGGCTCGATCATCGCCGGGCGGTATCGACTCGTCGCGCTGCTCGGCCGCGGCGGCATGGGCGAGGTGTACCGCGCCGACGACCTGACGCTCGACCAGCCGGTCGCACTGAAGTTCCTGCCCGCCGGACGTCGCAGTCACGATCCCGAGCGACTCGCCGCAGTTTCACGCCGAGCTCCGCATCGCCCGCCAAGTGTCGCACAAGAACGTCTGCCGTCTCTACGATCTCGGCGACGCACGACGGCCGCCGCTTCCTGACGATGGAGTACGTGGACGGCGAGGATCTGGCGTCGCTGCTCCGCCGGATCGGCCGGCTGCCGCAGGACAAGGCCGATCGAGATCGCGCGCCAGCTCTGCGCCGGCATCGCCGCCGCCCACGAGCGCGGCGTGCTGCACCGCGATCTCAAGCCGGCCAACGTCATGATCGACGGCGACGGCAACGTCCGCATCACCGACTTCGGTCTCGCCGTGCGCGGCGGGCGACGTCGACGCGTCGCGCGCCGGGCACGCCGCAGTACATGGCGCCCGAACAGCTCGCGGGCGGCCGCGCCTCGGTCAAGAGCGACATCTACGCGCTCGGCCTCGTGCTCTTCGAGCTGTTCACCGGGCAAGCGTGCCTTCGAGGCGAAGACGCTCAACGACCTCGATCGCCTGCAACGAGAGCGGCACGATCATCGACGCCGTCGTCGATGGTGCGCGATCTCGATCCCGCAGTCGAGCGCGTGATCCTGCGCTGCCTCGAGCGCGACCCGGCGCTGCGTCCCGGCTCGGCGCTTGCCGTCGCCGCCGCGCTGCCCGGCGGCGATCCGCTGGCCGGCGGCGCTGGCGGCCGGCGAAACGCCGTCGCCGGAGATGGTGGCGGCCGCCGGCGAGACGCAGCGCATTCAGCCGGCGCATGGGGCTGTCGCTGTTCGGCCTCGATCATCGCCGGGCTGCTGACGACGGCGGTGCTGTCGGATCGCGACGCTGCTTCATCGCCAGAATCCCCGATGGAAAGGGCGCCGACGCCCTCGAGGATCGCGCGCGCGAGATCGCTCGACGAAGCTGGGCTACGCCGATCGGCCGGCCGACACGGCGCGCGGTTCCTGGTGCTGCAAGGACTACATCTTCTACGTGCTGCGCACGCGATCACTCCGCAGACCGCTGGGACTGCGCTCTCGAACGGCTACGTGCCCGTCGCTGCGGTTCTGGTATCGCGACAGCCGCGGACCTCAGAGCCGCTCGGGTGCGGAGTGGACGCCTCAGTTCGGCGATCCGCCGATGACGGTCTCCGGCATGACGTCGGTCGTGCTGGACGTCCAGGGCCACCTCACGCAGTTCACGATGGTGACGCCACGGAATCGGAAGAGCTGCAGAGCGCCAGACGCCGACGGACTGGGCGGCGTCTGTTCGACGCCGCTAGGCCTCGACGCGACCACGTTCACGCCCGCGCCGTCTCAAGTGGGTGCCGAACGGCTACGCCGACGAGCGGAAGGCGTGGGAAGGGCCCATGCCGGGGCCGCCCGACATCCGGCTGCGGGTGGAAGCCGCGCGGCTACCGCGGGCGGCCGGCGTTCTTCAGATCGTCGGGCCGTGGACGCGGCGTCCCGCGCGAAGCTGCCGCCAGGGACAGCAGGGCCGGCGGCGTGGCATCATTTCAGTTCCGGGCTGCTTTCTGATCGCCTTCGCGCGCTCATCGATGGGCACGAGCCGTTGCTGGCGCGGCACGGCACCAGGAACAGGCCGTGGCGATCGGCGCGGCGCCGCGCGCATCGCGCGACGGCACTGCTGGTAAGCACGATGTTCGTTCAGCGTGGTGGCTGGGCGAGGCTCCGGCTGGGGCCGCTCGGGGAGCTCGGGCTATCTCGTCGACGACTTCGGCGGACCGGCCAGCTGCTGAACGGCGGCGTTCATGCTGGCTGATATGCGTGGCGCTCGAACCGTATGTGCGCCGCTACGGCCCCGAGATCCTGATGTCGTGGAGCCGCTCTGCTCGGCGGCCGCTTCCGCGATCCGCGCGTCGGCCGCGACATCCTCGTCAGGCATCTGCCGCCGGGGCCTGCCGATCAGCGCTCGTGCGGTGCCGCGCTGGGGCTCCGACCGCCGCCGATCTTCCGGCGCGCTTCGCGCCGCCGCCGCAGGCGCCGAGCACCAACAGCCTCGGCTTCCTGCTCGCCGACCCGGCACGCGCTGTCGGCGCTGCTGCGGATGCCGCCAAACGCCCTGGTCAACGGCATGCTGATCACGCTGTCGCGTTCGCGCTGGCGCGGATGCTCGTCAAGCGCCTTGCGAAGCTGCCGCCTCGATTTCAGGAATCCTCCTCGCTCGTCTCAATCGTCACCGAGGCCGGGACCGAGCAGCTCGGGCTGAACGCGCTGTTCGCAGGGTGGTCGCTCTGGTCTATGTGCTGGTCCTCGTGCAATGGCTCGGCATGTTCGCCCAGATGATGAACCTGACCAATTTCATCACTATGGGCCGGGGCGGCTGACCGCCGATTTCTCGGCCTATGCGCGCCAACGAGCACGTGAACGCTCGCGCTCATCGCGGGCCTCGCGGCATTTTGGCTTCTATGCCTCGCAGGCAGGTGAACCGCTCTTCGGAAAGAGTTCAGTACGACATGAGGACATCCGGGCTCCGCTGTCTATCGCTGGTCGGTCGGACCGGGCGTGCCATCGCGCACGGCAAGGCTCGAAATGCTCAAGCGATGTGACGTGTCGTTCCACAGCGGCGAATCCGAAGGAGCCTCGCGTCAGCCCGCGATTCGAAACCGCAGACGGGATGGTTCCGGGGCTTCGACGCGGCCAGGAACGCGACACCGCCGGAGCCGCTTCTCCACTGCTGAACCCATTCGCGCCCATCCATGAACGTCTCCCGATCAGCACCGCCAGCCTGGTCACGCTCGTCCGAGCCGAGTAGCAACATCGATTTCGGCAACCGTATGCGGGCGGTCGAGCTCGATCAAGGCTCGTCTCCGGCCCGTTGCGGCCCGGCGCTGCGCCAGCTCGCCTCGACGGTGCCAAATCGGCATCGACTCTCAGCGGCAACATGGCGCCGGATGGCATCGCTCGAACTGATCGATGGGCGACGCAGCGCCAGCATTCGGATGGGCCCAGCGGAAGCTGCGGGACCATAAACAGCCGTTCGCGTGGACTGGAGCCGGCGTCGGCCCCGCCAGTTCGACGAATGAACTCTTCCCAGCTCGCGCTGTCGGTTGAAGTCCGGTCTATCCGGACGAGGACGAGCATGCGACGCCAGAACGGGCACCACGGCCTCATCACGACGCTCGAGAGCGTATCCTGAGGCTTAGTACGGGAGGGTCGTGCCCCGCTATATCCGTTGACGACTCGCCGGTATTGAAAGACCGACCGGTATGCGGCGGCAATGTCATCGAACACGTCTGGCGGCAGTTCGAGCACGACGGCTCGACCGTCGGGCGGCGTCATCATCAGCGGAGCGGAAGAGCGGCAGCAGGAAGGGCGGCGGGCCAGCCGTCCGACAGCGAGCAGCGCGATGGCGGCGACCGCAGCCGCCAAGACGGACGATTCGCGAACCGGAAGCCGTCACGCGCGACGCGAGGCCCGCGGCGACCGCGACCGCCAACGCCGCAATCATCATGAAGCTACGTGCCGGGGCGCGGAACCCTTCCGCAGATCCGGGCAGGAGCATCAGCAGAGCGTAGGGCCGCGATACAGCAGCGGCCGGTTGAAAGTGCGGAGCCGGACCAAGCGCAAACAGCCAGAGCCATGACGTCACGTAGAACGCGAATGTCGATCGCCCGTGCCAGACGGCGGCCCAGGCCACGGACGTGAGCCGAGCAGCAGGCAGGCCGCGAACACGACCCGTCAGAAGCGTCTGGCCATCGGCCGACACCGCGATGGGCCCAGTCGAAACGACACGGCCACAAAAGTGCTCCCGGGGCTGTCAGCGCAAAAACCACAGCCACTGCCGCCAGCGACAGACGGAGCAGCGCCAGATCCGTGATGGGACGGGAACGGTGGACGATCGGCGCCATCCGATCGCGCCGAGAATCGGCAACAGCGCAAAACACGCCGACATAGACCATCGCTTCCGGATTGCTCGCCATCGACGGCAGAGCGCCACAATTTCATGGGCTGGGCGCTGATGCGCCGGTCAGATCCCGCGCTGAAGTCCCCTCATCTCTCCCGAAGCCACGCCCGAACCCGACCTGCAGAATGAATCGTGCGGTGCGCGGCGGGGACCGGCAGCAGCGCGATGAACGCCACCGACCAGGCGCGCCGTCAGAACCGCCCGGCGCAGGAGCGGCGCGTTTCGAAATCCAGAATCCCGCAGGCCGACGAGGCGGGATCAGTGGGAGCAGGTAATAGCCGCCACTGGCCACCAGACCGGCGCGCGAACGAGAACGCCACCAGCCATCGCCGGCGCGACGTCGCCGCATCGCGATGAAGCGCAAGCAATGCCGGGGGCAGGCAGAGGCGGCTTGCAGTTCGAGGTGCGCGAAGGTGTACGCCGCGATAGGGATTGAAGCCGAGCGATGCCGCTGACGGCGCCCGCAGCGTGGCTTCCGGTGAGCGTCCGCGTGAGCGCGTGCGCGGCGAGGGCGGACGGCACGAAACGGGCGACGAAAGGTGACGTTGTGAGGCGAGAATCGGCGTTCCGCCCAGCCACTGCACGGGCGCGGCGATCAACTCGAGGCCGACGCGATGATCGGAGAACGCAAGGCTGCCGCGCAGCGGAAAATGCCAGCCAAAAAACCGCCCAGCTCCCGACGGGCAGGGCGCCAGTGGGCGTTACCACAGAATCCACGCGCTGAGCAGCGGATCGCCCGGCATCATTGCGGAAATCGCCGTGCTGGTGGCTGAAGAAAGAGGCTGCATGCGACAACAACCCAGCGCGAGATAGCCGTTGCTGCCGCGAGCCCGATGGCGCCGTGGCCATGGGTGAGACATCTGTATCCTTCGCTGAGCCTATGACGGTTACCAGTTCCATGCGGTGCGGCGCGTCGCTTTCCGGGATCGTCGGGCCAGGGATGCTGTTAGCGCCCGCGAGGCTCACCTTCCACGATATCAGGATAAGTTTCGGTCCCAGAAGCTCCGGGGTCGCGCGTCATCTGAACCAGGCGCTCCGTTCGGCGCAAGCAACGCAAACCTGGTGAATCCCTGCGCCGCCACTCTGGGCGTCGTCGGCAAAGAAACCGAACTGGCTCCTGCAGCTTCACCAGGCCGACACGCCTCCCTCGTCGTCGTATTCAGGCGCACGCGGACCGGCCCGCACTCGGAACGACGATCGCGTCAGCGTCGCGATCGAGCCACACGCCGATCGTCCATGACAGCGCGCGCGATACCGCTACGTCGGCAGAGACCGCGCGCCAGCAACCACGTA
>ERZ1370068.234-contig-10210_pt1 | contig 28610 bp, 38 predicted proteins | sample MGYA00561227_ERZ1370068 | MGnify/ENA primary metagenome ERZ1370068 (study PRJEB38410, sample SAMEA6850437) | metagenome | study: Metagenomic assessment of the ecological functions of the soil: analysis of the soil microbiota associated with the...
GCTTCTCGCCCTCGACCTGGAGGCAGAGGACGTCGTGCGTGTCGTGGTGCACCTTGAAGCCCTGCGCGCTCGCGGGCGTGTAGTACGCGTTCGCCTGCACGGGATGGCGAGCTCACGCTCGAGCTCGCGGCAGAACTCGGCGAGAGGCGGAGGTGCTGGAGCTGGAGCGCCTGGAGCACGATCGTCGCGCCGTCCTCGAACTGCGGCGCGACCCGCTCGACCTGTGGCGCTGCCGGAGAACGAGAGGTGGGCGTCCACGGGATGTCCTCCGCGTAGTCGCCGAGCACGATCTTCGCGTCTTCCTTGACGACCCGGAACGCGGGATGCCGCAGGCCCGCCGGCCGGTCAACGCGCCGCTCGACCTCGGCGATCGACAGGAGGTCGAGGAAGCGCCCCTCCTCGTCGCGCGGGACGAGGAGGGGCTTCCGCTCCCAGTACTGACCGAAGAAGCGCTCGGCTTCGACGGGTGAAAGGCAGCGTCGAAGTGCGCTGCTGCTACGAGTCGCTGCCGTCGGAATCGCTGTCCGAGCCGTCCGAGTCGGAGCCGCCACTGTCCATCCCGTCGCTGTCGCCGCCGGAGTCCGGTGCCGTCGCTGTCGCCGCCGGAGTCCGTGCCGTCGCTGTCGCCCTCGTCCGGAGACTCCTCGGTCGTCTCGCCGCGAATCTCCTCGTCCTGCAGCGATGTGTCTTGCTCGCTCACTGCGCCTCCTTGGTCGGTGACCCCGTGACTCTAAGCTAGAGTCGCGCGGCCGGTGGACCTCTACGAGTACCAGGGAAGCAGCTCTTCAAACGCTTCGGGATTCCCGTCTCCGAGGGCCGCGTCGCTGCGACCGCCGACGAGGCTCGGGCAGCGGCCGAGGAGCTCGGGACGCAGGTCGTCGTCAAGGCCCAGGTGCTGACCGGCGGCCGCGGCAAGGCCGGCGGGATCAAGCTCGCCGACTCGCCCGACGAGGCAGCGCAGCACGCGCGGAGGCGATCCTCGGCCTGGACATCAACGGCCACGTCGTCCGCAAGCTCTGGATCGAGCAGGCCTCGGACATCGAGCGCGAGTACTACCTCTCGGTCACCTTCGACCGCGGCGAGAAGAAGGCGCTGTTCATGCTCACGAAGGAGGGCGGGATCGACATCGAGGAGGTCGCGGCCGAACGGCCTGAGGCGCTCGGCGCGGCTGCACGTCGACCCGCTCGAGGGCTTCCAGCCCTACCAGGCGCGCAGGCTCATCTACGCGCGCCGGGATCGACGACCCCGACGAGCAGAAGCAGATCCTCGCGATCGTCCAGAAGCTCTACGACGCGTTCGTCGGCGCCGACGCGATGCTCTGCGAGATCAACCCGTTGATCGTCACGCCCGAGGGCGAGGTCAAGGCGCTCGACTCGAAGTTCACGGTCGACGACAACGCGCTCTACAAGCACCCGACATCGCGGAGATGCGCGACCTCGAGGCGTACCCGCCCGAGGAGCGCGCCGCCCGCGAGAAGGGCGTCACCTACGTGAAGCTCGACGGCGAGGTCGGGATCCTCGGCAACGGAGCCGGTCTGGTCATGTCCACGCTGGACGTGATCGCGCTCGCCGGCGGCCAGCCCGCGAACTTCTGCGACCTCGGCGGCGGCGGCGACGCGCAGGGCGTCGTCGACGCGCTCGAGATCATCAGCGCCGACCCGCAGGTGAAGTCGATCTGCTTCAACATCTTCGCCGGCATCACGCGCTGCGACGTCGTGGCGCAGCGGGATGCTGCAGGCGCTCGACCAGACGAGGATCGAGCACCCGATCGTCGTCCGCTTCGACGGCACGAACGCGGCCGAGGGGCGGCAGATCCTCGAGGACGCGGGCCGCGACAACATCCACGTCGAGGCGACGATGCTCGACGCGGCGACGCGGGCTGTGGAGCTGGCGCATGACTGACGTCTGGTCGGAGCGGGCCGAGGCGTACCGGAGAGCGATGCGCACCGCGAAGGGCGCGACCTCGAGCTCTTCGCCGAGTGGGCTGAAGGACAGACGGCTCTGGACGTCGCGACCGGCGGCGGGAACGTCGCGCGCGATCCTGCGGGAAGCCGGGCTTCGAGGTCGTGACGATCGATTCGGCGCCTGGGATGCAGCCGACGCGTCGTCAGCCGTGCCGAGGAGATTCCGTTCGCCGATTCGAGCTTCGACGTCGTCGCGTGCCGCGGTCGCCGCGCACCACTTCCAGGATCCGGCGGGTCGCTCGGAAGGAGATGGCCCGCGTCAGCCGCGCGCTGGTGCTCGTGTCGGACAACCTGTTCATGGGCGAGTCGGGCGAGGAAGCCGACAAGCTGCGCGATCCGACGCACGTGCGGAACTACTCGAGGACGAGTGGCGCGCGATGTTCGACGCCGCGGGGCTCGAGGTCGAGGCGTACGAGCTGCGAGGACAAGCGGATCGACTTCGAGGCATGGCTCGACCGATCGGGCACGCCGGACGAAGACCGAGACGCGGATCCGCGAGCTGCTGGCCGACCGGGTCGAGGACGGCAAGCTCCGGCTCGAGCGCGCGATCTTCAAGGCGAGGAAGCGCTGATGGCGATCATCGTCGGCAACGAGACGCGGCTCGTCGTCCAGGGCATCACCGGCTCGGAGGGCTCGTTCCACGCCGTGCGCAACCGCGACTACGGGACGAACGTCGTCGCGGGCGTCACGCCGGGCAAGGGCGGCCAGGACGTGTCCGGGATTCCGGTCTTCAACACGGTTCGCGATGCCGTGGCCGAGACCCAGGCGAACACGACGCTCGTCTTCGTGCCGGGTCGGTTCGCGGCCGACGCGATCTACGAGGCGGTCGACGCCGGCATCGGGACGGTGATCTGCATCGCCGAGTACGTCCCGGCCCACGAGATGCTGCGGATCTACAACTACATCCGGCCGAAGGGGATCACGATGCTCGGACCGAACTGCCCGGGCGCGCTCTCGCCGGGCAAGGCGAACGTCGGGATCATCCCCGCGGAGGTGCTGACGCGAGGGCCGGATCGGCCTCGTCAGCCGCTCGGGACGCTCACGTACCAGATCGGCTACGAGCTGGCGCAGCGCGGGCTCGGGAACTCGACGATCGTCGGGCATCGGCGGCGATCCGGTCGTCGGCTCGTCCTTCATCGACGTGCTCGGCGCGCTTCGAGACGGACGACGAGACGGACGTGGTCGTCATGGTCGGCGAGATCGGCGGCGACGAGGAGGAGAAGGCGGCTCGCTTCATCGAGGCGGAGATGTCGAAGCCGGTCGTGGCCTACATCGCCGGCTTCACGGCGCCGCCGGGCAAGACGATGGGCCACGCGGGCGCGATCATCTCCGGCTCGTCGGGCACGGCGCAGGCGAAGAAGGAAGCGCTCGAGGCCGCCGGCGTCAAGGTCGGGACGACGCCGACCGAGGTCGCCGAGCTGGCGGCCGAGACCGCAGGCGCCAGGGCCTAGCGCGCGACGGTGACGGCGATCCGCGGCCTGGCGCCGTAGTTGCGGCTGTAGCGCGGGCCCCACTGGGGTGCGCGGATGACCCAGCGGCCGGGCGTTGGGAAGCGGAACACAGCCGACCAGATGTAGCGGTCCGCCGTCCTGCGGATCCGCACCCGGTGCACGCGGCCGTTCGGGTCGATCGCCTCGACCTTGAACGGGTAGCTCGCCGAGGACGGCCTCAGCACGCAGCAGGAGCCATCCGCCCGCTTGTACGTCCAGTACGGCCGGAGCTGAATCGTCGAGGCCGCGCCCGCCGTCGGCGCCTTCGGCACGACGGCCAGCTTCACCGCGAGGGCTGCGACGGCCGAGGCCGGGACTGCAAGCGCGAGCAGGGCTGCGGCGAGGAGCTTCATGTCCGGGCCGGATTCTAGGTGGCTCTCGTGGAGCCGATCTCGCTTGCCCGCGGCGTTCCGGCGCCCGAGTGCCTCGCGCTCGAAGAGCTCGCCGACTGCGCGCGCGCCGCGATCGAGCGGGACGGCGCCACCGCGCTGAACTACGGCCCGGCCGGCGGCTACGCGCCTCTCCGCGAATGGATCGCCGACCGCCATCGAGTGGAGCCCGAGCGAGTCGTCCTGACGAACGGCTCGCTCCAGGGCTTTCCGCTTCCTCGCCGAGCTGCTCGTCGCCGACGGGGACGGTGATCGTCGAGGCGCCGACGTACGACCGGCCGCTGAAGATCCTCGCGGAGCTCGAGGCGGAGGTGATCTGCGTCCCGCTCGACGAGGAGCCGGCCGTGAACGGAGGCGTTCGTTCCTCGTACACGATCCCGACCTTCCAGAACCCGACCGGGCCGGACGCTCTCCAACGGAGCGCCGCAAGGCGTCTGGCGGAGCGTGCCCGCGAGGCGGACTGCTCGTGCTCGAGGACGACCCGTACGGCCTCGTCCGCTTCGAGGGCAAGCCGCCGCCGACGGTGTTCGAGCTGGCCCGCGGCCAGAACGTCGTCTACAGCTCGTCCTTCTCGAAGACGGTCGCCCCGGGGTTGCGCGTCGGATACCTCGTCCTGCCGAACGCCCTGGCCGGACGGGTCGTGGCGGCCGCGACCGCCTCCTACATCACGCCGGCGCTGCTCTCGCAGGCGATCGTCTACGAGTTCCTGCGCAGCGGGAGCTTCGAGCCGAACCTCGAGCGCATCAACGGGCTGCTGCGCGAGCGCCGCGACGCGATGATCGCCGCGCTCGAGCGGCACCTGCCGGAGGCGACATGGACCGTTCCGGAAGGCGGCTTACTTCGTCTGGCTCGACCTCCCGGACGGGATCGCGTCCGCCGACCTGCGCGCGCGAAGGGGTCACGTTCGTCCCCGGCATCGGACTTCTTCTGCGGACCGGGTGGGGAGAGCGCGCTACGGCTCGCTTTCAGCTACGAGTCGCCGTCGGCGATCGAGGAGGGCGTCCGCCGCCTGGCCTCAGCCGTCCGCGCCGCGATCGTGCTGAGCCGCGCTGCCTAGCTGGCGGCGCCGCCGGTAGAGCTGCGAGCCAAGCACGCCCCCGAGGAAGCCGATCGCGATCAGGAGGATGAACAGCCAGATCAGCCGCGCGTGCGCGGAGAAGAGGACGAAGTCGATCTTGACCGGGTCGTTGTTCTTGACGATGAACGCGATCAGCCAGAGCACGATCAGGACGAGCCCGATCACGATCGCGTACAGGCGAGGCTGCCAGTCCTCGAGCGGACCCGCTGGGACGGCGAAACAGACCCATGAACCGAGTCTAAAGACCTCTGAGTGGATGAAATCGGGCGGGTCGACCAGCGCGCCGCTAGGCGGCGTGCTGGGCGACCCGCGGAATCAGGCTGGCCTGTTGCGGGGAGAGAGAGCGCCTCTGACCGACCGGGCGAAAGGTCGGGCAGGGGGACTCGGGGAGGGCGCACAGGCCTGCCTGCCTGAAGTAGCAAAGATTACAGCTTGCTTTATTCTTTTGGCCACAGTCTAGTTTTGCTCCTACCTCGCGTACCCGGCAATCGGGCGATCATGAGGGCTAGTGCCTCGAGTTTCAAGAGTCGCGACGGACGAAAACCGTGCAAATTCCGGCAGGATCAAACTGCCGAAATTTGCGGATTTCCGACGCTTTCAGTTCAGCGTTGCCAGCGCGCGCAACGCCTGTCGATAAGTGTGCACAGGGATGACGCGCATGTTGCCTGCGTAGCGGCGCGCCTCCTGTGCGTTTTCCCCAGCCGGAACGAGAAAGACGTCGGCTCCAGCGCGTTTTGCACCGATCGTCTTCTGCTTGAGGCCGCCGACGGGGACGGACGGAGCCGTCGAGGCACATCTCGCCGCTCGCGACCACCCTGTGGCCGTGGTCGACGTCGTGTCCGAGCTTCTCGGCGACGTCGAGGGCGAAGGCGAGGCCCGCAGACGGGCCGCCGACCTGGCCGAGGTCGATGTGCACGGGCACCGGAAGCGAGATCTTCGACGGGGTCTGCAGGGCGCAGCTCGTGAGCACGCCGATGATCGAGCGCCTCTTGTCCTGGGGATCCGGCGGCCGTCTTCACGTCGGACGGTGCGGACGGCGCCGTCGCGGCGCACGGTCAGTGAGACGCTCTGGCCCGGGCTGTGCTTCGTGATCTGGCGGCGCAGGGCTGGCAACGGACGGCGTCGCCTGCCCGTCCACGGCCGCGATCGCGTCGTTCGCGCTGCAGCTTGCCCGCGGAGGGCCCGTTCGGGTTCACGTCGGCGATCACGGTTCCCGGCGACTTGACCGGGACGCGGTAGCCGAACTGCTTCAACGCGACGGCTGCGCCGATCTCTCTGGCGACTGGGCCATCGCCTGAATCTCCTGGCGCTGATGCTGCTGGTCGCTCTGGCCGGGCGAGACGACGGCCGCGGCCGGCACGAGCGTCGAGCCCTCGCGCAGGCCCGGGAACAGCTTCTCGAGCAGGCTCGCCTTCTTGACCTCGACCGCGACGTAGTAGATGCCGCCGCCGTCCCGGTCGGTAGCGCTCGCCCCTGACCGTGACGTACGGCGCGAGCGGCCGGGCCTTGTCGGGCAGGAAGATGTACTCGTTCGAGGGGATGATGGTAGAGCAGGCCCGACGACCGCCGCGAGGACGAGGCCGCCGGCGATCAACAGCTTGAAGAACCGTGCCATTTCCTCAGGATACGGGCGGCGTAGAGGTGTGGTTCAGAGCAGAGAGCGCGTGAGCCCGCCGTCGACGGGGATCACCGTGCCGGTCACGTACGAGGCCTGATCGGAGGCCAGGAAGCAGATCACTTCCGCAACTTCCTTCGGCCGGCCGAAGCGGCGCAGAGGGATGACGGCCATCTCCTCGGCCCGCGAGCGGTTGACGAACGCCTCGGCGAGGCGCTCGGTCTCGATCTGGCCCGGTGCGATCGAGTTGACCGTGATCCCGTCGGGACCGACCTCGCGGGCGAGCGTCTTCGCCCAGCCGATCACGCCGGGGCGGACCGAGTTGGAGAGCGCGAGGTTGTCGAGCGGCTCGCGGACCGAGCTGGACTCGATGTTGATGATCCGCCCGTTGCCGCTTCGCCGGAGGTGGGGAGACAGAGGTTCGTCAGCCGGATCGCCGAGATCAGGAGCAGCTCGATCGGCTGTCCTCGACGTCCTCGTCGGTCATCTCGAGCGCGGTCGTGCGCGGCGGGCCGCCGCTGTTGTTGACGAGGATGTCGATGCCGCCGAACGCCTCGAGCGTCTTCTCGACGAGGCGTTTCAGATCCTTCGGGTTCGTGACGTCGCCGCGGACGGCGAGCGCTCCGAGACGCTCCGCCTGGCGCCGCGAGCTCATCGCGCCGGCGCGCGAACATGGCGACGTTGGCGCCCTCCGCGCTCAGCGCCTCGGCGGTAGCGAGGCCCATTCCTGGCGGACGAGCCGCAGACGATCGCCGTCCGGCCGCTGAGACCGGAGCTCCATGACTATGGAGCCGAGGGACAGGCGACGACGTCACGCACGGCCCCAGCCCGCGGTGCCTCGGCCGAGGCCTGGAGCGCCGTTCTCCTCGTCGGTCAGGTCGAGCTCGACGATCTCCTCGATCCCGCCGGCGCCGAGCTTGACCGGGACGCCCATGTAGAGGCCGTCGATCCCGTACTCGCCCTCGAGGTAGGCGGTGCACGGGAGCGACGCGCTTCTCGTCGAGCATGATCGCGTCGACCATCTGCGCCGCCGCCGCGCCTGGCGCGTACCAGGCCGACGTGCCGAGCAGCTTCGACGACCTCGCCGCCGCCCTTGGCCGTGCGCTCGACGAGCATCGCCGATTCGATCCGTCGGACGACGAGCTTGCGCAGCGGGACGCCGCCGACTGTCGTCGCGGAGACGACCGAGACCATCTGGTCGCCGTGGCCGCCGAGCACGGTCGCCTGCACGTCCTTCACCGACGAGCCGGTCTCCCAGGCGATGAACGTCTGAGAAGCGCGCCGTGTCGAGGATCCCGGCCATGGCCGAAGACGCGCTCCTTCGGGCCAGCCGGAGACGTTCTTCGCGACGTGGCACATCGCGTCGAGCGGGTTCGAGACGACGATCAGGATCGCGTCGGGCGACTGCGGCGACCGCGGCTCGGTGACGGCGCCGACGATCTTCTCGTTCGTCGTCACGAGGTCGTCGCGGCTCATGTCGCCGGCTGCGCGGCAGCGCCGGCGGTGATGACGACGACGTCCGAGCCGGCTGCTCGCGTCGTAGCTCGTTCGAGCCGGTCACGTTCGGCTCGTAGCCGAGCACCGCGCCCGCCTGGTTGATGTCGAGCGCCTTGCCCTGCGGCAGGCCCTCCTTGATGTCGACGAGCACGACGTCGCAGTAGTCGCGCCGCGCGAGCTCCTGCGCGCACGTCGCGCCGACGTTCCCGGCTCCGACGACCGTCACCTTGCGCCGCTCGGCTCAAACCGTACCCCCAGTTTGCTCGATGATCGCGTCCGCGACGTCGCTCGTCCCGACCGCGGTCGGATCGTCGCGCGACGGCTTCATGTCGTAGGTCACGCTCTTGCCCTCGGCGATCACGGCTCGGCGATCGCGCCTCGAGCGCGGTCGGCCGCGTCGGCCTCCTCGAGATGCCGCAGCATCAGCACGCCGGAGAGCATCATCGCCATCGGGTTCACCTTGTTCTGGCCCGCGTACTTCGGCGCGGAGCCGTGCGTCGGCTCGAAGACGGCCGCCTCGGTGCCGAAGTTCGCCGCCCGGGGCGAGCCCGAGCCCGCCGATCAGGCCCGCGGCGAGGTCGGAGACGATGTCGCCGTAGAGGTTCGGCAGCACGAGCACGTCGTACTCCTCGGGCCGCTGGACGAGCTGCATGCGACAGGTTGTCGACGATGCGGTCCTCGAACTCGATGTCCGTGTTCTGCTCGGCGACCTCGCGCGCGACCTGCAGCCAGAGCCCGTCCGTGAACTTCATGATGTTCGCCTTGTGCACGGCTCGTCACCTTGCGGCGGCCGAGCCGGCGCGCGTAGTCGAAGGCGAACTGGACGATCCGGCGCGTGCCGTCGATCGAGATCGGCTTGATCGAGATGCCCGAGTCGTCGCGGCAGCTGGCCGCCGTGGTCGCGCGATCCACTGGATGAGCTCCTTTGCCTCCGGCGTGCCGACCTCGTACTCGATCCCGGCGTAGAGATCCTCGGTCGCCTCGCGGACGATCACGAGGTCGACGTCCTCGTACCGCGAGCGGACTCCGGGATAGCTCTTGCAGGGCCGCACCTGGCCGTAGAGGTCGAGGCCCTTGCGGAGGCGCGACGTTGACCGACCGGAAGCCGCCGCCGACCGGGGTCGTGATCGGGCCCTTGAGCGCGACGCCGCTGGCCCGGATCGCGTCCAGAACCTGGTCGGGCAGCGGATTGCCGCCGTACTGATCCATGACGTCGCTGCCCGCGTACTGGACGTCCCAGTCGAAGTCGACGCCGGTCGCCTCGAGGACTCGGCGGGTCGCCTCGCAGAGCTCAGGGCCGGTCCCGTCGCCGGGGATCAGGGTGACTCGGTGAGCCATCGGCGGCGACTCTACCGATAGATTTCGGGACGATGAACGACTTCAAGCCTGGACTCGAAGGCGTCGTCGCTGTCGAAACGGCGATCGCGGCCCCCGATCGGGAGGGCGGCGCGCTCCGCTACCGCGGCTATGACATCGAGGACCTCGTCGGGCGGTACCCGTACGAGAACGTCTGGGGGCTGCTCGTCGACGACGACCTCGACTCGAAGATGCCCGATCCCGAGCCGTACGTGCCGAAGAGCCTGACCGGAACGCGCCCGCAGATCTCCAGTCCGAGGTCGCGCATCTCGCGGGCGAGTGGAAGCTCCAGAAGCTCGTCGACATCGACGACGAGCAGGCGCGCACCGACCTCGGGCGGGTGTCCGCGCAGATGATGGGGATCGTGGCGCGCTCGGCCGCGTTCGCGGAAGGACGCGAGCCTGCCCCGGACGACGTCGTGGCGCGAGGCGAGACGGCAGCCGAGAAGTTCCTCCTGCGCTGGCGCGGGGAGGCCAACCCGGATCACGTCAAGGCGATCGACACGTACTGGATCTGCACGGCGGAGCACGGCCTCAACGCCTCCACGTTCACGGCGCGGTGTGGTCGCCTCGACCGGCAGCCGACTGCGGTGCGGCGATGTCAGCGGCCGTCGGCGGCGCTGAGCGGGCCGCTCCACGGCGGCGCGCCCGCGCGCGTACTGCCGATGCTCGACGAGGTCGCGAAGACGGGCGATCCGGAGGGCTACGTCAGGAACATCCTCGAGCAGCACGGTCGCATCATGGGCTTCGGCCATCGCGTCTACCGCGCCGAGGATCCGCGGTCGCGGATCCTCAAGCGCACGGCGCAAGAGGTCGGCTCGCCGCGCATCGAGGTCGCCGAGGCGCTGGAGGAGGCGGCGCTGGCCGAGCTCCACAAACGGAAGCCGGACTACGTGATCGCGACGAACGTCGAGTTCTACTCAGCCGTGCTTCTCGACGCGGCCGATGTCCCGCCGGAGCTGACACCCGGCGATGTTCTGCCTGCTCGCGCGTAGCCGGCTGGTCGGCGCACATCCTCGAGCAGAAGCAGACCGGGCGGCTGTTCAGGCCCGCCGACCGCTACGTCGGTCCCGGCCCGACGGTCGCTGAGCGCTGTCTGACGCTCGCGTCAGCCGCTGCCGAGGCGGCCTCGCTCGCAGAGCAGGGCTCGAGAGCGCGAGCTTGCCGAGCTGCAGGACGAAGTGGCAGGACGAGCTCGAGGCTTCCATCCGTTCGCCGGACTACCGCGAGCGCGCCGTCGCGCTACCGGCGCGGTCGGGCAGTTCCGGTTACCGGCAGAAGACGGAGCTCTGCGGCGCGGGCTCGAGGACGAGAGCCCCGCGTGCCGCGGCTCGGCGCTGATCTCGCTCGAGCTCCTCTCGCGTGACCATCCGGGCTCGTCAACGACCGTGCGCCCGCTCCTGCACGAGCTCTCTGCGCACGACGACAACCAGGCCGTGCGCCGGCTTGCCGTGATCTGCCTCGACCACGGCTCTCCGCACGCGCGAGACGATCCTGCTCCTGGAGCTCGATCGCAGACGACGACGAGCAGGACAGAGAGCTACGCGCGGCGGTCGCGCAAGATCGGCGAGCGCGCTGAGAAAGAAGGGCGCGGCTCGGCGCTAGCGCGCAGCTGCAGGGAGTGCGACCGCAGGAGGGGCACGAGCGCACGCGCGTTTCCAGTCCAGCATGCTCTTGCCGATCCTGCGCTGCGATCATCAGACAGCCGACGCCGCTCGTGAGGGCGAAGAGCATTGCCATGTGCGGGTCAAGCTGAGCCATCTTTCTTAGGTGTTGCCATCGGCGCGCCGCCGGAAACCTTGAGCGCTTTCTTCGCGTGCGGGTGAGCGGAGAAGTACGCCTCGCGGCGCCTGCGGTCGGTCACGTGCGTGTAGAGCTCTGGTCGTGGCGAGGTCGGCGTGGCCGAGCATCTCCTGGACGCTCTGCAGGTCGGCGCCGCCCTCGAGCAGGTGCGTGGCGAACGAGTGGCGGAGCAGGTGCGGGTGGATCCGCGCTCGGCTCGAGGCCGGCTTCGTCGGCCAGGCGGCGCAGGATCAGGAACGCGCCGGCGCGCGTCAGCGCGCCGCCCTTGGCGTTGAGGAAGAGCTCGGGCCGGTGGCGCCGGTCGAGGAAGGGCCGGCCGCGGGCGCAGGTAGCGGCGGAGCGCCTCCGGCGGCGCTGGCGCCCGAGCGGGACGATCCGCTCCTTGCCGCCCTTGCCGATCGACGCGGACGAGCCGGTCGTCGAGGTCGACGCCGTTCCGCTCGAGGCCGACCGCCTCGCTGACGCGCAGGCCCGCGCCGTAGAGCAGCTCGACGAGCGCGCGGTCGCGCAGGCGCGCGTGGCGTCGTCGCCGTTCGCGGCCGTCGATCAGCCGCTCGGCCTCGCCGGGCGAGAGCGTGCGCGGCAGCGCGCGCGACGCGGCGGCGGAGCCGAGCTCGGCCGCGGGGTTGTCGGCGCGGGCGCCGATCAGCACCTGATGGCGGAAGAACGATCCGCACCGCGGCGATGCGGCGCGCGATCGTCGTCGCCGCGAGCCCGTCGCGCGCGCAGCTCGCGCGACGTAGCGCTCGAGGTCCTCGGCGGTCGCGCTGCGAGGGCTTGCGGCCGAGGCAGCGCGTCAGCGCGCGCGAGGTCGCGCCGGTACGCCTCGATCGGTCCGCGGCGCGCAGCCGCGCTGCCGAGCACCGCGAGGAACGCCTCGACCTCAGGATCGCGGGTGGGCTCGGTCGTAGACCTGGCGCAGCCGCTCGCCGTCGACGTGGCTGTACGATCTGCGTCGTCGAGAGCGAGCTGTGGCCGAGCAGCTCCTGGATCACGCGCAGGTCGGCGCCGCCCTCGAGCAGGTGCGTCGCGAAGGCGTGGCGCAGCCGGTGCGGGTGCGGGGAGCAGCCGGCTGAGCGTGCTGCGTGTCGAGCCGCCGGCCGCGCGCGGAGACGAACAGCGCGTCCTCGGCGCCGCGCGCGAGCGTCGGGCGCGCCTCGTCGCAGGTAGAGCGCGCAGCCGGTACGCGGCCTCCTCGCCGAGCGGCACGACTCGCTCCTTGCCGCCCTTGCCGCCGGACGCGGACGCGCTCCTGCTCGAAGTCGACGTCGCCGAGATCGAGGTCGACCGCCTCGGCGGCTGCGCAGCCCGGCCGAGTAGACGAGCTCGAGCAGCGCGCGGTTCTCGGAGCGCGAGCGGGTCGATCGCCGCCGTACCGAGTCGAGCGCGGCGTCGACCTCCTCGGACTTGGGCGCATCCGGCAGGCGGCGCGCGCGCCGCGGCGCGAGCTGCGCGTCTGGGACGCGTGCCGCGCCGAGCGTGAACCGGAGGCAGGGCGCGCACCGCGGCCGAGCTTGCGCGCGATCGTCGCCGGCGCGAGCTTGCTCGGATCTCGTCCTGGCGCGCGGCGCCGAGCTGAGCGGTGTACGCGCTCAGCGTTGCAGCGTCGACGTCCTCGAGCGCGCTGCCCGCGCTTCCGAAGCCAGACTGCGAACTCCTCGACGTCGACGCGGTAGGCGCGACGCGTCGCATCCAGAGAGCTCGGGCGAGTCGAGGAAGCGCTCGAATCGGGATCGCGGTCCGACACCCAGACGGATTCGCGCTCCTGGCGCGATCGCCTGCTAGTGCACGGAGTCGACGATCTCGCCGGAGAGGCTCGGGAACTTCGCGAGGAACTCGGCGCGCGCGTCCTGAGGCGCTGCGATGCCCTCGTCGCACTCCTGCTTGCGTCCCGTGGCCTCGTAGAGCCGCTGCGGCTGGAGGATGTCGATGTCCTCGGCGTCGATCCCGGCACCGACGCCGCGACCAGGTAGCCGAAGTCCGGATCGCTCTCCCACTCGATCGTCCCCTCGGCGATGCCCTTCACGATCGCGGACGAGTGCTTGATCTTGACCTTCTTCGAGCGCTCGTCGCTCTCGGCGCCGCCGACCCGTCCGGTGTTCATCAGGTAGACCTCGAGCGGGTGCTCCTCGAGCAGCTCGAGGAAGCGGTTGCCCTGGAGGTCGTGCGGCATCGGGAAGAACGGGTTCGTGCCCGGGACGCGCAGGAAGCCTGCCCGCCTCGTCGGCGCCGCCGCGCGCTCGTGCCCTGCGTCTCGCCGAGCATGAAGAAGGCCGCTGCCTGCGGCCCTTCGAGCTTGCGCGACTGCCGGGATGATGTTCTCGTTCCGGTTCAGGATCAGCAGGAAGTGCGCGCTCGTCGACCTCGCTCGTCGACGCGCCGACTCGATGACGCCGAAGCGGGAACGTGGCGCGTCCGTTCTGCGTGTAGCTCGTGTCGTAGAAGTCGACCTCGTCGCCGTGCTGCGAGACGTTCTCGAGGTACGAGTCGGGCTGCGTGACCGCGCCGTAGATCGTCGGCTCGTCGTCCGGGTTGAGCCCGAACGTCTTCGCGAAGCAGCCGTTCTCGGTGGCGCAGATCGCGGCCGTCGGGCATCCAGGCCGACGAAGTCGTCCTGGACGGGCAGCGAGCCGTTCTGGCGCGTGAAGGTCGTCGTCGTCTTGCCGGTGCCGGAGAGGCCGACGATCAGCCCGACCCGGTCGGCCGCGCCGGCGTCGGGATGATCTTGCAGCCCGCGTGCAGCGGGAGCCCGCCGCGGTCGTGGACGAGCTTGTTCCACATGCGCAGCCCGCCCTTCTTCGACTCGCCGAAGTAGTCCGAGTTGAAGACGCGCGTGACGCCCTGCTCGAGGTCGACGGCGATCAGCCGGTCGTCCGGATAGCCGTCGGCCTTCAGGTTCGGCGTGTAGACGACGGTCAGCTCCGGCTCGAGGTCGCCGTCGTCCGGCGTCGAAGTAGAGCTGCTGCTGCATCGCGGCGATGTTCGCGTTCGCCGCCTCGATGTAGAGCCGCGCGGCGTGCGGAAGTCAGGGTCGTTCCCGATGTAGCCGTCGATCACGACCATCTCCTGCTCGGCGATGTAGGCGTCCTGCGCGCTCGGCCCACTTGCTGGCCGTCCTCGCGCGTGATCGCCTGGTTCTGCGCCGTCCGGGCTCGTCGGTGACGATGAAGGTCGAGCGCTTCGAGCGCGACGACGACCTCGGTCTGGACGTTCAGGTTCCCGTACCGCGGTCGGCGCGCGTTCGGCATCTTCGCCGCGAGCTCCTTCGCCTCCTCGGGCGCTCGGGTTCTCGATCACGTTGGCCGCCCGGGCAGCCGGAACAGCATCTTCGCCACGGCTCAGGATCTTACCGAGGCGCCGCCGGACTCCCTTCCTACTGCGCGCTGCGGCGTACAGCCGAGTGTCCGTTAGCGGCCCGTGAGGCGACGGTGACTGCGCCGTTTGAGCGCCGCGGAGCGTGGGGGCGAAAGGAGGTGACCCCCATGCTCTCCAAGATCCTGTCTCCCTCGCGGCGCTTGGTGGCGGTGGTCGTGATGATCGCTTCGGCCGCACAGCTCAGCGGCGTGCACGGCCCGCAGACCGTCCATTCGGCCAACAACGGCGGCGGCGGCGGCCCTGATCGACGCCGCCTGCGAACAAGCTCGACCACTGACAAAGGGCCCCGACTCGGGGCTCTTTGTCGTGGTCAGGCTGACCGCGATCTCGTCGAGAAGGCTGCGCGCGCGAACTGCGGAGACGACGTCTCCTTCGTGCCGAAGAGACGAACGGCGCGCTCGACTGCCCGTGCCGCATCGTCCGGTCGATCCGAGAGCCGGTTGACTCGGCCAGATCGAGAAGCACATCCGCGCGCTGGCATGGGGAGTCGGTGGAGTCCGAGAGGCCGACTGCTTTGAGTGCGAGTGACGCGTGCGTCCGGCCGACGACCCGCGCGGGCGGAGCAGCTCGCCTTCACTGGCACGCCACGCGAACTGCGCCGGCACGTGCCGCGCGGCGCGGATTCCTCCGCAACTCGTGCCGCCTCGTGGGCTTCGGTCAGTCGGTCCTGGCGCGTACAAGCTCTGCCCGAGCTCGGAGCTGAGGCTCGAGAGCGCGGCCTGGTCGCGCGCCTGCTCGAACGCCGCGCAACAGTCACGGGAGATCGCCTCCGCGGCGGTGAAGTTCCCGGCCAGCCGCTCGATGTAGCCGAGGATGCGCCGACGCGTTGTTCGCCCGCAGCCATACAACTCGCCGAGCTCCTCGTAGATCACGGACGCTTCGCTGACGAGGCCACGTCCTCGTCGATCCGGCCGTCGAGGCTCACCAGTCCGCCGAGGAAGACGAGAACATGGGCTCTGGCTCACGCGCTCCGTCGCCTGCTCGACAGCTCGTTGCAGCGGGCGATCGCCTCCGTGGCTGACCGGTCCGTAGTACAGGGATGCGGCGAGCCTGACCCAGGCACCCGGAGGAGACCAGCCGACCGGAGGTAATGGACGAGCGCCTGCTCCGAAGCCCGGCGCGACTCCTCGTGCCGCGAACCCATGCCTCCCGGACTGGCCGACATGCCGCCACGTCCTCCTGAGAGCCCGATCGTCCTCGACCTCCTCGAACAGCGGAATCGCCTTCGCCGCGAGGTCGAGGAGATCCGATGCTGCGGCTCTCGCGATCCGAGGAGGCGCGCGTGCGCGAGCTCGATCCGCGCGCGGAGCTCGACCGGCCCTGAGCCCGTCTCGATCGCCTGCTCCAGGGTGTCCGCTCCGGCCTCGATCTCTCCCGCATAGCCCCTGCGCGATCCCAAGCTCGCAGAGCAGCTCCGCTCCGGCCGGCGTCGCCGACGGGGAGGAGCGTGGTCGAGCGCGTCAGCAGGTTGATCGCCGCCGCGGTGTCCGCGCGGCCTCCAGGCGCGGATTCCGGCCGTCGCGAGCCGGGATCCTGCGCGCTGGGCGAGATCTGGCAGCTCTGGGTCGCCTCGGCAGCAGCTCGCTGCGGTAGTTGTGCGCCTGCTCAAGGTGGTAGCCGACGATCTCTTCGGCATGCCCTCGCGGCTTCGAGCCAGCTCGCGTACCGCTCGTGATGCAGGCTCCGCGCTTTTTTCGTGATCCTCGCGTAGGCCACGTCGCGGATCAGGATGTGCTGGAACCGGAAGCGATCTTGGCCGCGCACGGCATGGATCAACCCCCGCCGCGCGAGGCTTCGCAGCCGCCCGTCGACCGCCGCGAGCTCACCGGGCGGGGTCAGGTACGCCTGACCGCCGCACGCGCGAACTCTCGACCGGCGACGGCGCCGCGCTCGGAGGAGGGAGCGCTCCTCGGGGTCGAGGCGGTCGAGCCGGCTCGCAAGCAGCGCTTCTGACCGTGGGCGGGACCGTTTCGAGGGCGTCTGCACGCCGGCCTCGTCGAGGTACGCGAGCAGTTGCTCCGCGAAGAGCGGATTCCCTTCGGCCACGTGCGCGATCCGCTTCCGTGTTCCCGGCGCGACGTCTGCGCCGCCGAGCTCGCCGACGAGCGCGTCGATCTGCTCTTTCGGGCAGAGGCTCGAGCCTGATCAGCTCTGCATCGCTGCTCAACGCTGGCCGCTCCTCAGCGCAGCTCGGGGCGCGCGAGGCAGACGACGAGCAGCGGCGACTCGACCGGCCACGCTGCGAGGTATTCAACGAGGTCGAGCAGCGTCGGCTCGGCCCAATGCAGGTCCTCGAGGACGACGATATGCGGGCGGCGGCGGCGCGCAAGCACGGCGAAGAGCCGCCGGACGGCCCAGAAGAGCTCGTTCGTCGGCGCTGTACCGTCGCTCTGGCCCAGCAGCTCGGCCATCGCGCTCGCCGACGCGGCGCCGCATGCTCGTCGCCTTCGAGCAGTCGCGCAATCGTTGCCTGCGGCCGCTCGGGCGCGAGTTGGCGCACGATCTCGGCCAGCGGCAGGTAGGTCGCGCCCTCTCCGTACGACACGCAGCGGCCGACCAGGGAGCTCGCCTCGTCGCCGAGCGAGCGGAGGAACTCCGACGCGAGGCGTGTCTTGCCGATCCCGGCTTCGCCCAGCACGACGACGATCCGTGCGCGCCGCTCCGCACACGCGCCGAAACGCCTCCGCGAGCGACGCCAGTGGAGCTTCTCTCCCGACGAACGAGGCGCCGCTCGACGCCCGCGCCGTGCGCTTCGCCGACCGCCAGCAGGCGGAACGCCCGGTGCGGGGCCTGAGGCGCTCCCACGTCGATGGGCTCCACGGGCTCGACCTCTGCTCGCGCTGCGCACGAGCCGCTCCGTCGCTTCGCCGATCAGGGTCCGCCGTTCGGGAGTGCCGCCTGCTGGAGGCGCATTGCGACGTTCACGGCCGCGCCCGTGGCGAACGGCTGCCCGGCGGCGGCGTCACCGGCAAGCACCTCACCGCTGTTGATGCCGATCCTGATCTGGAGCTCGAGCCCGTGATCGCGCTCGGTGTCGGCGTTCAGGCGCAGCAAGTGCCTCGCGCAGATCGTTCGCAGCTCGGAGGGCGCGAAGGGCGTCGTCCTCGTGCGTGCGCGGAACGCCGAAGACCGCCATCGCCGCGTCGCCGATGAACTTCTCGATCGCCCCTTCGTGCCGCTCGACGATCGTGCGCACCGTGTCGAAATAGCGCCGCATGACGCTGCGGAGGACCTTCCGGGTCGAGGATCGCGCCCAGCCTCGATGAGTCCACGATTTCGGCGAACAGCAACGTCAGCAGTCCTCCGCCGTTCCTCGGCGGGAGCCACCTCGGCTTCGCGTGCCGCAACCGGCAGGTCGGAGGTCGCGAATCGTGGCGCAGGATCGACTGTTCGAGGCGTTGCAGGTCGGTGGAGTGGCTCGATCCCGGAGCTCGTCGACGAGAGCGTCTCGCGCGCTTGCCGATACGCCTCCAGCGCTTCGGCCTGCCTGCCTGCGCGGTACAGGGCCAGCATGAGCTGGCCCCGCAGTCGCTCCGCAAGGGGTGCTCCGCCACGAGAGCTTCGAGTTGGGCGACGACCTGCGAGTGGCGGCCGAGCTCGAGCTCGGCCTCGATCAGCTCCTCGTGGGCGGCCGTGCGGAGCTCCCTCGAGACGAGCGATCTCGACGCGTGCGAACGCCTCGAAGGTGAGATCGGCCAGGGGCGGCCCCCGCCAGAGACCAAGCGCTTCGCGCAGGAGCTCCGCGCGCCTCTCGGCATCGCCGCCCTGGGACGCTTGCGCGACGAGCCGCTCGAATCGGTGTATATCGACGTGCTCCGGCGCGACGTCGAGGACGTAGCCGGGCTGGCGGCGCGTTCGGAGGATGTCGCGCCCGGAGTTCCTTCCTCACGTCTGAGATCAGGTTCTGGAGCGAGCCAACCGCCGTTTTGGGTGGTTTTCCGGCCCAGAGCTCGTCGATCAGGCGGTCGGTTGAGACGACCTTCGCCGTGCATGGAGCAACAGCAAAGCCACGAGGGCGCGCTGCTTTCGCCGTTTCAGCTCGAGCGCATGCCCCTCCACCAAGACCTCGAACTGGCCGAGGATCGCGGACACTCGATTAGTTGCATTTGTGCGGTTTTACCACTGACACCGCGTTGCTTCTAGCTCCGGTGTTGAGCCGCGCATGAGAGGCCACGTGAGGCCGGCCGCGGAGCATAGCCACGCATGAACTCACGAGCAGCAGCGGATCTCGTTACGGAAGCGGAGCGCTACCTCGCCGCCGTCGCGGTCTTCCGGGCCGAGGGACGTGAGCCCCACTGGCGACTCGAGGTACGCGCGCAGCTGCGTCGACGCCGGACTTCGAACTCGGAGCTCCGCGACCTGCTCGATCCCGCTTCAAGAGGTTGGAATGAGAGATCTGGGAAGGGCATCGCGATTCAACTCAGGGCGCCGACTGCCGGTGCTCGCGGCGGCGGCGCTGTTCTGGTCCTGATGGCTCCAGCGAGGGGCGTCGGCGACGCCGCCGACCAATGACAACTTCGCCAATGCCGAGACGATCACCGATCGCTACGGCTGGGCCGATCGGCGACAACTCCGAGGCCACGAAGGAGCCCGGCGAGCCGAATCACGCCGGAATCCCGGCGGGGCCTCGGTCTGCGCAGCTGACGGCCCCGTACGCCGGGCGAGCGACTTTCGACACGTGCTACAGCGAGTTCGACACGCTGCTCGCGGTCTACACGGGCGATCAGGTCTCGAACCTGCAACCGGTCGCAGCCGACGACAACGCGTGCGGCGCCCAGAGTCAGCTGAGCTTCATGGCAGCTGCGGGCGTCACGTACATCGGATCGCGGTCGACGCAGCGCTCGGCGCGACGGGTACTTCGAGCTCGACTGGAGCCTCCGCCTTCGAATGACGACTTCGTGGCGGCCATCGAGCTGGTGGGCGACAGCGGCTCGGTGGACGGAAACACCTACTACGGGACGCTGGAGCCCGAGAGCCCGAGCACGGTCCGTACGGATCCGCATCGGTCTGGTACCGATGGACCGCCCGTCGACGGGGCCGGCGGCGTTCGAGTTGTGCGACAGCGACTTCGAGACATTGCTCGCTGTCTACACGGGCGCCAGCGTCGATGCTCTGACGCGTGTCGCGCAGGACGACAACGACTGCCCGGGCGAGTACGCATCGCGGGTGTCGTTCGTTGCATCCGCTGGACAGGTGTACCGCATCGCGGTCGACGGGGCATACGGCGAGCGCGGCGACCTCGTGCTGCGCTGGAACCGCTCGGTCCTCGCGCCGGTGAACCACGCCCGGCCGACGATCCTGGGCCGGCCGATCGACGGCGCCATGCTCAGCGCCACGACCGGCCAGTGGGGCGGAACTCCGCCGCTCACCTTCGGCTACCAATGGGTCCGCTGCACATACAACAGCTGCCAGCCGATCTCCGGCGCGAACGGCGACCTATTTCCGACGAGCTCCGGACGTCGCGTATCGGCTGAACGTACTCGTGACGGCATCCAACGCCGCGGGCGCCGCCACGGCCGAGTCGGACGCGACGGGAATCGTCGCGCCGGCGCCTCCGCTGAACGTCAAGCCGCCGATGATCGTCGACGCCCTGTACCTCGGCGCCGAGCTGGGCGTCGACGAAGGAGAATGGGCTGGGACGGAGCCGTTCACGTACTCGTATCGCTGGGAGCGCTGCCGTGCAGGGTCGTGCACGGAAATCGAGGGCGAGGAGAGCCATACGGTCGACCGCGACGACCTGGGCAGCCAGCCTCGTCGTCATCGTCACCGCGACGAACGGCGCCGGTTCGGCGACGGCCGCTTCTGCACCGAGCCGCCGGGCCACACGGCGACCGGTCTGCGTGGTGCCGCGCGTGCTCGGGAAGCGGCTGGCGGCAGCGCGCCGGTCGATTCGCGCTCGCGCATTGCTCGCTCGGCCGCGTGAGGCGTACCAGCTCGCCGACGAGCGCCGGCCACGTCATCTCCCAGAGCCCGCGGCCCGGCCTCCGCAAGCCCGCCGGAACGAAGGTGAAGCTTGTCGTCAGCAAGGGCGACGGTGACGGTCCCGTACGACCAGGGCGTATCGAGTCGCTGACGACGAGCCCGCGGCCCCGGCGCTACTCGGCCGGGGCCGCGGTGCATTCGGCCCTACGAGCGCAAGAAAGCGAGCACCGCCAGGACGCGCCGGTGGTCGTCCGGCGCCGGCATGAGGCGCGAGCTTCAGTGAAGATGTTCGTTGACGTGGGCTCTCGACCGTCTTCGGGCTCAGGAACGAGACGCCCGCAGATGCCGCGGTTCGAGAGCCCCTCTGCCATCAGGCGCGAGCACCTCCCGCTCGCGGGGCGTCAGCTCCGCGAGCGGGTCATCCTCCCGTGGTCGGCCCAGGAGTTGGGCGATCACGTCGGGATCGATCGCGGTGCCGCCGCGGCCCGACGCGCGCGCACCGCCTCGAGGAAGTCGTCGATCTCGAGTGACGCGGTCCTGAGCAAGTAGCCGAAGCCCTTCCGGCCGCTCGCTGAAGAGTGCGAGCGCGTGCGCGGCCTCGACGACCTGGGAGAGGACGCAGGACGCCGATCTCCGGGTACTGCTCCCTCGAGCTCTCCGCGCGCGCGAGCTCCCTCGTCGGTGTGGGTCGGGGGCATCCGCACATCCACGACGGCGACGTCCGGTCGACGCCCGCACTGCGATCGTCGTGGAGCTCGTCGGCGTTGGCGCACTGACCGACTACCTCGAAGTCCGCCCTCGGCAGGATCCGCGCCAGGCCTTCGCGGAAGCAGCGCCGAGTCTTCGGCGATCACAACGCGCACGGGATCTCCCTCACACGCGTGCCGCCTCCCGGCGGGCTCTCGATCCGCAGGCGGCCGCCCTGAGCCTCTACCCGGTCGGCCAGGCCGCGTGAGGCCCGATCCCGCCGTCCGCCGCCGCGCCGCCGACGCCGTTGTCCGAGACCTCGATCACGAGGCGTCCGCTCTCGCCGCAGGCGCGGATCGAGGCCGACGAGGCGTGCGCGTGCTTCGCGCACGTTCGTCAGGGCCTCGGAGGCGACGAAGTAGGCGGTCGACTCGATCGCGGGCTGGAGGCGATCGAGGCTTCGCGTCGCACCTCGACCGGGGACCGGCGCCTCCTGTTCGCGTAGCGCGGCAGAGCGACCGAGAGGCCACCCTGCGTGAGGATTCCAGGGTGAATGCCACTGGCCAACTGGCGGAGCTCCTCGACGGCAACCTTCACCTCGTCGGCAGCTGCGGCGAGCAGCGCGCTCGACGTCCGGGTCTGCGCCCTGACCGTCGAGGTTGCCGCTGGGCTCTCTTCAGATCGAGTGCAGAGCGCGACCAGCCGCTGCTGCGCGCCGTCGTGGAGATCGCGCTCGATTCTGCGGCGCTGCTCGTCGTCCGGCGCGCGACGATGCGTGACACGCGACTCCGTTGACCTTGACGAGCTGGGCCTGCAACTCCGCCTGCAGCCTGGCGTTCTGGAGCGCGAGTCGTGCAGCCGCGGCAGCCAGCGTCGGATCAGCTCCGGCTCGTAGCGAAGCGTCGGATCGTGGATCAGAGCGGCGAGCGGCTCACCGTCGCGCTCGAGGTAGCGCGACCGCACGGTCGTGACCGTCCTGAGGTAGCTCGACGGGCAGGCCGTCGGCGTCGACGTATCCGCCGCGCTCGGGCAGCCAGAAGGCGACTCGAGCGTGGGGTCGTGCAGAGCCTCGGCGAGCGCGCCGCGGATCTCGCCCCGGCGGCGTCTGCTCAGGCCGGAGGACGAGGTCGCCGACGTCCGCGCATGGGCGAGGCGGGACGCGGACTCAGACCGAAGAAAAGCGCCACCGGGAGCGCGATCAGCCCGACGATCTGCCACCAGAAGATGTTGTGCGCGACGGAAGGCGCGCGGCCCGCGCTGGAGAACGCGATCCACGCTGTTGTAGACGGCCCAGCAGCGCGGCGACTACGACGCCCACCAGGACGGGTAGTGAGTGACCCACGCGCCCGTCGCGGCGTTGCGTGCTTCAGCCTGCGTGCGACGAGCACGATGAACAAGGCGGCCAGGACTCCGTAGGCGATGACGCGCGTAGGAATCCTCGAGAAAGCCCGCGAGCCCGTCCTGCCCGGAGATGAGCAGGATGCTCTTGCGTGGATATGGGTCGAAGTACGCGAAGCCGCACGCCCTGGTTGTTGGACGAGCAGGATCGCGAGCGGGAACGCGAGCGCACGTCGCGTATGCCACTTCGAGGAAGCGACGCTCGCTGCGATCCGTGATCTCGTCCGGACGGATACGCCGAGCGCCGAGTGGGCGATCAGGGCGAAGCCGAGCTCTGCCAGAGCGAAAGAACACCGTGAACGCGAGCGCGTCGTGGCTGTACCTCAGCTGGCGTGCAAGCAGCGCTGAAGCAGGTGGCAACCATGAGCGGGCCGAGCCAGTTGCCGGGCCGCCGCGACCAGATGGCCATGCCGGCGAGCCAAGGACGCCCATGCTGGCGATGACGCTCCGCGGCAGCTCGATTGGTGGTCGTCCCGGCCGCCGAGGTTGTCGATCTGGACGTTATAAGCGACGAGCCCAGCACGATGCCGAGACGAGGAGCAACCGGAGGTAACGCGCTGCACACCCAAAATCGTCACACGGCGCACGAGCCGTGGCAGCATGGGGCAAACCCTGAGCCGGACCAGGGGCCGTCCCTCTTATCGCCGCGGCCGCGCAGGCCTACCTTCCTGTAGTCCCGCAAGAAGGAGGTCAGCGATGTCCATCCCCGGCGCGCGGCGATTGTGGTTTCCGTTTCTGCTCGCGCCTCTCTCTCTTCCGGCCGTAGCCGGCTCGCCAGTAACGTCGACCGCGGCCTGCTCGAGGGTACAGCCGGTTACGTACCTCGATCCTGCCGAGCAGTTCGGGCCGGCCAGCATCGCAGTCGTTCGTTGTCTCCGACGCCGATCTGGAGCGGTTCGACGCAGGCTCCTGGTCTGTCGCCGATCCGGACCTGAGCCGGGTGACCTGCCCGGTCCTGGCACCGGCACCTGGCGGCTGAATCAGGACTCGTGCACGCCGTCGCTCCCGGTCGGTGGGCTCGCCTTGCCTGCGGCCGCCGGCTCGAAGGCACAGGAGCGAGCGTCGTGTACGGACGCGTTGCCCGCCAGCCGGGCGCGATCGTGCTCCGAGTGCTGGTAGCTTACTACGACGACGGTCTACTCGTACACCTATCCCGCCAGTGACTGCATCTGGCAGGCGGCTACGAGGGCGACTGGGAGAACGTCGACGCGTCGTTCTTTCACGACGACGAAGCGCCCCCAGTTCGTCGGCTACAGCCAACATGCCTGGGCCACGAGCGCGGCTGGAGCTCCACTCCGCCTCTCGGAACGCACCCGATCGTGCACGTAGCCGCGGGCTCGCATGCGAACTACTTCTCGGCCGGGGTCCATGCGATCAACGTGCAGTGCATCCGCCGCCGGCGATCGCGGCGTTCTCTCAGGCGGCCCACTGCCGCTTCCGGTCGACTACTCGTTCGCTGGTGGCGAAGTGGCCGGTCCGCGCGAAGCAGACGGCACGTTCACTCACGTCCGCGAGATCGAGGACGGGCATCCGAGCTGGTTCTCGTTCCCGGGCACCTGGGGCGAGGTTCAGTACTTCCACGCCCCGGCCCCTCCGATCGGAACGTGGTGCCCTTCGCAACATCGCCGCAGGGGCCCGCCTACCACGCGATGTGGGCCAGCCTGCACTCGGCACGCTCGCCGGCTGGCCTCAGGGTTAGCCGTTCAACACGGGCCGCGCCCCTTCCCGGGCGCGGTCCAGCGTCGTGCTGAGTCGCCTTCAGAGCTAGCCCGTGGCACCGGTCCAGAGGTGCTGCTCTTGGCAAGTCCGGGGCACTGCCCCGTTTCGAAAAGCGGCCGCTGGACCTACCGTCGGAGTGTCCCCAAGAACCGTCCAACCAGGAGGGCACCATGCGGTTCAGGTTCAAGCGGCTCCACTGGGTGACTCGCTGCGGCGAGTGAGTCGCGGCGGTCGTGCTTCCCGTGGCGTCGATTGCGTCGGCGAGCCACGTCCCGAAGTGCCTGGACGAGACGCCGACGATCGTCGGCACGGCCGGCGACGACGTGCTCTGGTCGGCACGAGTGACGACGACGTCATCGTCAGGCTCGGTAGCGCGACACGATCGACGGCCTCTGACGGCATCGATCTGATCTGCGGCGACACGAGGGCAACGACGACATCGACGGCGGCCTCGGAATCGACGGGCTCGTCGGTGGGCCGGGCGATGACCGCCTCTTGACGGCTCCGGACGAGGTCTGTCTCGGCGAGGATCGGACTTCGCGCTGTACAGCGGCGACGCCGCGCTTCCAGTCGCAGGCAGCTTCACGACCGGCATTGCGACGGGCGATGGCACCGACAACCTCGACCTCGAGGCCATTCGCTCGGTTCTGAGTTCGGCGACACGCTCGAGGGTGATTCGAGCTGGAACTACATCGATGAGGCCCCGGAGGCGACGGCACTCGCCGCCGGCGCCGGCGACGACACGCTCGACGGTGACGACGCAACGACGCCATGGACGGCGGGCCCGGTAGCGACTGGGTCAGCTACCACTACGCGCCGGCGCCGGTGAATGTCGACCTCGGCGGGCAGGGCGTCGCCTCGGGCTGGGGCTCGACACGACGATCACGGGGTCGAGGGCCTGTCGGGCTCGCGGTTCGGCGACCGGCTCGTCCGGTGGACGGGCGCGCGAACCCGCTTCGGAGGCGCGCGGTGGCGTCGATCCATCTCGAGTCGCGGCGCCGACGTCATGCTCGGCGAGAAGGGCGGCGACATCCTGAACGGAGGCCCGGGCCGGACCGGCCGACCGGCGGGCCTGGAGTCGACCGGCTGAACGGCGGACCCGGACGGGATCGCTGCTCGGGCGAGCGCAAGCGAAACTGTCCAGTGACGGACCGCGTCGCGCAGACCGAAGGGGCGGCGCGCCGCGCCGCCTCCTGGCCTCGGGCTCCGTGGAGACGAGCCGACCCGAGCGGGGATCTCATCGAGGAGGCGAGAGCGCTACCTTGCAACCGTCGAGTTCTTCCTGCGTCGAGACTTGCGAGCCGCACTGGCGACGCGAGACCTCTGCACGGCGGCGCCATCGCAATTGACTTCGGCTGTCCAGGGCACGACGCCGCTTCCGTTCGATAGCGTCGCGGGCACGCGAGACGATGCAACGGACTTGTATGGCACACGCGATGTAACCTGGACGCGTAGCGTGGAAGCCACGCACGACGTCTTGGTTGTCGGCGCCGGCTGCGCCGGGATGCGCGCCGCGATCGAGGCTCACGATCTCGGCGCCGACGTCGGCGCTTCTCTCGAAGATCCATCCGGTCCGCAGCCACTCGGGCGCGGCCGAGGGTGGATCAACGCCGCGCTCGGGAACGCCGTCCGAGGACAGCCCCGAGGAGCACGCGTTCGACACGGTCAAGGGCTCCGACTACCTCGGCGACCAGGACGCGATCGAGATCCTCTGCGACGAGGCGCCCGGCGACGTCTACCAGCTCGAGCACTGGGGCGCGGTCTTCTCGCGCACCGACGACGGGCAGCATCGCGCAGCGGCCGTTCGGCGCCGCCGGCGCGCCGCGGACCGCGTACGCGGCCGACATCACCGGCCACGTCCTGATCCAGTGTCCTCTACGAGCAGGTCATGAAGCGCGACCTCCAGGTCGTACGAGGAGTTCTTCGCCTGGAAGCTCGTCGATCGACGACGGACCGCTGCCAGGGCGTGATCTGCGTGGGACCTCCTGAACGGCGGTCTGAAGACGATCGGCGCGCAAGACGGTCGTCCTCGCGACCGGCGGCGCGGGCCGGCTCTACATCGGCGACGACGAACGCCTACGCGTGCACGGGCGACGGAATGGCGATGGCCTTGCAGCGCGGGAGTGCCGCTCAAGGACATGGAGATGATGCAGTTCCACCCGACGACGCTCTCGCCGACCGGCGTCCTCATCACCGAGGGCATGCGCGGAGAAGGCGCGCTACCTCCTGAACTCGGAGGGCGAGCGCTTCCTGAAGCGCTACGCGCCGAACGCGATGGAGCTCGCCAGCGCGCGACGTCATCTCGCGGGCGGAGCAGACGGAGATCGACGAGGGCCGCGGCGTCAACGGGAACGTGCTGCCTCGACATGCGCCACCTCGGCGCGGAGAAGATCTTCGAGCGCCTGCACGGGACGCGCGAGCTGGCGATGACCTTCGCCGGCATCGACCCGATCTACGAGCCGATCCCCGTCCGGCCGGGCGCTCACTACCACATGGGCGGCGTCGACACCGACCACGAGCTGGGCATCACGGAGCTCGAAGGGCCTCTACGCGGCCGGCGAGTGCGCGTGCGTCTCGGTGCACGGCGCGAACCGCCTCGGCGGGAACGCGCTCATGGAGACGATCACCGTTCGGGCGGCGCGCGCGGAGCAGCCGCGGCCGACTGGGCGCTGACGCACACGACCGTGGCCGTTCCGCCCGGGGTCGAGGTGGATGCGCAGCGCGAGCTCAGGCAGCTCTCGACCGGAGCGAGGGCGAGCGGCCCTGGAAGATCCGCGACGAGCTGCGCGAGGACGATGCACGAGAACTTCGGCGTCTTCCGCCGCGAGGAGCAGATGATGCAGGAGCAGGAGCGGATCGTCGGCTACCTGCGCGGAGCGGTACGAGAACGTCGTCGTCGAGGACAAGGGCGAGGTCTTCAACAACGACCTGACGCAGGCGCTCGGAGCTCGGGCTACCTGCTCGACCTCGCCGACGTGCATGGTCGTGGCCGGCCTCGAGCGCAAGGAGAGCCGCGGCGCCCACGCGCGGCCGTACGACTATCCGGAGCGCGACGACGAGAACTTCATGAAGCACACGATCGTCCGCTGGGTCGGAGACCATCCGGTGCTCGGACTGGAAGCCGGTGACGATGACAAAGTGGCAGCCCAGGAGAGGACGACGCAGCTGACCGAAGCAGCCGACATCCACAGCCTGGGACGGGCCGACGATGGACGTCGCGCATCAAGATCTGGCGCGTCGACGCGCGACGGGCGATCGCGACCTCGTCACGTACGAGCTCGAGGCGCCCGAGTGGGCCTGCCTGCTCGATGTGCTCGACCTCATCAAGGACCAGCCACGACGGGACGCTCGCGTACCGCAAGAGCTGCCGGATGATGATCTGCGGCTCCTGCGGGATGCGCATGGACGGCGCGCGCGGTGCTCGCCTGCAAGGAGCGGATGAAGCCGATCGTCCAGAGCGGCCACGTGCCGGTGATCTCGCCGATGGGGAACCTGCCGATCATCAGGACCTCGTCGTCGACATGGAGCCCGTTCTGGCAGAAGATCCGCGACGTCGAAGCCGTGGCTCGACTCGGGCTACGACGAGGCCGTCGGAGCGAGAACGGATCGTCTCCCAGCAGCAGATGAACGTCATCCAGAAGGAGGCGCTCTGCATCATGTGCGGCTGCTGCGTCTCCGAGTGCAACGCGATGGAGGCCGACCCCGACTTCCGCGGGCCGGCCGCGCTCGCGAAGGGCATGCGCTTCGTCGGCGACGTCGCGCGACGAGACGCGACCGTCGAGCGCCTCGAACGGCTACAACGACGAGCACGGGATCTGGGACTGCACGCCGGTGCTACTTCTGCAACGAGCGCTGCCCGAAGGGCGTCGACCCGCGCGACGCGATCGCCAAGCTCGGCGCCGAGTCGATCAAGGGAAGGCATCGACTGGGACATGGGCGCCGAAGCACGCGAAGTGGTTCGTCACCTCCGCGAAGACGACCGGATGGCTGCGCGAGACCGACCTCGTTCCCAAGACGCAGGGCATCCTCGGCGCGCTCAGGAAACGGAAGTTCGCGCTGACGCTGCTCCGCCGCGGGAAGGTGCCGCCGCCGGGCCGATCCACGTCGCGGCCGACGTCGACGAGTCCCGCGACCTGTACAACCTCGTCAAGGAGCAGGGCAGAGACGGGGCGCTGGGCATCGTCCAGGGTGAGGCGGCACTGGCGAAGATCGAGCACATCGAGGCCGAGAAGGCTCACGAAGAAGAGGAGGCGTCCGAGTGAAGGTCGCCTACCACAAGGGCTGTTCTAGCAATAGCGTAACCGAACGAAGTTACTCAT
>ERZ1370068.5882-contig-4886_pt1 | contig 28600 bp, 44 predicted proteins | sample MGYA00561227_ERZ1370068 | MGnify/ENA primary metagenome ERZ1370068 (study PRJEB38410, sample SAMEA6850437) | metagenome | study: Metagenomic assessment of the ecological functions of the soil: analysis of the soil microbiota associated with the...
TGCCTATGAGCTGGCCCCGGATATGTACCGTATCACCACGGGAGAGTCTGTACGGTTCCATCTGGAGCCGCCCGGGCCTGGATCTCAAGTATCGTGTCATGGCCACATTGACCGTCGCTGCCATCCAACTCGCTGCACCTCAGGTCCAGGCGCAGGTACGCAATGCCCTGAATGTTGGCATCACGCCGGAGGAGATCATCGAGATATGCATGATGATCGCCTTCTACGGTGGCATACCGGCTGCCTATAATGCTCTGGCTGTGACCAGGAGGTCTTTGAAGAGCTGGGCATGCAGGTGACCCTTCCAGAAACCTTCGATCCCTCTGTAGAGCCGGACGACCCTGTATGAGAGGGGCATTGCCAAACATCAGGAGTTGATGCCCGATGTCTTCGGCTACCATCCTACAGAGCCGACCCAGGTGGAGCACGAACTGGACGTGCTGATGCAGGAGTATCTCTGGGGTGCCATCTGGACACGGCCCGGTCTCGATATGAAGAGCCGTCTCGTCTGCGCCCTGGCGGCCAGGGTGGTAAAGGGGCAGTTCGACTTGTCTGTCCGTCGGATGATCGAAGGGGCCCTGCGTTATGGCCTCACCAAAGTAGAGATCATGGAAATTGGCATGCAGTTGGTGTTCTATGTGGGAGCGCTGTCGGCACGGGCCTTCATGCACATAGCCAATACGGTCTTCAGGTCGCCTGAGTTTTCTCAAACAGGAGACTCCGAGCTGTAAGGTGGTGAGGACTCACCAGCGGCGAGGGTCAGGCGCCGCTGGGCGCCTTGAGCTGTTCTGCAGACAGCCGGACGGCCCCGCCTGCTGGAATCATCCCGGAGAAGCTACTCAGGATGGAGCATCTCTGCAAACATTTCCCCATGGGGAATACGACGTTTTTGTAGAGGGCCTGCGCGTCTACTAATACGAAGATAAGTCTCAGTAATTATTCTTATTTTTTCTTGACGTTCATGAGCAAGAGGCGTACTCTGCACTAGTAGAAGCATGTATAGCACCGCTTTGCTGCGGGAGGAATAGCAATGACTAAAACTGTAAGTCACGTTGTCACACGGCCAGGCCGGAAACATGGGCGATGCGGACGTCCAGATCCCCGTTGCCCAGGATCTGAGCACGGTGCCGGGCATTCGCCAGCGGGACGCTGACGTGAGCTTCTACAGCCGCGCTTATCCCCAAGAGACCCAGAACATCGAGAAGGCCGCTGATCGCCAGTGGGTCTGGTCGGTGTACAGCGAGGAGACGCTCCAACATCGCAAGCGGCACGATGAACTCAATGAGCCTCTGGTCGACGCTGCGGCGGTCTCAGGCGATCTCGAGCCTACGGGCACGCCAACGGGTGAGGATATTACCGAAGCCATTCGGCTCAAGGCTCGCGAGTTGGGCTTTGGGGAAGCTGGATTCACCAAGTTTGATCGTCGGTATACGTACACCGGCAAGAAACGCTGGGTCAAGTTTGAGCATGCTATCTGCTTGGCACTGGAACAAGACTACGTCCAGACGCAGTCCCTCCCCAGCATGGACGCTGAGTTCGCCCACTTCGGTACGTATGAAATGGAAGGGGCGCTGTTACTGGATCTTGCCGATTACATCCGTTCTCTCGGGTATCGTGCCCAGATTCATAGCCCCAATGACAACAGTGCGCCGTACATCCCAATGTTCGTCGCCGCCGGTCTAGGCCAGTTGGGTGCGAATGGCCAGCTTCTTTCCCCCATTTTGGCTCCAGAGCCCGTATTGCGCTCATTACCACAGACGCTCCTGTCACTTATGACGAACCCATTGATTATGGTATCCACCAGTTCTGCCAGGTCTGTCAGGTCTGTGTAAACCGGTGCCCGGGTCGTGCCCTTCTCGCGGAGAAAGTATGGTGGCGTGGTGTTGAGAAGAACAAGCTCATCTACGAACGTTGCCGCCCAGTCATGGCCTCGCTACGATGGCTGTGCCGTGTGCATGAAGGTGTGCCCGATCCAGCGCTTTGGTATGCCAGCAGTGATGGAGCACTATGTGGCTACGGGAGAGGTGCTCGGCAAAGGCACACACCTCCTGGAAGGCTATACGTTCTTGGAGAGAGGCTACTTTGGACCTGGTGAACTGCCGCAGTTTGACCGGCAGTTCTTCGAAATCCCCATGGTCGCAATGAGGAGTGGCTCTTCCAGCAGTTCAAAGAGAAACTGATGAACGAAGGGCTCCCCTCTGAGGAAGAGATTGTCGGCTTTGCCAAGCAAGTGCGAAACATCCTGGTCAAGGGGAATTCGACCATTGGGGATGAGTAGTCTACTGTCTCGGACGTAAACCTTGTTGAGAGTGTGGGGCCAGCGTGTACAACTGGCCCCATAGTGCGCTGTCATCTGGGAGTAGAGGTCCAAGAGATGTTTGAGAAAGCTCAGATCGACGCATTATTTGGAGAACTAGACCGCGAGTGGCGGGGGAAACCCGAGTTCGAGAAGATCTCTCGGGATGCTCACCTGGGCATCGCTTTATGGGACGCTAGCCGTCCATTGGAGAAAATCGACTCCAGGGCGGTAGCGCTCATCGAGAAGCACAAGCCTAAGGGATAATACTCTTCCTGTCTTCGCTTGCATACGATCTCGCCCTAAGAGCTATCCCTATCCGGTTTTGCCTTTGTGTGCCTCGCTCTGGTTAGAGTGCTGCGGCGGGCGCTATGCCTCTAGTCAGGCATGAACCTGGCGCCCCGCAGGCTACGGCAAACACAACGGTCGGCTACGCTGCACTGAGCGCCTGCAATTCCGTGACGTGTTCGTTCCAGTGATGCGCGATGGTCTCAAGGCGCTGCTGGACGGAACGCCCGCTGCCATCGCCCATGATCAAGATGGTCGTGTTCGGATCTGGCAAGGCACGCGCTGCCTGCACCAAGCGCGCCTGCCACTGACGCGCCAAATCCACCAGTGACACGCCGTAAGTTGTTGGTTGATTGAGATCTCTGCCCGCCAAACGGCCCACGGCCCTGGCGTTCATATGATCAACTGAAGCATCAATACGGTACGGTGCGCCGCCTTTGCGACGGACTCCATGCCTTCGGCCGTGGCTTGATGCCACCACACCAGATGGCATAAGACCTCACGCGGTCCCCAGTGCCCAATCATCACCTTGGACTGGCCTCCTGGCCCCTGAAAATACGCTAGCCCTGACTCAACGCTTTGTTCCAGTGTCGCAATAAGATCGTCGATCTGTTGACCTGCAGCCATGACAAGGCCTCCCTCACAGTAGCTGTGCACAACGCACACCGGCCAGTGACTTACGGTACGTCGAGAGTATACACAACCACTACGTGCCTCTCAATCTATAGCCCTGTTTTCTTCAGCGGCCGGTAAAATTTTTCTCTGCTCGGAATGACTGGATAATCGTCGCAGAATCGGCTATAAGAAAGGTGCGATCCAGAGTCGACCTCAGCAGTGCTCTCCTCGTAGGGGGTATGAGGTCAAGTGTGATCATTCACAGGGTCAAGGGAGGCAAAACATATGGACGAGCAAACGATCCTCGCGGAGCTGGTGCCCGTTATTCACTCTCTCAAGACGCTGGCGCTCGTCGCTCTCGATATGGAGGACGCGCATCCCCTGTCACTGCCAGAACCTCCAGAGCCAGACCAAGTGGCAGCGTACGAACAACACATGACGGCTATTGCCCAGCACGTGGACCCACGCCATCGCGCCCTGTTAAATGCCTCGCTACGGGACTATCGGGGTGGCTTTTCTGACCGTGCGGGGAAATACTTGCAAGAGCTGGTGACGAACTTTTTAGAGGCTCCGGAGTACTCATCGGCCTTTTCTCCAGCCTCGCAGCAACGTTTAAAGGGGTTTATGGCGGACCTCCAAGAAGTCTAATCTTGCTGTGCATGGACTGGCCCATGCGAGAGATACGGGCCTGCAGGTATGGCTCATTGCTACGCACCAGGCCAACCGCAACATGAGTTGCATGCAGGTGCGGTCTTCGCCTGTTGGCCTGGCTCTCTTCTCTTTGGCCACTGACATGCGGGACCGGTGCATTGCACATCCGCGCACTGCCGTAGCTACCCAGCCGCGCTGGCATTTGATGTCATACTCCCTCCGCTTCTTTATGTGGGAGAGGGCAGGGGTGTTAACGTTCTCTAGAAAGTTGTCCACACTCTCTTGCTGGAGTATCACACAAAGGAGAGCGCCGGTGCCTGTTGTCACACTAGACCTTACGCATCGTAGCCCTTTTATGGAGGGCAGACCATTTGGGGATGTTGGTCCGTATCAATGGCTCGAAGGCATGGTCCACTTTGCCGTCGACCCGCTTCACCCCTGCAACGCTGCCATTACGGACCATCGAACTCGCACCCCGTGATGCCGCAGGGAAGGTAGGCTTTTCTGCCCATTTCGCCATGCTGCAGCCACTCTCCCCCGAGCGCCGGAATCGCCGTCTATTGTTCGATGTGGTTAATCGCGGACGCAAGACCGTCATGTCGAACTTTAACAGCGCTCCACGGGCCCTCGATCCAGCAGCACCACTTGATCCAGGCAACGGCTTTCTGATGCGCCATGGCTACACGGTCGTCTGGTGTGGCTGGCAAGCTGATGTGTCTCCTACCCCTGGTCTGATGGGCCTGCAGGCACCGGAAGCGCTCGGCCCATCCGGCACGCCATTGGTTGGAAAAATTCTCTGCCAGTTTCAGGCCGATGAAGGCGTCTCCATGTTTTATCTCGCCGACCGTCAACACTCTGCCGCATCCCGCGGTAGATGTCCACGACTCAGACGCCATACTGCAAGTACGTGACCACCCGAATGCACCGGCTCGGCCAATACGCCGTGAGGAGTGGTCCTTTGTGCAGATTGAGGGCGAGCCTCAGCCGCACTATATCTGCCTCGAGTCGGGTTTTGAGGCTGGCAAGATCTATCAAGTCGTCTATACCACACGCAGCAGCAGTATCGTGGGGCTTGGGTTCGCCGCAGTGCGTGACATCGTCTCCTTCCTGAAGTACGCCGCAGCGACGGACGGGAATCCCTGTGCTGGTACCCTCGACTATGCCTTTGCCTTTGGGGCTTCTCAGAGCGGCCGATTTCTGCGGCAGTTCATCCATCTCGGCCTGAATGAGGACGAGGCTGGGCGCATGGCGGTAGACGGCATCATTGCCTCACATCGCCGGGGGATGCGTGGCGAGTTCAATTTGCGCTTTGGCCAGCCCTCAAAGGATGTCTGCTACATCATGCCAGAACTCTTCCCGTTTACTGACACGCCTCAAATTGATCCTGTGACAGGGCAAACGGGCTCCCTCCTGGCACGCCTGCAAGCGCATGGGAAGGTGCCCAAGATCATGTTTACGAATACCTCTGCGGAATACTGGCGCGGTGATGCCGCTCTCATCCATACGGATCTGGTGCAGATGACCGAAGCGCTGGAGTCTGAGGCCGTGCGTCGCTATCACTTTGCTGGGACACAGCACGGCATTGGCGTGTTTCCGCCCATAACAGTACGCCCGACAGACGGTATACGTGGGCAACTCCCCTTCAACACCGTTGACTACACACCGCTCCTGCGCGCTGTGCTGACCAATCTGGACCGCTGGGTCACTCTGGGGACACCGCCACCACCAAGCTGCCACCCGCGCCTCGCGGATAGCACTGCAGTGCCATCGAAGACGCTTGCTGCTGCCTTTGCCAAGATACCCGGAGTACGGTTTCCACCCCAGATGCTGCACGCTCTCCGACTGGACTACGGGCCTGAAACCCATCTCGGGCGGACCCTTCAGCTCCCAGCCGTTGAGGGTGAAGCATATCCTGCACTGGTCTCGGCTGTCGATACAGACGGCAATGAAATTGCTGGCATACGTCTCCCAGACCTGACGGTTCCCCTGGCGACACACACTGGCTGGAACTTGCGGCATCAGGAGGTCGGCAATCCTGATTTAGTGATTGGCCTTACTGGTGGTCTCGCCGGTTGGACCCTCCCGTTCCCCGCCACGCGTGCCGACCGTGAAGCGACCGGCGATCCGCGTGTATCCATCGCAGAGCGGTATCGGTCTGGGGAAGATTATGTACGGCAGGTGCGTGTAGCGGCGCAGACATTAGTAGACAAAGGCTACTTGCTCGCGGAAGACGTATCGTGGGTGGAGGAAGGGGCAGTGCGACGCTATGACCTCTGGTGTGGATAACATCAGAGGGGAAAACATGACAACGCTCTATACCATTGGCTACGGTGGACGACATCCCCAGCACTTTGTCACCCTCCTGACCCAAGCTAGCATTGCGCTGGTCTGTGATGTTCGGGCGGAGCCACGTCGTGCCTATCGGGGTATTTACACCTTCAATCCAGAGAAAGGAGTGGTCCGTTGCCGCGTCTGCTGGCACAAGCGGGTATTGCCTATGAGTGGTTTCCAGAATTAGGCAACCCCGATCGCCAGGACCCGGAGATACGTGCCTTTGAGCAGCTCATGGCCCGAGAAGCAGAGAGCCGGCTCCAGCGCTTGCGGACTTGTGTGCAAGCGTTGCGCGCCTGTCTGCTCTGTGCGGAGCAAGACGCGCAACGCTGTCACCGACGCATTATCACCGCCTACTTGACGGCCTATGGCTATGACGTGCAGCATCTGTGAACCTCTAGGCCACCGTCCCTGCCTGACGTAATTGCGCACGCTGCGCCGCGCTGTAGCCCAAGGTCTCGAGCACTGCTTCCGTGTGTTCACCGACCGTCGGGCCAATATGGCGAATACTCCCAGGTGTCTCAGAGAGCTTGATCGCTACTCCAACCTGACGTACGGTGCCATAGCGGCTATCTTCAACGTCTACTACCATGTTCCGCGCCACGACTTGCGGATCCTGAAACGTCTCTGCGACCGTATACACAGGTCCAACGCAGACATTCTTGTCCTTAAAAACGCGCACCACTCGTCACGCGTTTTATGGCGCAACACCTCCTGAACTTCTTGCTTGGCCTGCCGCGCTGCACTATCAGCCAGGCCAGCAAAGTGCTCACTGCGCAGGGCAAACTTGGCTAAATCTTCACGCCCAATCGCTGTGCAGAAATTCTGCCACAGCCAGGGTTCAGTGCAGCCCACCGACAAGAGCTTGCCGTCAGCCGTCTCGTAGGTCGTATAGTAAGGAAAGGAGCCGCCCAGCGCCCCCTCGCCACGTCCGCAGGAACTTCCGTTGAAGAAGAAGTCGCGCAACATCGGAGTCGCAGCCAACAGAGAGATAGTCGTGTCGAGATAGGAGACATCCACCCACTGCCCGCGCCCGGTCTGTTGCCGTGCCCAGCAGGGCCAGCAGAATACCCACCACACCGTGCATGGAGGCGCCCGCATAGTCGGCAATAATATTGAGCGGAATAGCGGGGGCCGATCCGGCTCACCAATCAAATTGAGCACTCCGCCAATAGATAGATAGTTAATATCGTGAGCTGGGAGGTCGCGGTACGGACCATCCTGTCCAAAACCACTGAGCGAGCAATAAATCAAGCGGGGATTGATCTGACTCAGCGTGGCATAGTCCCCCCCAGACGTGCCATGACCCCAGGTCGAAAACCTTCCACCAAGACGTCTGCATCCGCCGCAAGCTGGTGGAGAATCTTCTGGCCTGCCGGATGTTTCAAATTAATTGCCATACTCTGCTTATTGCGGTTGACAAATTGAAAAGCAGCACGCCGGGCTTCAGCCGTCGCTTGCCCTGCACCAGCCTCAGACGCATCTGTCGGTGGGGTTTCGATTTTCAACACTTCGGCGCCCATATCGGCTAACATCATCGTACAAAAGGCGCCAGGGGGTACGCGGATCAGCTCAAGAATTTTTATCCCCTCCAGTGGGCCTGGCATCGTTGCTCCTCCCCGCTACAGAACCTCATTGCTCATGCGTTACACTGGTATTGCTTCGCTTGGCGAGTGTAACACTGCTGCTCAGGCAGAGCAACGCAAGGCATGCCAGAGAGGCCTAACCGGTAGGGAGCAGCAGTTCCTCACGAGGGCAGACGCAAATCGACGCCCGTCATTGTTGCAGGTTTTTCCAATCCCATGACACCGAGAATCGTCGGCACTATGTCACAGAGGGCTCCCCCTGGCGCAAGGTGCCATGGAACGTGTTATCACAGAGGATAAATGGCACAGGGTTGCAGGTGTGGGCCGTGTGCGGAGCGTTGGTGACAGGATCAACCATCTGCTCCGCATTGCCGTGATCCGCCGTGACGACAGCCCAGCCGCCGAGGTCTTGCACCGCCTCGAGCAGGCGTCCCACACAGGTATCAAGCGTCTCAACAGCCCGTACGGTGGCGGGGAAATTCCCCGTATGCCCCACCATATCAGCGTTGGCGAAATTGAGGATGACAGCCTCCGCTTGCCGCGCACGCAAACGCGCTACAGCCGCCTCAGTAATCTCGTTGGCACTCATCTCAGGCTGCAAATCGTAGGTCGCCACTTTTGGAGAGGGGATCAGCAGACGATCTTCTCCTGCATAAGGCGCTTCCACCCCCGTTAAAGAAATACGTCACGTGGGCATATTTTTCCGTTTCAGCCGCACGCAGATTGTGGACACCGTGCTGGGCGAAGACCTCAGCCAGGATGTGATCGAGTGACTGCGGTGGAAACGCCACCGGCAGGTCAAAATCGGGGCTATAGTGCGTCAAGCATGTATAGTGCACTTCCGGCCGCTGTGGCCGTGGGAAACCAGTAAATCGCTGATCGGTCAGGGCTCGGGTCATTTGCCGTACCCGATCGGCCCGGAAGTTGAAACAGACCACGACATCGCCATCCTGGATAGTACCGACGGGAGAGCCGTCAGTCCGACACAGCACCACAGGCACTACAAATTCATCCGTGACGCCTTCGCTGTACGAACGCTCAATCGCTGCTACCGCATCGGTAGCCTCACGCCCCTGCCCATACACCATCGCCTGATAGGCTTTTTCTGTACGCTCCCAGCGCTGATCGCGATCCATACCATAATAACGTCCCATGACTGTCGCCACTGCACCGATACCCCGACGCTGCATGGCCTCCTTGAGGGCAGTCATGTAGTGGACAGCGCTCTGGGGCGGGGTATCGCGGCCATCAAGACACGCATGCACAAATACACGGGAGAGATTATGGGCCTTCGCCATATCTAAGAGGGCGTACAAGTGGTCCTGGAGGCTATGCACACCACCATCGGAAAGCAGGCCAAACAGATGCAAAGCCGCGGAGCGTTCTTGCGTTATCTGCATGGCCCGTTGCAAGACAGGATTGTGCACAAAATCGCCATCGCGAATCGACTTGCTAATGCGCACCATGTCTTGGTACACTACACGCCCGCTGCCAATATTCAGATGGCCGACTTCTGAGCTCCCCATCTGTCCGGTCGGTAAACCTACCGCCTCTCCAGATGCCTCAAGAGACGTCCATGCTGCGCAGCGGTAGAGTCGATCAAATGTTGGCGTATGCGCTTGACTAATCGCATTATGCGGGCCAGCAGCAGCCAGTCCCCAACCATCAAGAACGATCAACACAAACGGACGCACATTGTGTGCCAATGTGTGACTCCTTCATATTGAGAGACAAGAGCATTCGTAGAGCATATTGAGTAGTAATATACCCTACGCCCCTGACCCTGACAATGATAAGCGAAATCTGGGGTAGTAGTTTACATTGCCCAGGGTGTATAGGTGAACCTAGCAACTCTTTTCTGTCTTTGGCTCTTATGCCCTGTCTGAGGGTCACCGAGGGAACGTCTGGAACGAGGCCGATATTTTTTGGCGAGTCGATTGACAGCAACCCTTTGGAGATATATATTGTCTTGCTATGATGCCCTGACCTTACGTTTTCTGTTTCTGCAAAGCTACGAAGTCCCCTTGAGAGGGAAAATAAAGTGCTTAGAGGCTCTACAGCATAGAGTCTTGGATATGAGTAGATGATGCGTCAGACCTCGCAAAGGTTATTCCTCTGAATTATCCAACCTGACAGCCGAGGTTGCGCAAGCACTCTTAGGCTGCATTCTCTAAGAGAGCCTTCTCATCCGAGAAGATCGTGAGTGCTCTTTCGGATAAGAGGGAGTCTATAGACTACAAAGCGTAGAACGGGGCCGCCTCCCTGGGAGGTAGAGGGAAGAGGTCTAGAGCTATCGATCTATCCAAGTCGAGCCGCTTGGTGAGTCACGGAGTACCTGATGAAGGAAAAGTTGAAGAAGTCGGAGTTAGAGACGGTGCCTGAATTACAGGAGGGCCTTTTCCCCAGGAACTCCCCCTCGCAGACTTGGAGATGGCTGACGCTCCAGAGGAGGCGGAGGAGGCCGAAGATCTTTTCGCGCTTTTTGAGCACAAAGATTTGGACACTGATGGTGCCCTGCCGGAGAAATACGGGCTGGATGAGGCTGAGCCAGGGGATGAAGAGGTCTCTGAGAATGAGCGGTCATCAGCACCAGAACCCAGCTATGAAGAGAAGACTGACGAGCCTGTTCTTGTCTATTTTCAAGAGATCCGCTCGGTGCCATTGCTCGATCGCAAAGGCGAAGTCGAAATCGCCAAACGCATTGAGCAAGCCGAGATGGAGCATCTTGTCTTTGCACTCCAGAGCCCTCTTTTGGCAGAGCATTCTTCGTGTCATTCGTAGGCGTTTGCAGGAAAGCGAACTCACTCTGGCAGAGGTTTCTGAGGACGCCGATAAAGTGCCAGCTGACCTGCAAGAGCATCTCCACAATCTGCTGGACGCACTCGCGGAGTTCGAACCAAAGCCATGCGCGTCCAAGCCGCAGAGCACGGCGAGGAATGTCGCTGTTGCATATGGGCTCTTGAAGAGTTTGAAAAGCCTCAACTTCAAAATCTCTCTGCTCCGAGACGTGCTTGAAGAAGCGAAAGAGCGTTATCACAGTGTGTCTATAGCGCGGCAAAGCCTTGCTTTAGAAAACACGTTAAATACTCCTCTGCAGCGGATCCTTGGGAGCGGGAATGGCACAGACATGTCCCGACCAGTTCTGGAGGAGTTTTTTGCTGATCCCGAAGAGGTCGAGCGCCTCATTACCGGCCTTGAGCCTATTGAAGAGCGCCTGAAGCAGGCGAAGAAAGAAATGGTCGAAGCCAACCTTCGCCTGGTCGTGAGTATTGCGAAAAATATATCAATCGCGGCTTATCTTTCCTGGATCTCATTCAGGAAGGCAACATCGGGTTGATGCGCGCGGTTGACAAATTCGATTATCACCGTGGGTTCAAGTTCAGTACGTATGCCAGTTGGTGGATTCGCCAGGCCATCACGCGTGCGATCGCTGAACAAGGCAAAACCATTCGTATTCCGGTCCACATGATCGAAATTCTAAACAAAGTGGTGCGGTCCTCGCAATCCCTCACGGTCGAATTGGGGCGCAAACCCTTGCCGGAAGAGATTGCTCAGGATACCGGGCTGCAGGTTGAGAAGGTGAAAAATACCCTCAAAGTAGCCAAACGCACCGTATCCCTGGAAAATCATGTTGGGGAAGGGGATACTGAGCTCAGGGGCGCTCATCGAAGATAAAAAATCGACCTCGCCGTTGGAAGCGGTGATCAATCGTGACCTGCGGGAGAAGATCCACAAGATGCTCAATACTTTGAGCCCAAAGGAAGAACGTATTTTGCGTATGCGCTTCGGTCTCGGGGACGACCCCCGCATACGCTCGAAGAGGTGGGCCAGATTTTCGGGGTGTCTCGCGAGCGTATCCGGCAAATTGAAGCACAGGCCCTCCGCAAGCTCAAACACCCCAGCCGCAGCAACCACCTGCGGAGCTTTTTAGAAAACTGACCAGGCCCTCTTAGCCCCGGCCTGCCTTCTGCATGTATGGCAGGCCGGAGTTCCCCCTTTAATTAATAATTCTTACGGCTGTACGACGCGGGCTTTGGCTGAGAATTTCCACAACAGCAGCAGCGATTTTGTGGAATTCTGCCCCTGCTTGCGAGTCAGGATGGCCGATAGCAACTGGCACGCCGGTGTCGCCAGCATCGCAGACCTCCGGTTCGAGCGGTATACGCCCGATGAGGGGAATCCCCAAACGTTCGCTTTCCTTCTGTCCCCCTCCGCGCCGGAAAATCTCCGTCTCCTTCCCACAATCAGGGCACGTGAAAAAGCTCATGTTTTCAACGATCCCAAAGAGAGGAGCCCCCACCTGTTTGAACATCTCCGCGCCCTTCTTGACGTCCAATAACGCCAAGTCCTGTGGCGTGGTGACGAGTATCACCCCAGTCAGCGGGACCGTTTGGGCCAACGTGAGTTGGACATCCCCAGTACCAGGAGGGAGGTCCACCACCAGTACGTCGAGTTCACCCCACTCCGTATCTTGCAAGAGCTGCTGCACAGCGCGCATGACCATAGGGCCACGCCAAATCACAGGAGCATTCTCTCCCAAGAAAAACCCCAAGGACTGCATTTTGACCCCATGGTTGAAAAAGGGCAAAATACGATTGGCAGTCGTGACCTGCGGTTTGTCATGCATCCCCATCATCAGAGGAATACTTGGTCCATAAATATCAGCATCCAGGAGTCCCGTACGCAATCCTGCCATACTCAGTGCCACGGCGAGGTTGGTCGCTACGGTACTCTTCCCCACTCCCCCTTACCACTGGCCACCGCAAGAATATTTTGTACACCCGGGAGAGGCGCCACATGAGGGGCTCCCTGTTGCTGCGTTTGACCCTCTGCTGGCCCCTGCTCTTTGAGCCCCTGGTCTTTGAGGCGTACTTCCACCTGCACTGTCCCAATACTCGGGAGGGCACGGAGTGCCTCTTCTGTGGCCTGTTGTATTTTCGTGGCCACATCCTGCTGGTTGGTGGTCATCTGCACGACAACGTCGACATCCTGCCCCTGGACTTGCACGCTTTTGACGAGCCCGAAGGAGACGATATCCCGCGTATAACCTGGATATTTTACCGTTTTTAAGGTCTCATTTACCTGAGCCTCAGAGAGTTTCTGTCGTCTGAACATGACTGCCTTCCTTTACAGCAAATACGCTCCGCTCTGCTTGGCCTACTCTTTCTAAACTCTGCATGCTTCGCAGGCGTAGCGCTGTGCCCAGCTTATTTTGCAAGGTTGCGGAGCATTTCTAGAATGCGTGGTCCACAACGACGCCCTTGGCAGCCGCCGCTTCCTGAACCAGTAAGACGATTCACTTCCTCCTTGGTCCGCACCCCTGTATCGAGCACTTTCCAGAACACACTTTTTTGATGCCCTTGCAGATGCATACGACCTTCATGCCTTCCAAAAGAGTGCGAGGCTCTGGCGGCACGTCTGACAATGGATTCATTGCAGCATCAGAGGGTAATGCAGGCTCAGGAGATGTCTCAGTCAGCGGCTGTGAGGTAGAGAGCCACCCTGGTCCCTCTAAACCTAGTTTTGTAGGATCGAGCCCTGCAAAACCTCTGGTCTTTTACTGGCATCACGGACGGAAGATTTGTGCCCCGGGTTGAACTGCTTCCTATCTCCACGCTTGTCATCCATGCGCTGTTACCATTAGGCAAGAGAGTATCTCTACATCTGCGTAGTGTGCCATCGCTACCCGGGGCCCTCGTGGTGAGTCGAGGGACAGAGGTGGTGCACGGGACAGGCTGCACAGTGGGGAACACGCGCTTTACATACAGTTCGCCCGTGGGAGATGAGCAAATGCGAAAAAAGTGTCCAGTCTTTCCGGCGCACTAACGCTACTAAATCTCGCTCAATTTTATCGGGGTTGTCTCGGTGGTCAATCCCAGACGTCGCGCCAGGCGCTGCACGTGCGTATCGACAGCGATACCGTGAGGACGACCAAAGGCATTCCCCAAAACCACATTGGCCGTCTTACGCCCTACCCCAGGAAGCTCCACGAGAGCCTCCATAGTGTCTGGCACAGCGCCATTGTGCTGCTGCACGAGGGCCGCACAGCAGCGCTGAATGGTACGGGCTTTTTGACGATAAAAGCCCGTAGACTGAATATCCCTCGCTAACTCCTCAGGATCTGCCGCCACATAGTCAACCGCGGTCCGATATTTCTGGAATAACGCGGGCGTCACAAGATTGACCCGGACATCTGTGCACTGCGCCGAGAGGATCGTCGCAATGAGTAACTCCAAAGGCGTGGTGAAGTTGAGGGCGCAATGAGCGTCTGGATAGGTCTCTTGCAAGATGCCTAGCAGTTGTCTCAGATGGCTTTTGACACTGCGCGCCATCATGCCCTGCCTCACTCGACCACAATCTGCTTGTCAGCGGGTCCTGGCAATAAGTTGAAGGCAAAACTCACCGCAAACCCTGTATGCAGTTTGAGCTCACGCCACAGGTTCTGCACCATTTTGTGCACCTGAATTTTCAGCAGGTTGCCAGTACGCAGGTGCTCTTTCGTATGGCCCCAGAACTGCCGCAGTTCCTCCCGTGAGGTGATGGGTCCAATAGACCAGATGTTACATTTGCTCAGCAACAGACGCAGCCGTGAAGGCACTTCCAACTTGGCACGGGCATAGGCCAGTTGCAGTTCCTCGATACGGGCATTGTGGAGCACGCCACCGCGTATACTTGCCAGGGCTTCCAATACCCGCTGCTCACGTTCGCTGCGCTTGCGTGTTTGCAACCACAACTCTTCGAGTTCAAGCAAAAAGTGCACCCATGCTTTCAGGTAGCCGAGCACTTCCGGCACGCGCCAACGCAGATAGGGCAGCCGACGGTCTATGGCGTACCCAGGCCGTCGCGCTGTACGGCCTTTGAAGCGGAAAAAGCCGGTCATCATGGGATGATTCCCTTCCAGAATGGCCGCACTTTTATACCATACAAGGTTTTTGAAGACATTCCAGTACATGCGTGGCGTGGCGCGTTGCAGGATGTTGCGCATGTTTTCGAAATTGTAAAAAGACTGCCACGCCTGCTTATAGGCGTCGAACCACTGCTCGCGTGACATGTGCGGGTGGTCCATGGTGGGATGGAATGAGTCATAGCGGTTCAGGTCCGCGTCAATAGGTACGCCACTTTGCACCGCATGCAAGTGGTCCATGGAGCCCGGAATCGGGGTCAGCATGAAGAACGACGCCTGATCAACCTGGATGTCGTTTTTCAGGCGTTCGATGTCACGGGCAATGGAGTCGTATGTGTCAAAGGGAAAGCCAATAATAAAGCCAACATGCGTGGAAATATCAGCAGCATGCCAGGCATCGATGAGGTTGCGATAGTCTGCCGCCTCATTTTGTTTCTTATCAGCCGCCTGCAGGTTGTCATCATTGATGCTCTCCATCCCGATGAACACCTGGGTACAGCCTGCCTGCCGTGCTAAGGCAATAAAATCCTTGATTTTGTAGGACAAGACGTCTACCTGCATGATAAACTCGATGGCAATACCGTCCGTGTGCTTCAGCCGGATAATGGCTTCAAAGATTTCCCGCCACTTCTTGTTGCGGGCAAAGTTATCATCCGTGAAAAAATAGAACCTAATACCCGCTTGCTGATAGTTCTCCTTGATAGCCTGCGCGATTGCTTCTGGGTCACGCATGCGCATCTTGCGTCCCTGCACATTAATAATCGAGCAGAAGCTGCAACTAAAGGGACAACCACGTCCACAATCAATGGTCCCAAACTGTTGGTAAGCGAAGCGCCGCAAATATTTTTTATGAATCATGGGGATTGGCGGCGTGCTTAAATCAGGGGTTGGTTCGAGAAAATTATACAGAGGTTTCAGCTCTCCTAAGAGGACATCGCGCAGCAGATGTTCCCACTCGGCCTCCACTTCGCCCGTGACAACGGTTACCCAAGGTCCAGGATCTCCTGGATATCGGGTGTGGGGTCATGAAACAGGGCAATGGTGCCACTGACGTGGAAGCCGCCGATAATCACATCCACCCCGGCAGCGCGGAAAGCTTTCGCAAGATCAACAGCGCGTGGGTATTGATTGGTCTGTACCCCACCAGGCACACCACAGTTTTCCATCCGGGTCGACGGCTGCGCCGGATAATCTTGGGAACGTTGAGCTTATGGACAGCTTCGTCAAGGATCTCAACAGTCACTTCCAGATCCTCACGCAGGGCTCGACGCCGCTTGACATCTTCCGTGAGCGCATAGAGACAGGCCAGCGTGTTGCTTGGCAACACCCCTCGCCAATGGCGCAGTATATAGCCATCGTCATCGTACTTTGAGGGTTTGAGCAACACGATGTGGAGGCCGCGAATGCCTTGCGTACGCTCGGCGATCTTACGCTGATCGTGAGTAGAAGGAGGATGAATGGAAAGCAGCGTCATGAGCCTGGTTCCCTTTCAGTAAAGAAGATGTATTCTGCACCTTAATGCTATCGAGGTAACACATTTGGGCAATAAGCTGGGAGACTATACCCTATTTCGGACAACTTCCCTAGGATTTTTGAAAAATCCTTGCCATCGTTACGGCCATACCCTGGCTTACACTGGGGAAAACGCTTGTGCTTTCAGGGTGAATTTGCAAAACTTGTATCCGTTGCAGCCCTGGTATAGTCAGCAGAAGGCTTGTCCTGAGGGACCCAGGCTGCCCTGTGCAGCGCAGGCAACAGTGGGCCCAACCGTGGGGAAAGGAGATGCCTGGCATGAATACCCCTGAAGCAACGTTAGGCAGGAAAGCCCCAGGAGCCATGTGGGCGCAAGGACCCTGGCTGCACAGCCAGCGCTGGGATCTCCTCTGTATCACTGGCAGTAGTGTCCTCGTGGTGCTGCCTCTGGTGCTCTATGCCGTCATGGGCCATTCCGCGACCTTTGTCAACATGCTTATTGCCGGTGTTATCGGTGGTCCCCATATGTACGCCACTTTTTCCCGGACACTCCTGGACGCGTCCTTTTGGCACCGTCATCGCCTGCTCGTCGTGGGTTCATTGGGGATCCCAGTACTCGTCGTGGCCTGTGCCCTCTGGAACTTCCAGCTCCTGATTACGCTGTTTTTCTTCTGGGCTTCTATTCATGTGCTGCACCAGATCGCCTATATTCTGGAATGCTATGAACGCAAGCAGCATGGCCATCTGCAGCGCTGGGCCCGGTTCATTGATTACGCCGTGGTCTGCAGCAGTCTCTATCCCTTGGCTTCTTACAAATTTATCTCAGACGAGTTTTACATTGGCAAAACACGTTTATTGTATCCTGAAATGCTCAAGACGCCCATCGTGTGCTATATCATTTCCGGCTTCTTTGCCCTCGCCCTCCTGCTGTTTCTTGGCAAAACCATCCGAGAAATACAGCAGCGGACCGTGCATTATCCTAAGATTCTCTTGATGGTGACGACCATTGGCCTGGCGTTCTTTATTACCAGTTATAGCGGCCATCATCTCGAAATTGCGTTTCAGGGTTTTAACACCTGGCACTCGTTCCAGTATCTCGCTCTCACCTGGTATATTCACACGCTGCGCCAGCAACGTGGTGAGAGCGCGAGACAGTATATCCTTGGCTGTCAAGCGCTGAGCGCGAGCCACTTTGGCTATTTTTATGGGATCAATATGGCCTGCACGCTCGGTGCGCTGCTGCCTCATTGGCGGGGTGTTCTGGCTCTCGGGGCTCACCTTTGAGCACAGCTACTACATTAGTGGTGCTGCTCGTTTCTCCTCATCCACTACTGTCACGACCATGTGCTCTTTACTCAGGTTGAGGATCTCGTGCGGTAGGAAGACGGGCAGCAGAGAGGCATTAGGCAGTGGCGCGTTCAGTCGCCTGGCGCACAGCACGCTGTATCAATACCGTGCTGAGATGACGGCGGAACTCCGCTGAGGCATGGAGGTCGCTTTCAGGCTCTATTTCAGAGGCTGCAGCCTGGGCGACGTCACGGAGACGCGCTGCATCCACGGTGTGTCCAAGCAACAAGGCCGGGGCGGCGGCAACTGATGTGGCACACTCCCTACGCCGCATAGCACTACCGCCACACGCGTGCATTGCCGTGCCGTATCCAGTGTCAGGAGCACGGCCACCCCTACCATGGCAAAGTCGCCATGCACGGCGACTCTCCTCCATAAAACACCAGCCAGTACCTGCAGGAGTGACGTGGAAAGCGGACCTCCGTAAGAATTTCATCAGGCTCTAAAGCCGTCGTTAAGTAGGCGCGAAAGAAGTCGGTGGCGGCCATCTGACGTGTACCACGCGGTCCCTGTATCTGCACACTCCCCCATGGGCTACCAGGACCGCCGGCAGCTCGGCGCGGGGTCAGCGTGAGCCATGCTACCTCCCACCGTACCCCGGTTACGAATGGCCCTATGGCCGATGAGTGTGGTGGCCTCGTACAGCAGGGGATAGTCTCTGCCGCACGCTCGGTGAGCGCTCGAGACTACGCTGACGCGTCAGCGCACCGACCGCCAGAGCCCCGTCGCGCTCCGCGATGTAATCGAGCCCGGGAATACGGTTGAGATCGACGATATACTGCGGCCGTGCCAGGCGGAGATTCAGCATAGGCATTAAGCTCTGCCCGCCAGCCAGGAGCTTCACGGCGTCACCGTGCTCACTGAGCAGAGTTATCGCTTCCTCAAGGGTCGATGGAGCAGCATAGGTAAAATGGTGCCGGTTTCATCTTGCGCTTCCTCTCAAGCGAGGCTCCCGCCTGCCTTTGGGAGGGACTCTCCGTAAATGATATACCAGTTCTGCTCGGCCTCCTCGCGTAGGCCAGGAGCGGCGATCAAGTCCTGAGTCGTGTCGTGCAAGCGGCGCATAATGGTTCCCCTTATCGAGCTGGGGGCAAGCATACGCAAATCGTCGCGGTCCTTCATGCGGGCAGAGAACAACTTGCTCAGAAACACGTCGTAAGCATCTACCAGGGACACGTGAAGCTGGCCAAATGGTTCCTGCGAGTGCAGGCGTTGCTGCCAACCCTGAGGCAGGTAATGCGACTGGAAATGCGTCAGTTCAAGTCCGTACCGGACGGCCAGCGTCGCCAAGAGTTGATGCTGGGAACGCAGCTCGGAGGGGACTTCGTTAACGACATCGATGTCTTCGCGTCCGGCGAGAAAGCAAGCCCGGTAGGATCAAGGCAACGGCACCCTGACTGCCAGGCGTACCGGGTGCTGGACATGCTGAGCGAGTTCCCGGAAGAATTGCTTGACCTGCTCTGGTCGGGTGGTGTCCACGACTCGCCTCCGCAATGACGGGAATCCTACCTCATCATAATGGGCGCTCCAGATTGCCTTGATCTGCTCGCGGTATGGGCACTGGAGCAACCAGCTGCACCTGGCGTTCTGGGCTCCAGTGCAGTTGTAATGCATCCAGACTGTCATGGATGAGCAACCGACTGCGGTAATCCAGGTCTCCCCGGTGCACCTGATCTCTCGATCGCTTCCACCAGGTCATCAGGGTCCACCTGCAGATGATCCAGAGCCAGACTCCACAGGTCTTTGGCGTCGACAGGCATTGCGTCTCCCTTAGTTGGCAAGCGCCGACAAAGGCTGCTTCCGGCATCACGTACCGAACACAATGAACCGCCACCTACGCCACACCTCGGCGCGTGAGGCATTGACACGGTCGACGCCCCCACTGCGCCACGGTGTCCATCATATCATAAAAGCCAGAAGCATTGGATGCGATGGTCATTGCTGGCGCGAAAACGTTTGACACGGGCAGGGCCAGAGTGTACGCTGTCACGCGTGTTGTAGTGGTGCTGTTTTGATGAGGAAGGTGGGGTTGCCACCGGAGCCCCGCAGAGAGGTGCAGGTGAATACGCATGGTTAGGTAAATAGCAAGCCTGGTGGACGCAGATTGTCAGAAGAGCAGCAGACGATTGCGCACCATGTTGAGGACGATTCTGACAGTAGCGACACCAGCGTTGCAGGTGGAGGCACGATTGGACAATCGCCCGAGAAGCGGTGGTCTGGTGGTGCCTTTTTTATTGGTAGGGCGAACGCGATATGGTCCCAAGGCTGGAGAGGGATGCGGGTAGTGAGGATGCCATATAGCGTAGTGCATCATCTCCTGGCTTTCTCCTCGTTGCCGTGGTAGGAGCTCTAGGGCTGTCGAACGACGCAGCCGCTGTCTCAGGAGAAAAGATCGGCGATTTCCTCAAATACGCCAACGGCACGGCCCTGGATACCCGCACGAACCTCATGTGGATGACCCAGGATTTTCGCAATCTGCAAGGCCGGGCGCCAGCAAGTTGGGATGAAGCGATGGCCTGGGCGGAGAAAATGAACCAGCAACGCTACGGGGCTACAGTGATTGGCGGGTGCCGACCGAGGCAGAATATAAGACGCTCTACGACCCACGGCGTAGCAAGATGTCATATGCGAGGCAGCCTGTCGGCTACCCGGAGGCCTTTGAGGATGGGGGAGGAGAGTGGTTCTGGACAAGTGAGAATTTACACGCATCGGGCACGGGGCGGCAATGGGGATGCTCAGTCGTCGTCGCGGACTGCTGAGGCATACAGCTTCGATTTCCGCCGTGGGAACGTGCTCCCGCGCAGCTTCAGAGGACGCACAAGACGACCTGAGTGTCCGCCTCGTGCGGACTGGCGCTACGGCGCCGAGCATGCGGCGCAGGGCATTGCGGTGCTGAAAAGCCATGATATTGCTCCGATTAATCGAGGCCCTCGCTGGCTTTGTTGCCAGCTGTTCCGAGCGCGATCACCACCTACGATCTGGGCGGCAGCACCAGTGACTCGCGGGGCATTATCGAGCCGCATCATGGCGGCCCCACCCAGGCTCATTCTGGCCATCGGCCCTCTGGCGGCCCAGGTTGCCAGGGCAGAGGTGCAGGGTATTCCTGTGGTCTTTGCTGCTCGTCCGCAACCCGCGCAAGTATGGTCTGGAGGGCGACAATATCACCGGCATCTCCCTGGATGTGCCCATCGAGAGCACAGCTTGCCATGTACAAAATCGCTGCTGCCGACTTTACGAGTGCTTGGTGTCATTTACGATCCCGAGAAGACGGGCGCCCTGGTCAAGGAGGCGGAGCGAGGTGGCGGGAAAATTCGGGCTGCGCTTCCTCGCTACCCCAGTGGCCTCGCAAACCGAGGTGCCAAGCAGCCTTGCGCAGCCTGCTGGGCAAGGTTGATGCGCTCTGGCTGCTCCCTGACGATACCGTCAGTAACGCCAGAGTCACTGACATTTTTCCTGCTCACGGCGTTTAAGCAGAATCTCCCTGTGCTGACGATCTCCGATGCGTTTGTGGAAGCGGGGGCCTTAGCCGCGCTCTCTCCCGATTATACTGACGTGGGTCGTCAGGCGTGCCAGTTGTCCAAGGAGATCGAGAGCGGCCGTCGGCCCCGGCGCAGGCCGGTATTGTCCCGCCGGACAAGGTCAACGTCGCTATTAACCTGCAGACGGCAAGCCAGCTCGGGCTGAGTTCTCCCCCAGAGATGGTCCAGTCCGCCAGCAAGGTGTACCGCTAGGGCCGGATGACGCGGATGAAGAGCAGGCTCCGGGCGCGTGAGGCAGACTGACATGACGCAACATCCCGAGAGGGAAGGCAACGTGGCTGCACCAGGGCGCTGTACAGCCCGTCAAGGTGTCGCTGAAGGTCAAAGCGCTGGTCTTTATCGGCCTGATGATTCTGGCTGTTGGCGCCAGTTTGAGCTGGTACTTTCCTGCGTCAGGCTCAGGGCGTCCTCACGGATGAGCTGCAACGCCGCGCCTGTCGCTGACCAAAAATCTCGCCCATGCCAGTCAATACGGTGTTCTGACCAGGGATGAAGTGATTTTACGGCCGCTCGTCGAGGGCATGCTCCAAGAGGACAGTGTGCTCCTGGCGCTCATTACTGATACTCAGGGCACCGTACTGGCTCAGGGCTCCAGGGAACGTGCAGACGCAGCCTCGCAGCCACATAGCACTGACTCTGGCTGCGCAGGTCAGTGCCATATCGGTGGCACAGGCGACGGCCCCCTCCGTGCACTATCGCGTCATCGACAATCGGGGAGTCTACCATGCGGTGGCGCCCATCGAAGCGACGCAGGTCATGCCGTCGGAACGTATGCAGCATCTGACCGCGGAGCTGATGCTGGAGGGCACGGCAAGCGGCGCTGCGGCCAGCGCTGCCCCGCAGACGGTCAGACGTGGGCAGGTGCAGATCCTGCTGTCCCCAGAGAGTATGCAAGCGGACATCCGCAAGACCTTTGTCACCGGTATTGGATTGACGTGCGGGATCATCCTGGTAGGGGTCCTCATTGCCTTTGTCTTTTACAGCTATGCGCTCACCCCCGTGCAGGCCATGGCCAGGGCCGCCTCACGCATTGCCGCAGGGGATCTGTCGCAGCGGGTCAAGGCGACCTCGCGCGACGAAATCGGCGTGCTTGCCATGAGCTTCAACCATATGGCGGCGTCGCTCGATGCGACCTACAGGGATCTCGCACAGCTGAACACTCGGTCTGGAAGAAAAGGTGCAGGAACGGACGGAAGAACTGCGACGTCAGCAGGCGCAACTCCAGGAGGTCAATGTCCAGTTGGAGATTGCCAACCGCCACAAGTCCGAATTCCTGGCCAACATGTCCCATGAGCTGCGCACGCCCCTCAACGCCATCATCGGGTTCTCCGAAGTGCTGCTCGATAAAATGTTTGGCGACGTGAATGCCAAGCAAGAGGAGTATCTCGACGATGTCCTGAGCAGCGGCAGATATCTGCTCAGCCTGATCAACGATATTTTAGATTTGTCCAAGGTCGAGGCCGGGATGCTGGAGCTAGAGCTGGGCACGTTCGATCTCAGACAGCTTTTAGAGGGCAGTCTGGTGATGGTCAGGAGCGTGCCCTGGCGCACGGCATCACGCTGTCGCTGGATATTGCCGACAACGTTGACACCCTGACTGGCGATGAGCGCAAGGTGAAACAGATCCTCTTTAATCTCCTCTCCAATGCCGTGAAGTTTACACCCGGACAGGGGCAAAGTGGGCATCGCAGCCACAAAGTCTGACACGATGGTGCAGGTGGCGGTGTGGGATACAGGGGTAGGCATTTCTGCGGACGATCAGCAGCGCATCTTCGAGGAGTTTCAACAAGTAGGGCAGGGGCTGGCAGGGAAGACCGAGGGGACTGGCCTGGGTCTGACCGTTGGCCAAAAAGTTTGTCGAGCTGCATGGGGGCACGATCTGGGTGGAGAGCACCCCGGGCCACGGGCAGTACCTTTACCTTTACGCTGCCGGTTGTCGGCGCAGCGCGCCATGTTCCCTTGCTGGCTGTCCAGGAGGACACGGCTGAGGACCGGGAGCGAGCGGTCGAGCCAGCCTCTGCGCGTCCCCTGGTGTTGGTCGTCGAAGACGATCCGAAAGGCGCCGATCTCCTCCGCATCTATCTGTCCGAGGCGGGCTATAACGTCGACATTGCCAGAGATGGTGCGGAGGGTTTAGAGAAGACCAGGCGGCTTGCCCCGGCTGCCGTTGTCCTGGATATCTTGTTGCCAAAGCTCGATGGGTGGGCCTTCATCACCCAGGTCAAAGCCGATCCCCTGACCAGGGAGATGCCTGTCATCATTGTGTCGATTATCGACCAGAAAGGCAAAGGCTTTGCGCTGGGCGCCGCCGATTATCTGATCAAGCCGGTGCAAAGGAAGACCTGCTGCGCACCTTAAGTGCCTTCAGCCTGACCGCAAAGATGCAGACGGCGCCGGTGAAGATCCTGGCAATCGATGATGACCCCAAAGCTGTCGAGTTGCTGGCCGCGGTCCTGGAGCCGGAAGGGTTTCACGTCCTCAGCGCCTACGGCGGCGAGGCCGGCATCGAGCTCGCCAGGGCGGAGCAGCCTGACCTGATCATTCTCGATTTGCTGATGCCGGAGGTGAATGGCTTCGATGTCCTGGATCGCCTGGCGCAGTCTTCAGTGACCCAGCGCGTTGCCCGTCATCCTGTTCACGCTCAAGCAGCTCACGGCGGAGGAGCAGCAGCGGGTCCAGGGGCGCGTCGCTTGCCTGGCCCAGAAGGAGGCGTTCAACCAGAAGGAGTTTGTGGGCCTGGTCAAGGAAGCATTACAACGCACTCTGGGGGAGGGACTGACCGTGGCGGATGCTCTCATTCTGATCGTCGAAGACAATCCGAGGAATCTCAAACTGATTCGTGACATCTTGCAATTTCGAGGCTATACCACCCTGGAGGCGGAGACTGGGGAAGCCGGGGTCGCGCTGGCCCGCGAGCGGCAACCGGCGTTGATCCTGATGGATGTGCAGTTGCCCGGGATGGATGGGCGGGCAGGCCACGAAGGCGCTCAAGGCGGACCCGAGCACCCAGAAGATTCCCGTCATCGCCATGACGGCGTTTGCCATGAAGGGGGATAGGGAAAGTTTATTGGCCGATGGCTTCGATGGCTATATTGCCGAAGCCGATCAATACCAAAGAAATTCCCCAGCTCATCGCGGGTTATCTGGACGGCGGCCCTAAGTGCTACGTATGGCAGCGGTATTTTCTGAGGATGCAGACCATGGCCGAGCCACAGGCAGCGATTCTTGTCGTCGATGACGAGGTGAGAAATGTCAGGCTGATGGAGGCGATCCTGGCGCCGAGAGGCTACACAGTGGTCACAGCCTATAACGGTGAAGAGGCGCTGCAGCAGGTGCAATGGCAACGGCCAGACCTCATCCTGCTCGACGTGATGATGCCGGGCATGAATGGGTTTGAAGTCTGCAAGAGGCTCAAAGACAACGCCGACACCTGTCTCATCCCGGTCGTGATCATGACCGCCCTGGGCCAGACAGAGGACCGCATTCAGGGTATCGAAGCGGGCGCTGACGATTTCCTCACCAAGCCGGTCAACCGCGACGAATTACTGGCGCGTATTCGTACCTCGTTGCGCCTGAAACGTGCTATCGACCACAAAGTGAGCCTGTTGCAGAATGTCCAGGAGCATCTGGTCAAGTTTGTGCCGCAGTCGGTCACACGCCTCATTGCGGCGAATCCTGAGGCCCCCGAGCTGGAGAAGAAAGAACAGGATGTGTCGGTGCTCTTTGTGGATATCAGCGGCTATACGCGGCTGAGTGAACTCCTGCCACAAGAGGAAATGAACCTCATTGTCGAGAGCTACTTCTCCAGTTTTTAGATTGTATCCATACCAACGGAGGCGATATCAACGAGACTGCCGGAGATGGTTTGATGGTCATCTTCGCTGATGTCGATCCCCAGCACCATGCCAGGAAGGCCGTACAGGCGGCGCTGGAGATGGTACAACGGGCGGCGCCACTGGACGTACAGCTCCAGGGGACTTTCGGGTCCATCTCCGTCCACATCGGGATTAATTCGGGCCTGGCTCTGGTGGGCCCTACGAAATTGAGGGTGCCACCGGGACGCGCTGGACCTACACCGCCTCAGGGTCAGTGACCAATATCGCTGCCAGGCTCGCGACGTCTGAGCGAAGGTGGGATGGTCCTCGTTGGTCCGGAGACGGCCCGGCGTGTCGCAGGGCGCTTTCTCATGCAAGAGATTGGGCAGAGACAGTTAAAGAACATCTCTGAGGAGGTGATGGTGTACCGCATCCTGGGGAAGTGGATCGTCGAGTGTAAGGCCGATAGAGGACAAAACCATGAGACGGTTGATATCGGTAGCACTGATGGGTGGGCTGATGCTGGTCAGTGGCGTCGTGTGGCCGCCTTGAGGGACCATGCAGAGTTCCCCGCTGGGGTCGCCACAGCCGGCGGTGCGGTTCGGCAAGCTTTATCGAAATGGGCAACGATGTGCTCATGCATATCATTTGCCACGAGGGATTTCCGCTGCCGGGCCTTCCACGACAAACCTTGATTTCGAGAGCAAGGTCCGCGACCGCACCGCCTCGCGCGCAACCTCGCAAAGTAATGCGGTGCGACGCTACGGGGGAGAAGGGGACTACTTTCTGGATGCCAGTGACCCGCTTTGGGGTGGACTTCCGGTACCAAGAAAAGCCTGGAATTGCAGCTGGCGGGTGCTGGAACAGCGGCACGCAGCCTGGACGGACGGCAACGACGGACGACCGCTTCAACTCCCACCAACCCCGGCGGCACGGATATCTTTGGCCGCGCTGCGGCCCGGAAAACAGGGCTTTTTCTGCAAGTTCTGCTGGCTCGACTATAAGTTTGAGGAGCACGCCGCTGCGCATGCGCGGCGGGCTTTGACCTGTGGGCGCAAGGGCCAGGCGTGGAGCCTGATCGGGGATAACGACCCGCGCTTTGCGCTCTCTGGGGAGTTCGGGGACTTGGACGTGACGGGCGAAAAACAGCGGTGGTCGGAATTCACCGGGATCCCCTCGCGCTCTGCGGGCTCACCAACGACAATGACCTGCTGGTACTGCACTACACCTTCAGCGCTGGATACAACCTGCAACCGCACCTGCGCTTCCAGCTCGACGTGACGTACTTCCGGGACCGCTTCAAGTGGGGCGGACACGGCAAGCAGGGGGCTAACGGGTTCCGGGGCCAGAAGACCGATAGTGTGTTGCTCATGGGCAGTTGGGGGCAGTGTCGGGCTGGTGCGGGCCTTGGTGCAAGGCAACATTATGCTCGGGCATGCCAAGGGGCCTTCGGCTACTTGGGCTGGCCTTGACGGGGCTCACGGGGGCGGTTCCGGCGGGAAAAGGAATTACGACTCTTTGCGGGCAGTGTGGTGGCCTCGCTAGGGGAAGTGGATTTGGGTATTGTGCGGCCCTTTCTGATGTTTCTGTGGGCCTCCGCGGATGGCGACCCGACGACCACAAACTGCACGGCTTTAATCCGTATCCGTATTTCACCACCATCCAGATGACGGACACGACGTGGTTTGCCCATCTCGGATACCAGTAGTGCCTTTGCGCGGGACTATTCCTGTCCGGCGCGGTTCCAGGGGTGACGAGCGCCAGGGGGAGCACCGGGCATCCCGGGGCGGACGGCCACGGGGGCCTCCATCAACCCCTCGAACCTGGGCCTCCTTTGGAGCATAGCGGCCAATGCCGGAGCGGGCTTTACCGAGTGCAGTCACACCGTCACCAGCCCCTTCAACGACAGGCTTGGGCGCGCTGCCTCCCATCTGGGGATCGTCACGGCCCTCTCCAACCCGGGCACGCTCATGATCCCCGTGGGGCTGCGGGCCTTCCCGCTGAAGGACTCACGAGTTCACCGGCTGGTATCTCTATCGGGCGATGGTGGACACCACGCTGCTCGAGGTGGCCTTTGCCCCGGAGCTAGCGGCGCGGAACATGAGGGGCATTCGCAGGCTGAGTACCACGAAATCGAGGGCTACTGGCTGTGGAGCCCCAATCCCAGCTTTGACGTCCGGCTGGCGGGGAGCATCGCCATTCCGGGCGGAGGGTACCGCGACCTGGCGCACCTGGCCAACTGTAGCCCCGGCGGGACGGGGCCGTACGTGACGAGCCCGGCGTGTAGCGGCAGGACCCCGCGCTGTATGCAGGAAGCCCGCTTCCGGGCGCGCTTCAAGCAGGTGCTCAAAAGGCTTTGTACACGTCGTTAATGGCGTGATGATTCGCGAGGCGAAGCGCATGGTGAAGAGGATGCATCAACAAAGTTAGTACCGAGATAATGGGAGTCATGCGAGTATTACCCTGGGCCAGTACATCGTCGTCGCACCGGGGTTTGTGGAGGCCGACCGACATTTAAATATACGCGCATTGATGTCCATCATGCGTTGGGCCTGCTGGCAGCAGGGCGCACCGTGGAGCAGGTTGCCCACAGCCATGACCTTCCAGTCGAGGCAATCAAGACGCTTAAAGTTGTGCGTACGAGCGTTCGATCGGCAGGGGGAAGACTGGTCAGGCGGACATGATTGTCCTCGATGAGCAATTGCAAGGGCTAGGGCTAGAGGATGCCATTACGCATGGTATCGGGGAGCCGTGTTTGTCGTGAAAAAGTTACGACCAGGTATGGTGATTAAGGATGCCAGCGTAATGCCTACTCTCCTACGCCAGCTCAAACAACTGCACCACCGGACGTATGCGTCAACTACGTCGTGGAGTTGCTGAAGCTACCTTCAATTCGCAAGCTGGATGGCTTTCTCGCAATGCGTCCGCTTTCTCCAGTAGACGCTCTCTCCGAGCGGTATTCGCCGATCCACTCCGGCAAAATTCAGCGTTTCTTCCAGCGCATCGTTTTCATAGCGCTGGACAAAATCCGTGGTGGACCAGCCGTAGCGGGCTTCAAACTCCTGGAGCCGCAGGTCGCTGCACGCCGGACCCCTGCCTCCAGCAGGCGCAGTTCGTTCTGCAAGCGCCCCTTCCACCAGCGGCTGTAGTGGGCGTGGCGAGGGAGAAACCAGGGTAAGTTCAGCCATGATGATTTCTTGTGCTCCTTGTGCTGGGTCGTCTCATCACACAGATAGCAATAGTGCCTTACGCTGGCTCCACAACTTCCCATCGATAATAGAGGCTAGAGCCGGACCGTCGTGCTGGCCTCTCGCAAGCGTCGATTCTCTCCTTACACTCCAAGGCGTAAGAGTGCACTATCTCGTTGAGGAGGAATAGCTGTGATCCCATCGCATACCGCGCAGAAGTCTATGGGGTTGAGTGTGAGCACGTGAGCAATGCCGTGCACTACATCAAGGCCACAAGTCGCGCATCGTGCACCTGAATGCCCATAACACGGTGCGCCACCACGACCGGCCGCTTCCATTCAAAGAAAGTATGACGCCGCGTGATCGGGTAGCAACGGGGAGTGACGCTCGGTGTATTGAGTAATCTGTACGCTCTGCCTCGGTTGCCGACGAATATAACCGCACGCGTGCTGTCACTGGGCGTGTCAATACATTCCAGCAACTCGGCGATGTTTTGCGCTGCGGTCGTGACGTCATCGCCTCGTGCTTTGATGATTCTACGGCAGTCCTCGTTAACAATACGTAATA